>Ga0222712_10005887_pt1 | contig 12245 bp, 8 predicted proteins | sample C33_657DmetaG_FD_165043 | JGI IMG/M metagenome (GOLD analysis project Ga0222712, IMG submission 165043) | Estuarine water microbial communities from San Francisco Bay, California, United States - C33_657D | ecosystem: Environmental > Aquatic > Marine > Unclassified | place: USA: California...
TCTTCCCCGACCACCCGACGAAGCTCGACCAGCACCTGCTGCCCTCCGGCGTCATCCTCACGGGCGGCTCCGCCAACCTCCAGGACGCCGCCGAGGCCGTGCAGCTGGTGCTCGGGCTGCCCGCCCGCGTGGGCGTGCCGGCCTTCGAGGTCGAATCCTTCCGCAAGCCCGAGTACGCCGGGGTCGTCGGCATGATGACGGCCGCCATCACCGATGCTCCGCCGCCCCGCCGCCGCCCGACCGGGTTCCTCGCGACGCTCCGCGACCTCTTCCGTTTCTGAGCATGGAACGCCCCCCCGCCATCCTCCTCGTCGGCCTCGGCGGCGCCGGTTGCGCGATGGTCGCGCGCCTGGCGCCGGGCCTGCCCGCGGACGTGCAGGTCATGCGGGTGGATACGGACGCCCGCCTCGTCGCCGACGGCGGTCCGGGCGCCGCGCTGCAGGTCGGTCGCGCGCAGACCCGCGGCATGGGCACCGGCGGCGAACCGGCCCTCGGGACCGTCGCCGCGGAGGCCGAGGAAGCCGCCCTGCGGCGGGCGTTCACCGGGCTCCCGCTGGTCGTGCTTGTGACCGGGCTCGGCGGCGGTACCGGCAGCGGCGCGGCCCCGGTCGTGGCGCGCCTCGCCGCCGAGGCCGGCGCCACCGTCCTCGCCTTCGCCACGATGCCGTTCTCGCACGAGGGCGAACGGCGGATGCGCCAGGCCAACGAAGGCGCGGTCGCGCTGGGGCAGAAGGCCCATGGCCTCGTCTTCGTGCATAACGACCTCCTCCTGCAGCAGGTCTCCACCGAGGCGCCCCTTTCCGAATCCTTCGCGGCCGCGGACGCCTGGGTCGGCGGCGCGCTGCGGGCGCTCGCCGCCGCGTTCGAACCCGGCGCCCTCGTGCCCGTCGATCCCGCCGCGCTGCGCGGCATCCTCGCGAGCCCCGGTTCGCCGACCCTCTTCGCCTACGGCGTCGGCGCCGGTCCCGGCGCGGCCCTCCAGGCGGCGCGCGCCGCCGGCAGCTGTCCCTTGGCGCACGCACCCGGGGCGGTCACCAAGGTCGCCGCGCTCTTCGTCGCCGTCGCGGGCGGCCCCGCGCTGACGAGCGCGGACGCCTTCGAGGCCGTCGGCGCCGTCCGGCTCCGGTTCGGGGGCGAGACCACCACGCTCCTCTGCGCCCGCATCGACCCCGCCCTCGGCGACCGCGTCGAGGTCTCCGTGCTTGGCGCCTCCCTGCCGGCGCCCAAGCCCGCGCCCAAGCCGAAGAAAGGCGCGAAGGCCGTCGACGCGGGCCAGCCGCTCTTCGGGTTCGCGACCGAGGAGACCCTGCGCCGCGGACAGTTCGGCGGCACCCCCATGACCTTCATCGAGGGACAGGACGTCGACGTCCCCACCTACATCCGCAAGGCCGTGCGCCTGCCCGCGGGCTGAGCGAAAGTCGCTTCCCGGTTGCGCCCCGCGCGCGTCCGCCTACGGTGCCTCTCATGTCCGCCTTCGACGTCGCGACCGTGCGCCCAGACTTCCCGATCCTCGGGCGGATGGTGCACGGCCGTCCGCTGACCTACCTCGACAACGCCGCCACCTCGCAGAAGCCGGCGGTCGTGATCGAGGCCCTTCGGCGCTACTACGCGGAGCAGAACGCCAACGTGCACCGCGGCGTCCACCTCCTCAGCGAGGAGGCCACCGCCGCCTACGAGCGCGCCCGCGAGGTCGTGGCCCGGTTCCTCGGGCTGACCTCCTCCCGCGGCTGCGTCTTCGTCCGCGGCGCCACCGAGGGTATCAACCTCGTCGCCGAATGCTGGGGCCGGACGCACCTCCGGGCCGGGGATGAGATTCTCCTGACCCAGCTCGAGCACCACGCGAACATCGTGCCCTGGCAGGCCGTGGCCGAGCGTACCGGCGCCAAGATCGTCGTCGCCCCCATCACCCCGCGCGGCGATATCGACCTGCTCGCGTTCCGCGGCCTGCTTTCGGCCCGCACCAAACTCGTCGCGTTCGCGCACGTCTCCAACGCGCTCGGCACGGTGAATCCGGCAGCCGAGATGACCCGCCTTGCCAAGGCCGTCGGGGCCACCGTCCTCATCGACGGCTGCCAGGCCGCCGCCCACTTCCGGGTCGATGTCCCTGCGCTCGGCTGCGACTTCTACGCCTTCTCCGGCCACAAGACCTTCGGCCCGACCGGCATCGGCGTGCTGTGGGGTCGCCCCGGGCTCCTGGACGCGCTGCCGCCTTACCAGTTCGGCGGGGACATGATCCGCAAGGTCGACTTCGCCGGCACGACCTACCGCGAGGCCCCGGAGCGTTTCGAAGCCGGCACGCCGGACATCTCGGGCGCCATCGCCCTGGGCGTCGCCTTGGAATACGTGATGCCGATCCAGGCCGCCGCCCATGCGCACGAGCAGACCCTGCTCGCCGCCGCCACCGCGCGGCTCAAGTCCATCCCGGGCCTGACGATCGTCGGCGAGGCTCCGGAGAAGGTCGCGGTCATCTCCTTCCTCATCGAAGGCGGCCATCCGCACGACATCGGTACGCTGCTCGACGCGGACGGCATCGCGATCCGCACCGGCCACCACTGCTGCATGCCCCTGATGAAGCACCTCGGCCTGCCTGGGACGGCCCGCGCCTCCTTCGCGTTCTACAACACGTTGGAGGAAGTCGAGCGCCTCGGCGCCTCGCTCGAGAAGATTCGCCGGATGATGGCCTAGTCCAGCAGCTGGCCTTCCTTGAGCAGGATGGCGCGCAGCTTGGCGTAGTCGACGTCCTGGACCGCCAGTCCCCCGTCGATGGCGAGGGCGGCCGCGGCGCCGGCGCTCTGACCGAGGATCATGAAGACCGGCTCCATGCGCGACGAGCCGAAGGCCGGGTGGGTGGAGGAGATGACCGTGGGGACGAGCAGGTTGACGCACTCGGTCTTCTTCGGGCGGATCGCCCGATAGCTGATGCGGTAGGGCTTGGGCACGGCGTAGTCGAACTGGCCGTCGAGGCCGACCATGTCGCCCGGCCAGTTCTGCTGGGCGGCGGTGATCTCCTCAGGCTTCGAGGTGCGCAGGTGGGTGATGTGCGCGTCCTTGGCCGTCTTGTAGATGATCCGGCGCACGACGTGCGAGTCCATGATGAAGCTGCCGAGGCCGACCGAATCCTCGACCTTGGTCTTTCCGAGGCAGTCGTGTTCGGTGAGCACGTAGTCGCCGCGGAGACGGCGACCTTCGCGCACGTAGAGTTCGTGCGGCCAGCCGGCGGTGTCCGGGAATTCCTTCTTCGGGAGTCCGAACTGCGCCACGCGGGCGCGGAGTTCGGCCGGGATGCCCGGGTCGTGGGCGAGGAAGTAGAGGTAGCCCTGCTGGTAGTTCACATGGTCCTGGAAGATCCGTTCACGTTCCTCGTAGCTCCCTTCGGCCCAGCCGAAGCTGCCGCCCACGTAGTCGAGCGAAACCGGTCCGGCGCTATTGCAGTCGCCTTCGTTGAGTTTCAGCGGCCCGCGGGAGTAGATGAGGTTCCACCAGGTGGAATCAGGCGCCGCGTTCACGTAGCGCTTGAGCAGCTCATAGCGCGCGGGACGGTAATCAGCCGGCTTGGGCCAGGGCAGGGGATCTTTCTTGGTCGCGAAGACGCGGAAGCAGAAGGGCTGGTAGCGCTTGTCAGCCTTGCCGTGGTCTTCGACGGCATATGGCGTGCCATCGACCCCTTCGATGACGCCGCTGCGGGGGTCGCCGGGTACCACATAGGGGTCCACGCGCCATTGGAAGTTATGCGGCGCGGAACGCGCGCCGATCTGGATGCCGTTGAGCCTCTCGCCGAACTCGGCGTTGGCTTCGCGACCGGCGACGTGCGCGACGCCCGCGCGGGCGATGAGGTCGCCCTCGTACGTCGTGTCCATGAAGACCTTGCCTCGGGCGCTGTTACCGTTCTCGAAGACGAGCTTCGTGAGCCGGTCGCCTTGCTTCTCCACCTGCGCGAGGCGGTGTTCGAAGAAGACAGGGACATCAAGGTCGGTGAGCATCGTCAGGAAGAGCGTCTCGACCTCGGCGGGGCTTTGGACCTGCTTCTTGAAGAAATCGAGGAAGACCGTCTTGGCCATCCCGCCGATGGATTCCTTCTTGCCGTAGTCCACGTCGCTCAGGCCGGAGGAAGACATCCCGCCGACGTGGCGGCGGAAGACGAAGATGCCGACGGACTTCCCCATCCTCTTCGCTTGGCAGGCGGCGGAGACCGCCGCGGGGCTGGCGCCGTAGATCACTACGTCGAAGTCGTAGGTCTTCGGCTCGGTGACCTGGGGGACGGGGTAGTAATACTTCAGGCCCGGGTTCGGGTTCGTCGGTCGGGGGAGTTCCTTGGCGAGCAGGCTGGCCGTGAGCATCGCGGTCAGGACCAGGAGGCGGGAAGGGCGGAGCATGGGGGAGGTGATGGCTACTAATCGACGAGCAATAAAAGGCAATCCTGCACCTAGCCCAGGGATGCCGGTGTCGGATGGCTTGAATCCTCCGAGGTCACGTCGCCCCCGCGTTCGTGCGCCGGATCACGTCGAGGATGCCCTGGATCTCCCAGTTCCGGGCCGGTCCTTCCAGTCCGAGCAGCTGACGCGCCTCACGCACATCCTCCGGGTGGTTGCCCGGTGGCCAGTCCATCCAGACCTCCGCGAGCGGGGCGCGCGGCGCGGTCAGCAATGGTAGGAGCGCGTTGATGGCCAGGGTGTCCGCGCGACCGTCCGGCAACACATGGCAAAGGACCTCATCGATCAGCCGACGGCGATGGCCGGGCAGGGGCACCGTGGGCAGGTCCGCGCCCCAGGCCTTCAGTTCGGCGCGCCAATCGGGACGCAGGCGGTTGAGTTCGAGGTATTGCGCCAGCCGGCGGTAAGGGTGGCCCGCCGGTCGCAGTCCGCGCAGGCGCCAGCGGCCGCACTTCTCCATGTAGAGCCCGTCGAGCCCGAGCAGCAGCATCTCCGCGGGTGCATGGCTGCGGGCCAGCTCGCACATCGGCCCCCGGTTGCCGCCGAGCCCGAGCGATTCCATCACCAATTCATGGCAGGCGGCCTCCCAGCCGACCTCGCGGATCCGCTGCCGGGCCAGCCGCTGTTTCGCCGCCCAGCGAAGGTTGGCCCGGCGCCGCAGCCCTCGGGTCAGCTCTTCCTCCGCCGTGCGGACACGTCGGGCCACCTCACCCGCCCGGCCGCGCAACTCCAGCAAGGCATCCTCCTCGGCGAGATCCTCGAGGTCGCGCGGCAGATGCGGGAGCAACACGACCGCCTCGGGCTCATGGCCGCTCGCCGTCCGCACCGTTCGCAGGCCGGGAAGCAGCACCGCATGCAGCACGACTCCGCCGAAGCGCGGGTCCTTCTGGTGCCCGTGCGCTTCCCAGTCCGCGCAGCGCAGGTGGATCTCGACATCCCCGCGCACCCGGTGACCGCCCACGCGCAGTTCCGCGCCCAGGAAATCAGGTCCCGCCCCGCGGTTCCAATCGCCCGGGCTCACGACCTCGACCGTCGCTCCCGATGCGGCGGGCATCGGGCCGCGCACCTCGCCGGAGGCCCATAGCCGTTGGATCGCCCGTTCGCCGATGGCGAAGGGGCCGTAAGGACCCTCGATTTCCTCCACGCGATCGCAGGTGCTCATGCGTGGAGCCAAGCCGAACTCTTGGCGCAGGGGAAAACAGGAGAAAGACCAAGGGTAATCCTCCGAATCCGCTTGAGAGGAAACCCCGGCGACCCTTGAATCCAACCTACGGAGAGGTGGCAGAGTGGTCGATTGCACCTGACTTGAAATCAGGCGAGCCGCAAGGCTCCGGGGGTTCGAATCCCTCCCTCTCCGCCCCTTGGTTCTGGCTGGCCCCTGTCTGGGAAGGGCCGTCCGGCAAAGCCGTTTCCGCAGGGTGCCGGATACTTCTTGAACCCTTTCGAGTTTCCGCTGTCCTTGACCGTGCGGATGAGGCCCCTCCTTCCGATGCCCCTGAGCTGGAGTGCGACCCTGTGGGTCTGCGCGGGGTTGCTCGCGCCCACGGCCGACGCCGATCCTTTCCGGGAGCAGATTCGTCCGATGCTCCAAGATGCCTGCCTTGGCTGCCATTCGACGGCCAAGCAGAAGGGTGACCTCGATCTGGAGGCCTTCGGTGACGTCGCGTCGGTCCGCCGGCGTCCCAAGGTGTGGGAGCAGGTCCTTGAGCAGGTCGAGTCTGGCGAGATGCCTCCGAAGAAGGAGAAGCCGCTCGCCGCCGACCAGAAGGCCAAGCTGACCGCATGGGTCCGTCGCGAACTCGATTCGGTCGCCCTTGCGAACGCCGGGGACCCTGGTCCGGTCGTCCTCCGTCGTCTCTCGAACGCCGAGTATACGTACACCTTGCGAGACCTCACCGGCGTCGCCACGCTTGATCCGGCCCGTGAATTCCCGATCGACGGCTCCGCCGGCGAAGGCTTCACGAACGTCGGCGCGGCCTTGGTGATGTCGCCCGGGCTTCTTTCCAGGTATCTCGACGCCGGCAAGGCCGTCGCCCAGCACGCGGTGCTGCTGCCTGATGGCATCGTCTTTTCCGACCAGACGACCAAGCGCGATTGGACGAACGAAAAGATCGCCGCGATCAAAGCCTTCTACGCCCGCTACAGCGTCGCCGGCAAAGTCGAGTCCGTGCTGGTCCAGGGCCACAAGGTCGACCTTGCCGGCAGCGACGGACGCCTGCCGCTCGGTCTTTATCTTGAGGCGACGCTGAGCCATCGGGAGGTCCTGCGTTCAGGAAAGGCCTCGACCTCGCAGGTCGCCCGGCAGCTTGGGCTCAACGCGAAGTATCTCGGCCTATTGTGGACGGCGCTTGAAGACACGAAGCCATCGACCTTCCTGGATCCGATCCGAGACGATTGGCGCAAGGCTACGCCCGCCGAGGTCCCGTCCTTGGTCGCCTCGATCAAGACATGGCAGGATTCCCTGTGGCGCTTCGGCGCCATCGGACACATCGGCAAGCTCAACGGTCCCAAAGGTTGGCAGCTGCCGGTCGACCCGGTCGTGACGAGGGAGGATTTCCGCGTGGCTGTCCCGGCGGGAGACTCGCCCAAGGTCTATCTGGTTGCGGCCAATCTGCACTCCGACAGGGCTTCGCTTATTTGGTCCAAGGCCCGGGTCGTAGTGAAAGGCAAACCCGATACCGCCGTGGCCTTGCCGGAAGGGAAGCCAAACGGACCGAATGCGGTGATTGAAGTCCTTTTGCCGAAAGGTCTGCCCAAGGGGGCGGAATTTTGGGTGGAGTGCCGCCTGTCGGATGATGCGATGCCTGGTGCCTGCGTCCAAGCCAGGGTGACCGCGGCTTCGCCGGCGGTCTCCGGCCAGGTCGTCCCGACGGGTGCGCCCGTCAATAAGAAGAAGGGCGGAATGTGGAGCGATGGCGAAGGGGCGATGGGCTTCGCCGCGCCCTTGCTCGCGACCGAGGGCGGCGTCGCCCGGCAGGACCTCCTGCGTTCGGCCCGGGCTTTCCGCGAGGTCTTTCCGGCCGCCCTCTGTTATGCGCGCGTCGTACCGGTTGACGAGGTCGTGACCCTGACGTTGTTCTACCGAGAGGACGATGCCCTGCGGCGGCTGATGCTGGACGATGAGGCGACCGCCGAGCTGGACCGTCTCTGGTCGGACCTGCGCTTCATCAGCCAGGAGGCGCTCCTGCAGGTGGAGTCGTTCGAATCCATTTATCAGTTCGCCACGCAGGACGCCAATCCCAGGGCCTTCGAGCCGTTGCGTGAGCCGATCAGGCGCCGGGCCGCCGAATTCCAGCAGGAGCTCCTCGCCGCCGAGCCGAAGCACGTCGACGCGGTCGTGCGGCTCGCTGCCGAAGCCTGGCGTCGTCCGCTCAAGGACGGCGAAGCCGATCAGCTACGCGTCCTCTATCAGGAACTCCGCAAGCAAGAGCTGCCGCATGACCTCGCCGTCCGCCGGCTGATTGCGCGCGTGCTGGTGTCGCCAGCCTTCCTCTATCGCGGCGAGAAGGCCGGGGCCGGCGAGAAGGCCGCGCCGGTCAACGACTGGGAACTCGCCACGCGGCTCAGTTTCTTCCTCTGGTCTTCTGCGCCCGACGCCGAACTCCGTGGGCTCGCCGCCTCGGGCAAGCTTCATGAACCCGAGGTCCTCGCCGCCCAGATGCGGCGCATGGTCAAAGATGCCAGGTCGGTGAGACTTGCCCGTGAGTTCGGCTGCCAGTGGCTGCATGTGCGCGACGTCGCCACGCTCGATGAGAAGAGCGAGCGGCACTTCCCGACGTTCGTCTCCTTGCGCGGCGACATGCAGGAAGAGGCGGAACGCTTCTTCGCCGACCTGTTCCAGCAGGACCGCCCAGTGCTTTCGCTGATCAACGCCGACCACGCCTTCGTGAACGGGCCGTTGGCCCGCCATTACGGACTCAAGGTGACCGGCGAGGGCTGGCAACGTCTCGATGGCGTCCGTGCGCAGGGTCGCGGCGGCATCCTCGCCTTCGCGGCCACGCTTGCCAAGCAGAGCGGGGCTTCACGTACCAGTCCCATCCTGCGAGGGAACTGGCTCAGCGAAGTGCTGCTGGGCGAAAAGCTCCCACGTCCGCCCAAAGACGTTCCGATCCTGCCTGAGACCGCGCCGCAAGGCCTGACCGAACGCCAGCTCATCGAGAAGCATAGCAGCGATCCGGCGTGCGCCCGCTGCCATCAGCGTGTGGACCCCTTCGGCTTCGCCCTGGAAGGCTTCGACGCCATCGGCCGGGTCCGCTCCAAAGACGCTGCCGGCCTGGACATCGATACCCGCACCGTGCTCCCGGGAGGCGTGGCTGTCGATGGCCTGAACGGACTGCGGGACTATCTGCTCACCCGACGCCAAGATGACTTCCTGCGCCAGTTCAGCCGCAAGCTGCTCGGGTATGCGCTCGGCCGGGCCGTGCAGCTCTCCGATAAGCCTCTCCTCGACGCCATGGTCGCTGGGCTGAAGGACGGCGAAGGTCGCGTGGGCAGGGCGCTCGAACTCATCGTGCTCAGCTCCCAGTTTCGAGAGGTGCGCGGCCGCGACTTCAAAACGCATCACTGATTTTATGAACAAGCACCAATTCAGCCGACGGACCTTCCTGCGAGGCATGGGCGTGACCATGGCGTTGCCGTGGCTCGAGTCCGCCAACGTCTGGGGTGACGAGCCCAAGAAGAATCGCCCCGCCAGCGAGGCGCCCGTGCGCGTCGCCGCGCTGTTCTCCGGTAACGGATTCCACTCCAAGGAATGGTGGGCGAAAGGGGAGGGCAAGGGCATGGAACTCGGCCAGGTGCTTGCGCCGTTGAATGATTTCCGGACAAAGCTGCTCTTCGTCAAAGGCCTCTACCATGAGGAAGCGCGCAAGGGGAACATCCACAGTTCCCAGACGGGCAACCTCCTTTCCGGCGCGCCGATCACCGCCGGCGGAGAAATCCGCTCCGGCACCAGCTTCGACCAGCTCATCGCGCAGAGCTACGGTCGTTCGACCAAGGTGCCCAGCCTCGTGCTCGCATGCGAGCGCTCCTTCCCGGGCGTGCACAAGAACTACTCGATGCTCTACAGCTCCCACATCTCGTGGAGCTCGCCGACGACCCCGACTCCGCTGGAGATCTATCCTGCGCTTGCGTTCGACCGGCTTTTCAAGGACGCAGCCTCGCCCGGCGACCGCAGCGTCCTCGACGCCGTGCTCAACGACGCCGGGGATCTCCGCCGTAACGTCAGCCAGGCCGACCGTCAGAAACTGGACGAGTACCTGGATTCCGTGCGCGACGTCGAGAAGCGCATCGAATCCGCCGGCCGTCGCGGCGAACTGCAGGGCTGGCGCCCGACGCTCGCCCAACCGAACATCAGGCGTCCCGCGGACGGCATCCCGCAGGACATCGCGGAGCACATGCGCCTCATGTGCGACATCATGGTGCTCGGCTTCCAGACCGACGCCACCCGTGTGACCACCCTCAAGCTCAACAACGACCACAGCGCGCTGCGTTTCCCCAACATCAGGTCCGAACAGCAGCCCGGCAACGGCATCGACTACATGATCCACCACCTCCTGTCGCATTCGGACGGCAAGGACTGGCTCAAGGTCAACCAGTTCTTCATGCAGCAGGTCGCCTACCTGGCGCGGAAGATGGATTCCATCCAGGAGGGCCCGCGCACCTTGCTCGACAACACCATGCTCGTTTATTGCTCCAGCATGATGGCCGGGGCGAAGCATGACAACGACCAGCTTCCGGTCATCCTCCTCGGCGGGGCCGGCGGCCGCATCAAGGGCGGCCGCGTGCTTGATTATACCGGCAAGCCTGACCGCCAGCTTTGCCGCCTGTTCATGTCGATGATGGATAAGGTCGAGGTCCGCCCGAAGACCTTCGGGGACGCCAAGCAGATGCTGGAGGAGATCTGAGCCGACGAAGATTGCTGACGCCGGGAAGCAAAGACCCCCGCCGCCGATGAACCCCCCTTACGGAGAGGTGTTAGAGTGGTCGATTGCACCTGACTTGAAATCAGGCGAGCTGCAAGGCTCCGAGGGTTCGGTGAGCCTGCAGGTAGAACAGACAATGTTTTTTAGGGTCAGGGCTAGGGCCAGAGGCAGGGACAGGAAAGGCATCAGGTAGGGCTGACCGTCCCGGTCGGCCGTGCGTCAACCTGGTCTGCGGCGGACGAGCAGGGACGCTCGTCCGTACCTCAAAGGCAACCGAGGCAGCCGCAATCAGTTTTCTGACCCTCCCTCGTTTGACAACCCTTCCGCCGAGGGCAGACCGACGGGCCTTCACGTATGCCCCGAAAGAAAAACTATCCCCCGACCTTGCCTGCGGCGGTCGAGTTCTGTCTCAAGCAACTGCCGGTCCGGACGCTCGAAGTCTTGCTGCACCCCGAGTCCTCTGAACTGGATCACCATTTCGGCCTGGGGATGTGGGTCCGCAACCGCCTCGGTCTCTGGCAGGGCAACCAAGCCTTGATGAAGGAAATCGGGGCTTGGCACCCCGACGATGCCTCCGCCCCGATTCTCGACGCGTTGGTCGCCTACCTGCGTAAGCACAAGGACTGGAAGCTCCGTCGTCGGCTGCTCCGGGCTGCGAAGTCCGGTCCGGCGGCCGAATAATCGCGGCCAAGAGCTCGAAGACCGAAGCAGCCGGAAGGGGGGTTGCCTTGCCGCCGGCTCGGTCCATGCTGTTTGTATGCTTGTCAGCGAGCTTGCGCGCCTCACCCCCCAGCCGGCGCGCTGGCTGATCCGGCTGCTCATCGGCCAGGTCACCGTCGTCGGCTCCGTCCCGGCCGGCGGCGTCCTACTTTGTTCGAACCACCCGAGCTACCGCGACGTCTTCCTGTTCGCGTTCGTCCATCGCGGCGCGCGCCTGCTGGTTCACCCGCTGGTCTTCACGTTCCCCTTCCTGAAGAGCTGGGCGCTCCGGTGGGGTTTCGTGCAGGTCGACATCCCGACCGCGGTGGAGCTGCTCAAGGGCGGTCAGCCGGTCGCGATCTGCCCGACCGGTCTGGTCGAGGCCTTGGGCGAGGACCTGCTCCCCTACAAGACCGGGGCCGTCCGCATCGCTGCCCAGGCCGGCGTCCCGCTGGTGCCGATGCGCATCCGCTACGGTAATTACCCGGGCCCGTGGGTGAAGCGTTTCTCGATCACCACCCAGAACATCCTGCTTTTCCTGCTCTGGCCGTTTTACCGCCGCGGGGCCGTCGTGACCTTCGGTGAGCCTTTCCGGGTCGCCGGTCTCGACGCCAAGGCGGAGACCGCCGAACTGCGTCGCCGGATGCTGGCCTTGTGAGCGGGGGGACTAATTGAGCGGGAAGGGGCTTATCATTCTTAGGAACCTTCCGAAACCGGCTGGAACATCCCCGGGCTTCGGCTAGTCGTTCTCCTACCCCCATGAGATCCACCCCCCCATCCCGCTGGTCGGCGTTCCTGCCGGCGCTGCTCTGCGCGTTCACCGCGTGGGCGCAGACGCCGCCCGCCAAGCCGGCGCCCACGCTGCCGCCCGAGCCTCCCCAGGAAGCGGTCACGCAAGTCATCAACCTGCTCGAGCACGTGCGCGACGGGAAGATGGATTATCATATCAACCCGAAGGCCGACATCCACGGCGACCCCAAGGAAGTCTACAAACTGCAGCCAGATGGCTCCCTGCGCGTGAGCGGCGAGGGCTATGGCTCCATGGTGACCAAGGGCGCCTACAAGGATTACCACCTCGTCTGCGAGTTCAAGTGGGGCGAGCAGACCTGGGGCAGCCGCACCAAGCGTTCCCGCGACAACGGCATCCTCGTCCATTGCTTCGGACCGATCGGCGCCCAGGGCGGCGCGTGGATGG
>Ga0222712_10005889_pt1 | contig 12241 bp, 11 predicted proteins | sample C33_657DmetaG_FD_165043 | JGI IMG/M metagenome (GOLD analysis project Ga0222712, IMG submission 165043) | Estuarine water microbial communities from San Francisco Bay, California, United States - C33_657D | ecosystem: Environmental > Aquatic > Marine > Unclassified | place: USA: California...
AGTGGAAACCAAATTCAGTTCATGCAAAATTCAATGAATTTCAAAACCCTTCAAGCGCATTTGATGCATTCTACCATATATAATGCCAATTCTGTAACTCCGATTATTCAATCGAAACTTTACACCGATGACACCCTAGATTTCGGATACCCAGCCCTTGCCTATGCAAGTATGAATGAAAATGATCCTAGTGTAATTATTACCAGTGTTTATAGCAGTTTGTTTCATTACCCAGGTGTGGGAATGCTTTATAGAAATCGATATGGGGAATACTCTAAATACATCAAATTAAAAAAGGGAAGTTCTGTAATAAACTATACGTACATCAAGAAAGATGAACAGCGTTGGGGCGATTATGAAGGTATTCAGGCAAAATACAATGAGCCAGGGGTATTTTATTGTGTAGGTTCTTATGGCAAATTGAACGACATGTATGCCTACATTTCTAGAATCAAAATCAATGATAAATTCCTAAAACAACCTATAGAATCGGTAAGGGTGTTCCCTATTCCAAGCAATGATGGAATTTTAAACATTGAAGTTTCAGCCACACAAAATACAGTTTACCATGGCGAAATATACAATATCACTGCGCAAACTATTTCGAGTGCTACAAACCACAGCAAAATAGATTTTGCAGTTGAAGCGGGTACACATTTGTATCAATTGCATACACACAATTTATCGCCAGGTATTTATCAAATCCATATTTTGAACAATAGCAACGAAGTTATTTTAACCAAAAAAATCCAAATTCAGTGAGCCAACCAGAAGCACCTCAAGGTGAAATATTGCTAATAGACAAACCCTATGGTTGGACATCTTTCCAAGCTGTAAAAAAGGTTAAGTGGCTTTTGAAAGCCAAAAAAGTAGGACATGCTGGAACACTAGATCCATTGGCTACAGGATTGTTGATTTTATGCACTGAGAAAAAAACCAAAGAAATAGAATCTATTCAAGCACAAGAAAAGGAATACACCGGTACCATCACAGTAGGGGCAACTACCCCAAGTTACGATATGGAAACCGAGCCAAATGAACATTTCCCATTTGAACATATTACCCAAGAGCTCATAGATAAAACTTTACCTCAGTTTATTGGCGATATAACCCAAATTCCGCCTTTATTTTCCGCAATTAAGGTTGATGGAAAAAGGGCTTATACGTTGGCGCGCCAAGGGAGTGACCATGAATTAAAATCGAGGGTAATTCATATTAGAGAGTTTGAAATTACCCGACTAGAATTACCTGAAATTGATTTTAGAGTGAGTTGCAGTAAGGGAACCTACATTCGATCATTGGCATTTGATTTTGGAAAAGCACTAGGTTCAGGCGGTTACTTAAGTGCGCTCAGAAGAACCAAAATTGGAAATTTTTCGGTTTTAGACGCGGTAGAACCGCAAAATGTAACACCAAAAATTATCGATTAAATTGATACGAACAACGTATTCGTTGTTTTTTTGGTCTTATTTTTGCTAACTTTGACAATATATGCAAAAAAGAATCTTTGGCTTTCTGCTATTCACTGTTTTCTGTTTTGGAAACTATAGCTGCAACAAACTTAATGCGGGTGAAATTAAAAGCAATATCAATGCTTGGGTGAAAGAAATTACTACCCCAAATAAATCTACATTGGTAAGGGTTGAAACAGGTTTTGTATTAAAAGGAAACATCAAAAACAAACCAAACCATTTGGTAAGACTTTGGGAAATGTTACCTGATCAACTTGTTTTTATTGATAGCGTTAGAACAGACAAAACTGGCAATTTTGTATTAAGAGGCAATACCAAAGAATTAATATTTACGCACATTCAACTTGAAAATGGCAGCGGAATTTATATGGCCATCGACAACAATTCCGACTTAACCATTCAAATGGATGCGTTGCCAGAAGGGATTTCATACAACATTGAAGGAAATGAAAAAGAAGATAGCAAGCTATTAAAGCAGCTGATCGATATGAATTCCAATTATGCAATGCAAATGAAGCAAATTGAAAACCAAGCAAAAGCATTGCCAAACACCCAAGAAGCATACGCAACCGGAATGGCATTACAATCAAAATATTATGCCTTACTTGCCGAAAGAGAAGCCAAAATCAAAGAAATGTCGGCTGTTCAAAAAGAAGGCTTTATTCCTTATTTCATTATTACTTACGGTGTTTTGCAAAATCCCGATATCAGTTTGTTTACCCACGCTGTAGATTGCGCACAAAAAGCCGACAAAACTTCAAAGTACACACAAGCAATTGAACAACGATATAATACCGAAAGTCGCTTTATGATAGGTGGCGAAGCTCCTAACATTAAATTAAAACAATTAGATGGCAAAGAGCTAGAACTTTACAAATTGCGTGGCAAAGTGGTATTGATTGATTTCTGGGCGAGTTGGTGTGGTCCTTGTCGTCGTGAGAATCCAAATGTAAGAAGACTTTATAGCCGTTTCAAACGTAAAGGATTCGAAATTTACGGGGTATCTTTAGATTCTGACGCTGCCCGTTGGAAAGGTGCAATTGCTGCCGATAGTTTGTCGTGGTACCATGTGAGCGATTTAGGTGGCTGGCAATCGAGTGCCGCTGCACTATATCAAGTACATTCTATTCCTCAAACTTTTTTATTAGACAAGAATGGTAGAATTGTAGCAAAAGGATTAAGGGGTGAGCAACTTGAAGCCAAACTGGAAGAATTATTAGGGAAAGATTAATTATTAATCCTTTAAAAAGTAACAATACGTTAACCTTCCAATAATACTGCCTTTAATTCTAGGTTATTAATTTGTAAAGTGATAATTAAGAAAATGGCAAAAATCCTAGTCGTTGATGACGAGCAAGATATTCTTGAGTTAATACGCCATTCCCTAAACAAGGAAGGTTTTGAAGTGCATATTGCAATGAATGGCCAACAAGCTATTGATAAAGCAAAGCAAATCATCCCTGATTTGATTTTGATGGACGTTATGATGCCTATCATGGATGGCATGGAAGCATGTCGTCAGTTAAAAGAAGACCCAACTACAAAAAATATATCCATTGTTTTTCTTACTGCCAGAAGTGAAGAATTTGCTGAACTTGCAGGTTTCGAAGCAGGTGCCGATGATTATGTTGCAAAACCAATCAGAAGTAGAGTCTTACTAAGCAGAATCAAAGCTTTATTGCGCAGACAAAATGGAAGTAGTCCTCGTGAAGAAAGTCAAAAAATAGAATTTGGCAACCTTGTAATTGATCGTGAGAAATTTGTAATTGAATACAATGGTAAAAGCTTACAATTCCCAAGAAAAGAATTCGAATTATTATCATTCTTGGCATCTAAACCAGGCAGGGTTTTTTCTAGAGATGAAATCTTGGAAAATGTTTGGGGGAATGAAGTCTTGGTAGTTGACAGAACCATTGATGTTCACGTTAGAAAAATTAGAGAAAAACTAGACGACAAATTTATTTACACCGTTAAGGGTGTTGGTTATAAGTTTGAACTTTAATTTCCTTTCACTTTATTCATCAATTCGAAAATCCCAGCAGCCTTAGTTAGGCACTCCTCATATTCTTCAATTGCGATACTGTCGTATGTAATTGCTCCACCCACAGAATATTTCAGTTTATGATTGCAATATTCTAAACTTCTTATAACTACATTCAGATCAAAATTTCCCTCAAAGAAATAACCGATACTTCCACTGTAATTTTCTCTATTGAAATCCTCAAGGATGTCAATATTTCTCATTACTTCAATTTTAGGAGCACCTGTCATACTTCCCATGGGGAAAGTTGAATGAATCACATCCAGCAAATGAACACCTTCTTTCAATTCTCCAATTACTGTTGATATCATTTGGTGAACATGAGAGAAAGTATAAATTTTGCAAAGTTCAGGAACCAATACAGATCCCGCTTTACAAATCCTAGATAAATCATTTCGTACCAAATCAACAATCATGATGTTCTCCGCCAAATCTTTTTCATGCACGCTTAATTCGTGAATGATTTCCTCTTCTTTTCCGTGAATTCTTTTTCTCGTGCCTTTGATGGGTTGGCTAATCAATTTCTGGTTGTTTTTCTGCAAAAAACGCTCAGGACTGGCACACAAAACAAAGTGATTTTTATATTTATAAAATGCAGCAAAAGGACTCGGCGCAAGTTTATTTAAATGATAAAACAAAGCATACGGATTGATGTTGGCATCTGCCGAAAACTGCATGCAATAATTTAATTCATAGTAAACCCCATTTCGAATATCCTCACGAATTCTCGAAACGGTATCTAAGTATTGTTCTTTTTCGGTTGTCCCAACCCACTCTCCTATTTCCTGGATTGCATCGATATCAAGTTTGGTATCGAATATGATAGTTTCACCCAAATGCCTTTTTTCACCATTTCGCTCAACTAAAATTGCACTTTTGGGTTCAAAAAAGGAAAATCCGGGAATTGATACCTCATGATTTTCAGTAGGGACAATATTGGGAATCGAATTTTTATATTGATAGGAAATATGCCCCAAAGCCAATCCTTTAAATTCATCTAATTCCTCAGGGGTTCGAAAAATTTGCCTTGACCCAAATCCAGCAATTGCATCAAACTGACCATATTCATCTGTATAATTATTCGACAATAAAATTGCCGCATAATCGTGCTTTTGAGCCTCAAATAACCACGTCAATAATTCATTATTTTCCATTGCCTGGTTCTCCATGAAAATATTGATACACCAATTCTGCTTTTGCTTTTCCAATAACGGGACTCAGCGTTTCTATGGAAGCATCTTTGATTCGGGTAATACTTTTGAACTCTTTTAACAATTGTCGGGCTTTTTCAGGTCCTATGCCGGGAATTTCGGTCAAACTTGTTTTTAGCGTTCCTTTGTCCCTTCTAGCTCTATGGTGAGTAATGCCAAATCTATGGGCTTCATCACGCATGTGTTGAATTACCTTTAACGTTTCCGACTTTTTGTCTATATACAAAGGCACAGAATCATCTGGATAGTATATTTCTTCTAGCCTCTTGGCAATTCCAACAATGGCCATTTGGCCATATAAACCTAAAGCTTTCAATGCTTCTACGGCATGACTCAATTGACCCTTGCCACCATCCACCACAATCAACTGCGGCAATGGCTGATTTTCATCGCGCAACCTTGAATAACGACGGGTAATGACTTCCTTCATTGTTCAAAATCATCGGGGCCTTCAACTGTTTTCACATTGAAATGTCGATAATCATTTTTTGATGGTTTGCCATCTTTAAAAACTACACAAGCACTTACAGGATAAGTTCCTTGAAAATTACTATTATCAAAGCACTCAATATGGCGCGGTAGATCTTTCAAATGCAAATCGTTTTTCATTTGCTCCAACAATCGATCAACACGCACAGAAGGATTTAATTTTTCGTACTGAGTCAGTTTTTCATGTTTGTACAACATGGCATTTTTCAGGCTCAGGTCAATTAATTTCTTTTTATCACCTGCTTTTGGCACTGTGATGGTTATTCTTTCGTCGGGCCAATCTAATTGCATAGGAAGCACAACTTCCTTCACATCATCGCCATAATGCTTGCGCATTTCACCCATTACGTGAAGTAAAATTTCTTCATCTGTTTCATCCATTTTCTTACGAATCTCTACATTTCGAGAAATCACAATAATTCCATGACTCACGCGTAAAAAATTGACAAAACTTATTTTATCGGTGCTACTGGTACTGTAAACTTCTAAATCGCCAAGAACAGGACTCACAACGGTAGAACGACTTTGGTATGTAACCAAAGAATCGAGCTTGTCTTTATATTCTTGAGCTTCCTCAAATGCAAGACGCCTTGATGCGTCCATCATCAACATTTTTAAATGCTCCTTTACTTCATGTAAATTCCCTTTTAAAATATGCCGAATTTGTCTAATTCCTTCGTTGTATGAATCTTCGGTTTGGTATGCTTCGCAGGGACCTTTGCAGTTGCCTATTTGATACTCCAGGCAAACTTTAAATTTAAACGAATCTATGTTAGCTTGAGATAAATTATAATTACAATTCCGAACTGGATAAAGTTTCTTTATCAGTTCCAAAACGGTATACATAACCTTTTTGTTTGCGTAAGGTCCAAAATATTCTGATCCATCACGTACCGGATTGAACATTGAAAAAACCTTAGGGAATCTTTCTTTGGTAACTTTGATGTAAGGATAACTTTTATCGTCTTTAAGCGCAATATTGTACTTGGGTTGAAACTCCTTAATGAGGCTATTTTCAAGTAACAGCGCATCCATTTCGGTATCAACAACCGTATATTCCAAATGCACAATTTTGGAAACCAAAACAGACGTTTTGAAATTATCGTGGTGCTTTTTCGTAAAATAACTGGAAACCCGTTTTTTTAAACTTTTGGCTTTGCCAACGTAAATAATAACCCCTTCTTTATCGAAGTATTTATACACCCCTGGCTTTTCAGGCAGTGAATTTACAATGGGCTTTAGATCCGGTGGTGTCACTTGTCAAAATTACAACGAATCTATTAGAAAAATATCTTTTTTTAAGGAATTACAACCCGAACAGCATCAACTGACTGACCATAAAATTTGCCAGCATGCGCATTGAAATCATTGAATTGATCGGTAGTGAAAAATTCTCTTTTACTGCCTTTTTCAAGTTTTGCAGTAATTTCAGAATGCCTGTTCAAATAATCAATTAATTTGTTCGCAACAATTTCACCTTGAGACACAATTTGAATATGACTTGGTAACACCTTTTCAATGGATTCAATTAACAATGGATAATGGGTGCAAGCCAACAAAATTGCATCAATTTCATTGTCCTTCATTAACAATTTATTCAAGTGATATTGCACAAAGAAATCTGTACCCTCCAATCCTAACAAATCGTTTTCAACCAAATGAACCCAGATAGGACAAGCCTCTTGAAAGACTTCAACTTGAGGGAAAAATTTGGCGATTTCAATTTTATAAGATTCCGACTTTACCGTACCCGCTGTACCCAGAATGCCTATTTTATTGGTTTGGGTTTGGTGACCAATGGTTTCAGTGGTAGGACGAATAACGCCAAGTACGCGCTTATTGTCATTTCTCAACGGCAAGTCAACCTGTTGGATTTGTCTTAAAGCTTTAGCTGAAGCCGTGTTGCAAGCCAAAATAACCAATTCACAATTTTGATCAAACAGCCAATTCACACATTCACGGGTATATTGATAAACAGTTTCAAACGACCTATCACCATAAGGGGCACGCGCATTGTCGCCCAAATAAACGAAGTTCATTTCAGGCATTGCTTTTACCAATGATTTAAGTACGGTTAAACCACCATACCCAGAATCAAATACCCCAATTTTCGACATGCTGTTGCGAAGATAATCAAATTGGATTATCACATAAAAGAAAAAGCCACCAATGGTGGCTTTTTCTTTTATGTAAATGTGTTAAATTATTTTTTAGTAGCTGTCATGTGTTTGATAACTGCAGCAGTAATATCGTCGTTGCTATTTGCAGACCATAATACCATTCCAGTAGCATTGTCAATTACATTAGAATAACCTTTTGCTGCAGCAACTACACCAATGGCTTTTTTAATATCTTCAACAATTGGCTTCAACAACAAACCACGTTGAGCTTGCATATCTTGCTGCCCAGCTTGTTCAGTTTCTTGGTATTCTTGAACCAAACGCTCATAACTTTTTTGGATTAATTCCAATTGAGCTTGGGTAGCTCCACCTTTAACCTTAACCTCGTACTCTTTTTGTTTTGATTGGATTTCAGCTTGTAAATCTTTGATTCTTTGATCGTATTGCTTTGCAAATACTGCCAATTTTTTCTCTGCAGTATCTTTCGCTGGCAAAGTGTCAATAATGATTTGTGTGTTTACAAAAGCAATTTTTTGTGCTTGAGCAAATGCACCACAAGCAAAGAAAAACATGAAAGTTGATAGAACTAGAATTTTTTTCATCGTATATATATTTATTTTTTATTTTTTCGGAGTTGTTTTCCCTTTCGGGGTTGTTTCATTTTCATTCAATGGAATTGACAATTCTTCCATTACTTCAAAGGTTTTGTCATACTTCTGATTGGCATATAACATTTGCACCCCAGAAGCTTTGTCAAATATAAAATCTAAACCTTCTTGTTTCGCAACTGCTTGCACAGCCTCAAACAGTTTGTCTTGGATGGGTTTAATTAATTCTTCACGTTTTTTAAATAAACCACCGTTGGTACCAAACTTTTCTTCTCTGTATTTAATTAAATCATTTTGCAATTGAACAATCACTTCTTTCTTTTGCTTTTTTTGATCAGACGTCATTACAATTTCATCAACCTGGTAATCTTTTTCCAATTGAGTTAATTGATTTTGCATCTTTTGTGCTTCTGCCTCCCACTTTGCGGCAAAATCTTCTAATTGTGTTTGCGCCGATTTGTACTCAGGCATTCGACCCAAAATATAATCAGAATCAACATAGGCAAATGAAATTTGCTTTTGCCCAAATAAAGGCATTGCAATTATTACCAACAAACACACTAAAAATTGTTTCATACTTTTCATCTTGTAATCAAACGTTATGCCAAACAAAATATTGTTGCGAAATTATCTATTTAAATTGATATTAAGGGTGTTTTAATGTGAATATTTTGGTTTCTACCATTTTACTTTTATTTAACGCCCTATCAACTAACTGAAATCTATACTTTACCGTATCGCCACGATACTGATTTGGCCTAGCACTAATGTAAAAATTTATCACTCCCGATATGGATTTGCTGTCTCCTTGAGGAGTCAAACTCGGCAACCGTTCATGTAAAGTTAATGTATCCTTAATGCTCTGAGGATTCAAAGGCTGCATCCATACCCCATTCTTCTTTTCTAGATACCAGCAATATAAATTGTAAAAGTTGCGTTTTTTGTATGCAAAATCGCCAAATGTGTCCGAAGGATTTAATCCCAAATCTCCATCGCCATCGCTGTATTTTAAATCAACCAAAACAAAACTATCATAATCATAACCGCTGCTGTACAAATATTCACCAAGAATTGATAGTTCGGGTACATTGGATGTTGTACTTTTGCTGTCGGAACACGACAACAAACCCGCCACAATGGCAAACAAAATGAGCCCTATCGAAGAGAAGATTTTCAATGAATCAAAATTCAAATTTATGGATTTGACCAAAGAAATCTATCAATTTCAATATGCCAATAACCAAATATATCAAAAATGGGTAACATTAACCAATTCAGTCGATAAACCTATTCAAAACTTCGCTGATTTTCCTTTTTTACCCATCTCCCAGTTTAAAAATTCAGAAGTTCATTGCGGCATTACACCCGAAATCGTATTCACCTCAAGTTCTACAACCGGTATCGGTGTTTCGAGGCATTTCGTGCATAAAACCTCAATTTATGAAAAATCTTTTATTGAGGGATTTAATGCCTTTTACAACGATTTCTCAGATTACAAAATATTTGCACTGCTTCCAAATTATTTGGAACGACAAGGTTCTTCATTGGTTTACATGGCAGAATACATGATAAAAAACAGCAAATTAGGCGGTGGGTTTTATTTGTATGACTTTGAAAAATTATTGCACGACATTCAATCGTCCCTCAAAAATAATGAACCTATATTGCTGTTAGGAGTAACTTTTGCGCTCTTAGATTTTGCAGAATTTGCAAAAAATATTGACCTGAAAAATTGCATTATTATGGAAACTGGCGGAATGAAAGGTCGCGGGCCAGAACTTACCCGTGCAGAAATCCATCAGTTACTCAATCAAGCATTTCACACTGAAACAATTCACAGTGAATATGGAATGACAGAACTTTTGTCGCAAGCCTATTCAAAAGGAAATGGCCGTTTTCAATGTCCACCTTGGATGAAAATCTGTATTCAAGATCCTTCTGACCCTCAAAATTGGCTACCCAATGGAAAAACGGGAAGAATTTGTATTATTGACCTTGCAAACCTTTACAGTTGTAGCTTTATCGCCACCGACGATTTAGGAAAAACCTACGATGATGGCAGCTTTGAAATTATGGGAAGAATTGACTTTTCCGACATTAGAGGCTGCAGCCTTCTTGCGATTTAATCTTCTTCAGGCAAATCCATTACCACTTCCTTTAATTCTATTTTGGGATTGATAAATTTCTCAAACGACAGAATCAAAGCGGGCAACAAAAATAAGTTTGCAGCCATACCAGTAATGATTGTTAATCCAGTTAACCAACCCAATGCCGCAGTACCTTGAAATTCAGAAAATGTGAATATTAAAAATCCTGAGCAAATGGCCACCATGGTGTAAATCATACTCACGCCAACTTCGGCAATGGTATCATCCAAAGCAATGCGAATCGGTTTGTTGTGCTTAATAACTTCCCTCCTAAATGTAGAAACAAAGTGAATTGTGGCATCAACAGTAATTCCAAATGCAATACTGAACACCAAAATGGTGCTTGGTTTTAGTGGAATATTAAAATATCCCATGGTTCCAGCTGTAATTAACAACGGAATAATATTCGGGATAATGGCAATGATAATCATTCTAAACGATGGAAATAAGAATCCCATTGTAAGCGATATCAACAACAAAGACCAAAATGTTGCTGAAACCAAACTATCGAATAAGAAGGAATTCCCTTTCAAGAAAATTGCAGTTGTCCCTGTGATTTTCACATTATATTGGTCTGACGGGAATATTTCTGATACTATTTTATTTACAGCTTTGTTAATTGAATCCATACGAATAGAACCCACATCTTTCATTTGGTAGCTGATACGCATTTGGGTAAAAGTAGAATCCACAAATCCTTTAAGCAAATTGGGCTTTCCTGGCTCTGCCGGTGGAAGCTTCAGTGCCAACTCACCTAAATCTGTTGCTTTCGGTATTCGATAAAACCTCGGATCATTGTCATTATTGGCTTGATTTGCCGCTGAAACAACTTCAACAAGCGACATAGGTTTAGACAATTCCGAAAACTGTTTCAAAGCTTTTTGAACGGTTCTCCCTTTGTTAAGCATTTCTGGAGAAGTTACACCACCCTCTTCAAAAGTTGTAATGAGAATTTCATAAGGCATGACTCCCTTGAAATTGTCTTGCAAAAATTCAAGATCCTTATAAATTTTGGAAGAATGTGGAATATCATCTACCATAAACGCCAATGGTTTTAGGCGGAAAATAAAAACCGTACTAATGGAACTCACCAAAATAAACCAGAAATAAATTCTTCTTTTCTTGTGAAAGGTGAAGTCCCTCACCCAATTTAAAAATTTTAGGATGTTCTTATTTTCTAAATGGGCTGTTTGTTTGTCGGTAGGCGGTGGTAAAAACGAATACAAAGCAGGAATTCCCACAATGCTAATTACAAAAATGATGTTGATGGTAATAAACGCCACCAAACCAAATTGTTCTAAAATCTGGGTTTTGGTAAAATAAAATGTTCCAAATCCAACGGCGGTAGTGAAATTAATTAAAAAAGTAGCAACTCCAATTCTCGAAATAATTCTCGACAAGGCTTTTGCTTTATTTTTATGTTTTCGAAATTCGTCGTGGTATTGATTAATGAGGTAAATGGTATTTTGAACCCCAACGACGACGAGCAAGGGCGGCAACGTACCCGTTAATAAATTCAATTTAAATCCTAAAATACCCGAAATACCCATCATGGTAATCACGCCAATTGCAATGAACAAAAGGGATATCAACAGGGTACTCATACTTCTGAACAATAGCAGAATAAGTAAAGCTGTAACGGCGAAAGCAATTAGGGTAAACATGACAATTTCGTCACGCACCGTTGTCGCATTCTTGTAACGAACAAAAGGCAAACCACTTAAGTGGATTTCGATATTGTATTTTTGACCAAAATCGACCGTTAATTTTTCTAAGTGCTTAATTAATGGAGTTCGATCCTTGCTATTTAAGGTACTGTCATTGAGGGATATTAGAACGAGTGAAACCTTGGTATCGGGATTGTATAGCAATCCCTCATAAAATTTCATCTGTTCAAATTCATCGCGGATGCTATCGAGGTCGGCCTGACTTTTTACGGTTGTTGCCGCAAATCGTTTGAGGCGCAGCATATCGGATGTATCGAGTTCAAAGCGATACAATCTGGCAGGCGACAGCACATTATTTACGCCAGGTTGGGCAGCAAGAGAATCGCACAAAGTGCGGAAATCGTTGTAGAATGTTAGGTCAAAAAGTTTCTCAGTTTTAAAGGAAGAAACGAGTTTATTTCCATCTTCACCGAAAGTTTTCTTAAA
>Ga0222712_10005890_pt1 | contig 12241 bp, 7 predicted proteins | sample C33_657DmetaG_FD_165043 | JGI IMG/M metagenome (GOLD analysis project Ga0222712, IMG submission 165043) | Estuarine water microbial communities from San Francisco Bay, California, United States - C33_657D | ecosystem: Environmental > Aquatic > Marine > Unclassified | place: USA: California...
GTCTTCTTCCTCAGAAGAGTCTTCGCTCTCTTCCTCTTCTTTCATAGAAATCGCGAGAAGAAGCCTTTCAACTCGCTCATCATTTAAGGATGCAAAGGGAACAACAGCTTCTCTAGCCTGATCCCATTGACCTGTGTGGTAATAAATTCCCGCTAGAACAAAATATCCATCTAGGTATCCCTGATCACCAGCCTTCTTGAGCAAGGTTTTCGCCTCTTCAATTTGGCCGAGATTCTTGAGCCAAACTCCTAAATTAAAGGTCGCTTGATATATCCCGGCATCTGATGCCTCTCTCCAAAGCTGCATAGCGAGGTCAGGTTGATTGGCGACATCCTTTAAGTAGCTTGCGTAATTTGTGTTTGCAGAATGATTTCCCGCAGCACGACAAATCTCCCAGTATGGGACCGCTGATTCTGGGTCACCTGTGCGGTTGTAACAGTTGGCAACTTTCTCGGCTGCAAGTAAGTGGCCAGAGTCTGCTAATTCTTTGAGAATGGGGAGGGCATTCCAGTAATCACTATCATCGTAGAAGGCAATACCGCGTTCATATAGTTTCTGGCTCGATTCCATATTTACGCAATTCTCTCGGAAACGGATAGAGCTTGAGTCAAAGTCACAAACTTTCCAAGCATCACCATTCCATTGGGGGAGACCGGCTCCATGATGGCAAGGTGCGGTGAACGCAAGATGTAACAAGCCCATTGTGCGCGAGAGATTGCAACATTGAGGCGATTTGGAGAGAGTAGGAATTCGATGCCGCGAGGCAGATCCTCGCTCGATGAAGTCACCATTGAAAGAAATACAACGGGAGCCTCTTGCCCCTGGAACTTATCCACAGTTCCAACCTTTATTCCAAGGTAGCCTGCCTTTTTGAGTCGTGACTTGAGATAACGCACCTGTGCGTTATAGCCAGTAACAACCAAGATATCTGCCTCACCAAGAGGACGCGCAGTGTCAGGATCTCCATCGCTATTTACTGGGGTCCATGATTTGCCGAGAAGTTCAGGAATTCGGCGTAGTAGCTCATCGGCCTCTTCAATCGATGTAACAGTATTACCCAAGTGCTCAACATCAACGATATGAATTCCAGGGTTGACGCCAGCTAGAGAGCGCTTAGAACAGCGAGCATCAGCATGGAGACGATCCTCATATTGAAGGCGCGATACTGCCTTTGCGATAAGGGGATGTAATCTAAATGTCGTATCGAGGAAGTAGCCCAGGTGTGCTGGCATAGTCTTCTGGGTGCCGAGAATATGTGCCAGAACTGATTCATTAACTGGTTCAGGGTGCTTTCCTTGGCTGACCTGAGGCAGTTGTTGTGGATCTCCAAGAAGGAGCGCCCGCTTAGCTGCTGAAACAACAGCAAGAGAATTGGCAAGTGAGAACTGACCAGCCTCATCGATAACTATTAAATCTAGCCCCAGGAAACGAACTTCATCGCGACTGTAGGTCCAGACGGTTCCGCCGATGACATATCCAGAGTTCTGACCAAGAGCCCATGTAGCAACATCATCTACGTGATAACTAGGTTGCGACTTCGCTGACTGGCCCTTCTTTGCCATCCTGATCTCTGAGTCAATCTTCTTAACGCTATCCATCAAATGCTCAACAACAGCGTGTGACTGGGCGACAACACCGATTTTCCAACCAGCTTGAGCGAGAGCTGCAATTACGTGAGCTCCTACGTAGGTCTTACCTGTGCCAGGAGGTCCTTGCACCGCGACATAACTATTATCGCTATCAATCAGAGATGCGGTGATATCGCGGACTGAATTTCCGGATGAAGTAAGGGCGCCAGAGAGTTGGCGAGGAGTGCGACGTAGCAGGAGATCGCACCACGCCTGGTGAGGAAAGAGTGGTTGACCGCCATCTCGACGAACAACCGTTGAAGCACCCAAGGATTCTCTTAATACCTTCTCGATAGAGGTGGTTCGAATAGGAGCGCCAGGAAGAATTGCCATCGGTACGTCTTCCCAAGTGCCGCTGCTCTTCTTTTCAATCTCTTCAAAGATAACTTGAGATCCATCGATTTCAATAATCGAGGCATCGATAAATCCACGGGTGCTTCCTTGAATAGTCTTAAAGTTCTCTGGGGCAAACTCGTAGAGCAGCTGAGGAATATGCTCATGATCCAAGATATGTGAAAGGTCTACACCCTCTGCCTCTACCGTGATAAATCTGCGGTGATTGCGCTGGCGGCCAGAGATAGTCCATGGACCTGCTTCAACCTTGGTTGGAACAACCACATCGTTAAATGAATCCATCTCTTCTTTATCTTTGAGAGCACGATCAAAGAGAGCCCACCAAGCTGGTCGCGCCTCGCGGTGATGGAAAGAGATAGCTGCAGATAGGAGAGCGAGACCTTCTTGTTCTGGGCTGCGCTCTGCTCGATCGGCGGGGACCCCATTGAGAAGCTGGAGGGCAATTGGCTCCTCACGTTCAACCTCATCGGTCGCATCCCATTTCTCAGCCGCTTCAGGGCGAAGAGAGTCGATATCAATCTTGTGAGCAACCGCCTCGGCGCGAATCCAATCGTCGAGCTGGCGAGTCGAATCAACATCATCCTTGTTGTAACTCTTGATCTCTTCAAGAATTGCGATGAATCCTGGTTCATCCCCAAGGTTGAGAAGTGCCAAGGCCTTCTCAAATTGAATCACGCTACCAACTGCATTGGATACCTCTTTATCGCGGTTGCCATCCCAGTAAACCTTCTCGATGTACTTAATGGACATTGATTCGGTCGAGAATCTAAAGGCGTTTCTGACGATTGAATAGAGGTCGACGAATACGCCTTCCCGGATTAACTTATCCACTTCAAACTCGAGAGTCCCGTGGCGCTGCGCCAAACGGAGCATTGCGCTGACTTCATAAGCAGCGTAGTGATAGATATGCATATCTGGATATTGCTTACGACGCTCAATCACATAATTAATAAAGTCTGAGAAGGCAACCTTCTCTTCAGCAGTGCTACGTGCGTCGTAGGTATGAAATTCATATGTGGCGCCAGATTTGTAGAGAAAGCCGAACATATATTCAAGGCCATCGCCATTATTGGCAAATGGATCACCTTCCATATCAAACCAAATATCGCCATCGCTCTTCTGTGGCATCAATCCAAAGGCGGTCACATCGCGGACTTCGAAGATTGGCTTCTTGGAACCGCGTCCCTTAATTTGAATCGCTGCTTGATCACGTAAACCAGAGAAGGTCTCTTTCGAGACCTCGCGAGGTGCTCGTGGCCGTTGTTCATCAGTTGCACTTGCCATCTGATCCAGCGTTGCGATGCCGTTTGCAACGAGTGTGGTGCGGGTAGAGGAACGGATTCCTTGAATGAGGGAGAGGTCTTGCGCATCGTGGCGACCAGTGTCGCACTGCTTGCTCCAACGACAACGACCACAGGACTCTCGCGGTGGGGCCCATGTAGGAGTTGGCGCATCGGTATAACCTTCAATGCGCGACTGAACTCGTTGGATAAAGAACTTGGCAAGATCAATCAAATCAAGTCCTGAGGCAGACCAGCGATTATCGCCACCTAACCAGAGATGAACGTTAAGGGGAGTAGCTAAGCCAATTTCTTGCATCACCGCTGCATAAGCGGCAACCTGAAGAACTGCAGCTCGCTTTGCACTGCGGGCAGATTTAGCATCGACTGGGTCATATATATAACGCCCTTGGCCATCCTTGAGCGGATTACCTTGACTATCTTTATTGAGAATAAGGAAGTCAGCAAAGCCAAGGAAGGACTCGGTGTAGAAGGTAGCTTGATAGATAGTTTCAACGCCATTAGCGATCGCTTCAATCGTCCGGTTATGGAGAAGTTGAAGACCTTCATGGGTAAATGTTGGTGCGCCAATATCGGTAAAAGTTCCTGCAGCTTTAAGTTCGCCAGCAATCTTGCTCTCATGTGCCTTGCCTTGCTCAGCTAAGAGTTCGAGCTCTTCGCTCTCCTCTTTATCTGGGGCGATTGCAAGGTCATTGAGCACCGCCCATTCGAGATGGAGGCGGTGGTTGCATTCAAGCTCAGCGATGAGGTCGCGAGGTGAGATGACCCAGCGGTCATTGACCTTTCTCACTGAGTGACTTCGCTCCAACCCTTTTTAATGTTCTCGCCGATCATCGATTCTGCAATCTTGAGCGCTTCGGTCTCATTGGGAGCAAGTCGAACTTCACGATCAAGAGGTGACTTACGAGTTGATGAGTAATCGGTCCAGTGAACAACATATGCAGGATAACCAGCGGACTCTTTATTGGTCTTCCACATTACGAGCTTGCGGACATCGACCTTGCCGGCGCCCTCCTTTGTCCACACCTGGCGACGTAGAAGCGAGCTTGCACCGAGCTTTGAATCTTCGCTGACAGCTGCAACAGGAAGTTGACGAGTGATTTGGCTCCAGCCAATATCTTCAGCCGTTGCAGCCTTGTCGTTACGTAGTCGCACAACAATTGAGTTATGAACGGCAACGCTATTGCTCCAACCAGTGACCTGCCAACCATCCTTAGAGAAAGCAAGACGTGGATGTTTGGTTGGCTTGCCCTGGAAATCTTCAAGCTGAAGATCCATACATCTAAGTTCAACAATCAGCTTCGGTTCAACTAATTGATACATGACTCCAGAGCTCTCGCTTGTACGGCGATATGAACTTGGTCGGACCAACGGCTGAAGTTGCTCAAGCAATTCATGGCGGAAGGCGCTATCGCCAACATTTCCCGATGTCGTGACAGGAATCCAGCTGCCATCATCGTGAATGATGGCGAACAAGAGAGAGCGAACCATTAAAGAACCATCTGCATCACGACGCTCTGTGAAGCCGATAATCGCTGCATCGAGTTCCTTAGTTGGCTTTACCTTGTATGAGCGACCATCCTCTGCTCGCGCTACCAAACCTTCAGCGCCAGCTGCTGTCTCTCGATCAAAAATCTCGGCGACCTCACCAGCAGAGCGAGTGGGGGTGCTTGTCACAGCGAAGAAATTCTTCTCTGCTGGCAATTGAGAGATTGCCTCATAGCGCTGGGTATAAGGGGTACCAATTGCCGAGGTAGTTGGAGATGTCACAACATCGAAGACGGCAAATGCCAACTTAGAGGTATCGCACTTATCTCCTGCGGCCAGCGCTGAAGTCATATCAGCGATTCGAGTGCGCTTCTCACCGAGCACATGGAGCTCTCCGGCGTAGATAGAGCTGGTATCGAGCTTTGCCTTAGTAACTTGCTCAAGTGTCTCTATCGGGCCTGTAATCACGCGTCCAGTTGGTGAGACCAACTTCCATTGTGAATCATAGAGCAGGAACCAGAGTTCTCCATCGAGTTTTGTTGAGACCAATAAAGGTAGGCCTAACTTACGTTCGATATCGGAAGGGGTGGTTAATACATAATTTGTCGCAACAACCTTACGGTAGGCGACGATCTGGCTCATGAGATCTGAGTTAGCAAAAGTTCCTTGAGTCTCAATTGTTCCTTTACCGAGAGATGCCACAGTTACTCACCACCCTTCTCTGTCTTTGCAGCCGGCTTTTTAAGCTCCATCGCAGATAGATGGAGGAGTAATAAGAAGGTATCTCCCTCGATACGTCCATCGAGGAAACCGCGATATGGACTGCCATTGGATTGGAGAACGAGTGGCCCCTTGCCACCTTCTCCACCAGCAAGGAGCATTACTGAATCTTTCTCATGGAGCTCTTTTGCAATCGCAAAGAGGAAGTCATAAGTAACGCCATCAACATGGCGAAGCTGCATGGTGCGTTTGATTCCGTACTTACGAACCAAATCAGCGCGTGGAATCAGCTTTCCAGTCCACTTAATTGGCACCTCTTCATTGACGTTTGGTGCAATCTCTACTGGAGTACGGCGCTCGACCTCTTTGCCATCTGGGCCATAGATAATCTCTAGAATCTCTGGAGCACAGAAAAGTGGTTGGCTCTCCTGATCGAGCAGCACAGTGTTGGTGCCATCAATTGTCCGTCCCACCATCTCAAGATCAATCTCTGGATCTGAATCGATGAGGTTCTGTGAGTAGACCTCACCGAGGCTCTTCACTAAATCTTCGTGCAACTTACCTTCGCCAGCTGCAACATAGCGGCGGAATGAGACAGGCTTGCCTGCCTTAGATGGAACCGTGCTCTCTTTGGCAGGGGTAGATGTTGCAACGATTGTGGCGTCGCGATTTGTTGAGTTAGAAATATGTATTTTCATGGCAGCCCCTAGAACATCTCAAAGTCAAGATCGTCAGATGAGTCAGATGCCGCTTCTTCAACGACATCGACCACGGTAGAGAGTGAGGCGAATTCATATTCAACCTTCTCGCCGATGAGAGCGAAGTAGCCATTCTCGTTGGCGACCAAGATTCCGGTCTCTACCTGGTAATCGGCACGCGGATTAAATGGAAAAGTGAGAATTGAACCCGCATCAAGAACCTTCTTGATGGAGTCTGAGATTTCTTCTGCCTCAAGGGCATAGGTAGTTCCAAAGCGAAGTGAGAGAGCATCAGCTGCAGAAATTTCAGTAGCTTCGACGCTCTCACCAACAGTTGCGGGAAATAATTCAGGGGTTGAGCCATCAGGGTTGATTGCCTCGAGCTCGCCCTGCGGTACCCAGATATTCTCGGGCGTGAAATAACCTTGCGCGGTCATTCCGCTGCGAATAAGAAGTGATCCATCTGCAAGAAGTGATGCCTTGCTGCACTCATTGCCCTGAGCATCGAATGGAACTCGTCTGCGCTTTCCGTAGAGCACACCGCGGTCAATTGGCTTATATGCAAATGCCGCCGAATCGCCCTTGAAGGTGATGTTGATTGTCTTAGCCATGGACGAAATACTAAAGGGTCGCAACGACAAATACGAGAGTCTTGATGACTGGTCACCCTTGAAATCGCATGAAGTACTGCTTAAAGTTTGCTAAAACGAGAGGGGCGGAAAATGCCATATTTTGAATTTATCGGTGAAGATGCATCACGCAAGTCAGAGCGTGCCGAAAAGTATTGGGAGATTACTCAGGTCGGAAAGAATGTAACCGTTCGCTTTGGAAAGATCGGTGCAGATGGCCAGCTTAAGGTGAAAGAGTTTGAAAGTAAGGAAGATGCTGAAGCTGAAGTAGCGAAGCTCATCAAAGAGAAGACTAAAAAGGGTTACATCGAAAAGCCAAACCCACACGCTTAATTAGTCGCGGCGACCAATGTTCATGGTGACTGTACTTGGCCCATGATCTGTTGGTCGCACCTCAAGTCGCATAGGAATCTGTGTCTTCATTCCCTCGACATGGCTGATGATTCCAATCACGCGTTCTTCGCGGAGTTCTTCAAGCACATCTAATACCTCTTCAAGAGTGTCATCAGAGAGCGAGCCAAAGCCCTCATCAATAAATAGAGTGCCAAGTTCGATTCCACCATTATCGCCCTTTACAACTTCTACGAGACCAAGAGCAAGTGCTAGTGAGGCGTAGAAAGTCTCGCCACCTGAGAGAGTTTCTGCAGGTCGTTCTTTTCCAGCATAGAAATCCATAATTGTGATTCCAAGACCTGCCTGCTTTGTGCGCCCCTGCTTCTCTTCATGCAATCTAAATTCATATTTATTGTTACTCATACGGCGCAGGTGACGACTAGCAAATTCAAGGATCATCTCTAAGCGTTCTTGCAATACAAAGTTGGTCAGGCTCAATCCAGCGGGGTTCTTACCATCGACCCATCCCTGCAGCTTCAGATATGGATCTCCTGAGGTGCGAAGCGCGGTAATTGCATCGAGCGCCTGATGAATTCCATCTCGCGCCGCATCAATGCTTCCATTGACTCGCTCGACAATGGCGAGCTGGTCGTTGACTGCTGCCAATGCGCTTTCAATCTCACCAATCTTCAGACTTAACTCAGCGACCTTAGCCTCTAGCTCATCGGTCGCCTCTGGCAGTAACTTAAACTCAGGTTGGCTGAGAATCGCTGTGATCTCAGTGATTCGTCCTCTGTAGTTGGCGATCTCAAGTTGCAAGGCATCTTCATCAATCTCTAGTAGCTCTGCAAGAGCGTCCTCGCCTTCAATCTTTAAGCGCTTCAGCTCTGCAGTTAATTTTATTTCAGCTGCCTGCTGTGACTTCTCTGAATTTTCGTAGGATATAAAAGCAGGGAGAGAGTCATTGAGTACTTCGAGTTCATGTTGAGCATCGTTGTATTGCTCTGCAATCTCATCGGCTTGCTCGCTCTCTTTCTCAAGAGTTGCCAACTTCTTCTGTAGTTCGGATGAAGCTTTGAACTTCTTCTTTGAGACGCCTTCAGCCGCTTTAACTTCAACACGAAGATCACTTAATTCACCTTCAAGGGCCTCAAGTTGTCTCTCCAAATTCTCAAGCTCATCAGGATCAAATGCGTGCTTTGCCTTTACCGGCTTTGGGTGATCGAGTGAGCCGCAAACGGGACATTCATGCCCCTTCTTTAGCTTCTTTGCCGCTTCAATGATTACAGAATCCATTTCGAGGGTGCGGTAATCCTTGACCTTCTTCTTTGCTGACACGACCTTCTTCTCACTTGCAGCAACTTTTGTGACAAGTCCTGGCAGCGCCTTGATTTGAGCCTCATATTCGAGGGATTCCTTAATTGAGTTTCTTAAGGTTTCAACTTCATCAGCTGCCTTAGCTGCTGCATCGGATTTGCGAGCAAGGGCTGGCACCTCAACATTGAGCTTTTTGATGCGAGCCTTTACTTGGGTAGCTGTCAGTTCGACATACTCTTCATCAATCTCATCGAGTGCAATTTGCATCGCCTCTGCGGCGGTATCGCGAGAATTGAGAATCTCTTGCAGACCTGAGGCTTTCTGGCGAGCACGTAGGCGCGCCTCTTTCTCATTAAATTCTTCACCACGAGTATTGAGTGCTTCAAGCTCTTCGCTTAAGGCGCGTTTATTCTCGATCTGATTATGCGACTCTTGAAGTTTAATGAGATCGGCTGATAACGGAGCAAGTTCTTTCTCGAGAGAATCTTTCTTGGCAAGTTGCTGATCGCTCTTGGGGCGAAGAGAGGTAACAGTCTCGACTAACGCTTGATCTTGCTCTGTGCGCTGGACATTCTTATCGGTGAGAAGATCTTCAAGGGCCTTGAAGTCGACCTCTGGACTCTCTTCAGTTACCTCATCGGAAAGATTGCGAAGGTGGTGGCTGAGGTTCTGGTTCTCACGAGCCAGCAAGGTGAGAATCTCCTTCGCGCGAGCATCAATCTCGCCCTTGATCTTGTCGTAGAAGAATGTCTTGAAGATGCTCTCTAGTACTTCGCGACGCTTCTCAGTTGATGCATGGAGGAAAGAGGCGAAATCTCCCTGGGGGAGGACAACCATCTGCGAGAACTGCTCGTTATCTAAGCGAAGTTCCTCTTTAATGCGCAGGTTAACCTCTCGCACCTGGTGAATCGCTTCATGTGCGGGGTTGATGAATTCAAGGACCGCCTTGGCATTTACTGGTGTTGTGCCTTCGCCAGATTTCTTAGGTGCTTCATATGCAGCGGTTCGAGAAATCTTGTAGCGAGCACCACCGGTTGTAAATTCAAGTACAACCTTGGTTTCATCTCCCACTTCGCAGTAATCGCTGCGGACGCGCTGGCCTGCTGGACCTGCTTTTGTTGCCGCTTCATGTGCAGTGACACCGTAAAGCGCGTAGACAATGGCATCGATAATCGAGCTCTTGCCAGCGCCAGTAGGGCCTTCGAGCATAAAGATTCGGTCTGCGCTGAGGGCATCAAAATCAATCTCTTGCTTATCTTTAAAGGGACCAAAGCCTTGAATCGTCAGCGAATGTAATTTCATTTATTCACCTGCGATAGCGATAGCCGCACATCGGCGCAGCAGTCATCGATGGCGCTGGAGATCTCTTTACTTGGTTCATCGTTAGTTACCCGAGTAACGAAACGCTTTGTAACCTCTTCTGGTGTCAGGTTCTGAAGCAAGAGACCATCTTGATTACGACCAACAACACCATCGGTGGTGGTGCGGATATCGAGATCGAGTAGGTGATCAAATTTGCGCTTTATCGTGTCGAAGACATTGACAGGTATCTCTCGATCAGTAAGTACGACCTTCATCCAATCAGATGACTTTTCAAACTTATCACTGAGAATTTCATCCATTGTGCCCTCAATTTGGCGCATCTTTCGAATCTGTGGCGCTTCAATTGAGGTGATTGCAGAATCCTTGACACCATCTTTTGTTATCTCAATTGAAAGGATTTGTTTGAGATCATCGCGCTCAGAGAAAGAGAATGGAATCGGAGATCCGCTATATCGAAGGAGGGTCCCGCCAACTCCCTTGATTTCATTCTTAGAGTGCGGGCGATGGATATGACCCATAGCTACATAATCTGCTCCAGCAAAGACTGCTGCATTTGTTTGGCCAAGGCCACCCACGCGAATATCTTTAATATTTCTCTCGCTATCGCTCTTGGATGCACCCTCAACAAATGCATGGGTAGCGACGAGGATTCGCTGCGGCTTCGATGAGTTCTTAGAACGGATTGCCGCATCTTCATTGATGCGACGCATCGCCTCGGAGATGACCCCAGTCTGTGATGCCTCAACTTGCCACTGTCGTTCGAGATCGGCACCTGCATCTACATCGGGCTCGAGATATGGAATGCCATATGCCAACAAGGTGAAGTCATCGTGCTCAATCTCAACTGGGCGTGCCACATCATGAAGTCGTGTACGAAAGTGGAGCCCAAGACCAGACATAAATCGAGTATTGCTTCCCAGGCGGATGCGGCTGTCATGGTTGCCCGAGGTAATGAGCACCTGGATTCCATACTTATTGATCTCTGCCAAGGTATCTTCAAAGAGTTCGATCGCTTCGGTGGGAGGCACGCCACGGTCGTAGATATCTCCAGCGACAACCAGGAGATCGGGCTTGGTCTCTGTAATTACCTCTGCGTGGAGCCACTGAAGGAATTTCTCATGAGAGCTAGCGAGAGATTCTCCGTGAAGGCGGCGACCAATATGCCAATCCGAGGTGTGGAGAATCTTCATCTGCCAAACCTATCGTCCCCGAGTGACATTCTCTTGAAATCGCCTTCCTCGTTGGCGAGTGGTCACTGACCGGCCATGAATCTCAAATCTCATTGACCCGCCCAAGGGCCCTGGTTAGGATTTCGCACTAGAGAGGCCGATTGTCCCTAGCAATCTATCTGCGGTGTTTCGCCGCAGTTGAACTAATGCAGAACAATCGTCACCGGATATCGATGGCACTTACCATCGCGCGCCCCGGCGCTTCTCCGATATCTATCGCTGTATCGATTCTTGCGAATCCGATGCTACGAGAGAAGCGCCGGGGCGCGCGATGCCTACAGTGATCAATACCGATCATGAGGTAGGAGGTAGGGGCAGTCGGCTTCTCTCAAAAGAATGGGGGAGACGTGGGTCTATTTAGTCGCAAGCGCGACGCCGCGCAACCCCTGGTTGAAGTCCCCGCCGAGTTTCACAGGCTCTCTATTCGAGAAGCTCTTGTCTTCACTTCTTGGGGAGAAGGAAACCTTTTCGTTCACTGCGAGATTCATGGCAAGAACGTTATAAAAGCTCGCATCCAAGAAAATTGGTATGAGCAGACTCTTCCTTCCCGTGAAGCGGGAAGAAAACTTATGAATGAGATCCGCGCCGATTGGCAGAGCGCTCACCGATCAGGCTTGCTACCAGAGACGGTAAAAATCTGGAGCTATGCGATTAAGGCTTTTGGTCTTGCAGAAGTTGATTTTACTGAGGCGCCTAGTAAGTACAACGCAGATTTTATCTTCGCTCTCGGTCGCGATTTAGCTGAAAAACTTGAGCAAGGTTGGTTCCCAAGAACTGAGGCCGATTTAGATCTCATCTTCAATTACTTTGCAGTTGCTCCTGTACGTGTTGGATATTTTGGACCGTTCAAATATGTTCTCAAAGCGCTCACCGATGCCTTCCCAGATAATTTGCCGGCGATGGAGACTGAGTACGCATCACATCTTGCTGCCTCAATTGCGATGGGCTACGGACATATAGAAGGCTTCCTTTCCCGTGGGAGAAAGTCTCCTGAAGTTGCATCTGATTGGCAGATTGATGAGCTTCGACATCTGCCCGAGCTCGATGGCTTCAAATACCCTGGCCTGAAAACCGTGCAGTACTTGATGCGCAAGGGTGGGCGATTCTTGGATTACCTTGAATCAGAGACAGATCCAATAATCGCCACACGATTTAAGACTCATCTATTACGTGGCGTCGATATCGCACATCAAACAACAGAGCTTGCTGAAGAGAACTTTC
>Ga0222712_10005891_pt1 | contig 12240 bp, 24 predicted proteins | sample C33_657DmetaG_FD_165043 | JGI IMG/M metagenome (GOLD analysis project Ga0222712, IMG submission 165043) | Estuarine water microbial communities from San Francisco Bay, California, United States - C33_657D | ecosystem: Environmental > Aquatic > Marine > Unclassified | place: USA: California...
TTTAGCTAATCCTTTATAGGTATTACGAGCTCTTATGGAGGATGGGGATTATTAGGGAGAATGGGGTAGAACGGGATTTCCTCAGGAGTTCCCTATATAGACAAGGTGACCAGGTTATTGCGAAAAAAATTGGACGGGCAACTTAGTTTAATACGGATTTGTTACCCTTTGCCCTGGTTACCCTGGTTACCCTTTGCCCTTGCGCTTTACTGAGTGCTCCTGAATGCTTCCCTTCTTACATGTCCTTCGTCTATATCGATGATGGGGATTAGTTCCTCATCTTATTAGCCATACCCTGTAGTACTAGAATTACTATATCTTTCTGTCTAATATGTACCTTCAATGTATTATATATCTCTTGCTGTATATCTATGCTCATATGTTCTATATTGAAATCTCCTGACATACAGAGTTCACCTGCCATCGTCCTTACTAATTGTTCTGCTATCTTATATGCACCAGTTTTATTCACTCTTATTATTATATCACCTATTTGTTGTTAATCTACCTCTGTCCCTGGGCACACTTCTGGATTGAGTAATTCGAATTTCACCAACCGGAAATAGACCCTCGTGCGTCTAATACCAACTAGAACTGGTTACACTTCTGGATTATAAAATTCGAATATCCCAGACCGGAAGTAAATACTCCATTAGTTAGGCATATGTGAACGAGCAATGTCGTACACTATGTCAAAGTATTGATCCCCGCCCATATACTTGGTAATACCTTCGCAGGTCTCTACAGCTACTTCTTCAGAATCAAGTTCAGCATCAGCCATCTGATCATCCAACAAACTATCGTCATCGGCTACCATGGCATCATGAGTCAACTCCCAAGCAATATTATATATATTCTCAGGGTTATTCACAAGATACTTAGACATATCATCATTGCTCATGTTCTTTACATATTGATTACAAGCTCGAAGCACGTCACTTTCCTTAGAGCTGCGGATCCTTACACCAGGGGTTTCTGCCTCATTATACTTTGTACCTACAGCTCTAGCTTTGTTGGTGTATACTTGTTTGTAAGCTTCTGCCAATAAATGCAATGATCTACGATTGTTCATAAAGTGTACTTATGGTACTTAACAGAGTAATTCAGACCGGAGGTATATCTTAATAGCCTATATATGCTACAAAAGTATGATCACTTGGCGCATTATTAACTATATACCAACCACTAGTATCTTTTACTTCTATTCCTAATACCTCTCTTACATCTTCTCCTTGCATAACAGTTTCTTTAGACCAGTTATTAGCCATAGCCATAATCATACCTTCTGGTTGAATTTGTTTGTAAGGCTTTAGTTGATAGAGTTCATCGCCGTCTACAAAGTATATATAACGACCTTTTACTGGTTGTAAGAGCGGGGCTTGCTCTTCAGCAACAACTTGCTTACCGACTTGTTTGTAAGCTTCTGCCAATAAATGCAATGATCCGCGACTGTTCATAAAGTATACTTATAGTGTAACTACCTATTTCCAATAACCCATAGGCTTTATAAAATGAGCGTCGTTGTTTCTCTTGAGGAAGTTTGTTATTAAGAACTTTACCATTCCTATGTATCCGAGTTTGTTGAACCTACGCTCGTCCTGTCCATAGCAATGGTTGATAAGAGTAAATTGCCGGGTGGTATATTGTTTACTTAAAATGTAATCTTCACTATGTTCGTATTGAGTGGGGAACATCCCTCTATCTAAGAACGATTTGCGGTCTACTAAAAAGAATGCTCCTACTGCAAATGCCGTAAAGTGTTGATAGCAGCAATTGAATAGGTTGAAGAGGTTAAACAAAATAGATGCTCTCAGGTCCTTTCCATAGTTTTTTAGGTATGCCGATACTAATAAAAGCTTGCGTTTAATTAAGACCTCCATGGCTACCTTGATAGTATCAGACCGAAAGAACCTTACATCACTATCTAAAAATAATAAGAACGGAGTAGTTGCAGCGAGTGCTCCGGTGTTACGTGCCCGGGCTACCGGGCCTCCAGCCATTACTTCTACCTGGAGCGTGCCTGTGTTTAAACTAATAACCTCTCGAGTACTATCCGTACTTAAGTCGCAGATAATAATCCGTACGCCATTGATCTGTTCCTGGTGCTGGAGGTCTTGTAAGAGCTTACCAATATACTGTTCTTCGTTCTTACACGGAATGATTATAGTTATTAAATTTTTTAGGTCCATCTCACTTACTTATTAAGTATACTTGATGCACTACCGATCAATATTCGTATCCGATGTACACTTAGGTTCTAAGGATGCTAAGGCTCATGAACTCGAAAACTTTCTTAAGCTCAATACCTGCGAGTGTTTATATCTGGTCGGGGATATTATAGATGGGTGGAAGGCTCAAAAAAATAAACTGAGATGGAAAAACTCTCATACGGGTTTGTTGAGACATATTTTAAAGCTCTCTAAAAATACTAAAGTAATCTATCTTACCGGTAACCATGATGAATTTCTTAGAGTGGCCGTACCTTATAGCATAATTCTGGGTAATATAGAACTTCATGATCAATACGAGCATGTTGCAGTAGATGGCAAGAAGTACTTGGTCGTACATGGAGACTTGTTTGATGGTATTACTAAATTGGCTCCGTGGTTATCGTTTCTGGGAGATAAAGGATACGATTTTATTCTTACTCTTAACGGCAAATATAACTGGATCCGTCACCGATTGGGGTTTGGTTATTGGTCGTTCTCTAAGTTCTTAAAGCATCAGGTCAAGTCTGCTGTGGACTTTATCTTTAAGTTTGAAAACAATATTACTAACTATGCAGCGCTAAAAGGGTATACTGGGGTTATTTGTGGGCATATACACCATGCAGAAATAAAAACTATCAATAATATAGTCTATATGAATTCAGGCGATTGGGTAGAGTCTATGTCCGCTTTAGTAGAGCATACTGATGGACGCTTTGAATTAATACTCTCTACTTAAAGGGAGTAGCTAAATCTTTAGGCCGCGGCGGAAATAAACCCCGCCTTTTAATGTCTTTATTCCGTAATCCCCTCTTGTTTTTCCTGGCTCTAAGTTCTTTTTTTCCCACTTTGTAGCATAAACATTAATACTTTCCCGCGAAGGTTTATGCCAATTAAGTTCGGGGTGAGCATCTATATATTCATTAACCATATTTGATATAGCGAGGGTACTATATTCATAAACCCCATAAGGTTCTATATTTTTTTTAGATATTAACTTGTTTATATATTCTATTTGAGTAGGAAATACTTTTTGGGAATCGCGTTGAACTATATTACCTCTTTGAGCAACGCCGCGAGTCCGGCCACTAACTCCGCTCTGTCTTATAAGATTTGTAACTGTACTCGTAGATAAATTAAAGCGCTGTGCTAGTTTAATTATATTAGTATCTTCTGAATTGTTGTTTACTATACCTTGTTGGAATGTACTTATTATTTGGTTTCTTATATCATCGCTAATGCGTACCCCTTCCAGTACTTGTTCGTACTTCTCAGCTAGGATTTTATATTGGTTTTTCATTTTCAACTATAATGCGGGGGTGGTTGTTTGCTGTTATCCATTATACCGGGCTTGCGTTCTAAACGAATAGTAGGCTTCCCGTCTAAATCGCCTTGGTTGATTTCGTTATAAAGAACCTTAGCAGCTTTTTCAGCTTGTTGATAAGAGATTACCTTGAACGATTTAACCTTAGTCGTTACATTATACCACCAACCGCCTTCTTCGTGTCCTCCTAAGTTTCTGACCGTATCATAAAGAGTTACAAACAAAGGATAGTTACTTTGATCCTCTACATTGGAGTCATCATCAGCATTCGGGGTTGATATATAATTAATTCGAACAACCTTATCGTAGTCTTCATTCATGTTAGGATATCCATGACCATGAGGCATTCCAGTCTCGCCAGGTTCTAGACCTTCGGTGTCTCCATAAACATTACGTGGTTCATCTTTGAGCGGATCTACACTCTCTCCTCCGCCCCCGCCTCCGTCTCCTCCTCCATCTCCTCCGCTTCCATCTGTTCCATAACCACCATAGTTTCCTCCAAAACCACCATAAAAACCTAAACCATATCCATAGCCTCGGTAACGAGATCTACGTTTACGTTTTCTTTTCTCTACTATAAGTTCGTATTTTTCAGCTAAAATTTTGTATATCTTACTCATGTATGTTAGTATATTTAGTATTTGCCAGTGAGGGTTGGATAAATTAATGTAGAGTTATGGATATGTTAACGTGTATTAGGGATATATTAACTAGATATCTATTAATATATCAATCATCATGAAAATTATCTTCAGATCCTTGCATCATATCTAAATAATCCTTTAGTAATCCTGGATCAATATCATTCCATTCTAGAGCGCGGAACATCTGATCGTATATACTGCTCAACTCGGCAGGGGAGGATTTTTCCCGCGAGGGTATTTTTTCTAGAAAATCGCTAATAATATTCATGACCTCTGCAGCTTCATAATTAGATTTAGGATAATCGTGAGCAGCGAGTTCATCGCTAAACTTATCCGCGAGGGTTGTGCTATAGTCAGGTTCTTGGCGACTAGGCTCCATAATTTCATTTAAAACCGTTTGTTCGTATTTCTCTCCAAGGAGTTTGTAGCTAGAGCGTTTCATATATCTTATTTACTCTAACACGGCTTATAAGTATACGTCTTTATGTATACCTATTCAGCGCAAGTGACTAAAATCATCGATGGCGATACTATTGAAATTGATCTTGATCTTGGTTTTGGGGTTTGGTACCGTAACCAACGAGTGCGTTTAAACGGAATTGATACTCCTGAAAGCCGTACAAAAGATAAAGACGAAAAAATTCGCGGAGAGCTTTCTAAAAGTAAACTTAAAGAACTTATTGAAGAGAAACGAGTTAAAATAACTACTGCAATTGATCCTGACGATAAATTCGGAAGAATACTTGGCGTTATAGAAACTAAAGAAGGAATAAATGTTAATGAGTGGCTTATAACTAACAATTATGCTGTAGCTTATAAAGGTCAGAATAAAGACCTAGTTCAAGAGGCTCATCAAAAAAATATAGAAATTCTTCGCGCTCGTGGAGAAATTAAATAAATACAATATATGGCCGCTGATAAAAACTTTGAATCCCATTACGAAGATGGAACCGTTATTGCTGATAGAACCATTCCTGAAGGAGGGAATGCTCTGGATTACTCCGACATTTTAAAGTTCTCTGAGTGTAGCAATGCAACCGTTAGTAACTGTAATATAGAGGGGGGTAAAGAGGATGCAATCGATGCTGTACGTGGCGAAAATCTTCGTATCGTTAACTGCTCATTAACCCCTCATAAAAACGGAATTACTTTAAAAGGATCAATCGTCAACTATTGTATTGATGGGGTTAAGTTTCTTACTCATGGTAGCGATTGTGATATGGAATTTGGCCAATATGATAACTATTGGTACGTTGGCCGTAAGCCTACCCGCGGCGGCATTATTAATAACGTAAATGCAACTGATGGTAAGCCTGTAGTAACCAAGCTCTGGGATGCTACTACACCTACTGTTACTAACTCTAACGTAAAGATTATAAAGATACCAAAGATTGTTTGGTTCCCATACTTTGTATTCAGAGCAATACAAGTAAGAGGTATCAAGAATATATTCAAGCCCGTAGATACCGGAGCTTTCATTGCTTCGAAGTAACCTTACCAGCTAGCTGGAGGTAAGAGAGTAATGAACGGCTGTAAGTTAATAGAACGAGTTACCGGCACTACCTCGTAAATGTAAATTGTACGGTCAATTAACTGATTGAGGTTAAGAGATTCGATATAGAAATCAAACGCTTCTTTATTATTAATAAGCCGCACGTTAACAGTATTAATTAATATAACTCCGTTTCTATAAAAATATACTACCCCTGCATGTACCTCGTTAGGGTTAGTTGCTGTAGTAGTTTGTTGAGAAGGATAACCGACCCAGAAATGAGGCACTCCTTCCTTTACCTGAAGTTCAGTCTTAACTGTCTTACCGATAAAATCATACCCGGAGAATATAATGCTTAAATCAGTTCCCGGCTCAAGTTGTTTCCATATATCGATTGACTCTCTTATAGAAGGAAGGTTTTTAATTGCATCTGGGTTAGGATAAAAGGTATGCATCCAAGTCTTATTCGTGACTGGGCTACCAATTAAATAGCTTAAGGTAGTGTAAGAGTTCGGTACACAGTCATTAGCATGTGCTGAGCCGATAACTAAAGCAAGTAAACAGAGCGTATATCTTAATACCATTGCGGGGATTTTCAGCTACAAGTTATTTTTTTCTAAAAATATCAGAAATTGCTGCGGAAAATATATAGATTACAATTGCAGTAGTTACAGCAATCGCAATTAAATCTGGAGTTTTCATTATCCATTACTTACTAGCATGAGAGCCATCACAGTAGCCTACTTTGCTCTTACCACACCCACACTTAGGACGGTTATAGTTTGAAAGAGAAGCAGTTAACCCTTTTAATTGAGATTGAATATTAAATTTAGGTAAAGACGGCTTTGGAGGAATAAAAGTAACACCCTTGTTCATACCGAGATTTACAGTTATAAACTAGTTATTCAATATTAATAGACAATATCTAGCTTACTTTCACAAAGAACTCGAGCACCTTCATATCGAGGACTCATAGTACTTTTTTTCATAAAATTCTCTTTGGATATTTCCCCAATAATATGAGCCTCTTGACCGCCCATACCCGGATCAACATACATCAATACAAACTTACCGACACTATCGTTAGTAAGCGACTTGTCCCCTGCATTGACCTTAAGTTCTTTATTTTCTCCATCCCACGTGACAGTCTTAACCTGTACCCCATCAAAGTCTGCTCCGCCGTCTCCTTTTTTAGCATAAAAGTCAAAATTATAAGCCTTGCCGGAATGCTTACTGTAACCAATCTCTCCAATTTTACCGAAAAAGAAGTTCTCCATATGTACATCTTTCTTCTTATACACTTTCTTGTATTTATTGTACTCTAAGCTCGCGGAGATGGCCGCGGCAGCAATTTCTTTATCAGTGACTTTAAACGTTTTCATCTTTGTTATTCAGAAGAACATCAGTCTCTTCAATAAGGGGACGTAAGTGTTTAATGGTAAAATACTCGGCTTCTGATTCCGTATGAGCATATGCAACCTCGCGGGCTGCTGCAGCAAGCTTGCGTAGCTTAAGAACTAGCTCGTGAGTGGGTACTTGATTGATTTGTTTCATAGCATTATTATGTTAACTTTAACCGTTAAGTGCAAGCATTAACCGTATTTGCCTCTTTTATAATCCCATTCTTCAGGCTGTCTACTCGCATTAAGAATATTTACATTATTAAAAGCAGAAATGAAATGCTTTACATTTTTAAATTTATAATCGGCGGTAACTGTCACCCAATCGTTTTTATCGTACCAAGTTGTACATGAAAGACCGCTACTGTCTTTATGAAGGTGCCAAGCAGTATCCCGCTTCGTATCTTTGTAATAAACTTCAGTAGATCGCCCTAAGACAAACCCTATTTTATTGAGTTGTTTTATTTCCAAAGATGTAAACTTAATCATAGAATCCTTCATCGTGTAAATACTTTTGCATCTCAATGAATGCAACTATAAGCAATATAGGTACAATGATAATAGGCAGAGCTATTAAACAAAGTATGAGGAACAATACGCGCATGTTTATTCCCAAGTCAGATGCTTTTCAGCTACCCATTCCTTTCCATCATACTCTTTGATGCTCCAGAAAATATTATCTGGGATCTCTACAATCTTGAGTCGAGATAAATATGATGCGGCTTTTTCTCCAAGAGCTTCGACGGTACGAATTAAATTAATATCATCTCTGCGTATATTGTCTACGGAAAAATAGCCTGACGGACTAGATGGTAGTTTATCATCAACTGGTATATTAGTTGCAACATCTACCGTGAACATCCGTAAACAGATTTGACTTGTACTTAAAGCTTCTTCATCTGTTATTTGTTGAAAGAATTGGTTAGAAAGCGAAGCATCCCAATTAAGTTTATATGGATAGAGCGTAATACCTGCTAAATCAGCATAGTATTTGTATCCAATATATGATAGGTCAAAAGCACCATGAATAGTATTGATAACGATTTTTTGCATATTAATTGTCGAACCAAAAGATTAACCGTACCTCATGATTACGTTCTAAAGACTTTACAGCAGCTAAGAGCGCTTTATATTCTGCACCACCATGCTTGACTACCTTAGCAAACTCTTTAGAGGTACACCAGCTACGGCTATGCCAGTCTGGGTTAGTAACTGAGCTGGGCTTAGTACTAATCGAGTCTTCGATATATTTACTTCCGCATAGTTCTACCCATCGAGCAGCTGTAGCACTATCAACACATTTGTCGCTGCATCCATGATTAGGCATGAGTTTATAATCAATACAGACTATATTATCATGGTCTGCAACCCAAGACACATCTTTAGGTATGCCTCGACCAGCAGTCTCTGGTGAGCTATAACCCCTCACCCCTGCAAGCTTATCAAATAGTTCATAAGACCTACCCGGATTAAACCGACCACCAAAAGGATACCAGTTCTTAGAACTAGCTTCTTTGTATTCAACGTAAATATGTATATCGCATCCCATATAATTTAATGATTAATTGTTAACTTTATTGTGTGATGAGTCTAGTACCTATTATACTAATTGCAAGCTTATTCAATTATAGGTAATGATTGCAAGTCTTTATCGGTAAGCACATACACCCCGCTATGCTGAACACATATAGCTGCACACTCATTAGCATATTCAATAGCTATACCTATATTACCAGTATCAAGTAAAGAGTAAGTTAAAGCTGCTAGAAAGGTATCTCCAGCTCCGCATACGTCAACCACTTCAACCTTTCGCGCAGGATAGATTGTACCAATATATTCAACCCCTCTTTCTCCAAGCGTGGTTATTAAATTGTGACAAGGAGTCTTAAGCTTATCTCTTTCCAGTTTATTAATTTTTACATGTACATGACGGTGCATATCTAACCACCCTAAATTATCTATTTTTGTATCGATAAATATGGGACCATTATAAGCAGCACAGATTTCTGATATATTGTGAGCGTTTAGAAAACCTTTATTATAATCAGAAATGACTATGGCATCATAAATGCTATAATCTTGCACTTGACTAAGCTTAAAAGGCTCAGCCGGGGTGTCTTGATCTACTCTTATAATATGTTGCTTGGACCGTTCATCTATGTATCTAGTCTTAATGCTCTTTACCGTGCCTGTAATAAAATCTACATCACATCCAAATGCTAATAAGTTATTGTATACATTAGCAGCCATACCATCTTCTTTACGCCCTTGGTTTATTTTTAAAATAGGTACAGGCGCCTCTGGACTCAAGCGGTCAACTGAGCCGTAAAAATATTCATCAACGCAACTATCACCGATTAATAATATCTTGAATGGTTTTAGTAGTTGAGTATTGTTCGATTCTGTCATAAAATTTAATCTCATTACAATAACAAGCGCCTATAATGCTTTGTCCTTTGTAGTCGCTTCCTTTGACCATAATGTCTGGAGCATACTCTCTGATTAAAGTCTCTAGCTCTAGATCACTATCAAAGACCTCGACCTCGTCTACACTCTTTAACGCTCTGAGCAAGGTTATACGCTCGTATAATCCATTGACAGGACGCGAAGGTCCTTTAAGCTCTTTAATCCTTCTATCGCTATCGATTAATACAAGTACAGGACCAAATGTAGCCGCGTACTCTAAGAGCTTAATATGCCCAACATGTAATACATCAAACGAGCCATTAACTATTACTCGATTCATTTAAAGTCGCTTTTAGTTTAGTTACATCTGCCTTAGTGTAAGCTTGGTAATGTAGTTTAATATTATCAGGCATAGGTATGTATTCAATAACAGCGTTATGCTTTAGAGCTATCTCGCGAGCTACTTGTTCAAATGACTTAGCTTCACCTGTGCCTATATTCCAGATGCCTGACTCGTTTATGTTTAAAAACTTCTTATGAGTAGCTACAACGTACTCAACCGGAACAAAATCGCGTAAGAACTTATCCGATCCTTCAAACAATTTAATAACTCCAGTCTCTTTAGCTTGGGTTGTAAACTTATGGTACGGGCTGGCTTGATCTCCTTTATGAGCCTCCCCAGGGCCATAAACATTAAAGTAACGGAACCCTTGTACTGTTATATTGTATTGGTTGTTACTAGTCTTACTCTCAACGTACTTGTCAAAGATATATTTGCTCCAAGCATAAGGACTGCGAGGATCGACTGGAGCATTTTCAGCAAAGTCTTTATTTAATCCATACACAGAAGCTGAACTTGCATACTGAAAGTTGACTCCATAATAATTGCACTCTTCAATAAGATTACAGCTAGAGTCAAAATTCTGAGCCATTACCTTTTCGACATTTTTTTCTGTGGTAGAGCTAATTGCTCCAAGATGTATCACCCAATCCAATCCTTTTATAGTGGGTAAAGGCTCACCCCACTCGTACAGGCTTACTGCATGACGGTCAAGTGCTTTAACTAAGTTACTACCGATGAACCCGTTATAACCAGTTACTAGTATCTTCATACTGATTTTTTCTTCGTGTATAGACGCTTATGTAATATTACACCACACACGGAGCCTAATGCACCTCCAAATATATAAGACAATCCTTGCCAATCGCTACTAATAGTTGGTATAGTTTTAAGCAGAAACAAATTTATTGTGCCTATAAATACGGAAGTAATAAACAAAGAAAAATAGTGCCCGAGCACTGCATTTCTTGATTGCATATTTACAGCCGCTGCTATCGCAAACGTTGCAAGGAATATTAATAATGCAATTATCATAATTTAATTTACCACTATTATAAGTTAAATCAATCCGTATACAATACACCACAACTCTAAGGCAAGTTTGTATAAGAAGTAAGCAGCGGCTACAGCAATTAATACTGCTAATACGTTCTGTGTAATAGTCTTAATCATGTCCAGAGACGATCTCGATGAGTAACAACCCAAGTGCACCATTTGGTATCTAAATCTTTTACTTCTTGCTCTTTAAGATTAATTGGATCGTATTCTTTCATATCAGAGACTTTATCAGGTAAGCTCTTCCAAAGCATTTGAATCTCCTGTAAGAGCAAAGGACGCGTGCATTTAGCATAAGTGTAGATCTCTTTAATCATATGGGCATCAATTGCTCTATCCTCATCACTATCCCATACAATATGCTCAAAGCATTTTTCTTTCTCAACATACTCTACAATACATGCCAAGCAGAATTTAACAATAATCGAATCAAGGTCTTGATACTCAGGAATAAATACATTTTTAATTATCTCTTTACGCGGATGATTAACACGATATTTGATCCAAGATTTTAGTTCACGTAATTTACGTTTTAATCTTATAAAATGAATATCAAGATCGTTGCGAATAAAACTCTGCACTGGATACACTTTTTGTGTATAAGCATGGAATTTATCCCACTCCCCCATTTCAAGAGCATAAGGCTCATCATACCATTTAGTTGGCCAGTACCAAACTCTACGTTCTCTTTTAGAGACATCTAATGCAAGATATTCTGATAAGGTAACTATAGTATAGCTCATAAATTTATTCTGTGAAAGTAATACACCAATCACTACCATTGAAGACATGATCCCAAAGAATTTCGTAATGTTCAGTGCCTGATTTTATATTAAGCTCTTTTGCAAGACTGATTACTAGCTTGTCTTGTTTTTCTCCTAGAGCAAGTATTTTTGCTCGGGTAGCATCAAGCTTTACTTTTAATTTTTTGTTTAATTGTAATTTGTTCATATTATATAATTTATAGGTATTTGTATTATATCGACTTTTTTAATTTAATCAACCTTTTCTTTTCTACGGTCAACCATATATCCATGGCGGATGCGCATGGAAACTGTTCGTGTTTTTTGAATTTAAACCCGTTAAGAGAGAATGGCTTTACAACCCGATCTCCATTTATCCAACCGTGTTCGATTTGAATGTAACCTTGTTTTTCAAGTCTATTGCGCATCTTTGTAAACTCTGGATGATCTATAATACTATGCGCATCTCCCTCTAGTTTATGATCGAATAACTTAAATAATTCGCGGGCCTCTGGAGGCACCTCTAGCACCATACGTTCAGTGTGAGACACGCTTGTAATGTGCTCTCTCTTTAATTTAAACTGTTTAAGGGAGGATTTCATCTTTACATAGCGCCTCTCTATACGTA
>Ga0222712_10005892_pt1 | contig 12240 bp, 10 predicted proteins | sample C33_657DmetaG_FD_165043 | JGI IMG/M metagenome (GOLD analysis project Ga0222712, IMG submission 165043) | Estuarine water microbial communities from San Francisco Bay, California, United States - C33_657D | ecosystem: Environmental > Aquatic > Marine > Unclassified | place: USA: California...
TATCTAAAAAGTAATATTTGAAATACAATAAATCACTTAAAATAGCCTGCTTGCCAAACTCTTTTGCAGTGATGCACCAATTGTAATTAAAATCTTGATCCCCTATAATTTGTACGCGTGCAAGTGCCGCTAAACTTTTCTGAAAAAGTGCATATACATTTGAAGAGTGGCCTTCTTTTTCAATTTGATTGAGTAACGATTCGGTACCTAAATCTTCTTGAATATAAATAGTATCATCACTATTTACGGCAAGCACTTCCGGTACGGGAAGACCCGCAGTTTTAAAGTGCTTACTAAAATGTATAAATGTTTGAGTCTCTTTTTGATTGAGGTTGTAAGTAGCGATATAGGTTTTACTTCCTTCGTATATTCTAAAATATATACGGTCACTCCCACTTTGTGGTAATTTTTCTACCCTGGTAGCTGCAGTGCCTCTGATAGAGGTAAATAAAGTTTCTATTCCGTTAATCACTGACTCCATAGGAAAATTGATTTACAACGAAAATAGAACTTAGTATGCAAACCCCAAATTTGCTTATAAAGTTTGTAGCCCAAAAACGCTTACCTGTTTACCCTTATCCAGTGCATGCTCTTTGCGAATAAGTGTAACGGTGCTAAGTTCAAAAAATGGCTGTGCTACTTTATTTACATACTGCGCCGCCAACTGTTCAAAAGCTGCGGGTGGTAGTGGCGAAGTGAGTGCAAGTAAAGGTTGTTGTATCAGTTTTGAAGGCATACACCCATAACTTTTTAAATACTGATCCAGCACTTGCAAACTAGCGGCCAACTCGGCAAAAGGTTGCTGATTGGCGATACGCATAAAAATACGCCTAGAAGGTAGGGCGCCAAAACCATCGGCTACTACCCTAAAGCTTTTTTGTTGGCTAATAATACGGTGCATCCACTTAAGCAAGGTAGCTTCCATGTGCTCGGTGGTATGAAACTGGGCTAGCTCAATAACCGGCTTGTCGGTAAAACCAAGGGTGCGTGCCCAATTTGTAAAATGCGCATCTGGGTAGGCCACCAACTGATATACCCCAGTGGTGGTAAGGGTTGGGTCTTTAAAAACAGTACGCGCGCTCATATAAATGTCCATAACTTTTTTATTTTGGTAATTATTTTAGCATAAATTTACTAAATATTTTAGCTAAATCAAAACTTTTTTACTTTTATGGATAGTCAAAACTGGCAGGGGGCTGCCTATAAAGGCTCCAAAACATTTACCCAACAAGACGTTTCTACCGCCAATGCCACCGGTTTTGGGGCAGCCACCGACGACTATATGGAAAGGGGTATTGACCTCAACGAGCAGCTCATTAAAAACAAACCCGCTACCTTCTTTTTTAGAATGAACAGCCACGCCATGACCGGCGCCGGTATTTACCCTGGCGATATTTTAATTGTAGACCGTAGCATCAGAGCCAGCAGCCAAAAAATTGTAGTGGCTATTTTAAATGGTGAACTTTTAATTCGCCGCTACACCGATACGGGTGTAAAAAAATTACTCTCTGCCGAAAATAAAAAATGTGCCGACATTGAAATTGATCCACTCGCCTCCTTTGCAGTATGGGGCGTAGTGATCTATTGTATTCACGCTACTTTATAATATTAGACATGATTGGCATTGTAGATTGCAATAGTTTTTATTGCTCCTGTGAACGTTTATTTAAGCCAGATTTACTACATAAACCAGTAGTGGTTTTAAGTAATAATGATGGATGTATTATTTCAAGAAGTGATGAGGCAAAAGCCGTAGGTATAGAAATGGGTAGTCCCTATTTTATGCAAAAAAAGAACTTAGAAAAAAATGGTGTTGTTACATTTTCTTCTAACTATTATTTATACGGCGACCTAAGTTGGCGTGTGATGGAAACGCTAAGAACTATGCTACCAGATGGTTGTGTAGAAGTCTATTCGGTGGATGAATCGTTTATCGACCTCGCACATATTGAACCAAATGCCTTACAATCTTTTACCGTTTCACTAAAAAACATCATTGAACAGTGGACCGGCATCAGTGTTTCGATTGGTGTAGCACCTACCAAGGCACTAAGTAAAGTAGCCAACAAACTCGCTAAAAAAAACAAGCAAGTAACCGGTTGCGTATTGATTTTAAATACCGAAAAAAAAATAACACAGGCACTACAAAAAACACCCATTGGTGATGTGTGGGGTATTGGCTACCAATATGCAAAAAAATTAAATATCTACGGCATCAACACCGCTTACGATTTAACACTGCGCACCGAAAATTGGGCACACCAAGAATTAGGTGGCGTAGTAGGTGCGCGTTTGTTTAGAGAACTGAAAGGATTTCCTTGCATTGATATGCAATCAGAAAGAATTACCAAACACATGATTGCTACTACCCGTATGTTTGGAAACCCCGTTACCACGCTTCATGAGTTGGAAGAAGCGGTGGCTACCTATATGGCAAGGGCCGCAGAAAAACTGCGCAGACAACACGCTGCGGCGCGGGGTATTACTGTATTAATTGTACCCAAACAGGAAGTAAAAGGCAGCTATTACCGGCATGGACCTTCCAAAACCGCTAGCTTTCGCTTGCCCGTTGCCTCGGCGCTTACCAACGAACTGGTCAAACCAGCCCTAGAACTGGTAAGAAGCTTATTTGAAGCAGGCAAGACCTACAAAAAAGCAGGGGTTATTTTAAGTGATATCGTGCCCGAATCGGTAATACAAGGGAACTTATTTGTAGCAGTGCCTAGCAGTAGTGAAAAACTAGCCAAAGGGCGCGCCCTCATGGAAGCGGTAGACAATATTAATTTTTCGATGCGAGGTGATATATTAAAATTTGCCGCCAGCGGCACTACCCGCAACTGGAAAATGCGCCAGGAAATGCGAAGTCCCCGCTATACCACCCGCTGGGAGGAGCTTCCCCTACTCAAATAAGCCTTAAAATACCCTGTGAATAAGCGTCTAAGAAGTATTTTAAAATTTACACGAATAAATTGCGGCGGAACCTTAAATTTGCACAATTTGTAAATAATGACTCAACCTACGCTCAACTCCAACGAATCCATCCCTTCCGGTAAGAAAAAAGTAATTGTACTTGGTAGCGGCCCCAATAGAATTGGCCAAGGTATCGAGTTTGATTATTGTTGTGTACACGGCTTAATTGCCATTAAAGAGAGTGGTTACGAAGCCATTATGGTAAACTGTAACCCCGAAACCGTTTCTACCGACTTTGACATGGCCGACAAATTATATTTCGAGCCAGTATTTTGGGAGCATTTATGGGAAATCATTGAACTAGAGCAACCTTATGGTATCATTGTTCAATTAGGTGGTCAAACAGCACTTAAATTAGCCAAGCGTTTACACGAAAAAGGTATTCGCATTATTGGTACTTCTTTCGAAAGCCTAGACATGGCCGAAGATCGTGGACGTTTTAGTGATCTATTAAAAGAATTAGAAATTCCGTATCCAGCATATGGCACGGCACATACTGCAGATGAAGCTATTGAAGTAGCCAACAAAGTTGGATACCCTGTACTTGTAAGACCTAGCTACGTTATTGGTGGACAACGCATGCGTATTGTTATCAATGACGAAGAAGTTGAAAAAGCGGTGATCAGTTTATTAAAACATATTCCAGGCAATACGATTTTGATAGACCATTTCTTAGATCGTTGTCAGGAAGCAGAAGTGGATGCCATTTTTGATGGAGAAACTTTTCACATCATGGGTGTGATGGAACATATTGAGCCAGCAGGTATTCATAGTGGTGATAGTAACGCGGTGTTACCAGCGTTTAACTTAACCCCAATGATTGTAGAAAAAATGGAATTCTACAGCGAAAAAATTGCACGTGCACTCAATATTAGAGGTCTTATTAATATTCAGTTCGCTATTAAAAATGGGCAAGTGTTTGTGATTGAAGCAAATCCAAGAGCTTCTAGAACAACGCCATTTATTGCAAAAGCATATCAAATTCCGTACTTAAATATTGCAACCAAAGTAATGCTTGGTGCCAACAAACTCACCGATTTTACCATGGTTAAAAAACTAGATGGCTATGCTATTAAAGAGCCTGTATTTAGTTTTGATAAATTCCCTGGCGTGAACAAAGAGTTAGGCCCAGAAATGAAAAGTACGGGAGAAGCCATTCGTTTTATTAAAGATTTACACGATCCTTATTTCCGCATGCTGTACAAAGAGCGTAGCATGAATTTATCGAAATAAATAGGGCGTAAATACGGGGAAATTTCTACCAAAAGACATAGAGGTCTAAGCTTATGCTATTATAGTGCATAGGTTTGGGTGTGTCCGTAACCGCGCCTCCCTTTTGGCATCAAGCACCATTTACTAGACTACTCTTCCCACTTATTATAGGAATTGTTACTTGCTATTATGTATTGCATGGCATTATAACAAACGAACATATCAATGCCGCCTTGTATATAGCATTGGGCATTTCGATTGCCGGACTTTTAGCAATAGCGCAGCTATCCAATTTTAAAAAATTTCGTTACCGTTTTATACAAGGTGTTCTTGTACAAATAATATTTACATGCCTAGGGATTGCTATCATGCAAAACACATTACAGGCGCGCACTACAGAAACTGCGTTACTTGCTGCACGCAAAAATGGCACTGTTTATATTATGCGGATTACAGAAGCGCTACAACTAAAAAACAAAACCTATAAAACGGCAGCCATCATAGAAAGCATTGGCCATGCACAACAAGAAATAAAAACGAACATAAAAATAATTGTGCATGTTGCAGTAGATAGCAGCAGCAATCATATTCCAGTAATAACAGCAGGTAGTTATATAGCCACCGCTATACCACCAAGTCTAGTGCCTGACACGCATAACCCAGGCGGCTTTAATTATAAAGTATGGCTATTTAGAAACGAAATTACACACCAGCTTTATTTGGCAAAAAGAAGCTGGACCTTACTCCCCTCCAAAAAAAGCAAACGATTCTTACAAATACTACAGCAAAAAATTAGAACAATACTTCAACAAAATATAACGGGTACACAAGAAAAAGCAGTAGCAGCCGCACTTTTAATTGGCTACAAACAAGACATCGATTACGATTTAATGAAAGCCTACAGCAACACCGGCGTGATACATGTAATTGCCATTAGTGGTTTACACCTAGGATTAATTTATGGTTTACTCATTGGTATTTTTAATTGGATGCCAGGTTCAACAATAAAAAAGTGGATAGCGCCTCCTGTAATGCTATTAGTACTGTGGAGCTTTGCACTTCTAACAGGAGCCGGCCCCTCTATTGTTAGAGCAGCCGTTATGTTTTCATTCATTATTATAGCAAGCGTTGTAAAACAAAATTCTAGCATTATAAATGCACTCGCTGCATCCGCCTTTTTTTTACTGCTGCTACACCCTTTTTATTTGTGGGATATTGGATTTCAACTTTCTTATGCAGCAGTGCTTAGCATAGTACTGTACCAAAAAAATATTTTTGATAGCCTCTATTTCAAATACAGATGGATACAGGCCTGCTGGCAGTTGAACGCCGTTACAATCAGTGCGCAAATACTTACACTACCTCTTGTTGTGTATCATTTTCATCAGTTTCCAAATTATTTTTTAGTCAGCAATTTTATAGTGGTGCCACTCTCTAGTATTATTTTATATGGTTGTTTACTATTACTCCCTTTTGGAAGTCTCATTTATATTGGTAAAGCTTTATCCATTTGTACAAGCTGGTTAATTGGTAGCATGAACTGGATCATCCAAAAAATGAATGCGTTACCCTTTGCCACTACCAGTAATTTACACATCAATACGGCTCAGGTAATATTGTTTTTTATCATCATTACAAGCACTACACTGCTTATTCAAACCAAAAAAAACAAATGGTGTTTTATGGGTTTAACAGCCCTCCTACTTGGCTGCAGCATTCATAGTTATCTTGATTTACGGGCGGCAGGGCAAACAACCCTAACCGTATGGTTTGTTCCCAAAACCACAAAAATTACAGTTAGATATGGCCTACAAAAAGAAGCCGCCTTAGCAAGTGGCAACAGTGCTTTTACCATTGGCCATACCCGCTTTGTGTGTGTTCATCAAATGATGCAGCTAAAACCTAGCACTACGTCCGCTTCAAACGTGGATATCCTTTTGGTGAGCAACCTGCCAAAGTCACCTATAGCCCTACTCGCAAAGCACTTTAGGAGTGCATTCTACGTGTTTGACAGCAGTATTCCTTTGTGGAAAATGGAAGCGTGGAAAAAAGAGGCAGAGGACCTACATTTGCGGCATCATTTTGTTTCTCAACAAGGGGCTTTTGTCCACCAATCAAGCAATGGAAAAGAAAATTAAATCGGCGCTCATTTCTGTCTTTTATAAAGATGGTTTAGAGCCTTTAGCACGTCAATTAGTAGCTCAAAACGTAACCATCTATTCGACAGGTGGCACACAAAAATTTTTAGAAGATTTGGGTATCACTTGTGTTGCAGTAGAAAGCTTAACAACCTACCCTTCTATTTTAGGAGGTCGTGTTAAAACGCTACACCCTGCTATTTTTGGCGGCATTTTAGGTCGTAGATACGAGCCGCAGGATTTAGTTGAAATGGAACAGTACCATATTCCTGAAATTGATTTAGTGATCGTTGATTTATATCCTTTTGAAGAAACACTTGCTACAACAACGGAGGAAAAAGCCATTATTGAAAAAATTGATATCGGTGGACCTTCGATGATTAGAGCTGCTGCAAAAAACTTTAGAGATTTAGTCGTAATTGCTGCTAAACAAGATTATGCTGTTCTTGAAAGCATGTTAGCTGCACAAGCAGGAACCACTTCATTGGAACAAAGGAAAGCCTTTGCAGCAAAAGCTTTTGAAGTAGTGATGCATTATGATATTGCCATCAGCAATTACTTTAACCCAGCGCCTACTCAGATATTACGTTACGGCGAAAACCCACACCAAGGGGCAACTTTTACAGGTAATTTACAAGAACTCTTTACGCAACTCAATGGTAAAGAATTGTCTTATAATAATTTAGTTGACGTTGATGCAGCCGTGCAACTTATTGGAGAATTTAATGAAACTACTTTTGCCATTATCAAGCATACCAATGTTTGTGGTATTGCTGCAAGAAGCACTGTAAAAGATGCATGGGACGCTGCACTAGGTGGCGACGCTGAAAGCGCTTTTGGTGGTGTACTTGTAACCAATAGCACTGTTGATGCAGCCACTGCAAATGCCATCAACGAAATATTTTTTGAAGTACTCATTGCACCAAACTATGAAGCGGCTGCACTAGATATTTTAAAAAGTAAAAAGAATAGAATTTTATTACAACTTACTGGAAATACAACTGCATTAAAAGCACCGAGCAAGTCTTTACTAAACGGTGTATTAGCGCAAGCGCCTGATACGGGCAATTTTGATACTTGGAACGAAGTTGGTGGCCGCAACACTACAGAAGACGAAAAAGAAAATTTAATTTTCGCCAACCTGGTTTGCAAACACTTAAAAAGTAATGCCATTGCACTAGTAAAAAATAAACAACTCGTAGGCAAAGGCTGTGGTCAAACCAGTCGTATCGACGCCCTAAGACATGCTATCGAAAAAGCGCATCAATTTAATTTTGATTTACAGGGCGCCGTACTTGCATCCGATGCATTTTTCCCTTTTAATGATTGTGTTCAAATCGCACAGGAAGCAGGCATTGGGGCGTTTATTCAACCTGGCGGATCGGTAAGAGACAAAGACAGCATCGAATACTGTGTAGAACATAAATTAGCCATGGTAATGACCGGACTTCGTCATTTCAGACATTAATCAAACGCAGCAATGACCACCAAACAAAAAGCATACATAGGACTTGGCCTCACTAGCATTATTTGGGGAACCACCTGGGTTGCAAGTAAGTATGGTATCAAACAAGGCGTTCCTGCATTTGAACTATCCTCTATTAGAAATGGATTAGGCGGCCTCTTACTCATTGTATTTTTTTTACTCAAGGGTCAAAAGCTCCCAAGTTTTAAAGAATTCAAATGGCTACTGGGCATGTCTATTTTGCTTTTTGTAATCGCTAATGGTTTTTCTACCTATGCTTTAAAAGATATCCCCTCTGGGCTTGCTGCACTCATTGCAGCACTGTATCCACTGAGTGTGGTTGTGATAGAAAGAGTGCGCTATAAAAACACAAAAATTACAGCCCTTACTTTTAGCGGTATGCTACTTGGAATTTTAGGTATTGCCATTGTATTTTATGAAAACCTTGCCGTACATAATTCGGCAGGCTATTTTATTGGCGTTGGTGTTTCCATTATTGCCATGTTAAGTTGGAGCTTTGGTACCATTTTTATTGCCCGCAATAAAATGGATATGAATCCTTACTATGCAACAGGTTGGCAAATGTTTTTAAGCTGCTTTTTTTTAGGCGCTTTTGTAATTGCATCCGGTAAAGCCATCCCGTTTAGTGCTATCCCGCACGCAACTTGGATGGCCATTGTTTATTTAATTATTGCAAGTTCTATTATTGCATTTGCTGCTTTCATCTATACCATGAAGCATTTGCCACCTGCGATTGCTTCTTTGTATGCCTACGTAAACCCAATCGTAGCAACAGTTGTAGGTTCTTTTATGGTTGGAGAAAAATTAAGCTTCCCAATTTTTGCAGGATCATTTGTAACGCTTGCTGGCGTTTACTTAGTAAACAAGTCTATGAAAAAGCAACACCACGAAATCGTTCCTGTTACGGACGCGGACGGGATGTAGTTTTCTCCTTCCACATTTCATTGAATGTTTTTGGTGTAAAGTCTAATTCGGAGCGGTGTACTGCCCATCCTTTAAAAACTTTATTGACTACCCAGTTTTTCATTTTACCGTTACCCATATTCATCATAGGTCTATTTAAACTGGCTACCATCCAAGCCTTCCATGCAACGCGCTCTGCAAGTGTGCTAGTACCCTGCGTTACAGCTTCGTGACGGTTATCTAATAAGAGTTCATGTAGGTTAATGCGCATTGGACATACCTCGGTGCAATTACCACACAATGAAGAAGCATTGCTTAAGTGCTTGTATTCATCCATGCCACTTAAGTATGGCGTAATAACTTTACCAATCGGACCACTGTAGGTTGTTTCGTAAGAGTGTCCGCCAATATTTTTATATACGGGACATGCATTTAAACATGCACCACACCTAATGCAATAAAGTGCTTCACGCGCTGTAGGGTTAGCAAGTAAATTGGTACGTCCGTTGTCAAGTAATATCACAAACATTTCTTCGGGACCATCTGTTTCACCTGCTTGTTTTGGACCAGTAACAATTGAATTGTACACCGTTACTTTTTGACCCGTACCATAGGTAGCTAGTAATGGCCAAAAAAGTGGAAGGTCATGTACAGAAGGAATCATTTTTTCGATGCCCACCACTGCAATATGTGTTTTAGGCCATGCACAACTTAAACGTCCGTTTCCTTCGTTTTCTGTAATGGCTATGGCACCAATGTCTGCAATTAAAAAATTAGCACCTGTAACGCCCACTTCTGCTTCGGTGTATTTTTCGCGTAATTTAATACGTGCTACTTGCGTTAATTCTTCGGGTGTTAAATCAGGTTTTGTACCAAGTTTATTTGCAAAAAGCTTTGCAACGTCTTCTTTACTTTTATGCATCGCTGGTGTAACAATATGATACGGTGGTTCACCATCTAATTGTTGAATGTATTCACCTAAATCTGTTTCTACACTCTCAATACCACTTGCCTCCAAGAAATCATTTAAATGAATTTCTTCGGTTACCATGCTCTTACTTTTTACGAGTGTTTTGCAGGCTCTTTCTTTGCAAATTTTTCCAATTGCTTCCAACGCTTCTGCACTATCATTGGCCCAAATAACGGTGGCCCCTCTAGCGGTGATTTTTTGCTCAAACTCCAGTAGGTATTTATCTAAATGCTCAATCGCTTCCCACTTAATATTTTTTGCACGTTCACGTGTTATATTAACGTCGGTAAATTGTGATTTTCCAATAGGTACAACGGCATTGTATTTAGCAATATTGAAATTGATTTTTCTGCGATGTTCTAAATCGGCAGCTTTAATGGTGCTCTTTGCAATAAATGACGCAGCTGTTTCTGACATGCTTACTTTTTTTGACTTTTTTGATGAAGCGCCGTCGCTTCTAATGCTTCATAAAATTCGGGGCCGTATTTGCGTATCAAAGATTCTTTTAAAAATTGATACACCGGCACTTTTAATTTCTTACCAAGGCTACAAGCCGCACTACATAGGTCTTCGCGAGGCTCATAGTTCACATATTCTATATCCGGATCACGCTTACTCTTTTTTGTTTTAACAGGAAACAAATGGCAACTTAGTGGCTTTTTCCAATCTAATTTACCATCGTTATAGGCCTGCTCAATACCACAAAGTATGGTGCCTGTTTTATCTTTGATTCCGTATGCACATATACCGCCATTAATGGTAGGTGTTACCCAACCAAACTCACGGTCGTATAAAAATTTCCCTTGCTTTTCTACTTCCTTAATGCCTTCCGCTGTCATGTAAGGTTTGATGTCTTCGTAATGGGTTTTTAATTTTTCGAGTTCCCATTTTTCCATAGGGGCACCCGCATCACCATCTTCGCAGCAACCACCCTTGCATTTGGTTAAATCGCAAACAAACTGCTCTTCTAAGAGCTCATCAGAAACTAATTTGTTGTCTATAATAATCATGGTTATGCGAATATAATTAGTTTTTCCACCTAAAAGTGTTTACCAAATGCTTCAAATCTGTTTTAATAAAATCATTGACGATGGCTAATGAATCGGAATTAGGGGTCGCATCAAAATAGAGCGCCCCCCTTAAAAAATGCTTGGAAGAATCTGTTAAAAAAAATTGATTAGCTGTTGCCGCATCCCCGCCTACCGTAAAAAACAGTCCACTCACCCCATTTGCAGTATGCATTAAAGAATCATCAATAGAATAGGCTTTGGCAGATTGCTTACTGGTCATAAAAAAAGAATGCTTTACCAGTGAATCAAACTTATACTTGCCAATTTCTTTGTAGCTCACGTAAATACGACCATTAAACTGAGGAAAGTCAATATTAATCCACCAGTCATTTTCGGTGACTTCTCCAAAAAAGGTAGAATCTTTTACCACTTTGGCATATACCGGGTACTCAAAAGCATAGGGATACCCAGGTTGATCAAATAGTTGGTATTTTTTTTCGGGAAAATCAATTTTGAAATAACCAGTGGGCTTTGGCGTATACACGCTATTACAAGCCACTACACCCAAGCCAGCAATAACCAATACTAGAAAAAATAATTGCAATTGCCTTAGCATGAAACGAATATTAGTTGGTGTACTGACGCTTGATGGAAACTTTGATTTTTTGAAGTCTATTTTTAGCCACTTCCAATACGGTAAATTCAAAATCACCAGAAGTTAAAATAGCAGCAGGCTTTGGAAAATCACCAGCAAGTTCTAGCACTAGACCCGCAAGTGAATCACTTTCGCCTTTTACTGTATCAAAAGTTTCGGTGGGAAGATCCATCACTTTACACAAATCCTGAATCATCACGCGGCCTTCAAAAATATAATTGTTGTCGTCAATTTTTTTGTAATCACTATCTTCTTCGTCAAACTCGTCTTTAATTTCTCCGATAATTTCTTCTAAAATATCTTCGAGGGTAACAATGCCACTAGTACCTCCAAATTCGTCCACCACTACTGCGAAGTGGATTCTTTTAGACTGGAACTCTTTTAGTAAATCTTCGATGGGCTTTTGTTCGTGCACAAAATATGGCGGCCTTAAAAGTTTATGCCAGTTATAGGTTGTGCTTTCATCTAAATGCGGCACCAAGTCTTTGGTATGAATGATTCCCAGCACTTCATCTAAATCTTCTTTGTATACTGGAATTCTAGAATAGTTTACCTCACGCACAAATTCTATGAGTTGATCAAAACTAATTTCATGATCCACTCCACTCACATCCATGCGGGTTTTCATAATTTGCTTAACCGTGATATTTCTGAACTTAACAATACTTTTTAAAATGTTTTTTTCATTTTCAGAAGCCGTCTCATTGGTTGTTAAATCAATGGCATGATCAAGTTCTTCTAAGCTGTATGCGCTCGCAGATTTATTAGCGAGTTTTCTTTCAATGATATCAGAGTATTTTACGAGCGGTTTACTAAGACCCATCACCACATAAGAAATTCCATACACGATGCCGCCAAAGTCTTTTGCAAAACGAACATTGTTTTGCGTAGCCAAT
>Ga0222712_10005894_pt1 | contig 12239 bp, 9 predicted proteins | sample C33_657DmetaG_FD_165043 | JGI IMG/M metagenome (GOLD analysis project Ga0222712, IMG submission 165043) | Estuarine water microbial communities from San Francisco Bay, California, United States - C33_657D | ecosystem: Environmental > Aquatic > Marine > Unclassified | place: USA: California...
GTTGGTGCAGGAGTTTTGCCATAAATCTTTTCATATGATGCTACATAAGGAGTAAGCAATGTTTTCACTGATACACCCTTTAGGATATCTTCTTTCCATGCTGGGAACTGTGTTGTAGCCTGGATTGAATATTATCTAATGTAGTCTGCAAAGCCTGCTGACTTCTAATTCCCTTTAATGCTTCTGAGTAGACAAGTCTATCTGATGTTGGGATGCCATTATCTGCATGAGCCTGGCGGATTCTACGAACAACAGCACCTAGTGCTCCTTGCTCTAACGCCATATCATCTGCAGTATCAGGTGTCAACTTAGCAGCAGCATAACGCTTGTTAGCATCGTTCTGCACATACTTCAAGAATATGTCTTCTTGTTGTTGCTGGCTTAATGCAAAACCCTTTACTCCTGCTGCCTTTTGAGCCTTATTAATTTCATTAGCATATGCTGTGGCAGTTTTCTTATCTGGGGCGACATTAAACAAGTCAAGATACTTGCTTGTCATATCAGCAACAAGCGCTTCAGGATTAGTAACTGGGATTGCTTTAGGTCCACCGCCAGTTACCTTACCAAATGCTTGGTCTGCAAGGGAAGGGTTGCTGACAAAACGCATAATTGTTTGTGAGTAAGTCTCACCAACCTGGTCTGCTTGCTTCATCATTGTGCCAAGAGCGGCGTAGTCCTGTGGACGTAACGTTACAGCCTGACCCATCTTCTTGATGAAGTCTGTTGTAGGAGCCTGGCCCTTAGCATAAAGATTTGGAATCTGTCCCAATGCTGCAAGCAAATTAGCCTTTTGCGAATTGCTCATTGTAGCAGGGATTAAATATGGAGAATCAGTTGTGTAAATTGCCTTGCTAAATACTGGTGCGTTAGCAACAGGCTGTCCACCAGCAAACTGCGGTGGCTGTTGCACTGTTCGACCAGTCATAACTGATGTGCCTAGAGGGATGCCACTGATACTTGTGCCACTTCCAGCAGCATTAGTTGGAGGTTTATTGGCTGCTTCTCTTTCAAGTTGAGCCTGAGATGCAGCAGTCTTGCTCTCTGCCTTCTTCTTATTGGCAGCCTTTTGCTTTGCCTCGGCTTGTCCTGTTACTGGCATCGTTTACCCTTCCAATTCTTTCTTAAAGACTCCATAGAAAATCTTTTGGAAGTCTGGGTATTTAGTAATTAATCTTAGTGCTTCATTAGCAAGCCATGCACGCTGTGGTGCAGACTTCTTATTAGCAAGAGTTTTCATTCCACTAGCAGTGATAGCATCATCGCGTAGGTCAAGGTACGCACGTGCTGCAATCAAGGCACTAGAGTCTGCTAACTTAGGGTCTTCAGATGCTAGTTTGATTTGAGCAAATGCACGCTCTCTCCATTGTGTATCATACTCTGGTTGTACTCTACCGCTAAGGTTATAAGACTTAGTCAGGTTGCTAAGTGCATCATCGTACTGTGTAGATGACCAACCCTCACCGACCGAGCGTGTCATTAGACGCTCCTTTGATGCGGTATAAAGGACATTAACTGCCTTATCCATTACTTCCTTGGCTGACATTCTGGCGAATGCGCCACGTTCCTTCTGATATTGGTATAGAACCTTTGATAGTTCACCATTAGGATATAGATATCCATATACATCAGCATACTTTTGAACAACTGTAGGGTCATTCTTAATCATATTGTATGTAGGAAGGTTGGTTGGTTCATATCCTGTGGTTGATTTAATGATAGCAAAGACTTGCTCAGGTCCGTATGTATCTAGGAAGTCAACATAAGCCTTAGACTTATCACTGCCTGCTGCTGATTCAATAGCCTTAAAGTTAGTCCATAACGCTGTAGCAAGTACAGTGTCACCGTTCTTATTCTTTGCTAACGCCTCAGGGCGTAAAGCAAATGGGATAGGTGTCAAGGCACCAAACAATCCACGCCACATTGTAAAGTATCGTGCAAGATTCTGACCATCCTGTGTTAAACGAGACTGGTCATCTGGGTCTAGCAAGTCATACTCTCCGCTAGATGCGAGGTAGTTCATGCTAGGTGCAAATGCTGCAGCAAATGATGTCTCAACACCAAACACTCCGCCAAGCGCACGTACCCAGTTAGATGATAGCAATGGTCCTTCTAATAGACCAGCGTTCTTAATATCAGGTGTACCATATGGGAATGCAATCTTAAACACATGCTCTTCAAGTTCAGTAGGTAGCAACTTGAGAGGGTTCTTATTCATTGCGTCAAGTGCAGCAACTGACCATAGTAGTCCAAATCCTGCACCTGGCAGAAATGTTCCTGCACCAATTGCAAAGTTAAATGACTGTGGTTGTGCAGTTAATGCATATGGACCAGAGACTCGAGCCTCAGATGCACCAGGCATTATGCCCTGTAGCGCATTCAATGCACTGCTTGCAAACGGTACAAAGAACTTACGTTCACCAGTCATTGGGTCTCCAAAGAAGAATCCCTGATTTGGGTCGTAGTAATCGCGTGCATCTGTCAACTCATATAGTGCTGATGATTCAGGTGATGACAACCAGTCGCCAATCTTACCAACCTTGTAGATTTCCGTAGGGTTATCTAGGGCAATCTTGCCCCAGGCCTTCATTGTATTTTCCCAGGCTTGACCAAATGGTGCCACTAAACGCAGTTGATGCCATAGCAAGTTACGCTTTGAAGCATCATAGAATAGTTCTGCTACGCCTCTATTTGCATACTTAACTGCATATTCGTGCGCTTCATCTAGCGTTAAAGGACCGTTACCGTTTGCTACATCAAGTGCACGCCATGCTTTGTGCTGCTTGCCAATCTGTGCGCCAGTAATTGGGTTCTTTAATGGAGATAAACTCTTAGGAGCGCTGTCTCTAAGTTCCTTTAATGCCTTAGCATTAAGAGAACCAGACAAATCATGGATTGCATCCCAGTATGATTGACGCCATTCAGGTCCCATAGTTGTAGTCTTTTCAAATCTTACAGCAACATCAAAGAATTTTTGCGATATCGCTTCTACAATCTTAGCGTTTGATACGCCTCCAACTACAGCACTCTTGGGTACTGTCATCAGAATGTTATCCCAATTGCCAGTATCAGCAAATGTTTGTTGTAATGTTTTAGTAAAGTCCTTATGTAGGTCAATCTTTACGCGCTTGCCCTTTAGGCCCTTCTTCTGGGCCTCTAGTGTTGCTTGAGCAATATCTTTGCCAGTTGGTATCTTAACAAGGGTTTGCCCTACCATTACCTGGCCTTTAACCAAAAGTTCTTTAATTAGTTGTGAACCTGCACCACGACCTGATAGTTCTTCTACACGAGCAAGGACAGATACCTGTTCACCCTTATCATTGACTCCCTTGAATAGGAAATTCAATAAACCATCTTCGGTATTAACCCAGTTCCTGAACTGTTCAGACTTAGATGCTGAGAAACGGTCAAGAGTCTTACGGCCATCACCCTTTAGGAAGTAGTTAACTGTGTCAAGTTCCTTGCCAGGCTTAGTTCCGATTACTTTACGCACAAACTCTGAGTTGTGTAGGATGCGAACCTGGCTTGAGAAGCCTGCCCACCAGTTAGGATGTCCAAAGACTTCCTTTGTGTAGCCAAGAGACTTAACAATCTTGCTCATCTCACCGTCGCCACCCATACCTGACATAGCATCAGCCATAAAAGCAACATAGTCGTTACCTAAATCACCAGCAATCTCTGCTGCTGCAAACTCTTCTGCGGATGAGCCCATCTTAAAGGACTTTCCGTACACATTATCCTTGACGGTATCAAATTGATTTAATAATTGCTTCCATTTTGAACCACCTGGGCGACCAAGCCACATGCCCATAGCAGAAAGTGGGTGATTTAGGAAGGAAATATGTCCTGTTCCAAACACACGAATCTGTTCTTCAATAATATTGCGGCTAATGTAAGCAGGGCGAACGAGAACCGACTTCTTCCACAGGCTATTAATGTCAGATAGTGCGTGTTCTGCTAGAACTACACCTTTTCCTAACTTTAATCCAGCAAACTTTTTAGATGTTGTGATAAAGTCCTGCATTGCCTTAGGGTCTGGAATGAACACAAACGTGTTAAGCAGTTCTGAATCCAAGTGAGCGCTATGAAGATTAACTTTTTCTCCACCAATGACTGCAAATGTGATGTCTGCACCCTTGGCGTGCTGCTCTGCCCAGTATGCGGACATGTTAAGACGCTCAGTTTCGAATACTCGAGTTGCTTGCTTCCATAAATCAAGTTGCTCACCTGTAAATTCAGGTGCATACTTGTCAAAAATTACATTAAAGAGTTTAGATGTTGCAGTGATACCAGCCTTTGACTTGTCTGCTGCAGTAGCAACCTCAGTCAAAATGTTATCTAGTACCGCTTTGTCAAGTTTCATGTAGCGACCAACATTGTTTACAGCAGCAAGTAGTTCATCCTTGTTATCAAGGTGAATAAGTGTACCACCAGCCTGTGGCAGTAGTGCACCATACTTGCGTCCAAACATGTGGACTTCATTTGCAATCTTTAAAATCTTATCATGAAGTGGCATGCGATTAAATGCCTGGGCTGATGCGCCACGAATAGAATTCATTGCACGGACGCGGTCACCCTTAGGCAGCACAGTTTCAAATGCATCAGCAAGTGCACGACCAGCGGCACTGTTTGTTGCGCTTTCTGTAACACCCTTAAGAGCGCGACCAGTACGTGTGCCATTCTCTAGTGCACGCTGTAGTGGTTCACCATCTGCAATGAATGGCGCAATTGTGCGAAGAACATCTTCACGTGTGTTTGCCTTAGACAATGCAACTGCTTCATCAGCAGTAAAGCGTCCCTTAGCCATCTTCTGAATCTTAAGCCAGTCATCTTCGTTAGCAATTGCGTCGATGATGTGTGAACCTTTTTCGCCAGATAGAAATGTTGAGATTCCATCGTAGTCAATTTGGATATTCTTGAACTCATCTTCAATACGTGCTAGATTCTGGAAGTTCTTCAGGTATGCTTCTGAATACTTTTCTGTTTGAATTGCAGTCTTAGCACCTTTAAGTGAAACCAAAGACGCCTCAGTCTTAGCCTTCATAGCCTTGAGTTGTGATTCAAGAATTGAATATTGCTTAGCAGCCTTGGCTGCTTTAATTCCACTAGATGCTTCCATTACTTTTTTGGCATCAGCGGTAGCCTTAGCAAGTTTGCCGTACGCTAGGAATGGGTCAGCAGCAACCGATAGTCCTATTTCACCGAGTGCAGTGATAACACGTGCTGCTGCAGACTCTGGATGTCCACCCGTTATTACATATGCTGCAGGGTCAAACAAAGAATATGGGCGGTAGTATGTTTCTCCGCCTTGCTTAAATGAAACCTTTGCAAGTTTTATCTGCTCTTTGCGAGAAGCAGCGGCTGCGCCTGTCTCTTCATTAGGAAAAAATCCTACACCAAGGTCAACTTTTCCATCTTGTACGAGTTGCTTTGCAATTTGAAATGTTGTAAGTTGTCCTGGTATGCTCTTAAGAATTTCACCAGGTTTTGTTTCTCCTGTTGCTCCACCCCACTTGAATGCATCTTGCCAAGAACCTTGAGTCTTAACTTGATTAAACTCATCAATTGCAGAACGTAATGGTGCTGTAAGTGTCTCAACAACTGTATTTCCAACAACTGCTGCTATTCTGCTTGCACCTTTAAGACCTGACCACAGTACACCCAAAGGTGTATTATTAAACTTTTCAGTTGAAATCTTATTGCTAGCAATTACAGCCTCGGTTTTGCGCTTATCCTGTGTCATCTTGTCAATTTGTGCAAGAGTAGTAATGATAGGATTTGAAGCAAGGGCACCTTGCCGTGCAAGTCCAGTGATTAAACCAGCAGAGGCTTCAGGATTTTGAGCAAACATTCTACGTGCATTATAACCATCGATACCAGTAATAAGAGACATGCTCTTTTGTAGGTCAGTGTAGTCAGCCTGGTCTTGTGTAGTGATGCGCTCTTCTACTCCTACCATTACTGGCAAGCCATTAGCGTCTAATTTTATTTTAGGAAGATTCGCCATATTTATAGACGCCCCTGATTAGAAAGACCTTCCAAAACAAATCGCAAATCTTGATTAGTTGGGTCAAGCATATAAAGCGCTTGAACAATCTGAATAGGAGTTTCAACCTGAGGTGTAGCCATTGCTGGTAAATTTAAAACAGAAGAGTCTGGTCCAGGTCCAGAATCAGCACCGTATGTTAATACTTGGTCGGGTCGTTCAGTTGGCTGGTCAAGTCCAATTACTGGTGGAAGTTGTGGCGCTGCTGATGCAGATTGTGATGCTACTGCTGCGCTAGGATTTCCTGCTAATGCTGCAGAACCTTGGTTAGCCATGTTCTGGCCACCTTCGCCATAGCCAAGACCTGGCATATACATTGGTGCCTGTGTTCCGCTTTGACCATTGCCACCTGTAGCAGAAATATTTGCTGGATTGTTTTGAGGTGCATCAGGACGATTACCGCCGCTGTTACCTGGTGTTCCTGCCATAATTCCTCCTACTTAATATATTGTTCAAGAATGTGAAATGGAGCCGAAGTTCCATTGTTATTAATTGCTGCAATTTCTATTGCCTCTAGTGCAGATGCTCCTGCATGTAATGCACCCAGTGCATAATCACCACCAGAACCAATTGCATAAAGACCTGTGTTGTTCATTGCTACTGCAAAATCGCTATCGATTTCAAATAAACTACCATTGATTCCAATAATAAGACTAAGTTCAAACTTATTGTCTTCACTATCATTTGTTTTGGTAAATTCAATTCCAGATTCAGTTAGCGTCTGTTTTAATGATGGAGCAACTTTATTAATTACAAACTCATAAAGATTTAATTTTGCTTTTACTGTTACTACTGGTGGAATCCACCCATGTAGTACCACTTGTAAAGCACGATAGTCACCAGCACCACCAATAATGTAACTTCCACGTTCAACTGCCTTTACCATGTCAGGATGGTTATAAATTTTTCCATCTGCTACTACAAGAGAATCACTTACTATGACACAACCTTCTGTGCTTTGTACACCTATGATTGTTGTCATTGTCCCCACCTAGTTTATCGTCGAGTAATAGTTCTTACGCTTGCGTTTGCCGAACCTTGTCCACTAAGAGATGATAATAAACTTTGTAGACTTGCTGGCGGTTGTTCTTGCATTGGTGCTGCTTGCCCACCCATTTCGGTAGGTGTAGCGCCTCCTGCTGGAACGCCTTCGGGAGCAGGGGACGGTTGCTCAACCGCTTGTGGTGTGCCAGCAGGAGGAACTGTCTGCTGCTGTGGAGCAAAGGTCGCTTCAATTGCGTCCTCAAGTGCCTGTCCCTTTTGGCGTGCTTTAATCACAGCAGCAATCTTACGTACTACTTCAGAAGCGTCCTGGCCTTGAGTTGCCATCTGTGGAATCGCTTGAGTGTAGGCGGTAAGTGAACCGAGTAATGCTGCACGCATATCCTCGATTTCAATCTTTTCTAATTCTTGTGTAACGTTGACAGTAAATGGAAGTTCTCTCATAGCCATATCACGGCTGATTAGTTTACCACCAAGAGCCTGTAGCATAAAGATAAGACCCTGTGCTGGGTTAAGACCAGCAAGCATTCCATAGCGAACATCTGCTGAGTAATCAGCCTTGATGTCCTTTGATGGCTTGTATGTAATCTCATATGGAGAACCAGAATCTACTCCACGAATAGTTTTTTCTTCTGGGAAAATTGTTTCATCAACTTCAAAACAAATCTGAATTACATCACGAAGTGTTGACGCAAAGATTGCTTGAGCAGATTTAACCTGAGTATCAAAGGCTCCCATAAGAGCCTGAACGCCTTGACCAGTAACAATAGAGGCGTCAATGTTACCTGTTCGTCCCTCAGGATAACGAGTACCAACGCGAAGTTCTTGGCTAAGTAGTTGCTGTTCAGTAAATGCACCTTGTGGAAGTGTAAGTTCTACGCGGCGTACACCTGCTGGGTTAGCAGTGCGAATGACTGCATCTCCACCAAGTTGTAATTCCTGTACATCCTGTGGAAGTACGATTGGAGCCTGTACAGATTTCTCTGCAGCCTCCATAGCAAGTAATGCGAAGCGATTGCGTAGTAATTGGATACCAAGAACATCATCAAATTGTCCACGAAGTTCTCCATCAATGGATGGCTTACGTGCTACTACTACCATCATCTTACCAAGAGGATTCTTAGCCTTTGATAAAACTAGGTTGTCTTTGCTAGGAATATAAATGATTGATTGGTCTTTGTCATAATAACGAATCATCTCAATCTGAGCATTAAGGTCCTGCTTGTAGCCAAAGCCACCAAGGAGTTCCCTATCGTATTCAGGAAATTGCGTGACGAGTTCGCCCAATGTCATTATGTATCGCTTTGCAAATGCCACACAACGTCCGTAGCGGTCAAATTCTGGGTAAGCCCCAATAGGATTTTCTACGCGGATACGTGGCAGGCTTGCTTCTTCGTCCAATTCAATAATGAAAGGAACGAAACCGTATGTGATGTACCAATCTGCACCTGAGTACATCTGTACTGACAGGTCAGAGTGCTGAAAATAGTTAGATGCAATGCGTGTGCGCTTGTCAGCAAAGGCACGAGCCTTATCGGTGACAGAGTTAGCAGCAGAACAGTTAACTGCAGGCAGTGGAGCCATGACTTCTGATAAGTCACGGGCTACAATATCAATGAAGTTAGCAACTACGTTAGCGTCGACACCATCTGGGAAGAAATCAGGATAGACTTCAGCAATTTTTCCTCGGCGTACGGCAAGAACATCAAGGTTGCGAGCATCACGCTCACCGTTGCGGTAGCGTAAAGAGTCAACTCTTGCTGCTACCTGTTCCATTGATAATACCATTGTAGTCCTTACTTGTTTAATTCATTAGGGAATCCGCCACCCATACCAATTGGGCCAGCGAGTCCTCCACTTTTAAGTGGGCTTACTCTTGTTTTAATACGTTTGATATCTTTTAAGCGTGATTCTTGTTGAACTTTAGCCATACGTTTGGCATCAGACTTAGGCCATGATTTTGCTGCACGCAGTTCATCAATGATGCGTTGCGATTCTGGAGAGATTGCCATTGTTGTCCTAACGTAGTTTTAAAAATTATCCAAATTGCTTATCTGCTGAACCACCAAATGGTCCTCTACCTTTACCAACGGCAAGACCAGGTCCACCTTTAGCCTTAACACGCGGTGTTGGAAGGATAATATCTACTCTGCGATTAGATGACATTCCCCTGACAGTTTTATTAGAAGCAATTGGTTCTTTAGTGCTTGCAGCAGTTACAACAAACTTTACATCAGGATTCTTGACTTTTGACTTAAGGTACTCTGCTGTAGCCTTAGCGCGATTCTTTGATAGTGCCATGTTATCTACACCACCACGTGAGTCGGCATGTCCTCGAAGTGTCACTCTTGAAACGCCAGTCTTATTAATCTTTGCTGCCATGCGATTGAGTTCATTCTTTTGCGCAGTTGTTAGATTAAATTTATTTGTACCAAAATTAACAGAGGTATCTTTTGCAGAACCTCCGTAAGTTGCCTTCTTGCTTGCTGCGCTTTTTGCTGCTTGTGCTCTTGCGGCGTCTGCTGACTTTGCCATTGTTATCCTAACCTAGTATTGAAAAATTATTTATTCTTTGGTAAGCCGAACATTCCCATACCGCCACCCATTGGCTTAAAAACTTTACCAACATTGGCTCCACCCTTACCTGAGATTCCAGAAGTAGTACGAACAGGATTGCTGTTGATTTTTACTACTTTCCCTTTTGATGGGTTAGCAGGCTTCTTTGGGAACTGTACATTGTGAAGTCTTAAAGATTCTTTAATATTTGCGTTAGCACGAGCGGCATCAGATGTTGCTGCTACAACCTTAACTGATTTTCCTGCCATAGTATTATCCTTATCCGTATTGCTCTGCCCATTGTGAGGCAAAGGCTTCATCTAATTGTATTGAACCACGTGATGCTTTCTGCTGACGCGTAGCCCATCTGTTTGTCTGGTATTGACCAACCCGTGAAGATTGTTGCATCAGTTCACGCACACGGATAACGGCAAACCATAAAGCCATTACACAGTCTGTTGGGTTTTTTGTATCTGGTTTCCAGGTAATGAGTTGCTGTACAAGGGACTTTAATCCCTCAGAGCCTTCATTGCTTGGAATCTCTATTAAGTTGTTATCTTGGAAGCGACTATCACGGGTGCTTCCAAAGAGGCTAGCCATAGAGGCTACACCGAAAGATACGTCCCACTTATTTTTGCCAGTGAAGTGTGAATTTAACTGGCAACCGTACGAAGCCAAATAGTTGCGCAGGTCACCATCCATAGCATAGTACTTCTGGTGTGCGTTGATTTCGACTCTGAACTCTTGAGGTTTATACTTCTCAACCCACTCATGAATGAGCGCTGTCTCTTTTTGAGGAGTAGGGTCAACCATGTTGACACAATCTAAAACATAAATCTTACCGTCGCCGCGGTTGTAGGTGACGGCGACGAAAGCAGAACGACCAGATACGGCAGGGTCAAAGCCAATTACCGTGTAGGTTCCGTCGATGTGCTGTGGGTGCCCTGGAGTATTATGTTTAAGCGGTCCGCGCTTTCGCATACCGTTAACACATCCTGCAACGATTGTTGGCGAGAATATAGAGTCTTCTTGGACGTCTTCTTGTTGGTAGACCATAGCCCAGACAGATGGCGCAACTTCAGAGCGGCGCGTAAATAAAGAGGGTCCATCCCATTTCGGATAAAGTCCATCGGCATCAGGCTCGTCAATCTCGTTTTCTTGTTGTGTTGTTTTAGGCCAGAGAGTTTTCCAGTTCTCAGGCTTTTCGTCAAATTCTAGTACGGCAGGTTGTGAGAAGTAAGTAAAGGGTGACTTGTTGCCAGTCCACTGGTCAGGGTCACGAATCATCTTGTACAGGTCAATTGGCTGCACACGGGTGCCTACGATAACTAACTTACCGTGACGGCCTAGACGAGTGATAACTTCTTTCTGAAGCCACTCAATCTGCTTCTCCCACTCGTGGGCGTTGGAACCCATCACAACGTCATCTAGGATAATCAAATCCGCACGTGCACCGTAAATCTGAGAACCAAAACCCAGTGCCTGTACGGTAGGGTCCTTTTCGCCAGAGTCACGTCCTGTGCCTAGATAAATCATATCGGCTGACCATTGGGTTGCATCAGCCTTATAACCACCGCTGGGGCCGAAGGCCACCTGTAACTTGGTATAGGCTGGATGACTTAATCTTGTTTTAATTGCACCAAGGAACTTGCGTGCCATACCCTGGGTCTTTGATACTACAATAACTCTGGCGTTAGGATTGGTCACAATCTTGTAAACGACATAGTTAGTCGTAATGACGGTAGACTTGGCGTGCTCAGGTGGTACGTTAATCAGTAGACGATTGGCAGCACCTGGCTCGTAGGTCATCGATGGGTGAACCCAACGGGGCTCGCGTCCCTCAATCAAATCTACCCAGTCAAGGTGATGCTCAAAGAGTTTAGTATCTAGGAACTGTTCGGAGAAGTCAGGGAATGAAATCTCCTTGATGTCCTTTAGGTCAGCCCTGATGCCCTTGCCCTCTAGACGGGCCTTCTCGGCACGCTCTTTGAACTCAGGGTCATTCATTGTCCATTGGCGGTAAGTGACTTCATTGCGTCCTACAGAGGTCATAGCGGCTACAATAGTCGAACCCTCGGCCAGAGTCAGAAGAACCCGTTCTTGGGCTTCCTTCTTGGAGATATCTATCTTTCCAGGCTTGCGTCCCATCAGTTATATCCCCTTATAAACCCACATTAAACACCCGTCAGTAAACGGGTATAACTATCCCAATATATATATTATATTATTATATATAAGAGTCGCGGAGTCTTAAACGGAGCGACTCCGTTATGTATTATATACATAATAGATAACCTGTTCAAAGTACTAAAACCGAACAACTTATCTTAATATATTTTTATTAGCCGCAACTGATATATATAAAAGCCCTGCTCACAGGGCATATGGGCCCCATATAACAGAAAATTTATACGGGAGACATAATATGTATAGGGGCCCCAGTTAAAAGACTCTAGGGTCAAATAGACTTATCGACTTATCGATTTGTCGACAAATCTACTTATCGACAAAGGTATTTGTCTCTATTGAGTGGGTAGACACTATGCCCTTAATTGTCTAACTATAAATTAAAGGTTTAATCTTGGACAGACTATCCCCCAAGTGTCTACCATTAGGGGGGCACTCAGTTAATTCTCAG
>Ga0222712_10005896_pt1 | contig 12236 bp, 8 predicted proteins | sample C33_657DmetaG_FD_165043 | JGI IMG/M metagenome (GOLD analysis project Ga0222712, IMG submission 165043) | Estuarine water microbial communities from San Francisco Bay, California, United States - C33_657D | ecosystem: Environmental > Aquatic > Marine > Unclassified | place: USA: California...
CGGCGCCACCGTGATCGAGTCACCGGTATGCACACCCATTGGATCTAAGTTTTCGATCGAACAAACGATAATGCAGTTGTCGGCGCTATCGCGCACGACTTCCATTTCAAATTCTTTCCAGCCAAGCAAAGACTCTTCAATCAAGAGCTCGCTGGTGGGCGAAGCCTCAAGGCCTCGACGACAAATGGTTTCGAACTCTTCAGCGTTGTAGGCAATACCGCCGCCACTACCACCCAAGGTAAAGCTCGGGCGAATCACCGCCGGAAAGCCCGACGTGCCGATCTCAGCGCCGATACGTTTCTGAACTTCCCAGGCTTCTTCGAGCGAGTGCGCAACGCCTGACTTGGCAGACTCAAGGCCAATTGCAGTCATGGCGACTTTAAACTTTTGACGATCTTCTGCTTTTTCGATCGCGTGCGCATTCGCACCAATCAACTCAACGTTGTATTTTTTAAGGACGCCGTGCTTATCGAGATCAAGCGCACAATTCAAAGCTGTTTGACCGCCCATCGTGGGCAGTACAGCATCGGGGCGCTCTTTTTCGATGATTTTTTCGACGACTTGCCAGGTGATGGGCTCGATGTAGGTCACATCTGCGGTTTCTGGGTCGGTCATGATAGTGGCAGGATTGCTGTTGACCAGCACTGTGCGATAGCCCTCTGCTTTGAGGGCTTTGCAGGCTTGTGCGCCTGAGTAATCAAACTCGCACGCTTGCCCAATCACAATGGGGCCAGCGCCAATAATCAGAATAGTTTTTAGGTCGGTACGCTTGGGCATGGTGACTCTTTATTTGTTGCTGGCCATCAGGCTCATGAATTGATCGAACAAGACAACGATGTCATGTGGCCCGGGACTCGCTTCGGGGTGCCCTTGAAAACAAAACGCAGGGCGATCGGTTAACTCAAACCCCTGCAAGGTGCCGTCAAACAACGACACGTGGGTCGCGCGCGCATTGGCTGGTAGGGTTTGGGCGTCAACTGCAAAACCATGGTTTTGAGCGGTAATAAATACACGGCCCGACGCCAGATGCTGCACCGGGTGATTTGAGCCGTGGTGACCGGTTTTCATCTTGATCGTCTTGGCACCAACGGCCAAGCCCATAATCTGATGCCCTAAGCAGATACCAAAGGTGGGCAACTTACGCTCAAGAAATACTTTTGTCGCCGCAATCGCGTAATCGCAAGGGTCAGGGTCGCCAGGGCCATTGGATAAAAACACGCCATCAGGCTTGAGTTTGAGAACATCTTCGGCCGTGCTCTGTGCAGGCACCACACTGATGCGGCAACCGCGCTCGGCTAACAGGCGCAGGATATTGGACTTGACGCCAAAATCGTAAGCCACCACATGCGGTAATTGGCTATCGTTTTTGCCATAACCATGACCAAGTTGCCAAGTGGATTCTGTCCAGCTAGCCTGCTTAGTGGCAGACACGACCTTGGCCAAATCCTGACCCGACATCCCCGGAAACTTAGCAGCAAGTGTTAAGGCTTGCTCAGCGTCATCACCCACCAAAATACAGCCACCCTGGGCGCCGCCTTCTCGCAAAATGCGGGTGAGCTTGCGGGTATCGGTTTCGGCGATCGCAACAATACCTTGCGCTTTTAGATAATCAGGCAACGACTGAGTTGACCGAAAATTGGATAATTGCTCGGGGCAATTGCGCACAATCAGGCCGGCCGCGTGAATTTTTGTGGATTCGACGTCTTCGAGATTGACCCCTGTATTGCCAATATGCGGATACGTTAAGGTAACAATCTGGCCGCTGTAGCTAGGATCTGTCAGTATTTCTTGGTAACCTGTCATGGCCGTATTGAATACGACCTCGGCCACAGTGTGACCGTCAGCCCCTATTGAAACACCTTTAAAGATGGTTCCGTCGGCGAGCGCTAAAATTGCAACAGCACGCTTTGACTGGGGGGCGTTTTGCTTGGCTCGTAGTTCATCAAATATATTCGGCAGCACAATCAACCCCAGCGTTAAAAATTAGTAAGCAAACCTTGGAAGTATAACTGATGGCCAGCCTTCTTGACTCCCTTCGTACCCAAACCACCGTTGTTGCCGATACCGGCGACTTTGAGAGCATGCGGCGCTATCTACCCACCGATGCGACCACCAACCCCTCTTTGATACTCAAAGCAGTGCAGCAAGAGGCCTATCGGCCCATGCTAGAGCGCTGCGTGAAAGCCAATCCCAAGGCGGCAACAAGTGACCTGGTTGACCAGTTGCTCGTCTCTTTTGGGAAAGAAATCCTTAATATTGTGCCTGGCAGAGTTTCAACAGAGGTGGATGCGCGTTTATCGTTCGACACCAGCGCCACCATTGCGCGCGCCCGCCAACTGATTGCTCTTTATCAAGATGCTGGCTTTGGTCGCGAACGCATTCTGATCAAAATTGCCGCCACCTACGAAGGCATCCAGGCAGCGCGCGTGCTAGAGGCTGAAGGCATTCACTGCAACCTGACTTTGTTGTTCTCGCTGGTGCAAGCGGTTGAGTGCGCTGATGCGCGCGTACAGTTGATTTCACCTTTTGTTGGCCGCATCTACGACTGGCACAAAAAACAGCAAGGCAACGCCTGGAACGAAGCCGCAAACAGCGGCGTCAACGACCCCGGCGTGTTGTCGGTCTCGAAAATCTACAGTTACTACAAAAATTTTGGCGTTGCCACTGAAATCATGGGCGCAAGCTTCAGAAACACTGGGCAGATTTTGGCACTTGCCGGCTGCGACTTACTAACGATTAGCCCAGATCTCTTGGCGAACCTCAGTGATACGCAAGGAGAAGTCAGCCCTTGCCTAAACGCGGCTTACGCAAAAGCCAACCCACTAGAACGCTTACCTTCGGGCGAGCAAGCCTTTCGCTTTTTGCTAAACGAAGACGCGATGGCAACTGAGAAATTGTCTGAAGGGGTTCGTGCGTTTGTCGCTGATGCGCGCAAGCTGGATGTATTGATCGACGCTCAGCGCTAAACGTCACAATTTTTCAGTTTCACCCGATTTAGGCTGCCAGCGCATGAGGCGTTTTTCGATCACACCGACGATCGAATCCAAGATCAGTGCGCACGCTGTCAACACAAAAATACCAGCAATCACCGTGTTCACATCAAGCGTACCCTCGGCTTGCAAGATCAGATAACCAACGCCGGCCGCAGAGCCCAAATACTCACCCACCACCGCGCCCACAAAGGCTAAACCGACCGAGGTGTGCAAGCTCGAAAAGACCCAGCTTGTCGCACTGGGCAAATACACTTGCCGCAGCAACTGTTTGCGATCAGCACCCAACATGCGCGCGTTATCCAGCAAGGTTGGGCTGACTTCGCGCACGCCCTGGTAGACATTAAAGAACACAATAAAAAACACCAACGTGACCGCCAGCGCAACTTTTGACCAAATCCCCAAACCAAACCACATCGCAAAAATCGGCGCCAAAATCACACGAGGCATTGAATTCAGGGCCTTGATGTAAGGATCAAGGATATTGCTGGCCATTGGCGACAAGCCCAACCATAAACCCATTCCTAGGCCCGAGGTCGTGCCGATAAAGAACGCCAACATTGTTTCAGTTAAGGTAATGCCTAAGTGTGAATAGATGTCGCCGTTCGCGACAAACCAGTCCCAAATCCTGCCCGCAACACCAAGGGGCTTACCAAAAAAGAAGGCGATTTTTGGATCAGCAGAGGCCAGTTGCCAGCTACCGATAATCAAAATCAAAATACCGACTTGCCACACACGCAACGATAACTTCGAGGTGGGTTTTAAAAAGTTCAACATATCAAGCTCGCTTTTGCTGGGCGTAGCCCTTGAGGACCTCATCGCGCAACACTGCCCAGATCGCGCCGTGCAGTTCAATAAACCGCGGTTGCATACGCACCTCTGCAACATCACGCGGGCGCGGCAAGTCAATCACAAACTCACCGATCGGGTGCGTGCCAGGCCCTGCAGATAAGACCACTACCCGATCGCTCATCGCAATCGCCTCATCCAAGTCGTGAGTGATAAACAGCACGGCTTTGCGCTTGGCCATCCATAACTCAAGCACTTCGTTTTCCATCAACTGCCGAGTTTGAATATCAAGCGCCGAGAACGGCTCATCCATCAAGATCAGGTCGGGGTCGCGAATCAGGGTCTGCGCGAGCATCGTGCGCTTGCGCATACCGCCTGACATTTGGTGCGGGTAGCGATCTTCAAAACCGCTCAGACCAACACGCTTCATCCATTCGCGACCTTGCTCACAAGCTTGCGCGCGCTCAACGCCGGCAAACTCAAGACCCGCCACAACATTATCCAGTGCGCAACGCCAGGGCAGCAACGCTTCACCCTGAAACATATAACCCGAGCGCTTATTGACTCCGTTTACGGGTTCGCCAAACGACTCAACCACACCGCTGGAGGGCGCAAGCAAACCTGCTGCAATATTCAACAAGGTCGATTTTCCACAACCAGTCGGGCCGACAACCGACACAAACTCACCGGGTGCAACTGAGAGCGTACTGTTGGCCACCGCCGTATAGCGTTGATTAGGATCATCGCGTGACACAAACGTACAGGTGATGTCTTTTAACAAGAGCGCCGGTGTTTGTGCCTGCGATTTACCTGCGACTGCTTCAGTGGATACCATCAACCATACTCAATTTAAGCTTTAGTTTCAAAAGATCTATTTTGTTGGCGCATGCACCGAAACGTTGACGCCTAGGTGCATGAGTTCACGTACAGGTTAGACCTTCACCTCGGGATATTTTTCATTCGCACGACGGGTGAAATCGTTGGTCCAGGTTTTAGCCAGATCAATTTTGGCATTACGAATGTCTGAATTGTAAGCAGCCAGCGCTTTCAAGGCGGTAGGAGGCCCGTCTTCTGGGATCATGCCATCAGGCGAAATCGCCTCAAAACATTTTTCAACAGCCTTGGTGTAAATCTCTGGCCTGCCTTGCAAATAGCTAGCGGGTACTGCCTTTGTGACCCCCGCAGGGCCTGCTTTGATAATCCACTTATCGGCTCGCACAATCGCATTGGTCAACGCTTGCACTGTTCTTGGGTTTGCGTCGATATACGCTTGCGGCAAATACAGGCTACCGGCAGGCATGTTGCCACCAAAAATATCTTGCGTATCTTTTAGGCGACGGGTGTCAACAATCGTCAGGATTTCGTTCGCTTCTTCGAGCGTGGTAATCACTGGATCAATATTTGCCAGCGCATCAATCTGACCTTCACGAATTGCCGAGATCGCACCAGCACCCGCGCCGACGCCAATAAACGAGACATCAGTTGGCTTCAAGCCGTGTTTGGCTAAATAAAAGCTCGCAATCATACTAGTCGACGAGCCAGGTGCTGTCACGCCGATTTTTTTACCACGTAGATCGGCCGCCGTCTTGAAGTTTGGCAGAGTCTTTTTCGAAACGCCTAACGTAATCATGGGGCAACGCCCCTGCAAGACGATGCAACGAAAAAACTGACCCTTAGACTGCAAATTGATCGTGTGCTCGTAGGCGCCCGACACCACGTCAGCACTGCCCCCGACCACTGCCTGCAACGATTTTGAGCCACCGGCAAAATCAGAAATTTTTACGTCAAGGCCCTCGTCTTTAAAAAAGCCCAACTGCTCGGCAATCGTGAGCGCTTGGTAATAGGTCCCAACCTTGCCTCCCACTGCGATATGCACACTTGCTTTTTCAAGTTTCTGGGCAAGCGCCAAAGACGGCGCAGCCGATAAAAGGCCGGCTGTACCGGTGAACTGAAGCAACTGACGGCGTGAAATCGACATGAGTGTCTCTCGTAAGAATTTTTGATAATCCATTTAAGCACAGCGCCGATCGGGCGCGCTACGGAGTTTACCCGTAACCGATTCAGGTTTCGGTCGAGAGCTGGGCGATGAGCCCACGTACAAAACGAACCCTTTAGGGGCTTTCTGCCTGCGAGTCGGCAAGGGCCTCAGTGCGACCTGCTGAGGTCAGACAACTCAAGTGGGCTTGCGCTCAAGTAGCGCCCAGGCAACGGTGCCAGCGTCGACGTACTCAATTTCACTGCCTGCGGGCACGCCACGGGCAAGCCTTGTGACTTTGATGCCTTTGACGCGTAAAGCTTCGCCAAGGTAGTGCGCCGTGGTTTCACCTTCAGCGGTGAAGTTAGTCGCCAAGATCACCTCTTGCACGACCCCATTTGTTGCGCGCTCAAGGACTCGATCGAAGTCGAGTTCGTCTGGCCCCCTACCCTCAAGCGGCGCCAGGCTGCCCATTAAAACGTAATACAAGCCTTGATAACCACGAGTGGCTTCAATCGAATTTTGATCTGCTGGCGTTTCAACGATACACAGCAGACTCGCATCGCGCTCAGTGTGATCGCAGGTCGCGCATACTGGCGTTTCTGTGAATCCATTGCACAATTGACAGTGTTGTAAGCGTTGCACCGCGTCAGTGAGCGCTTGGCCAAGTTGCTGGGCCGCTTTTAAGTCGTGCTGCAATAAATGATAGGCCATGCGACGCGCTGTACGCTCACCCACACCAGGTAAACGGCGCAAGGCCTCGACTAAGGCTAAGAGCGGCTGTGGTTCAGAAGACGAACTCATTAGAAGGGTAGCTTCATCCCTGGGGGCAACGGCATACCGGCAGTGACGCCAGCCATTTTTTCTGAAGAGGTCGACTCAGCTTTACGCAAGGCGTCATTGAACGCAGCCGCCACCAAGTCTTCGAGCATATCTTTATCATCGGCCAGCAAGCTCGGATCAATCGTGACCCGCTTGACGTCATGGCGGCATGTCATTGTGACTTTAACGAGGTTACCGCCCGCAGCGCCTTCAACCAAAATTTCGGCCAAAGCGTCTTGCGCCTTTTTCATATTTTCTTGCATCTGTTGCGCCTGGCGCATCAACCCTGCAATCTGTCCTTTCATCATAATGATATGTCCTGAAATAATTAATTAAATTAGAAAAATCGTATTTGAAATTCAACTCAGCATGTCATGCGCCGCGAGAAGCTTAAAGCGCTGCGTGGCCCGGACGAATCGAACCAGGCACAACGTGGGCACCAAAATCTTTCACGAGCGCCTGCACAAAGGGATCGCTTGTGACCGAGTGCTCTGCCGCCTGCTGACGTGCGGCTTGCGCGGCCAGATCGACGGCGTGCGCCGACTGCCCTTGCGCGGCTCCGATCTCAAAATGAACCTGCACCACAAAGCCAAAGTACTCGGTCAGCACGGCACGCAACCTATCCGCGTGCGCGCCGACGGCTAACGCCTTTGAGGCCACCCGCAAAGTGATCGCGCGCCCAGACACGGCCACCCATTCGGATTGCCGAGCCAACTGTGCGGCCATACCAGACAGTGGTAGTTTGGCTGAAAACGCGGCCCAAGGTTCCGGCAAAATAATCGTGTCAGACACCGGAGCGGCCGGCGCCTGAGCAAACTGCGCATCATCGGCTTGATCAAAGACAGGTTCTGAACCGTAATCGATGTCGTTGCCTGAAAAATACTCTGGCTCGTGCTCTAAATAAGAGGACTCTGACTCGACGTCTGAATCTTCAGACTGTTGGTTGACTGAAGGCGCCACCGTCGCAACGGCGTTTGGCTGCGAGGTGCTCGACGGCGCTGCGCTAGGCGATCTAGTGCTTGACTGTGCGTGTGCTGCGCTTGGCTGTGCTGCGCTTGACTGTGCGGAGTTTGGTTGCGCCGCGCTTGGCTTTGCAGCGCTTGGTTGCGCCTGCGCGGCGCTTGGCTGGGCAGTACCCGCTTGCGAAACGCCTGCTCGCGCCGTAGTGGGTTGAGTTGGGCCTGACCGCATTGCTGGCGTTTCGCTGGGGGTAGACGTGTTGGTTGGTGTTGTTTGTTTGTTCTGCGCAGCAGCCCCAATTGCGGCGGTTGAAGGCGTGTTTGCAGCCTGAGCAATTACCGGCGCGGCTTGCTGTTTCGCACCGCCCGCCGCGCCCGCCAGAGACAACATACGCAGGCATGCCATCGCAAAGCCGGCGTACTCGTCAGGCGCAATCGCTAACTCAGAGCGACTATGCACCGCCACCGTATAAAACAATTGCACCGCATCGGGCTGCAATGAACTTGCCAAGCGTTTGATATCAACGGCCAACGGATCTGCATCGTCAATCGCTTGCGCAACCCTTTGCACGATCGCCACACGCGATAACAAGATTGCAAGATCAGCCAGCGCTGCACGATAAGACAAACCTCGCGTCGCGAGTTCGTCAGCGATTTCGAGTACCGCACTCGCCTCGCCCGCCTGCAGCGCGTCGAGCAAGCGCACCAAATGGCGCTGATCAATCGTACCGAGCATGCCCCGCACTGACTCTTCGGTCAGATTGCCAGCACTATACGCAATGGCTTGGTCAGTGAGCGATAAGGCGTCACGCATCGAACCCGAGGCGGCCTGCCCGAGTAAGCGTAAGGCAGGTACTTCAAACGGGATCTCTTCTGCGCCCAACACTTGTTCGAGATGACCAACAATTGCATCGCCTGGCATCTGTTTAAGATTGAACTGCAAACAACGCGACAGGACGGTGACAGGTATTTTTTGTGGGTCGGTGGTTGCCAAAATAAACTTGACGTGCGCTGGTGGCTCTTCGAGCGTTTTGAGCATCGCGTTAAACGCGTGCCCAGTCAACATGTGCACCTCGTCGATCATGTAGACCTTAAAGCGACCAACGCTTGGTGAATAGACCGCTTGCTCAAGCAACTGCGTCATCTCTTCGACACCACGATTTGAAGCGGCATCAAGTTCTAAATAGTCAACAAAGCGGCCCTCATCGATTTGCGTACACGCCTGACATACCCCGCAGGGCGAGGCGGTAATGCCGGTTTCGCAATTCAGCGCTTTAGCCAAAATACGCGACAAGGTTGTTTTACCGACCCCACGTGTGCCAGTAAACAACCAGGCGTGATGCAAGCGTTGCGTGGTGAGGGCGTGCGTCAGTGCGCGGACAACGTGATCTTGACCGACCAGAGTGTCAAACGAACGAGGACGCCATTTGCGCGCAAGGACCAGATAAGTCATGAAATATGTGGATTACTGACAAAAATTACCAACAAAATCATCGAATCGCTAATAACAGCCACTCATACATCCACTGATAAGGCGAAAGAGGCGAGCCTGACTTCGGCACTGTTTCTGCACGACTATGGCTGCTTCGTTCCCGACCTGACCAGATTTGCCGCCGAACCATGCGAAGGGGCCCGCCAAACTCCATTCTAGCAGGGCTTGTCGCTCGCTAGCGGCTCAAACTCAAACCACAGGTCATCTCTGGGAAAATAAAGCGCAGCGCGCGCGGCTTGACCGTCGAACCCAGTGACCCGCTCGCAGTAGCCTTGCAACTGTTTTGCATAGCGAGCCAGCATGCGCTGACCAAACGTCTCAGTCGTTTCACCCTCGAGCGGGCGGCCGGTTTTGTAATCCACCACCAGCCAACCTCGCTCATCCTGAAGAGCGAGATCCAAGACTGAAACTTTGCCAGCGTCGTCAAGCAAGGCCCACTCGCGGCGCGCCCCCAACTGAGAAAGCAACATTTGGCCACGACCATGCTTAAGCATCGCGCCGAGCGTCTCAAGCACCTCGTTGGCGGCATTAGACACCTCGGGCGCAGGCACACCAACCTGGATGCACTGGCGCTCAATACGTTTGCGTTGCGCATGCAAGGTTCGCTCGGACCAATGCGCAATGCCGTGTTGACCCAAGTGATCAAGCCATGCATGGATCAGCGTACCCAGTACGCGATCGTACGATTTTACGGCGGGCCAGACGTACGCGGCGTTAAAGGCGAACGGCACAACTACTGGCGATTCGACCGCCCCCGTCGTCACAATCGAAGGGGGCGCCAGAGCGGCAACCTCTGGACGGCGAACTAGCGCACCACCGCGATGATGGGGCACCGCAGCGGATGGCTCTTCTGGCTGCGCGACCACAGGCGCAATCGAGTCTCTTTGCCAACCCGACCACAAACGCTCAAGCAGACTGCCTTTGGTCGGCTCAGCGACGGTCAGGTCTTTCGCTGACACGCTCAAATCTGCAACAAGGTGCAAAACCTGTTTAGCGCGCGTCGCAGCCACATACAGCAGTCGATCGATTTCAAACTCACCTCGGCGCTTTTCTCGTTGTGCGAGATACTTCGCAATCGGATCTTGCTCTTTGCTTGCGCGCGCCTTGATGGGGCCAAGTAGCAACTTAGAATCGACTTGCTCAAAACGCAATAAGGGCGCCTGATCTGGCGCCGGGCCCCTCTGCAAACCATACAGAATGACGGTTTCAAACTGCAGGCCTTTACACTTATGCATCGTCATAATTTCAACCGCTCTTTCGTGCGGATCGGGCGAGGCGTAAAGCTTTTGAAGGCGCTCTTGTAATTCGTCGATCTGAAGCGCGCCGTAGGGCGCAAGACGCTCAATGAGCTCAAACACACTTTCGGCATCTTGCAGATCGGCTTCGGATTCGGCTAGGGCTGGCCCAGCCAACGCACGCCAAACGGACTCAAGACGCGCGGCAAACGGCTGCACGTCATCCTCCGTTAAGGCCTCAAGCAAAATCGATGCCACGCCGCGCAAGCGTAAAAACTCTGCTGGCGCGAGCGCCTGTTGCGCCCGACAAAGGCCTGCCGAATCGGTTGGCTTCAGTGCAGCACGCAAAATATCTGGCACTGACTGATGATTCTGACCAAACAAGGCATGCAGGCTCGCGAGCGTTAAGCCACAATAAGGCGAGCGCAACACCGATAGCCATGCCAAGCGATCTGCGGGGTGTGTCAAGGCACGCGCAATTTGAACGAGATCGACTACGTATGGGCGCTGATGCAATGGCACCAACTCCACGGCACGACACGCAATCCCTTCGCGCTGCAACAGCTGCGTCAGATCAAGCAAATGAGCACGTGCACGCACCAAAATCGCGACCGGATGCTTATGCTCGGGCTGACTAAAGTCTTCAAGCGCCTGACGCACCAATTCGACGACGCGCTGCCCAGATGTCTGCGGTTCATTTGGTAAGAAAGAATGGCACTGCACTGCGTCAATTACCGTCTCAGCCTTGAAGGCGATTGAGGCCGCATACGATATCGCCCCCACCGCCGGATCGTCGCCTTCAGGAAACATGGATTTGAAGGTTGCATTGACCCAATCAACAATTTTTCTTTGCGAGCGAAAATTATCGGTTAACTGTAAACAGGTTAGTTTCAAACCCGCTAAGCCTTGATCGCGCACCTTGATGAACAAGCTCACGTCAGCCTTACGAAACCGATAGATCGACTGCATCGGATCACCGACCAAAAACAAACTTCGTCCATCGCCCTGCTGCCAACCCGAGGTAAGTTTTGTGATCAGCGAGATCTGCGAAAGACTGGTGTCTTGAAACTCATCAATCAACAGGTGCTGGATACTGGCGTCGAGTTTGAGCAAGAGTTCGCTTGGATCATCGGTGTGCCCCAACGCCAAATCAGCACGGCGAGCGATCTCGATAAAATCGACCTCACCTGCCTGTATAAACTGCAGGGTCAGCTGCCCGGCTGCCAGTTTTAAACACTGCATCTGCGCCTGAATGATTTCCCATTGTTCAGGCGTAAATTCGTAGTCTGGCAGAGTGGTCGTGCCGTGCAAACGTCTCAGCCAATCTGGTAACTCAGCACCCGCAAGCTCGGTTGGGCGATGAGCACTCAACCACAGCAACATCTGCGCCTTGGCAGCCTTGCCTTCAGCGCTGGCCGGAAACCCTTGCCCAACGTTCACCACCTTTCGCACCTGACCCTCGCCCGTCAGCAACAAGGCGGCCAAACCTCTCCAGCGCTCGAGCTCGTCGACACTCGCCTCAAAGGGGCTGCCGTCCCAATCAAGCAACGCAACAATCGGGCTATCAGCCTTGGTCTGCAGAAGGTTGCCCGCAGCGAAGTGCGCGAGCGGCGCAAGTTGCGCGGCCCAGCGCTCAGGCATGACCGCTAACAACTTTATTAAGTCTTGCTCGACCGCCTCGAGAAGATTGTCTTCGAGCGCACTGTGATCATCACTACGCTCAAGATGTGGCAACCACTGATCGCGCTGGCTCAACATATCAGCCAGCGCGTCGCGCGTGGCGGATACATCCAGATCCATATGCGTCAACAAACGCTCGACCTCAGGGCACTCACCCGCCAGATCTAACGTGGCACTTGCAGCAGCGAGATAGTGCGGCCTGGCATCCTCAGCAATGCCGGGCAAGCCGCCCATCGAGGACATCCACGGCATCGCCCGCACCAACGAGGCGCAAAACGAATCAATCGTACGAAT
>Ga0222712_10005900_pt1 | contig 12231 bp, 24 predicted proteins | sample C33_657DmetaG_FD_165043 | JGI IMG/M metagenome (GOLD analysis project Ga0222712, IMG submission 165043) | Estuarine water microbial communities from San Francisco Bay, California, United States - C33_657D | ecosystem: Environmental > Aquatic > Marine > Unclassified | place: USA: California...
TTTTAACTACATGCTTATCGCAATGATATCTTGCACAGATTTCTGGGTTTCTATGTAGATGAAATATATTCATAGTTGTTTAAATAAATTTTGTACAAAGACTAGTATGTTTTGGTCTTGTAATTTGTTTGTATTGTATGCTGTCCTAAACATAGCATATAATTTTTCTAAATGCAAGTGGTCTAGGTTTGCTCTATCACACCACTCCTCATAGTCTTTTGATTTTAAAAACTGTATTGCTTCTTCTTTAATTTCTACTTGTCTACGAAAATTATCTGGAGATGTTTCTCCAACAGAATCTAGCCATGCTCTTATCAATACTTGCCTAGCTAATTCATTTTCTTCTGTAAGTTTAACTTCGTAATATAATTCCCTCATTATTTATTATCTCCTTGTTTTTATTATCATATTTATTTTCATATTCAATTGACTTAAGCAAAAAAATATGCTATACTATCGTGTCTCTCTAGGGGGGGTTATAATATACATATAGTATAAACTCCCCCTAGTAATATCGTCAGATAATTAATTAGTATAATAATCTGCACACTTCACATAAAGACTACCATTAGGTAAATCCTCACATGTTTCTTTTAGTTTTAATAAATTTTGTGATGCCTCAACATAATTCTCACCCTCAATGGCTATGTTATCATGTTCAGTCACATAAATATATTGTGTCATATTAGTTTATCTCCTGTTGATAACCAATAATATACCCTTGATTTAAAGGCTATAAATTGGGTTGCTTGTTTTAAATAGACATCATTAAAGATTGAATCTCTAGATTTTACTCTAGTATTATCTTTAAGTGTTATGTCTACCCACTTGTCGTATTTGTGACTGTCAATTTTGATATTATGTATATCTTCAAAATCAAACTTCACATACTCCTCATGTTTAACTATTGCCATGACTACTACTCAGTTTCAGTTTGAGTACTAGTTGGATTTGGATACACTACAATGGCATCTACCCACCAGTATTTACTTTTTTTTATGGCAACAAAGTTTCTTTGGTTTCTTCTCCAAAGTTCTAGCATGTTGTTAGTATGCAAAAGTATTCCACTGTATTCAACATGGTATCCGTTCTCTATTCTTTCCACATTAAGAGTAAATTTATCTCTTGCTGTGCCTTGCTCTTGATACCAATACTTGATTTCATCAATAGAAAATTCAACATGCTTTGGCAAGTTGCTATCTTCTACATGTTCGGTATTACTCCAAGTATCTGCTAGTCCTACTTTTCTTTTGTACATTCTCATATGTTTTCCTCTATGTTTGTTTAGTTAAATAAAAAAAGGCGTACCTAAAATTAATAGATACGCCTTTAGTATATCACAGTGCGTGATAATTGTCAATCAATTAATTTACTGACGCTCTTGCTGATGAACTACCAAGTACAACTGCTAGTTTAGCTTTAGCTGTCATATTACTCACAGCATTTCTAACTTTAGCATCATTTTGTATTAGTGATATTGCATCATCAGATAAACAAACTAAAGATGTACTCATACCACCAATTAAATGTAATGGTGCATCAGTCCAAACTTTTTTAATTTGTTCTTGAGTTTTAGCAAATTTAATCAATGAAGTATATGCCTCAAGTCTTTTCTTCTGTGCTTCTTTTCTTTGTGACAAAGCAAGAGAAACCTTATCAAATAAGAACTTGATTTCCATTATACTTTCAATTGTTTTTTTATTAGTAGCTATTCTTTGACCATAGCAACCACGATTTGGTCTTAAGAAAGACCATGAATCTTCGTTGCCATCTTTTGCTAACCAATCATTATACAGCTTTTCTACTTTTTGTCTTTGTTCTGTATATGTAGAATAGGAATATCTTTTAATTCCATAATCACTAGGGGTATTATATTTACCTCTATAATCTACATCTATGTTGGCTGATAACAATGTATCATATTCAAGTACTTCAAAAACCTTTTGACTAGGTTGTGTTTTGTACTCAAATTCTAAACCATTGTCAGATGAAGTATCCTTAAACCAGATACATTTATCCTTATGAGTACAATCGTACTTCTTAAGGACATTCATATCTTTTGTTGGATACTTTTCTTCAACAATAGTTGCAACAATTTTATGTATGTTGGCTCTTTGTTTGTAGTAGTTCTCCTTTGCTACTCTATAATTATAATCAAAGTCTAGTACTTCTTCTACTTTTTTTCTATGATTATATTTAGTAGATACAGCAGGAGTATTCATTACAGCTTTAACTGCTTCTTGCAACAGAACTTCCTTATCTGCTTTCAGTAAGCGTGTTTGCTTTTCCATATGTTCTCCTATGTTTTTGTTGATTTATCCTTGATTGCTATAAACAAAAAAGGCACTACCTAATTAAAGATAGTGCCCTAATTATAACAAATTAATATTGGTAGGTCAAGCAACCTTTTGTACTATGGCTATGTCTCCAGCAATATAGTCTCCAATAATACAAGCATGACCAGTTCTTACTTGCCAGTTGTACCAAGCTACAGTTGCTCTTTCATTTCTTTCTTTATTATTATATTTTGATTCTTCATCAGTTAGCATTTCAAATGACCTATTAGAAAAACCAGTTATAAACCCTTTACATATTTGAATTAGTTCTGCATTAATCAATGGATATATTTTTTCCCATGCAGGTTTTTTATCAAATATAATTTCTTGTTCAGAGCCATCAGTTTTCCAAAGAATAACTTTGTATGATTGTGCCATAATTATATCTCTGTATTTTCTTTCATAAGTTTTTTAAGATTACTAAATTTAACTTTATGTATAGCAGTAATCCTAACTTGCTCATTGTCAAGTAAATCATTGATTTTAAATAACTTTTTACCTATAGAAATCCATTTCATAGTTCTATAATTTATATTTCTATAAGATTTTTTATTCAAATCAAATGCACAAAGGTATTGCTCTGGGTTTGTAGTTTGTCCCTTGCCTTTTAACTTTGTGTAAGTACCTTCTGTTGTTTTAAATTTTGACCTAGCTACTTTGTCAAATTTACCAACACGATACTCTCCATTTTTTTTAATGAAACCAACTCTAAATTTTTTAGATTTAGTTTCTTGTATTAGACTAGAAATAAATGTAGGAAAATCTCCTACAACTATTGCTTGTTCCATTGTGTTTCTCCTATGTTTATGATTAAGCCTTAAGTGTGAGTAAGAATACAGGTCAATCCCAGTTTGCTCTTACTCACTTTTATTTTGTGCAAGGTTTCCGAAAGGGATTTTCTTTTCCGAGACTTGTACTTCGCCCCAACCAACGCTCACTTAAAATAAAAAAGGCGTATCCAACTTAATGAATACGCCTCTATTATACTTTAATATTAATTTAATGTCAAATTAAAATTTAGATAACTTGCTTTCTAGTTCTTCAATTTGTTTTTTTATTCTTGAATATTTAATATTGTTAAAGGTATCAAATGTTATTTGAATACATATAACTGTTAATAAATAAACTAATAAAATACAAACTATAACTGCTAGTGTCCACGCATATTGTTCCATAGTTTTTCCTTTAGTTATTATTCATCTAATTCCTGTTGCTCATAAACATTACTAGGAATTTCAATGGCAACTGTATTTTTTTCCCAAGCACATATATCATTATCCCAATAGTATAGGCAGTCTTTTGCCTTACGCATATGGTAATGCAGTTCTGGTGTTGGCTTGTCATTTGATTCTAATTCAAGCAGTGCTTGTAATAGTTCTTTACGACAAGACCTTTTCCATTTTATAAATGGTTTATTATCACTATCAAATAGCATTTTGTACTCCTTTCTATTTGAAATAAAGTGTGTAGTTAGGGGGTTAACCGATTACACGAATCAAACCTAACTACACAATACAAAATATAACAAATTAAATTGGCTGTGTCAAATGGGGAGCCCCCTCATATGCCTTTACTCATACAAGGGGGAAGATTGTTTTATACTGTAGGTTGTGAAAATATTTTATTAAACATACTTTCATCAAGGAAATTTTCTTGTGGTACTTTAACGCATTCAGGACAATTCTTTGTGTAGTGTGCAGTTTCGCCCTCAAAATGTACTTCAACAGTAATGTAGTCATTACCTTTACAAGTCTTACATATTTGTTGTGTCATGTGTATCGCCTTTCTGTTTTTGTTTAGCTTTACGCAGTTCTGCGTAGTACTCTTTAAAATGATTTACTCTTTTATTATCTAAAAGGCAAATCAATTCTTGAATAATATCTGTCTTTTCTAGGTCACTAAATACAGAAAAATTATCCGAGAATTTTACACTCATTACTTCCTTAAAATCTTTATCAACATTAAAAGTAATTGAATAAGTATTTATTGGAAGTTGTACTATGTTGTCTACTACCTTTAGTTTAGTCATTGTTTCCCTTTGTTTATGTGATAATTATACAACAGTATTTTTTCTGTGTCAAATAAAAAAGCCCCCACAAACTTAATTGCAGGGGCTTGATTTATTATCTTTTAGCTTATGATATAAGCCCAACTACTAAACCCATAGAAAGCCAAAAGATTATTACATACATTGGTATAGTCATGTTTTTACCTTTCTTGTTTAGTCTTGGATTTACTATAGGTGTTCTGTCTTGCTGTGTCAAGTATTATTTATACTGAAAAAATTTATAGTTGTTCTGTTCTGTCTTGGTTTGTGGAAATTGTTTTAGATATTTTTGGATTGTTATGTCTTTGTCTTTTTTACTGTTCAATACATACCAATAGGTGTTGCCTTTGTTGTCAATTCCTACTGTGTATTTATAAAATTCTGTATCAAATAAGTTTAATTGTTTCATAATAAATAAAATAAAGTTGCATAATTAAATAGTTAAAAATTAATAACCCAATAACTATTAAAAAATATTTTAATAATTCTTTACTCATCTTTTTTTATTTTTGTTGTATTGAATAGACTTATATAATTTATTACTTAATCTAATTTTATTATCTAGATTATTAATTAAAATTATATTAATAATAATTACAGCTATTATAAGTATAATAAATAGTGTCATATATTTTTTAGTTGTTTAATTAAGTACAGTATATATGCAAAAATTGCATAGGTCAAGTGGTTAGCTATGCAAAAATGGTATAGCTTATAGGTTGTAATCGTATAGGTTGTAGGTGTACTAGTTTTGTTCTATTTCTTAACAGGTGTTAAGATATATATATTAAAGTGAGCCATGCAAAACTTGCATAGCTGGTATTCCATAACAGCATTAGACTTAACAATTTTGCTATGTTATTATGCAATTAATATAAACAACAAAAAGGAAAGCACATGACAAAAGAAAAAAAAGTAGATTCTAATGAAACAAAAAATTTCATGGAATCATTAAAAGCTAATGAAAGTTTAAAGACTGTACTTTCAACAGCTTTAAAAAATACTCAATCATTAATGAGTGTTTTATTGCCAAAAATAAGTTTAGCAATTAAGGATTTAATTGTTGAATTTAATACAAAAAACAAAGGCAATACAAAAACAACTGATAGTGATTTAATCCAAGTAAAAGCATTAAGAGAGCATGCTTTTAGCTTGGTAAATTACAACAGAAAACAACAATTAAACACAGCTTTTGAAATGGTAGTCACTAGAGCAATAAGACTTGCTTTAATGGCAACTGACTATTCAAATGAGTTTAATGTTGATACAAAAACAAATTCAGTTTTTGTAATGAGTAAAATTGCAACCCCTTACATTGTAGAAAAATTAGAGGGGCAAAAATCTGCAACTAAAAAAAGACCAAATACATCTACAGAATTAGTCGAGATTAATACTGGAATTATCGACAAAATCTATAGAGTAAAATATCCGACAAAAGTATTAAGAAGGGCAAAAACAAAAGATGAAAGCCCAGAATATACTTTAAAAGATATGGCAACAGCTTTCACTAAAAACTTTAAACTAGCTGTAAGTTATGCAACAAATCGTAAAGTAGAATTTTTCGATTTGATTGATGATGATACAATTAAGACAATAACTGACATGAAAAAATTACTTGATACTAGCTTAAATCAAGTAGTAAATTTCAATAACCAATTCCAAGTAGATATTGATGGAGATGGAATTGAAAAAAGAGAGACACTTAAAACAGCTATCAATCAATAACTAGCTAACAATAATCAAAGCCCCTTTAGATAAAACTAGAGGGGCTTTTTTTTTTTGCCCCTAAAATATCCGAGCATATACTCAAAGTAATACTCAATTAATATCTGGGTACTTTCCAACTAATCACTAGGGTACAAAATTCAATTCCACCCCAATACCCCTTAACTGTAAATTTGATTTAACACTAGGCAATATTTGCAAGTGTACCTTAAGTAATATCTTAAGGAATTATTTTAACTTAAATTCTAATATTGCTTAAATTATAATCTAGGAAATATGCAAGGGGTACGCAGGGGACACAGGGGGGGTATGTATACACATATATGTAGTCACCAGAAAATTTCTAAAAACCCTGTTAAGTACCTTGGGGCTATATCTTAGGGAATTATTCCAAATATTCCAGGCTATATCTTAAGGAATACCCTAGGGGGTATACTGTGCTGTTACCTAGTATATAGATATATATACCCCCTGGGTATACCTATGGAATATTATACACCCTCCTATCAACTTTGTCAAGACATAACCAAAATATATTTTTAATATGTACTTGACAATCTTGCCAAACAGTGTATAATATATAAACTATGGGTCTATCAAAGGGATCACACACAATAAGCTAACCTAACTATAGCCGAGGATTGTCACTGATACACCCACAACATTTTGGCTGTAGCCATTTTAAATAACTATGGTAAAAGATTACAAGGAAACCGATATATTAGAAAATGATCAGGACAAGTTCAATGAGCCTGGTTATAAAAAACTAAGCAATCCATTTAAATCATTTCAAAAAAGAAATGAAGAGATTGCTAAAGATATTGCTATGTCAAAAGATTCTGACAGCATAGAACCTCAAGATAAATTTAATGAGCCTGGTTATAAAAAATTAGCCAAGTTATTTCGTAAAGATGATTCTGCTATGGATAAAGAAACTGCAAATCCATTGGGAAGAAGAAAGTCATCTGGTATGACTTCATCTGTAGAGGCTAAAGAAAATATTGAACCTAAAGTATCTGGTAAGTTAGACACACCAATACTAGGGGATTTTAAAACTGCATTTAAAAACGCTAGAAAAGAAGGGTTAGAAAATTTCATGTATGGTGGTAAGAAGTTTTCTACAGCAACTGCTGAAGATGTAAAGTCAGCAGGATATGATAATCTAAAAGATTATTTAAATTCTAGATTTAAAAAGAAAGTGCAGAATGAAACACCAACGGATTTATCGTAGTATAGATAAACTTCCATTTAATGAGTTAATGGAAATAGTAAATGCTAGACATGGATTCTACTATAATAAAAGCTCCAGAGAAAAACTTGACAGATATGCAAGAGAAATTCCTCGAAGCATTATTTGGAGAGGCGAAAGGGAATCCAAAGCACGCAGCAGAAATCGCTGGCTACTCAGGAACAAGTTATCCAAAAGTAATTAGAAATTTAAAAAAAGAAATTATAGAATTGGCAGAAAACTACCTAGCCTTCCACTCTGCCAAGGCTGCTTCAAGAATGGTCGATCTCTTAGACGAAGATGGCACTACACCTCAAGCCAGTATACGACTAGAGGCAGCCAAACAAATTTTAGATAGAATAGGGGTGTCAAAAAAAGATCAGCTAGATATCAATATGAAATCTGTATCTGGTATCTTTGTACTTCCAGCAAAAGATGGAACCATTAAAGATTAGACGAAAGAGTAAAACAATTCCATTTGGATTTAAATTAAGTTCAGATCCAAGTTATCTTGAACCTGTTCAATCAGAACTTGATGCTTTAAACGAAGCTAGAAAATATATTAAAAATTGTTCATACAGAGAAGTATCACAATGGCTTACAAAAAAAACTGGTAGATATATATCGCATGTCGGACTTAGAGAAAGACTCAACAGAAATAGCACCACCGAAGCCAAAGAAGACACTAACGAAAAAGCAGAAAGCTAAAACATCTGCAAAAGAAGCTCTAGATAGAACAAGAGAAAAAGTTGCAAGATTAGAACAAAGTTTAAGATCTGCAAAAGAACACCATCAAAATGTTAAAGAAAAAATATTAACAGTTAATAAAGCATTAGATGGTAGTGAAACAAAATTATTAACTGAAGATATAATTAATGATGTTCCTAAAAATATACAGGAACATATTAAAGATCAAGAAGTAATCTTTAAACCTAATGATGGTCCACAAAGAGATTTCTTAGCTGCATCTGAACGAGAAGTATTTTATGGTGGAGCAAGAGGTGGTGGTAAATCATATGCAATGTTGGTTGACCCATTAAGATATTGTCATCGTCAACATCATCGTGCATTACTTCTTAGACGTACAATGCCAGAGTTAAGAGATTTGATTAATCATTCTCAACGATTATACTCTAGAGCATTTCCAGGAGCAAAATGGAGAGAACAAGAAAAAGAGTGGAGATTTCCATCAGGTTCAAAAATAGAATTCGGTTACGCAGAAAACATGACCGATGTATTAAGATACCAAGGTCAATCTTACACATGGATAGGAATAGACGAATTACCTCAATATCCTACGCCAGATATTTATAATTTTTTAAGATCATCACTTCGATCTGTAGATCCAGAATTACCAGTGTTCATGAGAGCAACAGGAAATCCTGGAAACGTTGGTTCACAATGGGTAAGAGAAATGTTTGTAAATCCATCAGAACCAAACAAAGCATTCTTTGTATCTATTGATACACCTAATGGTGTAAGAAAAATTACAAGAAGATTTATTCCTGCAAAGTTACAGGATAATCCTTACTTAATGCAAACAGATGATTACTACATCATGCTTGCATCATTACCTGAAATACAAAGAAAACAATTTTTAGATGGAGACTGGGATGCATTTGAAGATTCAGCATTTCCTGAATTTAATAAAACAAAGCATGTTGTCGAACCTTTTGACATTCCTAAAGGATGGTATAAGTTTCGTGCTGCTGACTGGGGCTACTCTTCTCCTGCTTGTGTTCTTTGGTTTGCTGTCGATTATGATAATAATCTTTGGGTATATCGAGAGCTTTATGTGCAAAAAATAACAGCAGATTTATTTGCAAAAAAAGTATTAGAATTAGAAACAAACGAGCAGATTGCATACGGAGTATTGGATGCAAGTACTTGGGCAAAAAGAGGTGATGTAGGTCCTTCAATTGCTGAAACCATGATTCAAACAGGTTGTCGTTGGAGACCATCAGACCGATCACCTAATAGTAGAATTAGTGGTAAATTAGAATTACATAAAAGATTAAGTTTAAATTCAGATACACAAGAACCTGGAATTCGTATATTTTCTAATTGCAGAAATTTAATTAGAACACTTGGAACACTTCCAAACGATAAATCTAATTTTGAAGACGTAGACACCACTTCAGAAGATCACGCATACGATGCTTTACGTTATGGTTGTATGAGTAGACCAATACATCCATCCACAGGTAAAACATTTAGAGGGCTTAGTTCAACACACGACTTTGTGCCAGTAGATAAAAACTTTGGTTATTAAAACTAAATTATGAAACTAAAATCAAAAACTAAAAAGAAAAAAGGTAAAGGGTTTCCAGATTTAACTGGTGATGGTAAAGTAACTTTTAAAGATGTTTTAAAAGCTAGAGGCGTTAATAAAAAATCTAAAAAGAAATAACATTATGCCGTTATCAACTAAAGGAAAAAAAATAATGAAAGCGATGAAAAAACAATATGGTGCTAAAAAAGCTAAATCCGTATTCTATGCATCCGCTAGTAAAGGCACTATCAAAGGTGTCAAAAAAAGTTCCAAAAGTAAATAAAGAACAATTTCCATATCCTCTCGTGATAATTCATTGGGAGGATATAACAAGTCATTCCCAATGGGAAGAGATATCAGAAATTAAAAAGTCTAAAACTGCAATATGCTGTAGCGTAGGATGGCTGGTTGAATCTAATAAAGACACAACAGTTGTAATGGCAGATTATAGTTTTGAACAAGACCATAGTATAAAAGAAGGGGGATCTTACACCGCTATACCTACAAAAAATATTATATCAATAAAACAATTATCAACATAGGAGAACATCATGGGAAGAAAAGCAAAAATACAAACTGCATCAGAACTACTAGAAGATATTAGAGAAAAGATTGACGAGTTAGAGGATAAAATCTCTGACCTTGAAAATCATGAATGTGATGAATCTGAAGACGATGAAGATTTAGAAGATGAAGATCTTGATGATGATGAATCTGAGGAGGATGAAGAATAATGGTAGAAAAAGTATTTAATCCATTAGCTAAAGTAAAACAAGGTGATGAGAATGGTTCTGTACAATTGTCAGTAAAACAACCGACAATGAATATAGACTTTTCTAAACATGCACCACGTAAGTATGAATCTGAAAAAGCATTAGGTGATATAAGTTATCCTAAGACTAAAAAAAAAGAATACGTACAATCACAATTGTTTGCTAAAGCTGACGAAAAAGATTACTAACAAGGAGAACTAAATGAAAAATAAAATCAAGCAAGGTGAGTTATCACCTGCTAACGAATCTAAATTAGTTAGATACGGATTAGAAATTGATGCAAGTAAAAAAGTTTCTAGAGGCGATATGTCTTCTGGTGAATTTGCAAAAAAGAAATCTAAATCTAAAGTAGATTCTAAAATATTTTCAATGGCAGAAGAAAGAGATTACTAATATTTATTTAAATGGACGACAATCAAGATAATAGCAATAATGAGTTTGCAGATTATAGCAATCTTGTTGGTCATATTAAAAGTAAATTTCAAGAATCTGAAACTTCTAAAATATACGACGAAAAACGTTGGTTAAAATCTTACAGGAACTATAGAGGAATCTATGGTCCTGAAATGGCTTTTAGAGATAATGAAAAGTCAAGAGTATTTGTTAAAGTTACTAAGACAAAAGTATTAGCAGCATTTGGACAAATAATAGAAGTTTTATTTTCACAAGGTAAATTTCCACTAGGTGTAAAACCAACACCACTTCCAGAAAATAGTGCAGAGTATGCACATTTAAATCCACAAACATCTGGTAAGGGTGAATCAGAATCACTAAGACCTAAAGATATTATTAAAGATATTTATGGTTATGAAGGTGATGGAAAAGAAATTAAACCTGGAACTACTGCAAGTGATCTTATGCGAACTCTCGCACAAGATTATGATCAATTAGGATTTGAAGAAGGTTCAGCTAAAGCTGGTCAGCCACAAATAGAACCAGCAAATTTAGCAGCTGAAGCTATGGAAAAATTAATCCATGATCAGTTAGAAGAATCTAGTGCAGTAACAATAATGCGTCATACATTTTTTGAAATGGCATTATTAGGAACAGGAATTATAAAAGGTCCATTTACAAATTCAAAAACTTATCATGCTTATGATAAAGTAAATGGTTTAAATATACATATTGCTAAACAAAAAACAGTACCAAGTATTGAAGCAGTATCATGTTGGAATTTTTATCCAGATCCAAATGCTACAAATATTAATGATTGTGATTATGTAATTCAAAGACATAGCTTTAATAGACAGCAATTAGCTGATTTAAAAGATAAACCTATGTTTAATCATGAAGCAATTGAAGCATGTTTAGAAGCTGGACCAAACTATCAAGTAAGAGGATTTGAATCATCTTTATATGATAGAGAAAATATTACAAGTGTATATAAAAATAGATTTGAAGTATTAGAATATTGGGGTGTTGTTAATAGAGATATAGCAGAAAGTTGTGGTATAGAATTAGAAGAAGATCAACAGTTTGCAAATATTAACGCATGGATTTGTGGTGATCATATTTTAAGAGTTGTAGAAAATCCATTTACTCCAAAAAGAATTCCATATTTAGTTTGTCCATATGAAGTAAATCCATATCAATTTTTTGGTGTTGGTATTGCTGAAAACATGGAAGACTCTCAGCAAATTATGAATGGTCATGCAAGAATGGCAATTGATAATTTAGCACTATCTGGTAATTTAGTATTTGACGTTGATGAAACAATGTTAGTACCAGGTCAGGATATGAAAGTTTATCCTGGAAAAATATTTAGAAGACAAAGTGGTCAAACAGGTCAAGCAATTCATGGATTAAAATTTCCAAATACAGCACAGGAAAATTTAATGATGTTTGATAAG
>Ga0222712_10005904_pt1 | contig 12227 bp, 9 predicted proteins | sample C33_657DmetaG_FD_165043 | JGI IMG/M metagenome (GOLD analysis project Ga0222712, IMG submission 165043) | Estuarine water microbial communities from San Francisco Bay, California, United States - C33_657D | ecosystem: Environmental > Aquatic > Marine > Unclassified | place: USA: California...
CGGTTTCGCTGACGGGGCGCACACTGCCATCGGCGATGACCTCGCTGGCGGCGCGGTCCTTCTTGGGGCTCAGCGGCACGCTTAAAAATTCGCGCTGCACCTTGCCGCTCTTGGCCTCAACGATGCGCACGCGGCCATCCTGTCCGGCGCAGGCCACGCTGCCGTCCCGGGGGTTGAAGCTCACCGAAAAGATCCCGCAGGGCAGGGAGGTGCTGGCGATGAGCTTGACCTCGCTGGAAACCCAGTCGTCGAGCTCCTTGCCCTTGCCGTTGACGGTCTCGACAATCTTGCGCACCGCATCGGGCATGCTGCTGTTGTACTGGCTGCTGTAAATGTTGAGCTGACCCTTGCCCTCATGGGAGGAGCCCGCGGCGATTTGATTGCCGTCGGCGGCGAAGTCCACGCCAAAGATGCGGCCGGGCATGCTTGGGAATCGGCGAATGAGGTTGGCGTTGTCGCCGATGACGCGCTTGGTGATGCGCTCCATGCGGTAGATGGCCGGCACGCCATCGGTGCCGCCGATGAGGATCTCGTTGCGCTTGGGGTGACGGGCCAGGCCCTGCACGCCTCCCTTGAGGGCGCCGGGGGTGATCGAGGTGATGTTGTCCACGAAGCGCTGGGTGGCCACTTCGGTGAGTTTCACGCTCATGTCGCGTCCGCAGGAGGCGATGAGCTTGCCTTCCAATCCCCATACGGTGTCCAGCACCCAATCGGAGTGCGAGCCCATGAAGACCACTTCCTTGCCGCTGGCGGCCTCAAAGGCGCGCAGGCCGTTGTCGCCACAGCCCACGGCGATGAATTTTCCATCCGGCGACCAGCTTGCCCCATAGAGGGTGTCAAAGGTCAGAGGCTTGGAGAGTTCCAATTTCTTGGAGGCCACATCCCAGATCTGGATCTCGCCCAAGCGCGCGGGACTGCCGCCGGTGACCAGGATTTTTTTGCCGTCCGGTGACCAGGCCAGTTTTTGCACGCGCTCGCTGAGGCCAACGAGGCGGGCCACGATGCCGCTGCCATCGGCGCGGTGGATCAGCACTTCATGATAGCCGGCAACCGCGATCATGCTGCCATCAGGCGAGTGTTCCAGTGAGGTGACTGCAGGTGGGGTCACATACACCGGCGGGTGCTGCATGTCGTAGTGGGCGAGAGCCGAGGCCGGGGTGTCGTCCTTGGCGCCTTGGGCAATCCAAGCGCTGATGAGTTTGAGTTGTGGCGCGCTCAGTGGCTCGCCCTTGGGTGGCATTTCCGCCTTGCCCTTGGCGTCGGGGGTGGAGACCTTCAGCAGGTTGGAGGCCTCGGGTTTGCCTGGCACGATGGCCTGCCCCTCCTCGCCACCCTTGAGCAGGTTGGCGAAGTTGGTCATTTCATAGTCGCCCTTGGATTTGGCGGGTTGGTGGCAGCCGGTGCAGTTGGCCTGCAGAATGGGCCGGATGTGCTTGAAGAAGCTGACCGGTTTGGAGGGATCGGGGATCTCCTCTTTCTTGGGGGCGGCCGCGGCGGGCAGGCTCGCCAGCAGGAACAGCAGGGAGGCGAGAAGCAGTGAGGCTTTCATGGCAGTGAAAAAACTGTGGCCAGAGCTTTACGATGCCCCCCCTGGGTTCTTGCCCAAAAGAGGGCCTGGTGGCGGAATCCTCCATGGGCATGATTGTCTGCCCAAGGCGCTGAGGATCAGTCTTTTTGGACCCTGCCGCCAAGCGATAGAATGCGTGCCTTGCCCTTGGCGTCCTCGGCCTCGGCAATTTGGCCGTTGGCGACAAAGGCCTGGCTCAGCGCGGTCCAGGCCAGCAAGTCGTTGGGCTGCAAGGTGGTGGCCATCAATGAGGCGCCAATGGCCTCCTTGGGGTGCCCGGTGCGCAGCAGAGCCAAGCCCAGACTGTGCCAGGCCTCAAAGCACTGCGGAGCTTCTTGCGTGCAGCGACGATAGAGTTCGGTGGCCTGCTCAAGTTCACCCATGGCGACCAAATCTCCCGCTTCATCAAGCAGGCTTTGCAGTTGGCCTTCGTCCATGGCGTTCTGGGGCGAATCGGGCCTCAGATCAGGAGTTGGCCTCGTCCTTGGGCTTGAGATGCATCTTCAGGCCAGCCTCGGCGCGGCGCGCGTTAAACCAAGCTTGGAACAGGCGTTCGCGCTCCTGACGGGCCCGCACATCGGCGGTGTTTTGGCGCAGGCTGGCGCTGTTGTCCCGCTTGCGCAATTCACGGGCGTTGACCACAGCGATCATTGCGCCCTTGTCGGTGTTGATGACCTTGGAGACCTGACCGGCGGCCACTTTCTTGGCCTCGTTGGCAATCTCGCGGGCGTTTGGCAGGTCTGCAGGCGGTTCGTTGACGGTGATCTCGCGCTCGGCGCTCAAGTTGAGCTTCTTTTCCTTGGCGATGTCTGCGGCTTTCTTGCCGGCCTTCAGGCCATCGGCAATGGCTTGACGAGCCTCGTTGATGGCCTTGGCCAGAGCTTCCTGAGCCTTCTGGGTTTGCAGCGTCTCGCGCACCTTGTCCTTCACCTCGGCCAGCGTTTGGGGCTTGGCAGCTTCAATTTTGTCGAGGTGGAACACATACCAGCCCTTGCTGGTCTTGACTGGGTCTCCCAAGCTTCCCTCACCGCCATGATGGGCAAAGAGCGCCTCAAGAAGTGCGGACTCTGTTTTGAACGGTTCGGGGGCGGCATCGCGCGCGAAGGCCGCTGCCTGCTCGGGCTTTTCCTTGAGGGCGGTTGCGGCAGCGGCAAACTTGGCCCCAGGCGCGCCAGCAGCCTCCAGCAGTTTTTCAACCCGCGCCACCTGCTCCTTGTTGAGCTTCTTCTGCTCTGGTTCGGGCTTCTTGTCGAGGTCCGCGGGGTTGGGCACCAACACCCAGGTCACCCCGCGCTTCTCAGCGCTTTTGTAGTTGTCCTGATTCTCCTTGAAGTATTTTTCAAGGTCCGCGTCGCTGACCTTGATGTCCTTCTTGAAGTCATCGCTGTTGAGGCTCAGGGTCTGCACTTTGAGGGTCTGATGCTGGCTGGCGTAGTCCTTCTCGGATTCGACAGCTGAGGCCACATAGTTGTTGCCCACCAGGCCGCGAATTTTTTCCAGACCAATGCTGAGCTTGGCGACCTCGAGCATGTCCTGTCCGCCCATGCCATACATGCCGAGATTTTGTTGCATGCCGAAGGCGCGCTGCTGGCTGAACTGACCGTTTTCCTGCATCGAGGGCAGTTTCTCCAAGACCGCACGGGCCTCGGCGTCGCTGGGGGCAATGCCCAGGTCTTCCATCTGGCGGCGCAGCACCAGGAGGTTGATCAGGAAGTCCTCGCCATTGCCCATGCCACCGCTGCGGGAGGCGGACATCAGGCCGAAGTAGAGGTCAAACATTTGCAGCATGCTGATCACCTGTCCGGTGCGCTGCAGGCGCTGCATCTCCGCGACGGTGTAGGTATCGCCGTAAAGGGTGAAGGCATCGTCGGAACTGGTGGCCATTCGCGGGCCATTGTCCTGGCGCCAGCCGCCCCAAGTGGAGAAGGAGATGATGATGACGACCGTCAGGACGATCATGAAGGTGCCGCGATGGCGACGAAAGAACTCAAGCATGGCAGGCTGGGGAAAAGGAGATGGGAGGGGAAAATAATTAAGGCTTGCCAGGGGCGGGGGCAACAGGAAAAACCGCGGCCTGAAGGCGCTTTTCTCAGTTCTGGATCTGGGCGCCGCAGTCAAGAATGCAGCGATTGCGCGGAGAGGAAGGCGCGTCGAGCGGCGTTGGTAGTCGCCTGACCATGACCGTTCGCCGCCTGCTTCACCTTGTCCTGCTCTCGGGGTTCTTGCCTGCCCTGGCCGAGGAATTTGTGCCCATGTTCAAGCCCAATTCGCTTGAGGGCTGGGTCAATGCCAACTGCGCCCCGAGCACCTGGAGCATCAAGGACGGCGTGGTGTCCTGCACCGGGGTGCCCACGGGCGCCCTGCGAACCGCCCGCCAGTACGAGAACTTCATTCTGGAAGCCGAATGGCGTCACCTCGCGGAGTCTGGCAACTCAGGAATCTTCATCTGGGGCACGCCCATTAGCGCCCCTGGGGTACCCTTTTTGCGCGGCATTGAGGTGCAGGTACTCGACCATGGTTATGCCAAAAAGCTGGACCCCAGCAAACCGCGCTGGTTCACCACCCATGGCGATGTGTTTCCCATTCACGGTGCAACCATGAAGCCGCATGGCGAGCACAACGGCCAGCGCAGTTTCCCAAGTGAGGAGCGCAGCCGGCCTTCGCCGCAGTGGAATCACTACCGGATTGAGGGCCGCAACGGCCGCTTGACCCTGGCGGTCAATGGCAAGGTGGTCAGCGGCGGCGATGACTGCGTGTACCGCAAGGGCTACCTCGCCCTGGAATCCGAGGGGGCGCCGGTGGAGTTTCGCAATGTGCGCATTTGCGAGCTGCCCGCGGGCAACCCAAAGCCCGAGGAAACCGCTCCCCTGGATGAGGGTTGGCGCGCTCTGTACACCGGAGTGGATTTCGCCAATTGGATCACGCCCGCACAGGGCGGAGACCGCTGGAAGGTGGCCAACTGGCAGATCCAACTCAGCGCCGGCGGCATGGGACCGGCGCTGTGGAGCCAGGAGTCCTTCGGCGACTGTGAGGTGATCTGCGATGTGCAGTTGCCCAAGGGGGTTGATCTCTCCAAGCCCGCAGCCGGGCTCTGCGTTCGCGGCATGAGCCACCCCTTGGTGGGCTTCGGTGCCGGCACGCTGGCCCCGATCGTGCTTGGCCCTGATCAAGTTCAGGCCGGGCGCTGGTACCGCGTCAAGGCCACCCTGCGCGGTGACTCTGCCGAGGTGCTCATCACCGAGGCCCAGGAGGCCAACCCGCGGCGCTTCAGTGCCAAGCTGCAGCGCCGGACCCAGGGACGCATCGGTCTGGCCGACCTGACACAGGCGGTCAGTTACGCCAATGTGTTCGTGCGCGAGTTGCACTGACTGAGGACCTCAAGGGCCGTGGTTGAACCCTGAGGGCTTGAGTTTGGTCGAAAACGGCCGCATCATTGCCGCCGCGACCCATGTCTCCCTCCTCACTCCGCCCAGCCGCAAGCCCTCGTGGCTTCACGCTGCTGGAGCTGATTCTGGTGATGAGCCTGATGGCGATGCTCGTTGGCATCGGAGTGGCCAGCTTTGCCTCGCTGGAGCGCAAGGAGCCCCTGCAGGAGCATGTGGACGCGCTGGCGAAGATGTCGCGGCAAGCGCTGCGTGATGCGGTGATGAAGCACCAGGGCATCCAAATTGCCTTCGAACGGGAGGGCTTCAGCCTGGGTGGCGCGGGCGGTCATCAGCATGGGCGCGACTTGAAGGTCTACATCAAGCGTTGGATGAGCAAGCAGTGGCAAAAGGCTGAGGGACAGCTGTGGTTCTTTGGCGAGCAGGGCATCTGCGAGCCCCTGAGCGTCAAGTTTGAACAGATCGATTCGCAGGGCGAGGTGATCTCCCGCGAGGTGAAATTCCACCCGCTTACCGCGGCCCTCAGCTCATGAACCCCCTGCCGTTTCCCACAGCACAGGCCGCCAACACCCAGCGCGGCATGACTCTCATGGAGGTGATCGTGGCCATGGGCATCTTTTCACTCGCGGCGGTGGCGCTGGTGGGCTCGCTCAATTCGATTGCCGACACCACGCGCGAGGCTCAGCGTCTGTTGGAGGTAGAGCAGGCCCTGGAGTCCATCATTGATGAGTACGGCAAACTGCCCAACCTCGTCGAGAAGAAGGAGACCATCAAGCCGGGCAAGGACGGAGTGGGTTTTGAGGTCAGAATCGAGTTGGTGCGCGATCTGAGAACCAAGAACGGCAACTTTCTTGCCGACATCTTTCGCATCGCCGCAACGGCCAATTGGCGCGAGGGCGGACGCGCCCGCAGTCTCAGCGCTGAAACTCTGCGCAACGCGCGCTCCTTCCTGCCCAACGGCTCATGAACACCGTGCGCTCTGGAGTCCTGTCGCATCGTCTTCGACGCGCCTTCACCATCTTGGAAATGGTGATCGCCCTTGGCGCATTCTCCCTGCTGATTGGAGGAATCTACGGCATCACTGCAGCCACCCTCGACCTCACCGATGGCATCACGCTTGCCGAGGACCGCGCCCAGGTGCGACAGAACTTTTTGGAGTTTGTCCGCCGTTCCCTGCGCAACCTGCCCGGTGATTCGCAATTGCGGCTCAGCGTGCGTCAGGCCTCGGGCATGTATGTGCCCACACTCAACATCAGCGGCGGTGGCAGTTGCCTGACTCCGGGTCGCGTATTGCCTCCGAATTATAGCGTGGACCTCTTTGCCGAGACCATGCCCGGCGGGTATCTGCGCGTGGGCATTCGCGTGCTCGACGCGCGCCAGACTCAGGAAGTGCTGGCTGGCCGGCAGGTGCGCTACAATCGCGATCAGGTGGTGCTGCCCCTGCTTGAGAAGGTCAGTCGCTTTGAATGGCGCGTGCTGGACTTGCAGCAAAACCGCTGGATCAATCAATGGAACCAGCCGCAGCGCCCCATTCTCGCCGAACTCAACCTGCGCCTGGACGACGGCTTTGAAAGCCGATCTGTCTTTTGGCTGCCACCTGTGGCCGCCGCTCCATGAAGCTCCAGCCTCAATGCCCCCATCGTCGTCAACGCGCCGCCGCGCTGCTGGCCGTGCTGTGGTTGGTGGCCTTGTTGGTGATGCTGGTGGCCAGCACCACCAAACTGCTGGATCAGGACATGGACGCCGCGATTGCCCGCCGCCAGGTCTTCCGCGCGCGCATGCTTGCCGAGGCGGCCTTGGCAATCGCCATGAGCCAGGGCATTGAGCCTGACGACCCACTGCTGCGGCGTCAATTCGGCGAGGACGAATCCTACGAAGTGCAGATCAGCGGTGAGGACGGTTACATCAATCCCAATGTGGCGTTGGGGGCTGCGCCCGTGGCAGTCGCCCCGCAGGTTCCCACGGACCCCAACGGGCAGCCTGCTCCTGACCCCTCGCAGCCAGTCCCTCAAACCCCGCCCCCAGTCTTGGCCAACCCCGGCCTCGGTGGGGTGGGCAACCTCGGAATCCTCGAGCGCATGTTCACCTCCTGGGGCATGAGCAAACTGGATAGCGATAAGCTGCTGGCCAATTTGCGCGACTGGGTGGACCCGGATGATTTCCGCGCCAGCTTCTCCAGTGGCGCAGAAAGCCGCGAGTACAAGGCCTTGGGCATGGAGGGCATGCCTTTCAACCGGCCCTTCCGCAGCCTCGACGAGATGGCCATGGTCCTTGGCATGGGCCTGATCGAGCGCGGTCATCCCCAGTGGCGCAAGGCCTTCAGCTTGTATGGAGCGGGCCAACTCAACCTCACGCAGGCCCCGGCCCAGTCCATCGTGATGCTCACCGGCTGCAGCCCTGAATTGGCCCAGCGCTGGGTGGCGAGGAGGACCGGGCCGGATGGCGTACTCAACACTCAGGACGACCCTGTCAGCAGCCCTGAATTGATTCTGCGGGAACTCGGTGTGGTGCAGACCGCTGCAATCCTGCCATTGGTCAACGCCGTGCCTCTGTCGGCCTCAGGCATTGGCACCCGCCGCATCACCATTCGGGTGAAGGTAGGCGATTTGCAGCGTGACTGGCATGCCGTGGTGCAACAAGGCAATGGGGCCTATGTGCTGAGGTACCTTTACGAAGGGGAAGGCGGGAGGGACTCGCGCTGAAGACGCTGGTCTGCGGGTTGACCAGCGCCGGAGATTCCCTACACTGACGGGCTGGCGTGGGTTGGTTTGGCTTTGGATGCACCGACCCCTCAGGCACACCCCCCCGTTTGGAATGCAGCAGAAAACCATCACCATTGACTGGGCACATCGCATCTTCTTTGCGCGCTCCGTCTTTGGCCCCGAGCACAACCTGCTGGCTCAGTCCCTGTTGGGCACGGCTCCGGGCGGAGCGCCCACGGCAGTGTTGGTCCTGCTCGACTCCCATGTCGCGGCGGCTCACCCTGAGTTGGAGGCGCAGATTGCCCAATACGCCCGCCGCAACGCCGCCGTGATGCGTCTGGCCGGCCTGCAGATCCTGCCTGGGGGCGAGGTCTGCAAGAACGACTTCACCTTGGTCACCCGCGCTTGGCAGGCCATCAACGACGCCGGCCTGGATCGCCACAGTCAGGTCTGGATCATTGGCGGTGGCGCCGTGCTTGATCTGGGTTGCTTTGCCGCCGCCACGGCGCATCGCGGCATCCGCCATGTGCGCTTTCCCACCACCACGCTCAGCCAGGGCGACGGCGGTGTGGGCGTGAAGAACGGGGTGAATTTTTTTGGCAAGAAGAACTGGGTCGGCAGTTTTGCGGTGCCCCATGCCGTGGTCAATGACTTCAGCTTCCTGCTGAGCCTGCCGCCTGCCGCCAGACGCGATGGCATCATTGAGGCCATCAAGGTGGCTCTCATTCGCGATGCGGGCTTCTACCTGCGCATTGAGGCCCTGGCCGAGCCGCTGGCAGCCCTTGAGCAGGCCGCCCTTGAAGAGGTTGTTGAAGAAAGCGCACGCCAACATGTCGAGCACATCGCCGGCTGTGGAGACCCCTTTGAGTTGGGCAGTGCCCGGCCACTGGACTTCGGCCATTGGGCCGCGCACAAGCTCGAGCAAATCACGCAGTTTGCCGTTTCCCATGGTCAGGCCGTGGCCGTGGGCATGGCTCTGGATCTGCGCTACAGCGTGCGAGCCGGCCTTCTGGATGAGGCCGTGGCCACACGCGTGCTCAAGCTCATCGCCCGCATCGGCTTTGCCTTGGATCATCCCGCCCTGCATCAGCGCAGTGCCTCGGGGCAGTTGCCGGTGCTCGAAGGCCTCGAGGAATTTCGCGAGCATCTCGGCGGCGAGTTGACCATCACCCTGGTGCCCGAGATCGGGCGCAAGCTTGAGGTCCACGAGATGGATCGCGACGCCCTCGAACTGGCAATGCAGGACCTTCGCTCAGGCTGCGGCCTTTGAGGCCAAGCGCCCTTTCAGAGCTGATCCAGTGTGCCACGCGTCACCCCGAGCTGCGAGAGCAGCTTGAGTCCCTGCCAGAGCGCCTCTGCCTGCACCTGGCCTGCGATCAGGCCCTGATAGGCCTTGAGGATTTCAGCGCTTTTGGCTGCGTCCTCATTGAGCAGTTCGATGCGGAAGTGGCGCAGACCGAGGGCTCGCAGCGCCTCGTAGAATTGCGCGCCACTTTGCGCCTTGGCATTGAAGAGCGTGTTGCGGCAACCGGCATCGGCCTTCAGCGGATGGCAGACGCCGACGCGGTCGCGCAATTCCACCCGGTGATGGTCGCAAGGGCGGCCGCAATTGGTGAAGTTGGTGCCCGTGGACAAGAACGCCGCAAAGGCGCAGTGCTCCATGTGAAACATCGGCATGTGCTGATGCAGGGTAAGCTCCAGCAGGGCAGGCTGGCTTTCGCGCAGCAGATCACGGATCTGCTCAAAGTTCAGGTCGTAGCTCAGGGTCAGGCGCTCCAAGCCCTGATCCAGGAGAAATTGAGCCGTCAGCGGATTGGCCACATTGAGAGAGAAATCGCCCATCATGCGGCGACCGCAGGCCTTGAAAAAGGTGATGGCACCAAGATTGCGCACCAGCACTCCGTCGGGCCCGGCGCGATCAATCAGGCGCAGAAAACCTTCCTCATTTGGCTTGATGATGCGTGGCGTGGCCAACCAAATCTCCGCGCCTTGATCACGCAGCTCGCTGCAGGCCTGTGCGTAGCGGCGCACATCCTCAAAGTCCAAATTGAGCTGACGCACGCCGGCCTGCAGCGCGGCCTGCGCCTGCTCCATGTTGCGGCACAACACGCTGAGTTGAGTCGGGCCTTCCTCACTTGCCGCCACTGGACGCAGCAGCTCGCGCCAGTGCTGATGACTGGCTTTTGGCGGGCCTGCGGCGGGCCTGGTTTCGATCGCCTCCAGCAGGGCACGGCGCATGCGGTTGAGCTCGCTCAGGGGGAGGATGCCGCCCTCCTGCATGGCGACCTGCAGCTCGTCCAAGCGCCAGCCCGTGCCACCGAGGCGCTCGAGTTGGGCGCGCAGTTTTTCTTCGTTGAGCGGCTGCTTCTGCGCTGCCTGCAGCGGCATGACTGAGGCCACCTGCAGCCCGGGATGATTGAGACTGCTGAGGATCAACGGCTCGCCAATCCTGCCCTCGGCGCGCAGGCGCAGCGGGCGATGCGGCCGCACCGCAAGCTCGCCTTGGAAGCTCTGACGCAGGCGGCTTTGTAAGACCTGATCGCTGGTTTTAAACACGCGCATGCCGGCCACAAGGCCCTCGGCATTGAAGTTCTCGCGGCGGAAGATCAGCCAGCGGCCCTCGATGGCGTGCAATCGGCCGCCGCGCTCGTCATTGGTATCAGCGAGGTTTTCAAAGGCCACGCCATCGCCCACCTTGAGCTGTGGCGAGGGCGCCTCAAGCTCGATGCGGTGTCCCTGCACACTGCGAATGCGGCCCACCAGGGGACCGCGCTTCTTGCCGTAGAGCGCCCCGACCAACTCCTGATGATTGACGCCGTGCATCCAGCCCGGGTACAAACCGCGCGAGAAGGTCATTTCAAGCTGCTCCCGCTCGCTGGCTTCAAGCTCAGGTCCCTGACCGACATCGCCTTCGAGACCAACCGAGGCCTCGCGCTGCTGAACCGCAGCATCAATGGCCTTGCGATACACCTGGGTGACGGCCGCCACATACTCCGGGGTCTTCAGTCGTCCTTCGATCTTGAAGCTGGCGATGCCGAGTTGAACGAGGCGGGGGATCTCGCGAACGGCAGCCAGATCCTGCGGGCTGAGCAGGTAGCGCTTGGGGCCGAGATCGCGCCACTGCCCATCCACGATCATCTCATAGGGCATGCGGCAAGCCTGCGCGCATTCACCGCGGTTGGCGCTGCGCTGGCCAAGGGATTCACTGGTCAGGCATTGCCCGCTGTAGGCCACACATAGGGCGCCGTGCACAAACACCTCCAAGGGCAGGTCGGCGGTTTCATTGGCGCGGAAGGCCGCCAGTTCGCGCAGGCTCAGCTCGCGTGCCAGCACCGCCTGATCCACGCCGAGTTGGCGGGCCAACTGCAGGCCAGCTGGCGAGGTCAGCGTCATCTGCGTGCTGGCGTGCAGATGCAGTCCGGGGGCAAGGGCCTTGACCATCATCGCCAACCCCAGGTCCTGCACGATCACCGCATCGACTCCCGCGGCCTCCAGCGCCTTGAGTTGTTGTTGGGCGGCATCGAGCTCGTCGCTCCAGATCAGCACATTGAAGGCGCAGTAGGCCTTGACGCCATGTTGATGCAGAAAGCGCACCAACTCAGGCAGGTCTTCCTCGGTGAAGTTGTCGGCGCGCATGCGGGCATTGAAGCGCGGCAGACCAAAGTAGATGGCGTCGGCGCCATTGGCGACGGCCGCGCGGGCACAGTCCCAGTTGCCGGCGGGGGCAAGCAGTTCGGGGGCACGGGCCATGGACGATGACATGATCCTGCTGATGGGGGCAAGCCGCGCCTGTGGCAACGACATTTTTTGGCTTCTCCTGCTGGGCCGGTGCAGTCGCAAGGGGCTTGCGCGCCTGCGCCATCGCTGGCAGATAGGTTCTGCATGTCCATGGCCGAGACCCTGCCCATTGTCGAAATCCGCGAGGCGGTGCTTGAGCAGTGGCGCCGTGCCGATGCGCCCACGCTGCTGCTGCGCGCGCCCACGGGCTCCGGCAAATCCACTCAGGTGCCGCAGTGGGCCTTGGACAGCGGCCTGCTGGCCGAGGGCCAGCGCGCGGTGGTGCTGCAGCCGCGTCGTCTGGCGGCCCGCCTGCTGGCCCAGCGCGTGGCGCAGGAACGCGGCGGCAGGCTGGGAGCTGAGGTGGGTTATCAGGTGCGTTTCGACAATGTCACCTCGCGGCAGACCCGCCTGGTCTTTGCCACCGAGGGCGTGTTGCTGCGCCAACTCATTGAGGATCCTGATCTCAAGGGTGTTGGCATGCTCATCATTGACGAGTTTCACGAGCGCCACATCGACGGCGACATGGTGTTGGCCTGGGCGCGCGCGCTCAAGCAGGAGCGCCGACCCGATCTGCGCGTGGTGGTGATGTCCGCCACGCTCAGTGCCGCAGCCCTGCATGAGTTCATGGCTCCAGTGGTCGAGCTGGAAAGCCAGGGCCGCATGCATCCCGTGGAGTTGCGCTATCAGCCGCCGTTGCGCGATGCGCGCACCCAACAAACCGAGGCTCTGTGGGATCAAGCCGCGCGGGCCTGCGAGGCCTTGGACCGCGAGTTGGGGCCGCAGGGGGACATCCTG
>Ga0222712_10005906_pt1 | contig 12222 bp, 8 predicted proteins | sample C33_657DmetaG_FD_165043 | JGI IMG/M metagenome (GOLD analysis project Ga0222712, IMG submission 165043) | Estuarine water microbial communities from San Francisco Bay, California, United States - C33_657D | ecosystem: Environmental > Aquatic > Marine > Unclassified | place: USA: California...
GAAGTCACGATCGCCTAAGGCGACCGCCGCCTCCCGACCAAAGCCCCGGCATCCGCCGGGGCTTTTTATTGGGCGACGACGAGGTAGGGACAGCACCACGTGCTGTCCTCGTTCGCCGCAGGGCGAACGCAGGTAGGGGCACGATTCATCGTGCACTCCTCGTCGGAGGGCGCGGCGAAGCCACGCCCCTACCCTTCGGCTACCCCCCCCAGCCAATCATCCGGTCTCCGGTTTCCCTTGATCTCGTTCAGCTATCTTTCCATCCGCCGACCGCTTACCGCCGCCACCCCTCTCGTCGCCGGCATTATCAGCTTTATCGATACCCTCCTCCTCCTTCGCCCTCGCCCCGCATCCCGAGATTCCCCATCCTGCCTCCATGCCCCTCCCCCAAGGCTTCCGCGAATGGCTGGCGAAGGAATCCCAGCTCTGGCACGAACAAGGCATCCTGCAACCCGGCCAGCGGGACCAGATCCTCGCCCGCTATCCGGAGGAAGAAGCCGGGACGGGCCGCATGGCCTTCGTGCTCCGCGCCTTCGGCGTGCTGCTCTTCGGCGCGGCGGTGATGCTCGTGGTGGGACATAACTGGTCCGACCTCGCGCGCGGCGAACGGCTTGCGACGGTGGTCGCCGGCGTCGCCCTGCTGCAAGGCCTCGGCTTCTGGTATACCTTCAACGCCCGGCGGACGGGCTCGGTGCTCGGACACCTCGCGGGCTGCCTGATGTTCGGCGCCGGCATCGCACTGGTGGGCCAGACGTATCACATGGACGCGCATAGCCCGGATGCGGTGCTGGCCTGGTGTCTCGGCACCCTGCCCTTCGCGCTCGCCCTGGAATCGGCGCTGCTCCACCTCGCGACGATCGCGCTCGCCTCGGTCTGGATCATGATGGAAATGGGGGAGCACTCGTACGCGCCTTCGCCGCAGCTGACTGGCCTGCGTCTGACCTTCCTGCTCCTGCTGCTCCCTGCTGCCGTGGCCGCCTACCGCAACCGGGCGCCGGTCATCGCGGGCGCGATCGCCTGGGCCTTAATGGCGAACTGGTTCAACTTCGGCGGCGGCGCGACGACCGCCTGCTTCGTCTTGCCGCTGGCCCTGGCCGCCCTTCACCCGTCGGGTAGCGCCTACGGCCGCGGGTTCCGCTTCATCGGCGCGCTCGGCGTGACGGTCATCACGCTCTTCATCGGGATGCTGAGTCGCTCCCGCAGCAGTTCCCTGGAAATGGGACTGCTCGGGGATCCGCTCCTGCTGACGCTCACACTCGTCGCCGCGGGCTGGGCCCTCTGGGCGGGCAAGCGAGACAAGGACGTCTCCCGCACCTGGCCCGCCGCCATCGCCCTCGGCACGCTGGCCCTCGGACTAGGCCATGAACTGGACCTTAAGTCCGAAGCGACTGACGCGCTCATCAAAGCCGGTGCCAACGTGCTCACGCTCGCCACGGCGGTCTGGCTGGTGCGCACGGGCCTCGGCGAAGGACGGCTCCGCCCTTACGTCTACGGCTCGCTGGTGTTCCTCGCCTGGCTGACGGCCCGCTACGTCGACATCGCCAAGGACTTCGGCATGCTCGGGACCGCGGGCTTCTTCGCGGCCATCGGCGTGATCCTCTTCATCCTCGCCCGGGTCTGGCGCGCCCAGAAGGAAAGCCCTGCGCCCGCCGAAGAACCGACCTTGGACCTCCCTTGGCTGGATCGCGCCTGCGCGGCGGTCACTTCCCGAGCGCGTGCGGTGGTCCTGGTCGCCGCTTTGCTGCAGTGCCTCGGCCTGGTCTGGATGGCGTGGAACCACAGCCGCCCGGCCGAGGTCGGGCAGCGCTTCGTGCTGCGCTGCCAAGCGGTCGATCCACGCGACCTGATGCGCGGAGAATACGTGACGTTGGGTTATGAGTTCTCCAATCCGGGCCCGGTGGCCATCCGAAGACTGAACGACGAGTGGGCCGAACTTAACGGGAAAGACCGCCGCGCACTCGGGAACGAATCCTACCTCACGCTGCCAGATGACACGACGGTCTACGTCCCGCTCAAGGTCGACGCCAAAGGCCTGGCCAGCGGCGACGGCGTCACGCTGAAGCGGCCGGAGTCGGGCCCCTACCTCAAGGGCTACGCCGGCATGCGTCGCTTCGGACAGATCCGCTTCGGCATCGAGGCCTTCTACGTCAAGGAAGGCACCGGCGACACCTGGGAGAAACTCCGTAACCAAGGCCTGCTCGTCGCGGAGATCGGCGTGCTGCCCGACGGCCGCGCCGGATTGGTCGGCCTGCGCAAGGCCGATGAATCGATGACGAAAGCCATCCCCTTCCATCGCCTGGAACAGCACTTCTACTCGGGAAAGAATGAGTGGGCCCAACGTCACGCCATTCGCACGCAGGAACAATTCCGGCGCTTCCTCAGCCCGGCCCGGGTAGCCGGGCCGGCCCCGCGACTGCCGGACTTCGCCAAGGAGGTCGTGGTGCTTATCACCGAGAACGAGACGGACCGCGACGAACGGATCACCGTCACGGGCGTCGAGCGCTTCGGCGCTTCGCTCATGGTCCGCTACCGCGTCACGCAAGGTGCGAAGACGTCGCACAAGTCCAAGCCGATGGAAGCCGTGATCATCGAGCGAGGCGACGCGACCGAGGTCACGCTGCTCAAAGAGCCGCTCGGCGACGGTCCAGGCATCCGGTTGCCCTTACGCTGAAACAAAGGCCCGGTCCTCTCGCGAAGACCGGGCCTTTGTTTTAAGCGCGTGACGAGTTACTTCGCCGGGACGAGATCGGCTTCGGTCAGCATGGGCTTGCCGACTTCGCCACGCAGCGTCTTGACCTGCTCAGGCGTGACGGCCGGAGCGGAGTTGCCGAAGCTGTTGCGGACGTAGGTCAGGACCGCGGCGATCTGCTCGTCGGTCTGATGCGGCAGCGCCATCATGGGGGCAGGCGGCGCATACTTCTTACCGGAGACGGTGATGGGGCCCTGTAGGCCGCGCAACTGGATGCGGATGAGGTTCTCGACGGGACCGTTGACCCAGTTCGACTTGGCCAGCGGCGGGGCGATGACGGTGCCTTCGCCGTTCGCTCCGTGGCAGGCCATGCAGGTCATGAAGGCCTGCTTGCCGGCGGCCAGGACGGCCGGATCGACGTTCGCGACGGCGACGGCAGCGACAGGCTTGATGGTCGCGATATCGAGCGGCTTAGGCTCGGCGGGCTTGGCCTTCTTGGGGGCCTTGTCGAGGGTCGCAAGCCAGGCGACGATATCGCGGACTTCGTTGAGGGCGAGGGCATCCATCGCCGGCATGCCGGAGACGGGGGCGCTCATGGCCTTGATGTCCTTGCGAGCCACGCGCCAGCGGTTGCCGGCGACGTCGACGTCCACGTGCTCCTTCTCTTCCTTGATCAGGGTGCCGACTAAGGCCCCGCCGTTGGCGAGCTCAAGGTTGACGGTGCCGTAACCGGAGACGACGACGGCGCCGGCGTTCACGACGGACTCGAGGAGGTAGCGACGGTCGCCGCGCTGGGCCACGCCGGCGAGGTTCGGGCCGGCTTCGCCGCCGGCGGCATGCGAGTCGTCCGAAGCACGGTGACAGCGGAGGCACTGGCCGGCCGGCAGAGCGGTGAAGAGCGCGAAGCCGTTCTTGGCGTCGCCGCCTTCGAGCGCAGGCAGCCACTTGGCGAGCTTGTCGGCGCCGCCGGCGATGGCCTTGTGCGTGGCGGCGAGGGCTTCCTTGACGGATGGCTCGGACCGCTGCGCGGAGGCTTCGAGGAGTTCGATCGCGGCGGGCGAGACGCCCTTGGCCTGCTCGAGCGTCTTGAGGCTTTCGACGAAGAGCGTATCGACGCCGGGAGCCGTGAGCTTGGCGAGCGCCTTCCAGGCACCCTGACGACGGGCGGCGGAGCCAGCCTTGGCCGACTGGGAGAGCTCGATGAGGCCTTGGGCAGGATTCAACTGGGCGAGCGCACCGATGGCGACCATGGCGACCTCGTCCTGCTTGTCCTTGGCGAACTTGCCGGCGACTGAAGCGAGATCGGCGGGCTTGCGCTCGAGCCAGAGTTCGAGGGCCTTGGCGCGGGCAGAGCCGCTGAGCTTGGCGTTGCCGACCAGACCGGCGAGGAGGTCATTGGAGAGCGAGGCGACTTCGAGCTTATACTGCTCCACGAGTTCCAGGGAAGCGCGCAGGATGTCGGAGTCTCCTTGGAGCAGGATCGGCAAGGCGGCGCTCAGGCTGGCGCGCAGTTCCTTCGCATCGCGGGCCGGCAACGGGGCCCAATGGCCGGTCGACTGGTCGACGGGATACGGATTGGCCCAGAGGGCGAGGAGACGGAGCGCTTCGGCGCGGGCTTCAGCGGGGAGCTTGGCGTTGGCGGCGATGGCCACCACGCGGGCGGCGTTCGCTTCGCCGCCAAGACGGAAGGCGCTGTGCGTCAGGCGACGCAGCATGAAGGTCGTCCACTCACGGGAACCGAGGTCGTCGATGAGCGCGGCGACGGCCGGACGACCGCCTTCGAGGCCGAGGTCATGCACGGCGCGGATGGCTTCGTCGGCGACGAGCGGAGACTTATCCTTCACGAAACGAGCGGCGGAGGCGTCATTGCGACGTCGCAGGGCGATGACCGCGGCGAGACGCACGGAAACGTTGTCATCCTTGGCGACAGCGTCGAAGGCGACGGCGTCCTTGCAGAGATGATCGATGGCGAAGGAGCCGGCGTGACGGAGCACGGGATCGGCGTCGGCGTTCTCCTTGAGCATCGTAAGGACTTCCGGGAGATATTTGTCCGCACTGAGACGGGCAGCGGCGATGGCGGCGAAGGAGCGCACGCGGGGCGAGGGATCGAGGATCAGCTTACCGAGCGGCAGGTCGTTACCCTTGAGCGGGGACTCTTCCAGCGCACGGACGGCCTGGGCGCGGACTTCGGCGTCGGCGTGCGCGAGCAGCGGGACGAGACGACGGGCGGCGGCGGTGCGCGCTTCGAGGGAAGCCATCGGCGTCGGGCCCTTCCAGGCGCCACCGGGAGCGATGGCCGCGCCACGGCGGGCGAGGATGCCGAGACCCCAGATGCCGTGGACGCGTTCGAGGGCGTTGGCGGACTGGGTGGCGGCTTCAAAACGATCCGCGGCGTCCGGACGACGGGTGAGTTCGATCTGGGCGCGCAGACGGACGCGCTGGTCGGCGTGCGCGAGGAGCGCGGCGAGTTCGGCGGACGCGGACTTGGTGATGCCGCCGTTGATGAGCGCGGCGACGGGGGCGACGGCGTCAGGCTTCATCATCTTACCGGCCTCGAGGGTCACGAGACGGCCGGCCTGGTGGGATTCCCAGCCGGTGATGAAGTCGGAGACGACGAGACGCCCCTTCCAGTCATACTCGACGTCGGTCGCGGCGACGCCCCAGAGCAGCTGGTGCGAGGAGGACATCTTCATGCCGGCGCCCGCGGGCTCCATCTTGAAGGACCAGATGCCGGACGCACCGGCGGATCCGCGGTAGTCGCAGATATGGAAATGACCGGCTTCGGATTCGAGGAAGCCCGCGCCGGGGTGATACGTCAGGCCGGAAGGTCCGGAGCTGATGTAAGCGGAGGGCGGGATGATGAAGGCGGGCTGGGCCGGATTCTGGAGCTCCCAGACCTTCTCGGTCATCCAGCGCGACAGCGGACGCTGCTCGAGTCCGATCGAACGGTGGAAGGTGTGCATGGCCTGGTGCTCCATTTCCCAGCCGGAATCGGCACCTTCGACGACGTAGACCACGCGGGCGGCGTCGCCCTGGTCGGAATTATTATCGACGGAGAAAGCGTTACCGAAGTCGTCGAAGGCGATCTCCTTCGGATTACGCAGGCCGAAGTGGACGACTTCGAAGTTCGTGCCGTCGGGCTCGAAACGGAAGACCGCGCCGCGGTTACGGGAGTCATACTTTTTCCCTTCCTTGGTAGTGAGATTGAAGCCACGGTCGCCGATGGTGCCCCAGACGCGGCCGTCGGGACCGATGGCGAAGCCGTTCATGTCGTGTCCGGAGAGCGAGATGCGCACGCCGAAGCCGTCTTCGATGACCTTGCGGCCCGCTTCGACGCCGTCCTGCTTGGCGTCGTGCAGCATCCAGAGCTTCGGGATGCACGCGAAGTAGACCGTGTCGTCCCAGGCCATGACGCCGGCGCCGGTGCCGTCGAGCACGTCGTTGAAGCCGCCCGCGAAGACCTTGTTCGTGGTGAAGGTGCCGTCGGCCTGCTCGCCGCCGACATGGCGGATGAGCTCGGACTTGGCGGTCATCCATTCATGCGAGCGCTTGGCTTCCCACTTCTTGTGCAGCGCGACACGATCGGCGGTGGTCGCCGCGGCGAGGTCGTCGTGATACCAGTAGAGGTGGTTGCGGTCGTCTTCGACGCCGAAGCGGAAGCGATGCGTCTCGGCGACGTAGACGGAGCCGTCGTTGCCGAAGCCGATCGCGGTCGGCGAGGTGACGCCGGTGACCTTGCGGTCGGCGGTCGTCTTGAAGGTGGCGCCAGGGACGAGCGCCGCGCTGCCTTCGCCGGGCACGCGCACGAGGCTGCTGTCAGCCTTCGGCTTCGGGCGGCCGCCTGCCGGGAACTTAGGCTTGGCGTCATTGGAGAAGACAAAGTGGTCCGCGGCGATGAAACCCCAGGAGCCCGTTTCGTTGTCGACGATGCGGATGACGCCGGTCTTGCCCTTGAACTCCGCGATGTCCCAGACGGTCTCGCGCAGGGTCAGGTCATTGGCGCCGGTCGCCTCGCGGACGACCTTGCCGCCGACGAGGAGTTGGACGGCGGTCTTGCCGGGGTGGTTGCCGCCCGCGACGAGGAAGCCGAGCTTGGGAGACGCGAGCTTGATCTCGGGCGAGGTCAGCGTGCCGGTGGCGGCGTCGCCGCGCAGGCCGGAGCAGACGAGGGCGTTACCGCCATAGTTGCGGAACTCGCCGTTGACGCCGTCGACCTTGCCGGCGATCGGCGCCAGGCCGAAGCCGGTGCCGGTCGTCTGCCAGCTGTCGAAACCGTCGCCTTCGAAGGCTTCGATGACCTTGGTCTCGGCTGTCAGGACGGACGCGCCCAGGCAGAGGGTGAACGTGGCGAAGAGGGAGGACTTCATCGGGAAAAGAGGGGTACACCCCAGAAAAGGAGATGTTCCCCGCAGGTCGAGCGTGGCTTCCAAAAACCTGCGATTAACCCCTGATCGCGTGCAGGACCTGGAACTTCGCCCCGAAATGCGCGGGGTGCGTCAAGGCCCGCAGCCGCCCGCTGGCCTCAGAGTCGCCCGAGAGGGCGATCCGCTCCATCTCGGCACCGGCATACTTGACGAAAAAGGCCTCCTGACGGTCGAGGCGGACATTCCGGAAACCGGCGCCGGCCAAGACGGGTTCGATTCGATCCCAAAGCACGTGGCAGGTGAGGTCCTGCGAGCCGAGGTTCTCCAGGATCGCGCCCGAAAGCTGATGGCTGCGATAGGCCCGCGCGGTGCCGGCCGGCGATGACTCGAGGCACTGCGCGATGGTCTTGCCGTAATCGAGCAGGATCACGGCACCCGCCCAAGATCCGGTGAGGAATTTCCGGAGAAGATCTTCGGCGGCCAGCGGGGCGTCGATGATCCAGCCTTCTTCAGCATCAGGCAAAGCACCGGCGAACTGCGCCGCCGCAGAGGTGGAGAATTCCGCGAGAGGTTCCACGGTCAGTTCGGCGCCATCGACCCGTACGCCGAGTTCGCGCCACGCTCCGACTTGGCGGACAAACCGATGAAAAGGCTGCGCATCGAGGAGTTCGTTGGCGACGAGGACGCTGCGTGCCGGGAACGCAGGATCGGCGCCGAAGCAGAAGGTGCGTAGTTCGGCGAAGCGCGACGCGACGCCGGCATAGTGAGCCTGGCCGGGTTCGGCGCCGACCTCGACGAGGGCGTGCGTCTGCAAGTCGCCGACGAGGGACTTCGCCGCTCCGGCGATGAGTTCACCGAACATGGGTCCGAGCGCTGCGGCGGTGGTGAAGTCCGTACCGGCGGCCTTGCCGACACGCGTCCGATCCGCGACGTAATACCCGAGCCTAGGGGCGTAGAGGGCCGCCTCGACGAGGCGCGCGAACGAGACCACGCCGCCGCGGGCCTCGCGACGGAGCAAGGCGACGATGGCGTCATGTCGGGCCGCGGGCTCCACGCCAGAAGCGTTATGCGGTCTTTTCCGCTCCGCCAGACGAATCGGGATTGAGCCGACCTCCGAATTGGGCTGACTGCAGGCAGATGATCCTCGCGATCGAAAGTTCCTGCGATGAATCGGCCCTGGCGCTCTTCGACCCGGCCCGTGGCCTCGTGCGCGAACTGATCAGCTCGCAGGCGGCGGAACACGAGAAATACGGCGGCGTGGTCCCCGAACTGGCCAGCCGCATGCACCTCTCCGCCCTGCCCCTCCTGCTCGCCGATTTCCACGCCGAACTCGCGGCGGCCCAGACGATCGCCGTCACCCGCGGCCCTGGCCTGCTGCCCTGCCTCTCGATGGGCGTGACCCTGGCCCGTTCCCTCGCGCTCGCCCGCGGCCTCCCGATCGTCGGCGTGAATCACCTGCGCGCCCACGTGCATTCGCCCTTCATCGCCGTGCACGCGACGGACCCGGCCGGTTTCGCCGCGGCCCGCGCGGCCCTGCTCCCGCATCTCGCCATCGTGGTCTCCGGCGGCAACACGCTGCTGGTGAAACTCGATGAGGAGCTCCGTCTCACGGTCGTCGCGCGCACGGTCGACGACGCCGCCGGCGAAGCCTTCGACAAAGGCGCGAAACTGCTCGGCCTGCCCTACCCAGGCGGCGCGCTCATCGAGAAGCACGCCCAGCAAGGCGACGTCCGGAAATTCGTTTTCCCGCGCGGCATCCCGGAGAAGGCCGACCTCCGTCTCAGCTTCTCCGGCCTCAAGACCGCCCTGCGCTACCAGCTCGAAAAGATGTCCGACGCGGAAGTCGCCGCGGCCATGCCTGACCTCTGCGCGGGCTATCAGCACGCAATCATCGAACAGCTGGTCTCCAAGACCGGAGCGGTCCTCGACCTCGGCGGCTACAAATCCGCGGGGCTATCCGGCGGCGTGGCCAACAACCGCACGCTCCGCGCCCGCCTTACGAACGCGGCCCAGCAACGCGGACTGCCGATGCTGGTCGCCGAACCGAAGCACTGCGGCGACAACGCCGGGATGATCGCTTTCGCGGCTTGGGCCGATGTCGGCCTGCCCGTCGGCTCCGCGGCCGTACCGGCGGCGAGCCTGACGGTCGACCAAGCCTAACCAGCCTGCTTGACGAGTTCGGTGAACGCCCGGAACTGCGGATGCGTCGCATCGCCCAGCATCGCGTAGAAGACGGTCTCGGTCGGCAGCACATGCGCGCCCGCCGCCCTTAAGGCTTCAAGACAGGAGAGGCCATCAGCGGACCGACGACCGGTCACGGCGTCGGACAGGATTGTCACGCCCAGGCCTTCGCGGAGCGCGTCCATGGCGGTCTGGTAGACGCACACGGGGATCTCCAGGCCGCAGATCAGCAACTGGCTCACCTCGGCCTTACCGCAGGCCTCGGTCAGTCCCGGCGCCCCGAAGGCCGAGAAGGCGGTCTTGCCGAACACGGCCCGATTCTCACCCGCGGCGGCGAGGAGCTCCGGATGGGTCGGACCGAGCTTGGCGGGCACCTGTTCGGTAAAAAGGACGGCGACCCCCAGGAGCTGGGCGGACGCGACGGCCAAGCGACAGCGCCGGAGGCAGGCCTCGCCCTCGGGCATGGCCTTGAGGAAGGTAGGCTGGACGTCCACGACGAGCAAAGCGACGCCGGCGGCGGGGGTTTCGGACATGCCCGACAGACTGTCCGGGAGGGCCAATAAGTCAGCCGCAAACCGCCGTGAATGGGGTTGCCCGCCCCGCCCCGCCCGACTTCTCTTAACGGTCATGGACTGGCAGGTTAAACCTATCGCGCGCATCTGCGCCGCATCCGGCAAGGAACTCCACGTCGGCGACCTCGTGACGTGCGTCGTCTTCAAGCCCCTCGGCGGCAACATCGAGCGGCTCGACGTGCTCAAGGACCACGCCGCGAGCTTCCAGCCGGAGGGCATCCTCCTCGGCCGCTGGACCCGCGAAGTCAAGGAACGCGGCGAAGAAGACCAAGCCCAGCGCGCCCAGCTCCTCGCCTCCCGCGAAGAATTCTTCCTCTCCCTTTACGAAGACCCCGCCGACCCTTCGGGCGACAAGGGCGTGCTCAAGCACATCCTCGCCATGCTGCTCGAACGCAAGCGCATCATCAAGCAGGTCGGCGCCGCCGCCGAAGGCCAGCTGACGTACGTCCACGCCGCCACCAAGCAGACCTACCTGGTGCCGATGATCGACCTCCAGCCCGCCCACATCCTGCAGGTCAGCGCTTCGCTCGACATGCTCGTCGGCTAAGCCTTTCCATGATGTCTCTCCGCCTCCTGTCCGCCTTGGCCGTCCTGCTGCTGGCGGGCTGCAAGAACCACGACATCCCCGAGGAGCTCGCCTCCATCTTCGTCGAGGCCCCGCCCTCCATCGGCGGCTCGATGAAACAGGAAGTCACCCTGCCGGTCAGCCAGCTCAAGCTCTCCGTGATGACGCGGGCGCTCGTGCCGGCCGAAGAAATCCTCAACACCCACCCGATCACCAGCGGCGAACCGGACCTGCGCCAGGAATTCCTGCTCGTGCAGCTCGACCGCAAGGCCGCGGTCGACGTGATGAACTACACCAAGGAGGCCATCGGCCGTCACTTCGTCCTGGTCATCAACGACACCGCCGTCGGCATCATGCCGATCGACAGCCAGGTGACGGACGGGAACCTGATCTTCCACGTCGAGAAAAAGGGCATGACCAACACGGAGGCGGTCATGGACATCAGCCGTCGTCTCAACATCTCCGCGCTCAAGGTCCGCAAGATCAAGGAGTCCGAACGTCCGTGAGCCGGCGCTCCGGCCTCACCCTTCTCCTCCTCGGCCTGGCGACGGCCCCGTTGCTCGCCACTGAAATCGTCTGGCCGACGACCCTTGACCTGACCGCCGTCCGCACGGCGGAGGACTACCTCCAGCCGACCGTCTCCGGCCGGCTGGATTCCGCGACGTTCGGGATGGTCCGCGAAGACGGCCAGCGCTTCCACGAAGGCATCGATATCCGGCCCGGCCGACGCGACGCCGCCGGCGAGGCGCTCGACCTGGCGCGCGCCGCGATGGACGGCCAGGTGGCCTACGTCAATCCGTACGTCAACGGGTCCTACGGCAAGTACGTGGTGCTCGTCCATCCGGGCGCGGAGCTTCCGGTATATTCGCTCTACGCCCACCTGGCCTCGGTCGATCCGGCGGTGAAGCTCGGCGTCTTCACGCGCCGTGGGGTGACCCTCGGTCGCATGGGGCGCACTTCCGCCGGGGCGAGCCCGATCACGCCCGACCGGGCGCACCTCCACTTCGAGGTCGGCCTCGTCCTGTCGACGGGCTTCAACGCCTGGTATGCGGCGCAACCGGACAACCGGAAGAGCCCGAACCTGCACGGACTGTTCAACGGACAGAACCTCATCGGGATGGATCCCCTGCCCCTCCTCAGCCAAAGGAGCGTCGACGTGCTCGCGCTCCTGCGCCGCCAACCGACGGCGCTCACGGTCGTGCTGCGGGCAGCCAAGACCCCTGACTTCGTGGCGCGCTATCCGGCGCTGGCGCGCGGCGAGCGCGGCAAGGCCGCCGGCTGGTACGTGGAGTTCTCCTGGCAAGGCATGCCGCTGCGCTGGACGGCGCTCGAAGCCGGCAACCCGCGGCTCCCCGCGCAAGGCTGGCAGATCGCCGAGGTCGACCTCTCCCAACGTCCGTTGCTGATCCGTCGCAAGCTGCTCGCGGACGACGGGCGCAAGCCCGGCGAACTGCTCACGCAGAACGTCGGCATCCTGCTCTCGACCGCCCGCTGAAACAGGGAGTGTCGAGGAGACCTTTCCTGCCACCCGCCACCCGGGGCCGCCACCTGGCACCCGAAACTCAGCGCCCGTTAATTAAGTCCGGGGTCCTCGGGCGAATCCGCTTCGAGGCGCAGGTCCGGACGATGCGCGGCCAGCAAGTTCTTCCACAGGTCGACGCCTTCGAAGTCGGCGCACGCGCAATCGAACGGACACACGATCCACGCGTTCATGCGGAGTTCGCTCTCGAGCTGTCCGGGCGACCAGCCCGCGTAACCCACATAGGCGCGCAGGGCGAAGCCTCCCTCGGCGGCGAGGCGCACGGCCTCTTCCTGGTCGAGGCCGAAACGGACGTCCGGCGCGGCGTCTTC
>Ga0222712_10005907_pt1 | contig 12222 bp, 7 predicted proteins | sample C33_657DmetaG_FD_165043 | JGI IMG/M metagenome (GOLD analysis project Ga0222712, IMG submission 165043) | Estuarine water microbial communities from San Francisco Bay, California, United States - C33_657D | ecosystem: Environmental > Aquatic > Marine > Unclassified | place: USA: California...
CCCCGGACGAGTCGCGATGCGTCGAACGCGCCTCCGACGTCGTCACGCGTCACACGTCTGACGCGCGCGCGAAATCGATGGCGCCGAGCGCGCGCGACGTCGCGTGCGCGTCCGCGATCGTCGTCGCGGCGAGCGCGATCGTGCGCGCGCGACCGCACTACGCGCGACGTCGAGGGTCGTATTCCGTGATCGACGACGACGACGACGATCGAGGGAAACGACTTCGAAAGGGCGAGGACGACGAAAGCGACGTGGTGGTGTATCGAAACGCCGATCGAAGGGATTTTCACGAAGAACCATTCGCGAATTGCGCGACGGTGTACGACGTGTTTGAATACGCGTGCGCGAGAAATACGAGGAGAAATGCTTTAGGTGAACGCGTCGTGGAAGACGTCACGCGCGAACGCGCGAGCGATGGACGAGAGGTGGAGAAACTGAGGTTGGGGAACTATAAATGGATGACGTTTAGCGAGGCGCGCGAACGCGCGCGCGCGATCGCGAGTGGGTTAGTAGATCTCGCTGGGTTAAATGAACGGGATAAAGTGATCATTTATGCCGATACCAAGCGCGATTGGCAGTTGACCGCGCAGGCGTGTTTTCGAATGAATTTGACCGTGGTGACGATTTACGCCACGCTCGGCGAGGAAGGGGTGAAGCACGGGATTAATCAAACACAAGCCACCGTGGTGGTTTGCGATGGGAAGCTGTTGAAACTTTTGACCAAGGTGGCAAAAGATTGCCCGACGTTGAAACACGTCGTCACGATGGGCGAACCCGATCAAAAATCGATCGACGCGTTGCCGAAGAACGTGTTCCAAGTCGGACTCGATGAAGTCGCGGAGATCGGTACGCGCAAGCCCATGGGTGCGCGACCGCCCAAGCCGGATGATATCGCGGTGCTCATGTACACCAGTGGTACCACGGGTGCGCCCAAGGGGGTGATGTTGAGCCACAAAAACGTGTGCGCGACGATGTCGGGCCTCAAGGATGCCGGGGATTTCTCAAACAAGGATGTGTATTTGGCGTACTTGCCACTCGCACACATCATGGAAATGGCGGCAGAAACGCTGATGCTCGCTCTCGGCGCGTCGATCGGTTACGGTTCGCCGCAGACTTTGACGGATACGGGGTTGAAACTCGCGCCCGGTACGCGCGGAGATGCGCCGACGTTGAAGCCGACGTTTATGGTGTTCGCGCCCGCGGTGCTCGATCGCGTGCGCCAAGCCGTGCAAGCAAAATTCGCTGCGGCGAAGCCTTTGTTGAAGCGACTCATCAATGCTGGGTTGGCTGCCGGACGCAAGGACTTTGAAGCTGGCAAAATCGGCGCTCCGTTCTTGTACAACGCCATCATTTTCAAGAAGGTGCAAAAGCTCATCGGCGGTCGAGTGCGCATCATGATCTCCGGATCGGCCCCGCTCTCGCGCGAGACGCAAATTTTCATGCAGACGTGTTTCCGTTGCCCAGTGCGTCAGGGCTACGGTCTGACCGAAACTGGCTCATGCGGTACGATTGCGCAATTCGACGATTTCTCGCCAACCGTCGGCCAAGTGTTGACTTCAGTGCGCGTGGCGCTGCGTGACTGGGAAGAAGGCGGGTACCGCGTTCGCGACAAGAAGAACCCGGCGATCGGCATGCCGCGCGGGGAAATCTTAATTGGTGGTCCAGTGGTCTGTCAAGGCTACTACACCGCGGCGCACATGCCCGACCCCGAGCTCGAGGCGAAAAATTCCACAGAATTCTCCATCATCAATGGTGTGCGCTACTTTCACACTGGTGACGTGGGTCAATTCACCGCCGAAGGTCAGCTCATGATTATCGATCGCAAGAAGGATTTGGTCAAGCTCCAACAAGGCGAATACGTCGCTTTGAGCAAGGTTGAAAACGTGTTGAAGCAGTGCCCATACGTGGGCATGGCGATGGCGTACGCCGACTCAAACCACTCGCACTGCATCGCCATCGTCGTCGTCAACGAAGCGCCGATGAAGAAGTTTGCGGAATCCCGTGGAATTTCCGGCGACGTTAATGCCCTGTGCAAGAACGCCGCGGTGATCAAGGAAATCTCCGACGCATGCGTCTCTGCGTGCAAAGCTGGAAAACTCGTCGACTTTGAAACCCCGAAATCTTACGTCCTCACCGCAGAGCCGTGGACCCCTGACAACGATTTGGTCACCGCCGCGTTCAAGCTCAAGCGTCAGCAAATCACCGCGTTGTTCAAATCCGACCTCGTTGCGGCGTATAAAAAATAGTCCGCCTATCTTTCATGATTAATCCAACCGATCCTTACTCAAACTACGCAAACTCGATCTTCTCTGGCGCGAAGCGAAGCCTCAGTACCCAGCGGCATCGCGTACGACTCGTTCGCACGTACTTTCGCACGATGCCAACTCCATCGAAGCAGTTACCTGTGTCCAACGATGTCGCGACCGCATTCGCGCGATCGCTCGCGATGTTCGCGACGATGCCGCGGTGCGTCGCCGCCGCGCACATCCGCGCGCGCGGGTACGTCGCCCCAAGCGATGACGAGAGCGACGGCGTCGTGCGCGGCGCGCTGTTAAAAGTATTAAGCGATGAAGTGCTTCGCGAGAACGGTCGTGATAGAGCAAGAGCGAGCGACGAATCGAGCGGAGACGCGAGGGCGGCGTCGGAGGCGAGCGACGAGAGCGAGAGCGAAGCGACGAGCCGCCGACGAGACGTTGACGTCACCGCCGAGGGGTGGCGCGACGAAAGCGAGAGCGACGGGACGAGCGATGAGGACGACGAGGATGAGGACGACGAGGACGACGAGGACGACGAAGATGAGGACGAGGACGAGCATGAGGATGAGGACGAGGACGAGGACGAGGATGAGGACGACGAAAAAGATGCTTCAGGCGGGACATTTTTCGGGAGACATGACCTCGAGCCCCCGGCGCCGGCGGGGGCGAATCCTTTCGCAATGGATTTCGATCCAGTTGAAGAGGCGCGATTACAGATAATCGAAGCGAAACGCGTGTGCGCGGAACGAGCGGAGCGATCGGAGAGAGCAGAACGAGCCAAGCAATTATCAGCCGCTATGGCGAGACTGGATGTTCCATCGTCGCCAGTGGGCGCGCGCGTGGCATTTAGCGACAAAGACGATACGGTATCGATTGCGGGTTCCATCGCGGGTTCGGAGCTCACCGATCGATGCGATACGATTTCCATCGCGTCACTCGCGGCGACGCTCGGGAGCGATGCCATCGATCGCATCGCCGACGTTTCTGATCTCGGCCCGGTGGAGGTGATCGCTGAGGAAGGAGTCAATGATGATGACGATGATGATAGTAACAGTGACGTCGACGACGACGACGACGACGCGCACAGTCAAAGTGGAAGCGTGAACGACTGCGCGAGCCAACGAAGCAGTCTCAGCGCTTCGGACGACGCACGCGATTCAGAAATTCACTCTGACAAGGAAAACTACACGTCTTCGCCTTAATGCGCGGTATAATTTCAAAATATATCCACAGTACTGTATGCTATAGCACAACAAAATGCATTTCATGCCAACGTCGCGCTGCCGCTGGAGTTTCAATACGACCACTGACCTCACACGGCGTCTGCGACTGACACGCGTGATATCTCGAGCGACGCTCTCGATCGCTCACGACGGGAACTCGAGCGTTAAAGAACGACGTTCGTTTCTTGTGCGTTTTGCCTTTTCGAACGATGTCAAACGCCGTCGCCGCGACGTCGTCGACGCGTTCAATCATTTGGTTTCGCAAGGCGCTTCGTGTGCACGACAACCCCGCGCTTTTAGCCGGCATTAAGCACGTCGCCGCTTCTCAACCCGTGTTCGTGCTCGATCCATGGTTTTGCAAACCCAGTCGCGTCGGGGCGAATCGCATGCGATTTTTGTTGGAATCTTTACGAGACTTGGACGCGTCGCTGCGGAGCATCGGCAGCTCGCTCGTCGTCCTCCACGGCGAGCCTCGAGTCGTACTCCCTCGCGCGTGCAAGTCGTGGAGCGTAAATTTAATCACTTGGGAGCATGATATAGAGCCTTACGCGAGAGTGCGCGATTCAGCCGTTCGCGGAGCGTTGGAGCGCGCGGGCGTGGAGTGCGCGAGCGTGAGCGGGCACACGTTGTACGACGTGGACGCCGTGTTAAGAAAGTGTAAAGGTACTCCACCAACGACGTACCAAGGGTTTTTGAAGGTCGTCGCGGGAATGGGCGAGCCCGCGGCGGCGAGCGCGGCGCCGGAGAAGATGCCGAAACCTTTTTCTGGTACATTCGAAGAGACGCGGGCGATGGTTTCGGGAGTCGCTGACGCATACGGGATCCCGGCGCTCGAGGACTTGGGGTACGAGGCGATGGGCGAGGACGAAGGGTTCCCCGCTCGTGGGGGTGAGAGCGAAGGACTGGCTCGACTGAACAAGCAGCTCGCTCGTAAGGAATGGATCGCTGGGTTTGAAAAGCCGAATACGAGTCCGACGGAGCGATTTCGTGCGATGAAGAGCGCCAAGCCAAAGCCAAAGAGTCCGTTTGAGATTGCTGCGAACGCTATGGACAGACCGAAAATCGATGCCGATACGCTGATCACGCCGTCGACGACGGCGCTTAGCCCGTACATGAAGTTCGGTTGCGTGTCGCCAAGAACGTTTTATCACGAGTTGAAAGCGGTGCTCGACACGCTCGATGGGAAGCACTCCAAGCCGCCGACGAGTTTAATGGGACAGCTCATGTGGCGAGAATTTTACTACGTCGTCGCCGCAGGGACGCCGAACTTTGACAAAATGGAGGGAAATCCAATTTGTCGACAAATCCCTTGGTCCAAAGACAAAGCGCTGTTCGCGGCGTGGGAGAACGCTCAAACCGGATTCCCGTGGATCGACGCCGCGATGACGCAGTTGCGCCAAGAGGGCTGGATTCATCACCTTGCGCGTCACGCGGTGGCGTGCTTTTTAACACGTGGTGACTTATTTATTCATTGGGAGTGGGGCCGAGACGCCTTCGATCGCGACCTCGTCGACGCCGATTGGGCACTCAATAACGGCAACTGGATGTGGCTCTCGTGCTCGGCATTTTTTTACCAATACTTTCGCGTCTACGGCCCGCATTCTTTCGCCAAAAAGTACGACAAGGATGGCGATTACGTCAAGCACTACTTACCAGTGCTCAAAAACATGCCGTCCAAGTACATCTACGAGCCGTGGCTCGCTCCCATTGACGTCCAACGCAAAGCCGGATGCGTCGTCGGCGTCGATTACCCCGCTCCAATCGTCGACCACGCCGTCGCGAGCAAAGCGTGCATCGACAAAATCGCCGCCGCATACGACTCCCATAAATCCTCCGCCGCCGCCTCCGCGGGCGCTTCGAAATCATTGTTCGACGCCGACGCGAGCGACGACGTCGACGACGACGATGCGCCGCCTAGCAAGAAGCGTCAAAAAAAATGAGACGCGTAGTCGTGCAATCCAACACCATCCAAAACGTCACTTCAGACCTCGATCTTTCCTCGAATAGTCGATGGAGTCGGAATCTCTCCTCGTCGCGCGCGAAAGCGACGTCGATGGGAAACAGTCGATGCGAGAGGCTGTAAAATCGAACGGCGCGCGCGTCGTTGTCGCCGTCGCCTTTGCGTGCGCGTGCGCGGTCGCCGTCGCTCGTCATGGTGTTGCGAGCGGCGCGATGGGCACGGGGTCCACCGCCGCGGCGCTCGGCTCGGCGCGCGACGAACGGTTCTTAGAGACGACGATTAGGGAATACGATGGAGATTTGCACGTTATGTCGTGGTCGCCGGCGCAAGGGTTCACAGCGAGGACGTCGGACGGGGCGAGGGAGAACGTGAGTGATCGTGCGACTAAAGTGCAAACGGTGGACTCGAACGGCGATCGCGTGCACGCGCCGTCGAGGGTCAAAGGGGCGTTCGAGTTGTTGAAAGCAACGATTGAGAGGTATTTTCCAGATCGATTAACTCAAGATTCAAAGCCGTTTGAAGTGCTTTTTGAAGTGAGCGATTCCCCGCATTCGCGGTGCGCGAACCCAAAGTTTGCGGCAAAGTACTGCGACTTCAAGCGCTGGGCGCCGATTTTCTCTTTTGGGAGCGCACCGAAAGACGCGGAAATGTTCCCGACTTTAGTCCCATCGACTTTAGGCGTTCTGCGAAAGTGTATGATTAGAGGTTTGCAAGCCAAGGTGGCGGTTGAGGACGAACCCGAGTGCAATTTTTTGAGCTATCCCGAGCGCAAGTACCGCGTCCTCGAGTCGTGCAACACGGGAGACGAGGAAGAGCAAGCTGAGTGCCGATACCACGGTCTGTTCTCCATCGACGCCGTCGATCACGCGAAGGATTACACGTGGGAAAATCTCATCCCGCGCGCGGTCTGGCGCGGTTCCGATTACTCATTCCTCAATGAAGATTACCCAGGTTACAAACCCGACGCGTTGGAAGCGTTGAGGGCCATCTCAGAATGCGCCAACGCGACGCAGGAGATGATGAAGTACGTTCGTTCCCCAGAAATTGGTCCGCGTCTGCGCGCGGTGTTGATTTCTAAGCTCAATCCTGAGAAAGTTGACGCGCGATTCTTCAACTGGGGCTCGCACGGTAACGAGCGCAGCAAGTTGGGCGCCGCTCTCGGCGTCGATAGCGACGTCCGCCTGGATGAGAAGGATTTCGGGCGGTACAAGTACCAGTTAGACGTGGGTGGCGGTGGCGGTACTACGTGGTCGGGGGTGATCCCGAAGCTTTCCATGCCCGGCGTGTTGCTGCACCACGAAACGCAAATGAAGGATTCCTACTTTGACTCCCTCTACCCGTGGGTGCACTACATTCCGGTGCGCGAAGACTTGTTAGACTTGGAGGAGCAAATTCAATGGGCGGAGGAAAATCCGCATCAAGCTCGACAAATTAGCGCAAACGCGGACGAATGGGTGCGCAACTTCAGAAGAGTGACGCAATTACTCAGGCACAACTACGAAAAGCTCGCTAAACCGCTCGCCGAGCACGTTTTCGAGAACAAACACTTGATTCCGTTTGAGCGCGCGCACGCCGATCCCAAGGTTGTTCGCGCGCGAGAGCGCGCCATCGCCCTCGCCGAGCTCGCCACAGCTCAAGGCTCGAGCATTCAGTCCTCATCGACGGATGCCACCGCTCACCCCCGCGACGCCGCGATGTGACGGTATGCGTGTACACTTGTAATCACATTAACATTAATTCGCATCATTCATCGTTCGGAACTCGCCTTTTTCGTCACCATCCATTTCCTTCGTCCCTCTCGCGCGCGTCACTCGTCGTCGCGTTCGCCTCGCGTCGCACCCTCGTTCGTCGACGGACATCTCTCTTGATGTCTCGCACGCGATCATCACCCGTCGTCGCTCGCGTCGCCGTCTTTTTCGCATTCGTGTTCGCCATCGTAGCGCGGGCGAGCGATCATTACGCCGCCTTGGGCGTCCAGCGCTCGTCGTCGAGCGACCAGATCAAACGTGCGTATCGCAAGTTGGCGCTGAAATACCACCCCGATAAGAACCCCGGGGACGACGAGGCGAGCGCGAAATTCGCGGAGATCGGGAACGCGTACGAAGTGCTGAGTAACGAGGAGAAGAGGAAGATTTACGATCGGTACGGCGACGATGGGTTGAAGCAACACGAGCAACAAGGCGGACGCGGGGGAGGCGGGGGGGATATATTTAGTCAGTTCTTCGGTGGATTCGGTGGATTCGGTGGACAAGGACAACAAGAACCAGAGACACCGAAAGGGCAGACGATTCGAGTGGATATGGGGTGCACGATTGAGGAGATTTATCTCGGGAAGCGAGCGCGAGTGACGAGAGATAAACTCGTGACGAAACCCGCTCGAGGAACGAGAAAGTGTAATTGCCGACAGAAATTGGTCACGAGACAAGTTGGGCCGGGAATGTATCAGCAATACACCGAACAGCAGTGCGAAGACTGCCCGAACGTGAAGTTGACACGGGAAGAGGTTGAGTTATTCGTCGAAGTCGAAGCGGGAGCGCCAGAGGGACACGAAATTTTATTCTTTGAAGAAGGCGACGCCTTGATCGATGGCGATGCGGGCGATTTGCAGTTTGTGGTGCGAACGCAGGAGGACAAGAAGCGCAAAATTAAGCGCGCAGGAAATGATTTGCACATGACGATGGAAGTCACGTTGGTCGAGGCGTTGAACGGATTTACAAAGGTGTTCAAGCACTATGACGGACACGACGTGAATATTCAGCGCTCGGATGTCACCGTGCCGTTCCAAGTAATGACAATTCCAAACGAAGGCTTACCCAAGCACGGTCAGTTCAAGAAGTTTGGGAACTTGGTCATCACGTTCCAAGTAAAATTTCCGAAATTTATGGAGTATTCGCAAAAGGACGCCATAGCCAAGGCGTTTCCCGACGCGCAAATCTTCGAACAAAAAGTATACGCCACGTTCGATCGAAACAAATGACGCCACGACAGAGAAGGCATGTAGTGGTGTAATATTTGACGCTTTATGAGCGTGATTTTCTCGCATTAATAATCAAAAGCGTTCTTCGCGCTGGCGAACGGGACGACTCGTTCCAACCGCCTTCGACGCCCTACTTGAGCAGAAGATCAAAAGTGAGATATTGAACATCTAACGTCGCTGGAGCGGTTTCGAGCTTCTTTTTCCCTCCCATTCTCGTCGCTCCGAGTTTCAACGACGCTTCGACGTCCGCTTCGAGCCTCAGCGCGTCGGTATCCTTGATTTCAACCTTCTTCTTAATAGAAAACCCATTCTCCGTCGAAGGCGACGTCACACCTTGCGAAGTGACGAATTGGAACCCGATATAGGGTTCGTAATCCTTGTAATCAAAGTTCGCCGACACCTTAAGCTTCACCGCGTCCAAATCGAACACTTTCTCGTAAAACAACGTGTGATTTCTCGTGTCCAAGTTGACATCCCCTTGAAACCAAGAATCCGTACACTTCCACTGCAGATTCGGTTTATAATTCAAAATCTCCGTTCCAAATCGTTCATCCGTCGCGCGCTTCATCATCACCACATCCGTCCCCGCCGTGATCACCACGTCCGGTAAGATTGGAATCTGAATATTCAACTGTTTCCGAATCCGCAGCAACACCTCGGGGTTGGACCCGAACGTGATGAACTTCCCGATCGCCTCCGCGGTCTCCCGTCCTTTGGCGACGATCGCATCGCGATCGGCTTCGAACGTCGAACCTTTTCCTTTTCGCGTCGGCGCGCTCATGTTTTCCAACGTCTCCGGCGTCGCTCTGACGCTCGGTCGCCGTCGACGTGTCCTCGGCCGTGATGACGCGCGGAAGTCCGGGTCGACACTAATGTTAACCACGTCCGTCCGTTCGTCGTCGTCGTCGTCAGTCGTCACATCGTCGTCGTTCGGTGGACGACGAACGAGTAAACGACATGGACGACCGAAAGAGTGCGTCGGCGACGGGCGATGGCGACGACGACGACGACGGGCGCGCGCGCGAGACGAAGGATTGCACGAAGAAACGCGAACGAACGGGCGATGTGGGGTGGGTAAACGCTCTGACGCTCTGACGCGCGCGCGTTTCGTTTGCGTCGCGCGAACAGAGATCGGTATCGGGCTCACGTCGTTCGGGTGCGCGTTCACCGCGCTCGGGGTGGTGATGTTCTTCGACCGAGCGCTGCTCGCGATGGGGAACGTGATGTTTCTGAGCGGAGTCGCGACGACGATTGGGCCGCGACAGACGGTGAAGTTTTTCGCCAAGCCGAGGAACCAACGGGGGGCGTTTTGTTTTCTGTTCGGCCTAGCGCTTGTGCTGTTCGGATGGCCGTTCGTGGGGTTGTGCGTGGAGAGTTACGGGTTCGTGGCGCTGTTTTCGGGGTTCTTTCCGACGGTGCTGATATTTTTAAAACGCGTCCCGGTCGTGGGACAGATGCTGCAGCTACCAGGGATAAAATATGTTACGACCACCATCCTAGGCAAGGCACAGCAATTGCCGGTTTGAGGATGAAATTAGTACCCCACATAGAGCTCTTTAACAATAGTGTTGATGTATTAAACAGATCGTCAATTGTAGAATGATGAAGGCGAATACAGGGCGAATCAAACAAAGTCGTACGTCGGGCAATCCGGCACGAGCGAACAGAAAGAATATCAAACATCATAATGCATCGGAGTGCGCCGATTCACTGGCAAACTTCAACTCGAGATTGTCGATAAGAAACTCGTCGAGCTGCTGAATATCGAAGCTACTGATGGAATCGAGCAAGAAATCTTCAAAGACGATGGCCACGGCGCCCACCGTCTTAGCAAAAGGAATGAGATGTTCGACGTAGCGCTGTTGCGATTCTTTATTCTGCGTGACGAGCACGACTTTGCATTCAGAAGCACTTTCAAACGCAATTCTTCGGCTGACGAGATCAGATTCAGAGACGCGAGCAATTTTCGCGCCGCCGGCTTGGGCGAGATCCATGGCGACGTCCAAACGCTTGACGTCGGCGCTCCCGACAAAGACAAAGTGGAACTTGGCGAAGAGCGGCGTCAATTTATTTTGCGTGCGTCCGCGCACCGGCCCATCGCAGTTTCCTTGCAAGTCGCATTTGATCTCAAACGGAAGCTCCAGCGCGGGCGTGGTCTGGCGCATTCCAGCGCGCAGCCATCCAACGGAAACTATCCACGATCCATTCAAAATGCCTTTGAAATACTTGACACTCTTCTTCCTCGCAACCATCGTCAACTCATCGACTTTGGACATAACGACGTGCGTCGTGCGCGACGTTACAATCGGCTCGTGCTCTGCTTGGAACTTTTCGCAAAACGCGTTCAGAATTTTCTTCTCCGCGTCGGAGAGAAACGAACTGGCGATGAAGAATCGATTCGGCGCGAATCGATCCAGCGGCAAAAGCTCGTAGCTCCCCGACGTCGCCGTCATCGACTCCGCCGACCGGCGAACGGGCGAACGAATCGCCACGGTACTTCCCAGCACGTCGCTCAACTCCAGTCCCTCGGAATGCTTTGCGCATGTCAAAGAAAATCCCGCCTCGTCGAACGTCGCTCCCGGATCGACGAAGGCGCAAAAAATGTGATACGACTTGTGACACTTCCCGTTCGAACACCCGCTCGCTGCGCCGCCTTTTTTACACACCGCGCACTTCAACCCACGAGCGCGCGCGGCTTCGCTCGCTACGTTCACCAGTTCGCCATCTTTTTCCGTCGTGAGCGGCGCCCACAGAGCGCACGTCTCGTGCGCGACTGTCGATCCGAGCGTCTCGCGAAACTCCACCGCGCGCTCGCCCACCTCGCTCCCGCGCTTACAAAACGCGCACTTATCCCCTACGACGTCAGCGTTCAAATCACGCACGACGTCCTCGCGCACGCCGCGCGCCGCGCGTACGCCATCCACCGTCGTCGCTCTCGCGCGCGGCGTCGTTCGCTCTCGCGCGCGAGCGCCCGAACGCGCTCGCCCATCGCGCGCGTCCATCGCTTCTTCCTCCTTCACTTCTTTCTCATCCGCGCCTGGCGCGTTGATTTTCGGCATCTTCGCGCGAATCGCCGCGATGCAACTCGCGCTCGCGCGCCTTTTCCCTTTTCGCCCGGGCGACATCTGACTTCCCGGAATCTGCGACGCGTACGGCGCGTCGTCGTCCCCGCCTTCGCGCACGACCGCCGCCACCACGCCGGTGAACGCGCGCACGATCGCCCCGAATCGCGCGTCTTCTCGCACTTCTCGTCGCGAACACCCCCGGCGGCACGTCGGACACCGCGGCGTGGGACTCGCGAACACGCCTCGCAGACACGCGCCGCAGAAATAATGCAGGCACTTCAACGACGCCGGCGCGCGCGGCAACTCTAAACACACCGAACATCGCAAGTGCGCGCCTAAGACGTCCAGCGCGCCGTGGGCGTCGCGTAAAGCCAGACGTAACGACCCATCGTCGCGCGTGATTCCATTCGCCGTCATCCGCGAACGACGACCGAGGCGTTGATTTCGTTTCGTTTGCACTCCACGTCGACGTCGAGATCGATGCAAACGCGTCGCGAGCTGTCGATCGGGCGATCGCGTGGAGTCCATTGGAGTCGAGTCGATCGATCGCGTCGATCGATCGATCGATATCGATCGATCTCGATCTCGATATCGATATCGATCGATATCGACGCGACCGACGTCGCGAGCGAGACGTGCGCGAGGACGAGTTCGGACTCGCGAACACCCACTCGTCGCGACGCGATCGATTCGAAATCGAGGTCGATGCGATTCGATTCGATTGGACGCGAATTGAAATGAT
>Ga0222712_10005911_pt1 | contig 12219 bp, 11 predicted proteins | sample C33_657DmetaG_FD_165043 | JGI IMG/M metagenome (GOLD analysis project Ga0222712, IMG submission 165043) | Estuarine water microbial communities from San Francisco Bay, California, United States - C33_657D | ecosystem: Environmental > Aquatic > Marine > Unclassified | place: USA: California...
CATGGTTGGTCAGGGTTTCGCGTATCCATGGGGCGGTCTATATGGCGGTCACATTGTTGCGCAATCGTTACGTGCGGCATCACACACTGTTGAAGAGGGCTTTCTTCCGCATTCAGTGCGTGCATATTTCATTCGCCGTGGCGACAACACCGAAACAGTGCGTTACGAAGTTGATCGCATTCGTAATGGCCGCAGTTTTTCAACGCGTCGCGTTGTTGCGCGTCAATCAAATGGTGCAATTCTGAACTTAGAAGCGAGTTATCAACTTCCTGAGCCGTCTCCCGAAATCACTGTGGTGTCGATGCCATCAGATATTCCACGACCAGAAGACCTTGCACCTGCCGATGCGTGGTCACCACACATTGAGCAACGTGAAATTCCTATTGATTTTGTTTCGAAAGAACCGCGTGATGGTTCAGGTCGCCTCATGGGTTGGTATCGCACAAAGGAAGACTTTGGTGATGATCAACTCATGCATCGATGCGCATTGGCGTATTTGTCAGACGACTTGCCAACAGGTGCCGTGATTCGTGGCGTGCCCGAGCTTCGCAAGAAGTGGAACGTTGAGAATGCGTTCTTCTCCGCAAGCCTTGATCACACCATTTGGTTTCATCGCGATGTGGATAGCAGCAAGTGGCATCTCTACGAAATGAACTGCCACTCGTATCGCAATAGTCGCGGTCTCGCATTTGGATATGTGTTCGCCGAAGACGGCACACATGTTGCGACGGTGGCGCAAGAGACTCTCGTTCGCCTCAGCGACTCCAAGTAAACAAAAACGACGACCCGAAGGTCGTCGTAGATGGTGGTCGAGACCGGCGTCGATCCGGTGACCCCACGCTTTTCAGGCGTGTGCTCTGCCAACTGAGCTACTCGACCGTGAAGACCGCCGGATTGCTCCGACAAATCAACAAGTCAATGACGATCCGCCATTGATGGCGGTCCCGACGGGACTCGAACCCGCGACCTCCGGCTTGACAGGCCGGCGTGAACTCCAACTTCACCACGGGACCTAGTGGAAACCACTTGGTCACTTTGCACCCCCAACGGGATTCGAACCCGTGCCGCCACCTTGAAAGGGTGGTGTCCTAGGCCACTAGACGATGGGGGCTAGAACGACTCCGGTTGAGAGCAATAAAACACTATCGGCAGGAGTGCGCTAATGCGCCCCTTGAATCTAGGGACTTTCAGCCATTAGACAACGTGTCAACTGTCCATTCCAGTAACCAACCCAAATATCCATAGAGCTGAGCCTGGCCAAAGGTGGGGTCATCGTCATCTATATCGTCGGTGTCTTCGTCCTCCGAGACCCCCAAAAGCGTGCCCAGTACGAGCCTCAGGCTGTTGAGCACCATCATGAAGGCATACAGCTGGGCCTCGGTCAGCGTTTCGGGAGATTGAAGGACATCACGGACGGTGGCGATCGAAGCGGCACGAGATTGCCTCAACTCGTCGCGCATGTAGCCCTGGTACTCCTCATCGAGGTCAGGATTCTCGTGATAGGCGGTGGGGAACAAGCGACGAAGTCGAGGGTCGCTGTGTTCTGCAGACAGCACTTGTTCTAGTTGGTCAACGAAACCGAGGAGCGTTGTGCGCTCGTCCTCGGTGAGATTGATGCGAAAGACACCATCGCCTAAAGCTTCAACAGGCCCAGCCTTCTTGCGCTTTCTCATGAGTCCTTCTGCATCGTGGCCCACAAACCATGTTCATGAAGACGGAAAACATCAATCTCTGCACGCTCTTTAGTTCCTGTGGATACAACGGCACGGCCCTTCTCGTGCACGTCAATCATCAAGAGATCAGCCTTTTCCTTTGAATAACCAAAGAGTTTTTGAAAGACGAACGACACGTAGGACATGAGATTGATGGGGTCGTTCCAAACAAGAACAATCCAGGGAAGGTCAGTTTCAGGAGTTTCGCGAACCTCAGGTTCAGCCACTTGGGTATCCGAAGCCTGGGGAAGACCCAGCGCGTGGACGGACTCTGTGAGGAATGACACGGAAACATTGTGCTGCCGATTGGTCGTCTTTGCTTACCACCCATACGATGAATGACCGTGCCCCTCAATGTTCGCCCTGTCGTCCCATCGCGCCTGACTGGCCGCGGACACAATTCTGGCCGTGCTCCTCGCTCGGTGATTGGTGGCTACATTGCACTCACAAAGCCCCGAATCATTGAGTTATTGCTCATTACTACGGTTCCCACAATGGTGGTCGCGGAAGGTGGCTGGCCGGCACTCAGTCTGATTCTCATCACTTTGTTGGGCGGCACATTGGCAGCCGGTGGTGCCAATGCCATCAACATGTACATCGACCGTGACATCGATGCCCTCATGGAGCGCACGAAGACTCGCCCCTTGGTGACAGGTCTGATCGCTCCACGAAATGCCTTGGTCTTTGCTATTTCGCTCGAAATCGTGGCGTTTGCTGTCTTGTGGGCTGGAGCAAACTTTCTTTCGGCCTGCTTGGCGCTTTCCGCCACCTTCTTCTACGTCTTCATCTACTCCTTATGGCTGAAGCGCACGAGTAAGCAGAACATTGTCATCGGCGGAGCTGCGGGGGCTGTCCCCGTTCTTGTGGGCTGGTCGGCCGTCACGAATTCTTTGTCCTGGACCCCTTGGCTTCTCTTCCTTCTCATCTTCTTGTGGACCCCGCCGCACTTCTGGGCCTTGGCCATCAAGCACCGTGAGGACTACACAGCAGCGGGAGTCCCCATGCTCCCTGTGGTGGAAAGCCACGAAAAGGTCATCCGATCGATGATTCTTTACACAATCGCACTAACTATTTCCAGCTTGATCATCGTTCCGGTGGGCAATTTGGGTTGGGTCTATGGCATTTCGGCCGCGGTTCTGGGTATTGCCTTCCTGTGGGGCACAATCGCACTAGGAAGAACAGATAGCCCCGCTGCCTCTATGAGGCTCTTTTCGTTCTCGATCTCGTACATCAGCATCCTTTTCATCGCTCTCACCGTCGACGTCTTTGTCCGCTGAGATTGCGCAATTGCACTAATTAAAAGGGCACCGAGGATTTACCCTCTTCACGGGGCGGGTGGTTAGTGTTAGTGCGTTACATCTAGGCGCACACACCCCGGAAGTTCGCAAGGGCCAAAGGGTGTCTCCAGGAGACCATCCGAAAATGACCACCATCGACACTCATGTCGGCGCATCGACCAAGAGCTCTGGCTCGTCCGTTGTCGCCTCAGTCGGCCAATGGGTGACCAGTAGCGATCACAAAAAGATCGGTCGACTGTTCATCGGTTGGTCACTCGTTCACGCAATAGAAGTTGCCGTCATCGGCGCGATCTTTGGCTTAGAACGTATGAGCCCATCCAGCATGCAGATCTTCAAAGGCGATGCAATCGTTCAACTCTCTTGGTTGTTCCGTCACGTCCTTGTCCTTGGACTCATTGCGCCACTCTTCATTGGACTCGCAATTGCGGTTGTCCCCATGCAGATTGGTTCAAAGGCGATTTCCTTTGCACGCTTGGCGCAATACGGCTTCTGGTCCTGGTTCTTCGGATCCGCACTTGTTCTCATTTCCATTATTGGTAACGGTGGTCCTGGCGGCGGTAACTCAGACATGGTCGACCTTTTCCTTCTTGGTGTTGGTCTCATCATCGTTGGACTTCTTGCTGCAAGCGTGTCGATTGCAACCACAATCCTCACCTCACGCGCTCCTGGAATGGCGCTCGACATGATGCCTGCGTTCTCGTGGTCAGCACTGATTGGTTCCATTGCAACGTTGCTCAGCTTGCCCGTTGCCATCGGCAGCATCGTCTATCTCTATGTCGACCATACGTATGCACAGAACGCATTTGGTGGCAACAAGGGAATTGAAACGTGGCTCGGCTGGGTCTACTCCACACCACAGACATTCGTGTTCGTCATCATGGCGCTTGGTGTCCTTGCAGAAATCGCTCCTGTTGCGGCGCGCATTCGTCAGCCACAACGCCCCATTGTTCTTGCAGGCTTGGGCCTTATCTCCACCGCAATCATCGGTGCAGTGACTCAGTCACAGCATGTATTGACACTCACCGGTACGAACGGTGACAAGTTGTCGAGCACAGTGCTCTTTTTGTTGACAAGCGGCTTGCCATTGCTTGGCGTTTTCGTCACCATCGCAGTTTCACTTCTTTCAATGAAAGAAGGTCGCCCGAAGGTTGGCGCATCATTCGCGTTTGCAGTTCTTGGCGCAATCATGGTTCTTGTTGGTTTCGCGGGTTCATTCATTGGGAACATTGACAAGGCAGGCCTCGTAGGTACTTCATTCGCTGAAGGCACCACGTTGTACCTCGCATATGGCGGTCTCTTGATTGCTCTCGGTGCACTCACACATTGGGCACCAAAGTTGTGGGGCGTCGTACTTGATGACAAGAAGGTTCTTGGTCTCACAGGTCTTGGCCTGATTGGAACAGTGCTTGCAGCGTTCCCGTTGTACATCGCCGGCTTTGCTAACCAGCCAGCACATGCAGTCAATGGTTTCGATTACGACGGACCAGTTGCACTCTGGAACATTGCATCTGCACTTGGTTCAGCCTTGATCGTTTTGACCGTGCTTGCGTACGTCGGATTGTTGGTGACAGCAGTTCGCGCAGGTGCTGGTGCATCAGATGACCCATGGGATGCACACACTCTCGAATGGTCAATTCCTTCGCCTGCGCCAGCAAACAACTTCGCTTCACTCGCAACGGTTTCGTCTAGCGAACCACTTCTCGATGCGAAGCCTTCACAGGAGGTATCGGCATGACATTGGCATTGCCTTCCGCACCCTCGCAGTCACCACGCCGCCAGGTGTTTGTTGCAACAGCTCTCGCAGCTGCTGCCGCAGGCATGTTGATCGCCGGCATGCTCGCTGTATGGATGAAGTTCCGTGCAGGTGCGCCAACGCGCGTCTCGTCTGATGGTCTAAAGGTCATCAAGGACTGGATGTCGAAGGACACCATCGTTCCTGAAGTTGCGGCAAACACAATGTTTGCAACTTTCCCATTTGCTGCATTGATGGCGCAATGGGCTGTGTATTCAGCAAAGCGTCGTGACGGCCAGCATCGTTCACTTGCTCTCGCAATTTTGTTCGTCATTGGTATCGCACTTGTGAATGCACAGGTCGCCATTTACGCGCAGATGGAAGTTGTGCTTGCAGAAAGCGCATACGGCACCTTGTTCTACGCAATCACCGGAACCATGCTTGCGCTCATCGCAATCGGCATGGTTTTCACAGCGGTTGCTTTCTTCCGTTCGGTAGGCGGACGCGATGATGACCTGCAGGTCGTCTCAGCGAACGCGTTGTATTGGTACTTCCTCACTGCGGCCTTCACCGCTGTGTGGTTCTTCGTGTACGTGCAGAAGTAGGTCCAGATGTTTACTCCAGGCTCCAAGTACTTCCTCGGCCTCACGGGTCTGTCACTCGTGTCGGCTGTGTTGTACACCTTCCTCGTGAACCCGTCAGACATCGGCGCTTATGCGTTGTTCGGTCTGTTGCTCAGCGCAGGACTCATCACCGGTATCTCGTTCTTCACACGTGATGGTGAAGCAGACACTGTTGAGCAGGCCGTTGAAGCAAACACCGAAGCACCTGTTTCATCGTTCTGGCCACTCGTGTTCGCACTCGGCGGCGCAGTCACCTTGTTGGGTGTTGCAACGAATGAAATCGTTTTCGTTCTTGGTCTCGCTGTCCTTGTTGGCGGTGGTGCTGAATGGGCGATTCAGAACTGGGCCGATCGCGCATCTTCAGATTCTGCGTTCAACAGCTTTGTTCGTCATCGCGCAGTTGGTGCACTCGACTATCCCGGTCTTGCAGCAGTAGCACTTGGTGTTATCGCGTTCTTGTTCTCCCGCATCATGCTCACGGTCTCCAAAGATCAAGCAGCGATCATTTTCATGATTGCTGCAGCTGCAGTGCTCATCGTTGGAATTCTCATCGGTACCAAGCCTGCGCTTCGTGGTAAGACAAGCGTGATTGTGGTTGCCGGTGTATTGGTGCTCGCAGTGTCAGGCATTGCAAGCGCCATCTCTGGTGAGCGTCATGAACTTGAGGTCATCGCGGAAGAGGACCCTTACTCACTTGAACATCGCGAATGTGGCGAGGAAGCCTCCGAGCATTACGACCATCACGCGAACAACACGGTCTCCTTGCGTTCTTCAGTGACTGCAACCGTCTTCGTGAAAGATGGAAAAGTCACCGCACAGTTGGTGGGCCTGAAGAAGGACGTGGACACCATCACCATTCCTCGTTCGAATGACATCAACATCTTGTTCCGCAACCTCGATAAGGAAGAGCACCGCTTGGTTGCCAACCTTGGCGAGGCCAAGGTTGGAACAACAGACGTGATGGAAAAGGTCGGAACCTGCACACAGCTCACGGGCGAGAACCAAGAGCAAGTGTTGACCGTCAAGATTCCAAAGCCGTCAAGCCCTGAGGCGCCGTACACGTTGACGGTTCCTGGTGCTGAGGGCGAAATCAAGGTGGTCGTGCCGTGAGCCACACCAATCAGCCCAAGACAACGGAGATGGCAATGGATACCGTGAGCCCCGTGAAAAGTTTGACTCGTCGAATTTCGACCACCATCGCCGGCGTGGCTGGCGCTTTCGTTTTGGCAGGTTGTGCCCAGAACGCACCGCAAGACACGTTTGCTCCGAAGGGCGACAACGCTCAGAAGATCCACACACTCGACAAGATTGTGTTCCCGATCGCGGGCATCGTTGGCGTACTTGTTGTTGCTCTTGCTTGCTACATCTTCGTGAAGTTCCGTGACAAGGGTCAGGAAATTCCTGCACAGTCACATGGCAAGCCAACCGTTGAAATCATTCTCACGATTGTCCCTGCTTTGATCCTGACAGTTGTTGGCGTTTTCACTTTCCGCACGATTATGGATCTTGCAGAAACTGAAGACACCGAGATGATCATCAACGTGACTGGTCAGCAGTGGTGGTGGGAATATGACTACCCCGTTCAAGCAGACCAGGGCATCACACAACCGATCATTACGTCGGGTCAGCTTGTGTTCCCAGTGGGCACCAACGTGTTGCTGCGCGAAACAAGTCGTGACGTCATCCACTCTTTCTGGATTCCTGCACTGAACGGTAAGAAGGACGCAGTTCCAGGTCGCGTTCACTTGCTGCGTCTCCAGGCTGACAAGCCAGGTATTTACGCTGGACAGTGCACCGAGTTCTGTGGTTTGTCGCACGCAAACATGCGCATGGAAGCAATTGCTCTTTCGAAGGAAGACTTCGCAAAGTGGGTTGCTGGACAGCAGAAGCCTTACACCTCTCCCGCAGAAGGAACACTGGCCAAGGAAGGCGAAACCGTCTACATCAACCAGTGCTCACGTTGTCACCAAGTCAATGGCATCAAGGATGCAAATGGCAAGGCCATCATCTCTGCGCCTGACGAGAACGTGTACTCCGGTGCTGCACCAAACCTTTCGCATCTCATGTCACGCAACACATTTGCTGGCGCCATGTTCGACCTCGTGACCCAGAAGTGTCGCGACGATGTGTGGAACGCAAAGTCAGAAGAATTTGGCGCGAAGTATCTCGCTGGTGTCACCCCTGACTGCCTGAACGAAAAGAACTTGCGTGCATGGTTGCGCAATGCACCGGCCATGAAGCCGATGTATGCCGACCCCGCGAAACTTGAAAAGACCAATGGCTTGTACCGCGGTATGCCGAATCTCGGACTCTCCGAGGACGACATCGACAAGCTTGTTGCCTACCTATCGACGCTGAAGTAATCGGAGATCACAATGGCGATTATTGAACGACCAGAGGTAGCCACTCCAGCAGTGGTCACTCCTCAACAGACACTTGGTGCTGTGAAGCGCCCAGTGGATACCAAGGGCTGGCGTGAGTGGCTCTTTACTGTCGACCACAAGAAGATCGGCATCATGTACGGCGTTGTCGCCATGGTGTTCTTCATTGTTGGCGGTGTTGAAGCGCTTCTTATTCGTTTGCAACTTGCTGCACCAGACGGACGCATCTTGAGCGCCGACCAGTACAACCAAATGTTCACCATGCACGCCACCACGATGGTGTTCTTGTTCGCCATGCCAATGGCTGGTGCTTTTGCTAACTACTTCTTGCCATTGCAGATCGGTGCACGCGACGTTGCATTCCCACGCATCAACGCCTTGTCGCTGTGGTTGCTTGTCGTAGGTGGTCTTGTTCTCAACGCTTCGTGGTTCCTTGGTGGTGCTGCTGATGGTGGTTGGTTCATGTACGCGCCAAACTCCGGTCCGATTTTCTCGCCATCACATGGCGTGGACTTCTGGGTCTTGGGCTTGCAGATTGCCGGTGTGGCGTCGTTGCTCGGTTCCATCAACTTGATTGTCACTGTTCTCAACATGCGCGCTCCTGGTATGAGCCTCATGAAGATGCCAGTGTTCACTTGGATGATCCTCGTTGTGCAGTTCCTTTTGGTGTTCTCACTTCCTGTGATCACCGTGGCACTCGTTCTTCTGATGTTGCAGCGGTCGTACGGCGCAACATTCTTCGACGTCTCACAAGGTGCAGACCCACTGCTGTGGCAGCACTTGTTCTGGATTTTCGGACACCCCGAGGTGTACGTGTTGATCTTGCCGGCCTTCGGCATTATCTCGGAAGTCCTTCCGACCTTCGCTCGTAAGCCACTCTTCGGTTACCCGTTCGTGGTGTTCTCCGGTGCATCAATTGGTCTTGTTGGTTTCGGTGTGTGGGCTCACCACATGTTCGCTTCCGGTCTCGGACCCGTATCGGTTGCAGTGTTCTCTGTTGCGACAATGGCCATCGCCATTCCAACTGGTGTGAAGATCTTCAACTGGTTGCTCACAATGTGGGGCGGCAAGATTTGGTACACCACCGCAATGAAGTTTGCGATCGGTCTCGTCGTGTTGTTCACCATCGGTGGTTTGTCCGGCGTGACTCACTCCGTTGCACCTTCTGACACACAGCAGACAGACACCTATTACATCGTCGCTCACTTCCACTACGTGTTGTTCGGCGGCATGGTGTTCGGTCTCTTCTCTGGCTTCTACTACTGGTGGCCAAAAGTGTTCGGCAAGATGCTCAACGAAAAGCTCGGCTCATGGAACTTCTGGCTCATGGTCATTGGTATGAACATGACATTCGGTCCGATGCATATCCTTGGTCTCCAGGGTCAGCCACGTCGTATGTATGTGTGGACAGAAGCACGTGCCGGTGAAGGCTTCTTCAACCTCGGCTTCTGGAACCTGGTGTCCTCCATCGGTTCATTCATCCTCGCTCTCGGCGTTCTCTTCTTCCTCATCAACGTGGTGAAGACAGCACGCAGCAAGCAAGTTGCACCGCTCGACCCATGGGATGCTCGCACCCTTGAATGGTTGACCACCAGCCCACCAAAGGCTCACAACTTCGATCGCATTCCTGTTGTGCATCACCTCGACGAGTTCTTCCATCGCAAGTATGAAGAAGACACGGCGACGCACACCATGAAGAAGATTGCCGAAGGCGAAGCTTTGGTGCGCGCAGAAGAAGATGCTGCTGACGCGCACATTCACCTGCCTTCACCGTCCTACTGGCCACTGCTTCTCTCCATCGGCGTGGGTGTTCTCGGTTTGGGAATCATCTACGGCATTCCGATGATGGTGATTGGTGGAGCCATCACTTTGTACGCTTCGTACGGTTGGGTTCTTGAGCCTTCCGTTGCTGAAGAGATTGATTTTGAGCCATCAGACAATGGTGGCAACACGAAGGAGATTGCTCCCCTTGGCTGAGACAGCAACACACACGGCTGACCACGCGTCAGAACACGGTCACGAAACGTCCACCGGCCTCTCCAACAACAAGTTGGCGATGTGGCTGTTCTTGGGTTCAGAGTGCCTTCTCTTTGGTGGTCTGATTTCCACGTACATGCTGTACCGCGGTCGTGTGTCCGACGGACCACACCCATCAGCAATCTTCGACATTCCGTTCACCTCGGTGAGCAGTTTCGTGTTGTTGATGTCATCGCTCACCATGGTGTTGGCCGTGTCCTCGGCACAGCGTGGCGATGACCGCCGCACCAACTTGTGGTTGACAGTGACCGCAGTTCTCGGAGCAACCTTCATTGGTGGCCAGGTGTATGAATTCACCGCGTTCATCCGTGAAGGCCTTGGTTTCACCACCAGCCTTTTTGGTTCCAGCTTCTACACACTCACTGGTTTCCACGGTGTGCACGTGTCGGTCGGAGTCATCATGTTGCTCTCCACTATGGGCATCATTCGCAAGAACAAGATCACTGGCAACAAGGCAGAGGTCGTTGAACTTGTTGGTCTTTACTGGCACTTCGTTGACGTCGTGTGGATCATTATCTTCACGCTCGTTTACCTGATCCCATCCTGATCTCGGAGAAAACCATGAGTGAAACTACTGAGCACCAACACGGCATGACAGATGCCGGCTACATCAAGATTGCCCTCATCCTGGCGGCAATCACTGCTCTCGAAGTTTCGACGTACTACGTCGATTTCGGTCCACTCTTTATGCCATCTCTGATGATCATGATGGTCGTGAAGTTCGTGATGGTTGTGTCCTACTTCATGCACTTGAAGTTTGATAACAAGCTCTTCAGTCTTATGTTCTACATCGGTTTGGGACTGGCGTTGTTTGTGTACATCACTGCACTTGCGACGTTTAAGTTCTTTATCGCTTGAGCTAGAAAGTCGGTTCCGCCGTGTTTTTCGCCGGCATTGAACCCACAACTAATACCAACCCATGGCGGTTTCAGTTTCACCCTGAGGTGTGGCTACTCATCATTGGCTTGGTTGTCGCTTTCGTCTACACCGTTCGTGTGTTGGGGCCACGTGTAGCGCCCGAAGGAAAGATCATTAGTCGGCGCCAGATCACCACTTTCACAGTGATGATTTTGCTGCTCTGGTTGGCCTCGGATTGGCCGATGCACGACATCGCTGAGGAATATCTGTATTCCGTGCACATGGTGCAGCACATGGTGATTTCGTACATCGTTCCTCCATTGGCGTTGCTTGCAACTCCTGAGTGGCTATTTCGCTTACTAATCGGGAAGGGTCGCACTTACAAAGTGGTGCGTTTTCTCACTCGTCCGGTGGTGGGTGTACTTGTGTACAACATCACTTTGATGATCACGCACATTCCACAGATCGTGAACCGCAGTGCCGCTGGCGGACCCTTGCACTATTCACTGCACGTTCTGATTGTGACAACCTCGCTGATGTTCTGGGTGCCAGTGTGTGGGCCTATTCGTGAATGGCGAATGTCTGATGGCGCGAAGATGATTTATCTCTTCGGCACATCGTTGATTCCCACCATTCCTGCTGGCTGGCTCACGTTTGCTGAAGGTGCGGTGTACAAGCACTACGACACGATTGTGCGCGTCGGTGGCATCAGTGTTCTCAGCGACCAGCAAGCAGCGGGTGGCATCATGAAGTTGGGTGGTTCCACATTGATGTGGGCCATCATCATCTACATCTTCTTCAAGCGCTTTATGGGTTCGTTCTTTAAGGAACAGTCATACAACCACGAAGACAAGATGCCTGACTCAGAAGTGGTGGGCACTGAAGCTCCGTTGATGTATTCCGAGGTGGAGGCTGCGTTCGAACGCACTCGCCCCGCAATAGATGAATCAGAGAAGAACTAGCTCCAACGGAATCGCTTGGCAGCAACGGCTGGTGTGAGTACGCCCCATGCGGTAAGAACAATGAATGGCTGGGCAAGTGCCCCACTGCCGTTAAGTGTTGCACGAAGTAGGTCGGCCAGTGCCGTTGATGGCAGGACCGATGCGGCCGTGCTGAGGAAGCCGGGGAGAGAGTCTCGCGGAATGATCATTCCACCCAACAAAAGAAGCAACAAATACAGGCCGTTTTGAGCGGCCAGATTGATCTCGGCACGAAGACGACCGGCAAGTAGTAATCCGACTCCGGCAAAAGATGCGGTGCCCAGGAATACGACAGCGATGGCAAGCGGCCAAGCGTTGCCCTGTAGTCGCCAACCGAGCGCGATGCCAATCGGCAATAGAACGACAGCTTGCACAAGTTCCACAACAAAGACAGAGATGATCTTTGCGATGACAAGTTGTGCACGCGAAAGTGGTGTGGCGCCCAGACGTTTGAGCACAAGATAGGAACGCTCAAAACCTGTTGCGATACCAAGGCTCACCATGGATGTGCTCATGATGGCCACGGCAAGTACGCCGGGCACAAGGAAGTTCAACGGTTCAGAATCCCCACTTGGCAACACATCGACGGAACCAAAGA
>Ga0222712_10005912_pt1 | contig 12218 bp, 13 predicted proteins | sample C33_657DmetaG_FD_165043 | JGI IMG/M metagenome (GOLD analysis project Ga0222712, IMG submission 165043) | Estuarine water microbial communities from San Francisco Bay, California, United States - C33_657D | ecosystem: Environmental > Aquatic > Marine > Unclassified | place: USA: California...
GGCATGTATATTGGTTCAACTAAACCTCATACAAGTCAGGAGTGGATCCTTAAAGATGGTATGTATGAGAAAGAGGAATTGACTTACAATCCCGGCTTTCTAAAGTTATTCGATGAGATTATTTCAAACTCAGTCGATGAGCACAAGCGCTCAGGTAAAATTAACCAAATCAAAGTTGTTATTAAAGACAACTCTATTTCTGTTTGGGATAATGGTGGAATTCCAGTAGTTCAGCATCCCGAACATAAAGTTTGGATTCCTGAATTAATTTTTTCTAATCTTAGAGCAGGTTCTAATTTCAATGATGACGAAGGCCGGACTGTGGCTGGAACCAATGGAGTTGGTGCTTCACTAGTTAATATCTTTTCTAATAAATTTAAGATTGAAACTGCTGATGGTAAAAAGAGATTAATTCAACTCTTTACTAAAAACATGTCAGTTAAAGGAGATGCAAAGATTTCTGCATCAAATCAAGGTTTTACTGAAATTTCATACGAACCAGATTTAAGCAGATTTGAAATGAAATCTCTTGATGAAGCTCATATTAAAATGATGCGTAAGCGTGTTATTGATATTGCAGCAGCAAATCCTGGTCTTAAACTAGAATTTAATGGAGAGAAATTTAGATTTAAGAATTTCAAAGAATATGTTGAGCTCTATGTACAAACTCCAATTTGGGAAAAGAGTGAGCATTGGGAATTTGCAGTTGGCCATTCAAAAGATGGTTATCAATCTATTTCTTTTGTTAACTCTATTGAAACTAAAGATGGCGGTACGCATGAAAACTATATCCTAAATCAGGTAATTGAAGATTTAAGGGTCTTAATTAAAAAGAAACATAAAGTTGAAGTTAAACCTTCAGAGATTCGTAATCATGTTTTCTTATTCATAAATTGTACTGTAATTAATCCTGCATTTTCTTCTCAAACTAAAGAGAAATTAATTACTGAACCTAAAGAATTTGGAACCTCTCATACAGTTTCAGACAAATTTGCTAAAGCAGTTTTTGCATCAGAAATAATTGAATCTTTACTGGATTGGATTCAGCAAAAGAAACAAGCCGAAGAGCGCGCAGAATTACGTAAACTTAATAAGTCTCTTTCAACAACAAAGGTTCTTAAATTAATTGATGCTAAAGGAAAGGACAGAAACAAATGTTCGCTTGGAATATTTGAAGGTATGTCTGCACTTTCGGCAGTTCGTAAGTTTAGGGATCCTCAGGTATTTGGCGCATTTCCGCTTAAAGGTAAATTCCTAAATGTGAGTGAAATGAAGAATACTGAAGTTATTAAGAATGATGAGGTAGTTCAGTTAATGGCATCACTTGGTATTAAATTAGGTGAGGAGCCTAAAGAGATGAGATACAATAAAATCTTAATTTATACTGATGCCGATCCAGATGGAGACTCTATTGCTGGCCTCCTAATCAACTTCTTTAATAAGTACTGGCCAGAATTGGTAACTGAAGGAAAGATCTTTAAGGTAATGACTCCATTAGTTGTTGCAAAGAAAGGTAAAGAGATTATGCCATTCTATACAGCAGATGATTACTTAAAATGGGAAGCTAAAACAAAAATGGCTGGCTGGAATGTTGAATACAAAAAAGGTCTTGCTGCTCTTGAAGATGATGAATATCGCGAGATTATTCATAACCCAAATTTAGTTCAGCTAAAAAACGATAAAGCGTATAGAGAAAGCCTATCGAATTGGTTTGGAGCAGATTCTGAACCACGAAAAGAGAAACTACTTAAACTATCAATTTAATGACCGTATCACAAATAAAAACTGAAGTCTTATCTGGGCTAACAATTTCAATCGCACTTGTTCCTGAGGCAATTTCATTTGCCTTATTAGTTGGAGCAGCCCCACAAGTTGGATTATGGGCTGCAGTCTTTATGGCTCTATCTACCGCAATATTTGGAGGAAGGCCTGGACTTATTTCTGGCGCAACCGGAGCGACTGCCGTTATTATGGCAGGGTTGGTTACAAAGGCTGGAATTGAATCTCTCTTTTTGGGAGTAGCCTTTGCTGGAATAATCCAATTAATAATTTGGGCAACCTCTGCTTGGAAAATATTTGCAAAGATTCCACATTCAGCAATATCAGGTTTTCTAATAGCATTAGCGTTGATGATTTTAAATAGTCAAATTAGATATTTGGAGGTCGGCAATCCTAATTCTATGCAATTGGTTTTGCTAGCCTTAACAATCGCTGCATGTGCGGCAATTATGACATGGTCATCTAACAAATTTAATTTTCCTCCAGCCCTAGTCGCTATTGCTCTTGGTGCAGTAATTGGAATTCCATTAGGATTTGCAACAGTCGGCACACTTTCTCCAGTAGTAGCAAGTTTTCCAACCTTTACAATTCCAACCATTAGTTTAGATTTAGTATTAACAGTATTGCCATTCTCATTTGGAATGGCCATTTCCGGGCTAACTGAGTCTCTGCTAACAGTTGATTCAGTTTCGCATAAGCTTAATGAACATGGAGATAAAGGTAGAGAAACTATGGCGCAAGGCATAGGAAATCTAGTAAGTTCTCTATTTGGTTCGATGGGAGGCTGCGTTTTAGTAGGGCAAACAAATCTAAATATTTCTTCTGGAGCAAAGGCTAGACTTTCTGGAATAGTTGCAGGACTCGGATTAATTATAATTATTTTAGCGCTTGGAAAATATATTGAACAACTGCCTTTGGCTGGGTTAATTGGAGTTATGTTAGTTGTAGTATATGAAACTGGAGATTGGAAAAGTCTTAAGACTAAAAATTTCTTAAATTTGCTAGTAATAGTATGGACAGTTGGGATTTCGTTATTAACTCACAATCTAGCAATTGGTGTAATTATAGGTACGATTATATTCTATATTGGTAAATTAATATTAAGATATGGCACAAATAAAAGATAAAACAGTTACTGAATATTTAGATCAAGATTATGCAATGTATGGCATGTATACTCTTGAAAATAGAGCAATTCCTTCAGTTATTGATGGGTTCAAACCAACTCAGCGTAAAATTATTTTTATTGCAGATAAAGTTTGGAAAGGTTCTAATGATAAACCTCTAAAGATATTTCAGCTAGGCGGTCGAATCGCTGCAGATGCGCACTATCACCATGGAGATGGGTCTCTTAATGGAGCTATTATTGGAATGGCGCAATCATTTAAGAATTCGCTTCCACTATTGGATGAAGTTGGTCAGTTTGGGTCTTTGCGTTCGCCTGAAGCAGGCGCTCCTCGTTATATTTCAACCAAGCTTACCCCTAATTTTAGGTTACTTTATAAAGATTTTGAACTCTTAACTTCTCAAATTGAAGAGGGTAATGAAATCGAACCTAAATATTTCTTACCGATTATTCCAACCGTTCTCCTAAATGGAAGTTCCGGTATTGCAGTTGGGTTTTCTACGAATATCTTAAACAGAAATCCTGTTCAACTAATTGATGCATGTACTAAAGTGTTGGATGGCAAAAGGATTGGTGAACTGCTTCCGTGGTTTAAAGATTTTAATGGACCAATCTCTAGAATTGGAGATAACCAATATCAATTTAAAGGAGTTGCTCGAGTAGTTAATACTACAACTGTTGAAATTACTGAGTTACCTCCATCAATGACGTTCCAAAAATATGAGAATCATCTTAACTCTTTGCAAGAAAAAGGAATTATTTTCTCCTATGAAGATAATTGTTCTAATGGAATTTCATATACCTTAAAGTTTCAAAGAGCCAAGCTTGCTGAATTAGTTACTAAAGACAAATTAGAGTCTACTCTTAAACTGGTTGAGACTGAAAGCGAAAACTTAACTTGTCTTGATGAAAGAGGTAAGCTTAAAATATTTTCAAGTCTACCTGAATTAGTTGACTACTTTGTAAAATTCCGTTTAACTTATTATGATAAACGTAAAGCCTATTTAATTGATACTCTAGAAAAAGAATTGGTGTATCTTTCAAACAGAGCTCGATTTATTAAAATGATTATTGATGGTAAACTTAAATTAGGCAATAGACCTAAACAAGAAATCGTTACTGAATTAGACGAACTTAAGTTTGACAGAATTAATTCAAGTTTCGACTACTTATTAGGCATGCAGATTCAAACCTTAACTAAAGAAAAATACGAGCAATTGGTAAATGAAGTTAAAGACAAAGCTGCAGAGTTAGTAATTGTAAAGAAGACTGCACCAATTGATATGTATAGAACTGATCTTGCAGAATTAAAAAAGAACCTTAAGACTAAATAATGTACGACTACGAGATTATTCTTAGAAAGCGTGGATCAACACCAGACGAAACTGTTCAAGTTGCAGTTAGACTAACAGAAGAAATGGTTGAGAATTCGTCAATTGATATTTTAGACATGTCATTTCAAAAGTTAAAGGAGGATCTTTATAAAAACCTTCCAGTAAAATTTAAAACAATATACAAACGTGAAGTTTTTGAATCAACACCCTATCAAGAAATCTGATCTGGGGTTTCATGGTAATCTATTTGGAGGTAAACTCCTAGCTTGGATTGATGCAGCTGCCGCTGGTTATGCAATGGAATATGCGCATAATCGCAGAATGGTTACAGTTAAAATTGATGAGTGCGTCTTTAAGAAGCCAGCAAAAGAAGGAAGTCTACTTAAGATTTATGGTTCTATAACAAAAGTTGGAAATACTAGCATTACTCTATACATGGAGGCAAGATCGTTTAATGTCTATACACACGAAGAAGATATTGTCTTGTCTACTCATATTACATTTGTTAGAATTGACGAGGATGGAAGTCCTATCCCTATTTCAGATAAGGTTCGAAATGGCTTCCATTATGAAGTAGCAGCAGAAGATAAATAATTCTGAAAAAAGCATTAAATATATGTCAATCGTAACCAATTTCGATAAGTTTAACGTAAACGAGGAAGATAAAGAAGTTCCTACTCCAGCTCCGGCTGAAGATCCTGCAGCTGAACCGGCTGAAGCACCTGCGGAAGAACCAGTTCCTGCTGAAGAACCTAAAACTGATGAGGCCCCTAAAGAAGAGGTTAGAGCAGATGAGCCTCAAGCTGAAGAACAAGATTACTACTTTACTTGGTATGGTTGGGTTCCAAGCTATGGAGACTTTGATCAGGATTGGATGTTAGTTAAAGCTAAGTCTGATGCCGAAGCAATTGAAAAACTTTCTGAATACAAACCGCTTCAATATTCTAAAGGTGGAGTTGGTCTTGATACTCTAAATGGAGAAAAGCCTAAAGGCGCTTCCGTTGGTGGATGGGAAGAACAAGAAGATGGATCTAAAATTTCAAAATCTTACGAAGTAGATTTTAAAAACAAGAAATTTGTTTTAAACGTTACAACATATCCAAAGGATCACTTTACTAACCCTAAAGAAAACCCTAAGAAGAATGAAAAACAGGATGTTGAGCCATTCTTTAGCGGAGATTCAAAATCTAAATCAGTTGAAGAGAATATTGAATTTGAAAATGATTTAGGATTAGAAGTAAAATTCGAAAAATTCTGCGATGAATTTAGAGCAAGCGGTAAAGGCGCAAAGATTACTTTAACAAATGATGATGTTATAGTTGAATTAGGATTTAATTATCCAGATGAACTTGCTCATGTTGCATTTGATATTGCAGATCAGTGTGGAATTACAAGCAGAGAACTTTCAGTTTGCGCAGAGTCCAGTGGTCACAAATCAATCAAGATTTGCACAGTTAACGGTGGACCTAAAAATTGGAGTATGTTAAACAGATACGGCCGTCGTTAATTAACTCTCACATATTTTTTATTAAACCCTCTATCCAGAGGGTTTTTTATTTAAATATGATAATCTATTTAAATAGTTTTAGTATAATATCTTAACATACTAATTATAACTATATGAAAATCGGACACTGGTTTTGTGAAATGATTGGAATTAAAATAAGATCGTTTTATGTAGGCGACTTATATTTCAGTATTTCTAATGAATCCCCTTACTATTCATCAGGCGATGACGTCTTAAACAAAGTACATTTTAAATTTTTAGGTCTCTATTTTGTGAGTCGATTAAAAAAGAGGCGGACTAAATCTGGCTTTAGAAAAAATCAAAAACTGATCAAGGTTTTTGAATCTACTTGTGGAGTTAAAGTTGGCACATATCAAGTCAGAGATAAATCTGAAAATACTTATGATGATTGGTCCTTGCCAGATGCAGTTGTCACAGTAAAAGATAATAGCTTCGTAGGAACCCTAAGCGATTGTTACTGGCTTCTTGAAAAATCAGTTGTTGTATGTGATGATTTTCCAAGTGCAGGATATTCAATGAAAGATGATATGTGGGTAGGTTGGTCTCACCGAGCAAAGGCCGGTTTTAAAAAGGGCGATCGTCTATTTGATCCAACATATAAACCAGTCGAGACAGATTATACTGAAGAAGAGTGGACTAAATATTCAGCAGCTTATCAAAAAAGCTTGAATAGTGCAGTTGATGAGTTAGATCGAAAATGGATTATTGAAGATGGAATTTCCTATGTAATTCCATTTAAACAAAGAGGGCCAAAGATTATTCAAACTAATGCTGAGGCTAAACAGGCAGCAATTAATTTTTCTAAATACGTATCATAATGAATTTAACAAATGAATTCCAATCAATTAGAGATTGGGCAGAAGACAAAGGAATCTACGCTAAAGGCGATCCTAAAACACAATACATTAAATTATGCGAAGAGATGGGAGAACTTGCTCAATCGCTCTTAAAACAAGATGAATCTGAATTTAAAGATGCAATTGGCGATTGTGTCGTAGTACTTACAAACCTAGCCAAATTAAAGGGTTATACAATTGAAGAGTGCATTAACGGATCGTATGCTGTTATTGCAAAGCGTACAGGTAAAATGGTTAATGGAACCTTTGTTAAAGAACAAAACTAATAATGAAAGAATATAAACTTTTCTCAATCGATGGTCGTCCAATTGCAAACGAAATTTGCGAGCATCTTTCACAACTAACTGAATCCGATATTAGAGTCGGTAAATTTAAAATTGATCAATTTTCTGATGGTGAATTTAGTCCACAGTTTTTAGAATCAATTAGAGATAAGTCTGTATTTTTAATAACTACTTTAACTAGCTCAGATGCAATTGTTAAATTAGTTCTTTCAATTGATGCCGCTAAACGTGCATCAGCATCGGAGGTTATTGTAATACTTCCATATATGGCATACTCAAGACAAGATCGAAGAGAGGGTCATCGTGGCGCAATTGGCGCAAAGGCTATTGCTGATCTTATTAAAAATTCTGGAGCTGACAAGGCAATCCTATTTGACCTACACTCAGAACAAATTCAAGGTTTCTTTGATATGCCAGTTGAGCATATTCCAGGTTGGGTTGCATTTACTGAATATGTGCAAGAACTAGATCCAACTTGTGATTGGACAGTCTGCTCACCAGATGCAGGTGGAGTTAAACGTGCAAATCGTTTTTATCAGCACTTTGTTAAAACTCATGAGACTGCAACCTTTTCAATGCTCTCTAAACTAAGAGACAAACCAAATTCAATTGAGCGCATGGATCTAATTGGAGATGTTATGGGTCGCTGCGTAATCTTAATTGATGATATGGTCGATACTGGAGGAACTCTTTTGCTTGCAGCAAAACTCCTAAAAGAAGCAGGTGCGCTGAAGGTTCACGCAATCTGTACACATGGAGTCTTATCTGGCCCAGCTTATGAAAGACTAAGCGGAGAAAATGGCAAGTACCTAGATTCCCTTGTAATCAGTACCTCAATTCCAACAAACTTTCACGAAAAAATCAAAACTATAAGTTGTGCAAAACCCATTGCTAAAACTATTTTTGCAATGACTAAATCCGTATCAGTTGCACAAACACTATTACCAGTATGAAGAAATTAATTTTTATATTAGTGCTATTGCCAAGTTTGGTAATGGCTCAAACCCAAACCTATTCGCTTAATGGCATGTTAAATATTGGAAACCGTGCTGGTTACTTGATTGGAGCTAAGGGCGAATATAAATCAAAGGACACTGGCAAACTTGGTTTAATTAGTAGCGCAGCCGGCCAAATTCAATATGCGTCAGTCAATGATGCAATGGTCTTACAAAGACGTGATATTAACCTTTCTGTGTATGGCTGGAAGACCCTGGATAAAGTCCAGTCACTTATATTATTTAGCGAATGGGAACATTCATATACCAGAAAAGTTGAATTCAGGGTGACCGGAGGGGCTGGCTATAAAAGAGCTTTGGTAGATGTTCCAGGTAAAAAGATAGAAGTTTCTCAAGCAGTTACGACCGAGCAGCTTCAGCTAATAGATGGAAATCGAACCTGGACTATTCGTAGTTCGACCAGAGGTAAGATTGTTTTGGGTACATTAACTAAGTTAACCATTATTGCTAATCTACAGCCGCCATTAGCCTCCAATACCGGAGCAGATGTTCGTAATAATATGGTAGGCAGGGTTATTGCTCAATTAGAGCACCCTCTATCAAAAAGCCTATCATTTTCAATCGGCTGTGATATAAACTATCAAACCTATCAGACTTGGGTTAAACCGGAGGTCAAACCTTACGACGGGGTTATCCAACTCGGCCTAGTATGGAAGCCGAATAAATAATTTTATATGCCAATTGCTAATCGACTAGAACATCCACGTATTAAAGCCTTCATTAAACATGTAAGATCTGAATGTAGGCGTACTGGAATCAAAGTCGAATTAAGACAAGTTAAATATTTACGATTAGGCCAGGGTATGAAATGCTCTGGCTATTTTGATGAAGAAAACAGGAAACTTGTTGTAGCAATGCTAAATCCAGTATCAGTTGAGGTTTTAGTCCATGAATTTGGTCACTTTACTCAATGGGATGAGAAAATTCCTATTTGGAAAGATGCGGGTTGGGCAATGGGTCATATTGAAGAGTGGCTTAATGGTAAAACTAAACGTAATATCGAAAAATGGATGGCCCTATCCAGAGATCTTGAATTGGACAATGAAAAACGCAGCGTTCAACTAATAAAAGATTTTAATCTTCCAATTAATACTGAGAAATATACTAAGAGCGCTAATGCCTATGTGCTTTTCTATAATTGGATGCTAACTTCAAGAAAATGGTGTAAACCTGGTAATACCCCTTACTCAAATAAGACAGTTCTTAGTGCATGTTCTCCTAAATTTAATATGAGATATGATCAGCTATCAGCAAGAATGAGACAGGCCTTTGAAGAGTCAGGAATTTAAAACCAAAGCGCCCAAATTGGGTATAATATATCTACAAAATAAAAACAAACAACACTATGAAAAAGTACGCAATCGTAATGATTCTAGTCGCTGCAGTAGGATTTACTGCATGTGGAAATGGTTCAACTGGCGCTGACGCCACTACGGCTGACTCTACTCAGGTAGACTCAACTGTAGTCGCAACAGACTCAACTGCAACTGTAGACACAACTGCTGCTACAAAGTAATCAAGAGTTAATGCACTCTGACTAAAAAGAGGAACTTTTTGTTCCTCTTTTTTTATTTCTGTTGACCTGGACCAAAGTTGTTTAGATAAATAATAAGAAATGGTCTAGATTTAAATGAAACATTGGTTAAAAGCCGTTGTGCTTGCCGTGCTGGCATTCGCAGCAACTTCAACTTACGCCCAAACGGGTCCCCCAGCTCCTTCCTCTGGCGCTTGGGTAATTATCGATACGAATTACACAGTTGGTAGTTCACTTATCGGTCAAACAAAAGCAAGAATTACTTACAAAAATAACACTTCAACCTTAGTAACAGGTCTTCAGTTTAGAGTATTCTATGACAAGACTGCGTTTATTGATGCATCGGTTGCTGCAGTTAACCCTGCTTCAAACGAAGTTTTAGCATTCAAAAAGGACACTGTTAATGGTCACATTACTATTTCACTAGTTTATACTGGTTCAAGTAGCACATGGACCCTAGCTGAGGGTGAAACCTTTGAGATTACATTTACTCACGCAGCGAATACAACATTCCAAGCTCTATCTGCAATTTCAAACTTAACTTGGTCTGCAACTCCAGGATTTACATTTCCTCAATTGTTAGCTAAACAAGATGGTACTGATGGTACACTGAGCCAACATAACTATGGTGGTATCTTCCTTCGTCCTTCTCTTAATTACCATGGTACCTTTACTAACGTAACTGGATCTGGTTCAAAGAATATTATTGTTCAACTACAACAACAACCAAAAACTGGAGGTACTTGGACAACTATTAAAATGGATACGACTAGCATAGCTGGACAATTTGCGTTCAACGATGTTGTTGTCGATACAACATTCTTTAATGCTCGCCTCTATGTTAAAGGTGATACCTTAACTGTAGGTAATACAATTTCAACAGCAGATGCTGCCAAAGTAAACCAATGGGTTTTAGGTCAAGCCACTCCAACTGGATTTGAATACTATGCAGGTGACGTAAACTCAGATAACTCTATCTCAATTACAGATGCTTATGGTATCTATGGTAGATTAGCCGGAAGATTCTCTGCATGGCCAAACAATACAGCTGATGTTAAATTCTTTACAGCTGCTCAATATGCAACAATTAATGGTTCAACCACTAACTATACTTCATCTATCCCAGGTGTAACAGAGCTTACTTTTAATATTATTGCAGGTCAACCTGATTCTGTAACATTCTATGTATTAGGTAAAGGTGATGCTAATGGTACTGGTTTCCACATGGCACGTATGGTTCCAATTCAAATTGTTAACCCTAACAATGCGCCAAACCATATCATTGACGTAACTACTCAATATGATAATGCTGCTCAATTAGAAACCGTTGAAATCAATATGCCAGAAATTACAGTTGATGCTGGAAATCTTTTAACAGTTCCAGTTAAAGTTGTATCAAATGGTATTAATTTGGGAGCTTTACAATTAGCTCTAAAATACGATCCTCAACTTTTAGAGTTTAAATCAATCTCTGCAACTGAAGGTGTTGCACACTGGTTATCTTTTGTAAACCCACAAGACGGAACCGTTGAATGGGGTGGAGCTGATTTTACAACAACTCACCCAATTACAGATGGTCAAACTGCATTTAATTTACAATTTTTAGCTCTTGTTCCAAAGAATCAATGGAACAAGAGTCCACTCTATGTAACTCGTAAGTACGCTGGAATTAATACAACGCTTAGGGATTTAAATATAACTCCAACTGATGGGATTATTCAAGTCTTAATTGTTAATCCTGGATGGGGAGTAGGAACCATTGAAAATAGTTTTATGACAGTTAAACTCGCACCAAACCCAACTCAAGGTCATGTTGCAGTAACTTTTAATGTATTGGAAGATGCAATGGTTAATTTAACATTCAGGGATCAACTTGGAAATCCTGTTAAAACTTTAGTTAATCAATTTATGCCAGCTGGAACCTATACTTATAGTACAGACTTAGGTAATTATGCAGGTGGAATTTATTATGCAATTCTACAAGCAGGAAAGAAAGTTGCATCAGCAAAAGAAATAGTTAACAAGTAATTAAATAATAAAAAACACATATTAACCATGTCTGAAGAAACACAAAATGATGGCACTTGGTCTGGTCTTAAAAAGACTATTATTGGAACACTTTCAACTGCTGTGCTAGCAGGTGGAACCTATGTAACTACTACTTTATTTGGAGGTGGTGATGACAAGGCAGAAACTAAAACTGAACAGGCTGCTCCCGCTCCTGCTCCAGTTGTAATCAACCTTGAAAACAATAATACAAACCAACAAAAACAATCTGGTGGTACTAACACTATTATCAAAGAGCGTGTTATTGAAAAACCTGCTGCAACTGAGCCAGCAAAGCCTAAGGCTGAACCTAAGAAAGAAGAAGATTCTTGGTAATTAAAAAATAAAAAGAACTACAATGTCTATTAAAGAAACGGTTAAAAATGCTCTTGGCTTTGGCAAAGAGGAATTTGTAAAAGTAGATGATAAGAACAGATTCTACTATATGTTGCAACAAATGCAAGCAAACAGATGGAGAATCACTGCAATTGTGTTAGGTTTATTCACCTTAATTATTGTAGGAATTAATGCTGGTGTATTTATGGGAGCTACTATCGGCGAAGACTGGAAAGAAATGTTATTGATTCTTTTAGGTGCATTCGTTGGTAACCTTAATAAAGTAGTTGACTATTGGTTTAACTCTGAAGATCGCGATAAAATGTTGATCCAAAAAGTTGACGAAGAAGACGGTCAATCTTTATCTAATACAGCAGA
>Ga0222712_10005916_pt1 | contig 12212 bp, 16 predicted proteins | sample C33_657DmetaG_FD_165043 | JGI IMG/M metagenome (GOLD analysis project Ga0222712, IMG submission 165043) | Estuarine water microbial communities from San Francisco Bay, California, United States - C33_657D | ecosystem: Environmental > Aquatic > Marine > Unclassified | place: USA: California...
CTAATCAACGAGTTAAAGCTCAAGAGAAATTTTGTTCCCGATGTAATCTATATCGATTACCTAAATATCTGTATGTCTTCCAGATTAAAATTCTCTGCAAATGTAAACAGTTATTCTTACATTAAAGCAATCGCAGAAGAAATGAGAGGGTTTGCTGTTGAGTGCAATGTTCCTATAGTTACAGCAACGCAGACCAATAGATCAGGATTTACAAGCAGTGATGTTGGGCTTGAAGATACTAGCGAGAGCTTCGGCCTTCCTGCTACAGCTGATATGATGTTTGCTTTAATTTCCACTGATGAGTTGTCAGACCTCAATCAGATCATGGTAAAGCAATTGAAAAGTAGATATAGTGATATTAACAAGAACAGGAGGTTTGTTGTTGGTATTGATAGACCAAGAATGAAACTGTACAATGTTGAACAATCAGCTCAGCAAGATGTTCTCGACGGGCCAGCATTCGATGCAACACCAGCTGGAGGTAGAGTTTCTTCGGAGAAGTTTGACAAAACCCTTTTCGAGGACTTCAATTGACCCACATTTTATACCGACTAGTTTGCATTGTATTGTTAGCTCCTTTTGCTTTTCTGATGATGTCGTTCACTCACATGTTTGCATGGATGATTGATGTTGTTAATATTCCGCTTGAAATTGACCGACTTTTAACTGCTACACAGGAAGAAGAACCAGAGGAAAATTCGGAGGATTGAAACTATGAAGTGTGTAATCCGTAACTGTGAAAATCGAAAACTAAAGAGACAGATGAAGCAGGCCTTACAATATTACATAAACCAACTAGTTCACAAAAATCTTTCCAAGCATCTTGCGGTAACACTAATATTCGATGACCAGATGTCGTCACAGGAATATGCGGAATGTTATCCTTCACAAACCCTCACTGATAAACCAAGAAAATTTGTTGTTAGAATAAACAAGAACATTACAAGAAAACCTCTCCTCGCTTTAGCACACGAAGCAATACATATTAAACAATATGCTAAACAGGAATTATCAACGTGTCACACGTTTTGGAAAAATACAAGAGTGTATTCAACAACACGCTATTTGGACTTACCGTGGGAAAAGCAAGCGTACAGATACGACTACACGTTGTACAAAGATTATAAAAATTTTTGTGCTGAACAATCGAGAAACAGAAAAACGTAGCTATATAATAAAAATGTTGTCTTTTTACAAAACAGGATTTAAAATGCAAAGAACAATGTCGCAACCAACACTCAAAGAAAGCAATGGCGTGTATACACCAGCCATTCGCTCATGCTTTGATTGGAGGATCGACGGGGTTCTTGAAATGTAACAAAAGAAACAAAACAAGATTTCAAAGAACCCCAGGATCGAAAGACCTGGGGTTTTTTATTTGGAAAATCAAGAAGTTATAAAATTGTTGACTTTTTGATTTGATGTGTATATAATGTGTTGTTGTTTGAATAAATGCTCTTTAAAAATTTGGATCGCGTTGCTCTGTTCGTCTACTGGTTAGGACACTGGCCTTTCAAGCCGGGAAAAGTGGGTTCGATTCCCCTACGGAGCGCCATATTGAAACACACTGGTTTCTAAGTATGCGACACTTCGCAGCGCAAGACGAGATTAGTGTGTTTCAATATGGTAACAGTTGGGGTGAGATGCAACGGGAAGCATACTGGACTTTGACTCCAGGTTCTAGTGGGTTCGAATCCCTCCGCCCCTGCCAGAATATGGGAGTATGGTGTAGCGGGTCTGCACATGGGACTTTTAATCCTTCGGTCTGAGTTCGATTCTCAGTGCTCCCACCATATAAAAACACATTATCTAACCTGGAGTGCGGTCACAGGGCATCGTAAGCGTTGATTCTTCACCACATCAATGGCACGAACAACGACAACCGAATCGATAACCTTAGATTTGTGTGCAGCAACTGTGACTCACAGCTTGACACGTACAAATCTAGGAACAAAAACAAAGGCGAAATGGCAGAGTCCGGTTTATTGCAGCTGACTTGAAATCAGCCGTGCCAGAGATGGCACCGTGGGTTCGAATCCTACTTTCGCCGCCAAGTTTTGGCACGTTAGCATAGTCCGTCTTAATGCGCCGCCCTGTCACGGCGGAGATCATGGGTTAGAATCCCATACGTGTCGCCAATTTGACAGCAATTGTATATGATGTTATAGTTTTAAATATGGCCGCTTAGTTTAGTGGTAGAACAGGAGTCTCCAAAACTCTTGGTGGAGGTTCGATTCCTTCAGCGGTCGCCAGACAATGAACCGTGAGGCAGCTGATGTGGCCACTGGGCCTTCAACCCAGTGAGATGGGTTTGATCCCCATACGGTTCGCCAGTATTATGGAGTTTAGTGAGTTGGATGAGCGGTTTAAATCGGCACCCTGCTAAGGTGTTGGTCCATGAAAATGGTCCCGTGGGTTCGAATCCCACACTCACTGCCAGAAAGGTCTTTCTAGTGGTAAATTTGAGAAAGAAGTTGACTTCTCGTGTGATCTTGGGGATAGTAACCACCAGCAAGTAATTAACAACATCAACATTAGGTGTGAGAGTTCGAATCCTATACTCTCCGCCATTTTAAGGAGACAGCAATGAGCAACCCGTTGGATAACTATGATTGTCAAGTCTTTTATCGCGACCAACTGCTTGGTGTAACAACCACCAACGGTCGGCATGATCTGATACGCAAGGCCATCGAAGAAGGAAAGATCTCTGGCCCGCTGGCCGCGGGTGATATCGAGTTCCGTTGGGTTAAGCCCAAATAGAACGCAAATTAATTATGGTCGGATGGCAGAGTGGCCGAATGCAGGAGTTTGCTAAACTTCAGGTCGGGTGATCCCCTTCCCATAGGTTCGAATCCTATACTCTCCGCCACAATGTAAAGGCATAAAAATGAAACATTATATTATTAGATATAATCACAAACACAAAACAGATAAAACGCAACCCATCTGGAGAGTGTTTGAAGACGGTAGAGAATTTTACGTTCAGAGCATTGTAATTAATACAAAAGTTTATACTGAATCTGCTATATCGCCTGATGATGGGTTAGAGAAGTGGAATATAGCATGTGATGGCCATGGTATTGTTGAAGATGATGCACTAACAATTTTTAATTAATTTGTGTAGCGATGCCCGAGAGGCCCAAGGGAGCTGCCTGCAAAGCAGTAGAGCCGTCAGTTCGAATCTGACTCGCTACTCCAAAAGATGTTGACTTCATGTTTTGCTTGATGTAAGATGTTGTTTCTGTTGTAGAGGTTACCTTCTGAAGAGTCCTCGCCTCAAAAGCGAAAGAGGACGAAACAGCGAGTCGCGTCGGTGTTCCGGTCACCACCCTCGTTGTCAAGGACACGCCCGATACCTTTCGGTGTAATCGGTGCGAGGGCAAAAAAGCCCAGGATGCGAGCAGGCAGGATTGCATGAAATTCTAGATAGTAATGCGATGTACGAAGCGAACATAAACCGAACAAATTTATTCCATGGTAAGCATAATTGGTACTGCACCGCACTGTTAATGCGGCTTCCGAAAGGTCTTGCTGGTTCGAGCCCAGCCCATGGAGCCAAAAAGCTCTGTTAGTTAAACGGTATAACACTTGATTTGTAATCATGGATCGGCGGTTCGATTCCGTCACAGAGCACCAGTTTTATGGGGGCATAGCTCAGCTGGGAGAGCGACGGCTTTGCAAGCCGTAGGTCAGGAGTTCGATCCTCCTTGCCTCCACCAGTTCTATTGCGGGAGAGAGAAACGGTTTACTCGTCAGTCTCATAAGCTGAAGACATCAGGTTCAACTCCTGTTTCCCGCAACCAGTTTTATCTCGGATTCGCCTAGCCTGGTATGGCACTTCATTTGGGATGAAGAATAACGGGGGTTCAAATCCCTCATCCGAGACCACTTTTATGCATTAGCGGGGACGTGGGAGAGTCTCGGGTGACTGTAAATCACTTGCCACCGGCTGAGTAGGTTCGAATCCTACCTGATGCACCATGTTTCGGGCCTGTAGCTTAAATAGAAAAGCGTCCGACTCATAATCGGGTGAGTGCGGGTGCAAGTCCTGCCGGGCCCACCAGAATTACGCGAGCGTGGTGAAATTGGTAACCACAGCAGACTTAAAATCTGCCGCTCAGGCTTGCGGGTTCGAGTCCCGCCGCTCGCACCAAACACCGCCCTGGTGACGGAATTGGCATACGTACTGGTCTTAGAAACCAGGTTTTGTGGGTTCGAGTCCCACCTAGGGCACCATGCATGGTGACATAGCCTAGATGGATAGGCGGGGCTCTCATAAGGCTCACAGGAAGGATCGTTACCTTCTGTCACCACCATTTTTTGCCCTCGTAACTCAGTGGACTAGAGTACTTCGCTACGAACGAAGGAGTCGGGAGTTCAAATCTCTCCGAGGGTGCCAGGCCTGTTTAGCTCAGTGGTAGAGCAACGTCTTGATAAGGCGTAGGTCCGTGGATCGTTCCCACGAACAGGCACCAAACTACGCCCCTCTGGACAAATTGGTAAAGTCGACTCTCTCAAAAGGAGTAGTTCTCTCGGTTCGAGTCCGAGGAGGGGCACCAAACAACGCCAGTGTAGCTGAGATGGATTAGCGCCTGCCTGAAGAGCAGGAGGAGGTTGGTTCGATACCAATCGCTGGCACCACAAACGAGGATATGATGACAACGTTTCTTGTAGCTGACACACACTTTGGCCACGCCGGTGTTTGTAAATTTTTGAATGAAGATGGCTCCAAACTCCGTCCTTGGGCTGATCCAGCAGAAATGGATGAAGAGCTTGTCAAGCGTTGGAACGAAACAGTCGGTCCGAAAGACAAGGTTTACCACGTAGGCGATGTCGTAATTAACAGACGTGCATTGACAACACTGTCGCGTTTGAACGGTGATAAAGTGCTTATAAAAGGGAATCACGACATATTCAGACTAGATGACTACACTAAATACTTTCGCGACATTCGTGGATATCACGTGATGAACAATATGATCCTTAGTCACATTCCTGTTCATCCAGATAGTAAGGGAAGGTTCAATGCAAACATTCATGGACACCTTCACTCACGTAAGCTCGAAGACAGCTGGTATTTTTGTGTTTCGGTTGAACAGATTGACTTCAGACCGATTGCGTTTGATGTTGTCAAAGAAATGTTGAGGGAAAGAAATGACGGCAAAGAATGACATCACTGGTGATGAGATAAAAACCAAAACATCATCGGATGCATACAGAGAAAATTATGATAAGATTTTCCGTAAACGCGAAGAGCAGTTTGACAACGCGTTGACAAAGAATGAGTACTATGATATTCTTAGTACGGAAGATTGTTTTCCTGATCAAATCTCGGAGTAGTTCCAATTGGCAGAACGGCAGTCTCCAAAACTGCATGTTGGGAGTTCGAATCTCTCCTCCGGGGCCATTAGATTAAAACAATCGACTCGTTTGAAAAATACAATCTAAACTATCGGTGAAATTTTGTTTGATTTGTGCTAGATATCACAGGTCAAACAACAAGGGAGGTTATAATGAGTGTCACAATTAAAAATCTTGAAGCAGCATTTGCAGGTGAAAGCCAGGCTCATATCAAGTATCGTTATTTTGCCAGACTGGCACAGGAGGCAGGATACGAAGAAGTCGCCAAACATTTTTGGCACACAGCAGACCAGGAGCTACACCATGCGTGGGGTCATCTTGAATTGCTGATTGGCAAGCCTTCCGTGAAGGAATGCCTTGAAAAGGCAATCGAGGGTGAGACTTATGAGTTTACTCAAATGTATCCTCAGTTCAAGCAGATTGCAGAAACAGAAGGTAATCATCATGCTGCACAGATTGCAATGGAGCAAATTCAGGAAAGCCAGGAACATGCAGAACAGTTTATGGAAGTCCTGAAAAAGGCTGAAAAACGTTTTGCTGCTCTTGCAAAGATAGAGAAGCGTCATGCTGAAGCGTATCAAATGGTGAAGGAGGGTCTATAATGAAAGAAAAACATATTTGCGTAGTTTGTGGACATGTTCATGATGAGGAGTTAGAAGGTCAGTGGGACACGTTGCCAGAAACTTTTGTTTGTCCTGAATGTGGTTGTGGTAAAGAGGACTATATAACAGAGTGACCGATTGAAATGCGGGCGTAGCTCAGTTGGTAGAGCACTTCCTTGCCAAGGAAGATGTCGAGAGTTCGAACCTCTTCGCCCGCTCCACCAAATACGCGGGTAGACAGGACAAGGGGCGTCCAGCAGCCTTCCAAGCTGAAGATCGCGGAGTTCGACTCTCCCTACCCGCTCCATTTTTTTGTGAGGTGAATATGATTACGTTAATTGGACATGGTTATATTGGAAAAGAGATTGCCCGCCAGCTAACAAACTGGCAGCGCGCCTATAACTGGGTCACTCACAACAGCGAAATACCAAAAAACACAACGGTAGTAATAAACGCTGCTGGTGTTACTGGTTATCCGAATGTCGATCAGTGCGAGATCAACAAGGAAAAAACAATCGAAGGAAATGTTGTCTTTCCTGTTGGCCTCCACAACAAAACAGACAGCCCAATTGTTCATATCACCAGTGGCTGTGTTTATACAGGATACAAGGAAGGTGGCTGGCTGGAAACAGACAAGCCAAACTTTTCGTTTGACAACGGCAGCTTCTATTCAGGAACAAAGGCTCTTGCTCAGGAGCTTCTCGAGCCTATCCTTGGACAGACAAACAGTCATCTCTTGAGAATCCGGATGCCGTTTGGTGTTGAGGATTGTGACAAGAACCTGCTGACTAAACTGTCAAAGTACGAAAAGCTGATTAGCATGGAAAATTCGCTCAGCAATGTAGAAGATGTTGCAGAAATGGCGATCAGGTTTGCATTAGAACGTCCTCCTGCAGGTGTCTATAATCTTTGCAATCCAGGTGGCATCACAGCAAAGGAAATTTGTCAGATTGTGGGAATCAACAACAAGCAATGGGTGACGGAAGAAGAGTTTAGTTCGATGGTCAAGGCTCCACGTTCGAACTGTGTCCTGAACACAGACAAGCTGACAAAATATTTTCATATTGACAATGTCCGAACATCGTTGGAGAAAGTAGCAAAGCAACGAGGGTAATCAATGGTGGCTATGGTGTAGTGGTCTGCACATCTCGCTGTGAACGAGAGAGTATCAGTTCGATCCTGATTAGTCACCCCAGTTGACATTTCACATAAACTGTTGTATTATTGCGAAACATTACATCGGGTTCTTAGCTCAGCGGTAGAGCAACGCCCTTACAAGGCGAAGGCCAATGGTTCGATCCCATTAGGACCCACCAGTACAATGCTCCTATAGTTAAGTGGTATAACAGTTCTCTCGTAAAGAACAATCCTCAGCTCGATTCTGAGTAGGAGCTCCATTTTTACCTCCGTCGTTCAATGGATAGGACATGATTCTTCTAAATTCAGAATGGGGGTTCGATTCCCTCCGGGGGTGCCAAACAATGCTCTCATCGTATAATGGTTATTACACGGCTTTGGTAAAGCTGAAACGACAGTTCAATTCTGTCTGAGAGCACCAGAATATATAATACAACGCTCCTATAGTTTAATTGGTAAAACACCGAGCTTATACCTCGGCATAGGCGCCAGATTAGCGCACGTTGGGGGTTCGAGTCCCTCTAGGAGTACCAAATTTTTAATGTAATAAAACGGAGAAGATGATGCGTAACCTAATCTTAGCATTGAACAGCGGTGGGCAACCACATAACTGGATGAAATGGCAAGACGCGGTCACTTTGAAATGTAAAGGACTTGTTGCCTGGGAATTTGGTGATGAAGACTTTATGTTCAGAGGTGGTACTTCAAGAATGACGGGTGAACAGTCAAAGGTTGAAGTAGCATCAATCATCGCCATTAAATCAAAGTTCTATTACGAAAACAGAATTCCTACTCTCAACAATAAGAATCTGTTCAGACGCGATCTAAATTTATGTGCATACTGTGGCAAGGAGTTCAAGGATGTTCATCTGACAAAGGACCATATTGTCCCTGTCAGCAAGGGTGGTCCTAATACATGGACAAATTGTGTCACGGCGTGCGTTAGCTGCAACTCAAGAAAGAGCAACAAATCACTCGACCAGGCCGACTTGGAGCTGCTATACGTTCCATACGTACCTGACAAGGCAGAGGGTTTGATTTTGCAAAATAGAAACATTCTTGCAGACCAGATGGATTTCCTGAAAGACTTTCTACCAAAACATTCGAGGGTAAGACAGCTGATCTAAAAAGGCCCTTCGGGGCCTTTTTTGTTGTTGACTTTTGAACAATAGCAAAGTATAATGTAGAAATGAATTGATTTTGAGGAATTTTGAATGAAACAAAAATTTGATTGGTGGTTGAAATGGATTTCAACAGTAGTTCTTATTGCTGGTGCAGTTATGACAACACTTGATATTTCTCCAATTAACAAGTGGCTGTCGTTTGCTGGCAATGCTGGGTGGATGGTTGTTGGCTACATTTGGAAAGAATGGAGTTTGTTTATTATCAGCGTTGTTGTCGCTCTGATTTACGTGTATGGAGCGTTGTTTGTATAAATATTTGAAGGAGGTCTATATGTTGAACATTAAACAAGCAATTGAAATACTAGGAAAACTCTGGAAAAGCTTCTCTGTTTGGGCCATTGCAATTGTCCTAATTGTCGGGATTTGCACTGGTGCTTCCCTTGCAATCGACTACCTTCGTCGTGCAAAAGACCTAGAAAAGAGTGAACTCCAGTCAAAACTTCTATGGAACAACATTGGCCAGTGCTATTTTGTCGAGCTCGATGAGTTCAACAAATACTATAAGATTGTCCGAGTGCAAGATTGTGACAAAACCAAGTAAAACCACAGTTCCTTCTCCAAAACAATGGAAATTGACTTCGTTTAGAACGGCCCGTGCAAACGGTGAATGGTACATAAAAGCAAGTCTTTCATCGTTCGACACAATGTGTATTGTCATGTACAACGAGAAAACAGACGAATGCCAGGTTGGTTTTTTTACCGATGAGCTTGAGGCAAATCGGTTCATAGAATACACACTGGAAAAAGCATAGAAGAATCAACGCAAAAAGAGCCCCGAAAGGGGCTTTTTCTTTTTATAAATAAAGGGTAAACTTCACACAGGAAATTGCAATGATACGTTTTTTGTCTTTTTTAACCGAAGCAGCTGTCGGAGCTTTAAGTGCACATCAAGGGGTGGCCTTTGAAGTGTCATCTATGAAAGCATTAAAAAATGGTGAACACCCGACTAGTTTTCGAGATAAAGAGGGTAAGAAACCAGCTGATGTTGAGCACGAAATGAAAACTCGTTTGGGGTCTGAAGAGCACAGCAGTATTGAAAACGAGGGGAAAAAAGCTGCTGAGGCATTGAAGCAGCATCTATCTCTAACACACCCAGGTTATGAAATACATGACGTTACATGGACGAGCAACCCCAGTGACGTTCAAAGATATCATGAGAAGGAGAGCACTGCAGGACAACAGACACGAGATGATAATGCAGATTATGTGATTAAACTGCGTCATCCAAAGACTGGGGATATTAGACACGTTTCTGTTAGTAGTAAACGTGGATCTGAGTCAGCAAAAACACCAGGCCACAATACACTCACACAACTGACTGGAACTGATGAAAAAGAACCTCGCAATATTGAAGCTCAGTATGGAAAGAAGCTGAACGATTTACTGGGCAAGCATATATCCGGATATTCAGGCATGAGTTCGGAAAAAAAGGCCGACGCGTTCAGAAATTTTAAAAATTCAAAGGTGGCTGACCAAGCTAGAGAAATTGCTCGTGAAAGAGGTGTAGCAACAGCAAAGCATTATCATGAACAGTTTTCAAAGCTGAAAACTCATCAAATTAAAGAAGCTGTGAAATCAATTGCTGGTGCGGGAAGCAAATCATTTGAAACACATTTAAAGGTAGCCTCTAAAGGAGGCAAAGTTGCTGTGTCAGCACCAGACGAAGCAATAAACAATACATTAAATAACATGAAGAGTTTCCATGTTGTCCATGAAAACAATAGAGTAACTTTTCACGGTGTTGACCACGAAGGCAATACACACAAACTTGCTAACATTGAATTCAGATCAAAGAGTTTAAACTCTTCCCCGCACATTCCATATATTGGCACAAAAGTTTTGAAGGGCATGAAATGATAAGATTTCTTTCTTTCCTCACTGAAGCATCTTCTCTTGATAGCAAAGAGCTCGGTCATCTCTCCCATGTAAAAGATATTCCTCACGAAGACCCTTCAAAGATTAAGGAAGCTGTTGATCTTATTAAAGGCTTTCACCAACACAAGCTCGGCAAGGGAAACAAAGTTACAGGTCAATTAAAAGTTGACGGTGGGGCTTCTGTTGTCGTCGGTCATGATGAACAAGGAACGTTTGTGTCTGATAAGCACAGACATCAAGCAGGGAAAGTAGCAAGAACCCATGAAGAAGTTGATGAGCTGTTTGGTCATCACCCTGGATATGCAGCACAGATGAAGAATGTTCTTGACCATTCACATAAATTTGTTAATCCAGGACATACGATTCAAGGTGACTTGATGTTTACCGAGCACGACAAAGATAGACAGAGCACAACACCTAACAGAATTACATATGGTGCCAAGCATGGAGCAAAGATTGGTTTAGCAGCCCACACTGAAATCACAAATGGTGTTGCTCATGCTATTACACCAGAAGCTTTGCAACAACACAAAGATGTATTCATCCCACAATCTGAATACAAACCAAATCCTTCATCGTATCGTCCTGAAGATCAAAAGACAGCAGAAACACATATTGCAGCTGCAGAAAAACTAATCGGGCAGCATTCAGTAGGTCATTTGACGCCTGAACACGTCAAACATTTTACATCGTACATTGGTCAGTCTGTATTGAAAAATACACCACCTACCGTTGAAGGATATAAATCATTTCTCAGCGATAAGGGAAAGAAAGAAGCTGCAAAACTCAAGTCGGTTGCTGGTCAGCAAAAGAAAACAAACGAGTATCAAGCACACGTCAGCCACGTCAATGATAATGCAGAGCATTTCCAGCGCACGATTGACATTAGGCACCATCTTGGTCAGGCAAGCGAAGCAATGCTGAAGGATGTGCATCATCCTGATATGACAACGAAGATTGATAACAAGTTCTCACCAGGTGAAGGGATTGTTCTTCTCAAAAAAGATCGCTCTGGAGTCACAAGACCTGCAGCCAAGTTAGTTCCCTATGATGTATCTCACGCAATTAGAAACAATCCGAGGTTTGCAAAATGATAAAAAGATTCCTCTCATATATTACAGAACAGCAGGAGAAGCATGCTGTTCTTTTGTTTGGTAGAATGAACCCGCCAACATCAGGCCATGAAGAAAACGTTAATGCTGTAGTTCAGCATGCAAAAAAGATTGGTGCTGATGCGCACATTGTTGCCTCGCGTTCGAGTGGAGCAAAAACAAAGAAAGGCCCAAACAAGGATCCACTGACACCTGAACAAAAAGAAAAACATATGAAACGTGCGTTTCCTGGCGCTCATGTTTCTGTTGCAGATGCAGAGCATCCTTCAATTTTTCACCAGGTGAAAAGACTTCACAAGATGGGATACAAACATATTACAATTGCAGGTGGAAGTGATCGTGCCGGTGAATATGAAAGAATTAAACAGTATCATGGTCCTGAGGGCAAAGATGAAGAACATCGCTTCAAGTCCGTCAATGTTCTAAAGACTGGTGAGCGCAAGGCAGGAATATCTGGTACAGACATGCGCGCACACGCTGAGAACAACAACTACGAAAGCTTCAAAAAACACCTTCCCTCAAAGATAAAAGCAAACGAACAACATGCGCGTGAAGTGTTCAATGATGTGAGAAAAGGACTTGGAAAGTGAAACGTTTCTCAAACTTTCTGATTGATGAAGAAGCAAGAGCTCTTCATGTCTATGACATTGATGATACACTGGTACATCCTACAGCAAAAATTAATGTCAAGAACAAGAAAGGCGAAGTCGTCAAGACTCTTGATACGCACGAATATGCAAAGAGCTCGAGACGTCCGCTTCCAGCTGGGCATTCATACGATTTTGGAGAATTCAGATCTGCAGAAAAGTTTTCAAAAGAATCGAAGCCAATCAAGTCAATGATCAGTCATGTTCGCTTGACTTCTGCAACAAAGGGGAACAAGGTAATTTTCAATACTGCTCGCGCAAACCTTGATGACAGAAAAAAGTTTGTCGGGGCTT
>Ga0222712_10005918_pt1 | contig 12211 bp, 3 predicted proteins | sample C33_657DmetaG_FD_165043 | JGI IMG/M metagenome (GOLD analysis project Ga0222712, IMG submission 165043) | Estuarine water microbial communities from San Francisco Bay, California, United States - C33_657D | ecosystem: Environmental > Aquatic > Marine > Unclassified | place: USA: California...
CGCGACGTTCGTCGTAAACGTAAACTTCCCCGGGCACTCCGCCTCCGTCTTATCGACGAGCATCTTCACCCGAGGCGCGTAGTTTCATTTCTCGCAGTACTACGATGACGATGACGACGACGACGACGATCGCCCTTGCCGTCAGTCCTCACTCGTTCCCAAATCGTTCGCCATTCGCGCGCACCTCGATGTGAATCGGAATCCCACGTGCGACGACCGCGCCGCGTGTCGTCGCCTTCGCCTTCGCCTTCGCGCGCGCATTGCTCGACGTCGCGCGCGGCACTCGCACGCTCCTATTCGTCGTCGTCGATGTCGATGTCGCCATGATGATGTGCGACGAGCGATGACGACCACGCGTCGCCCGATCGCTCGATCGATCGATCGATCGATCGATCGACGTAATGGATAATCGTCGCGCGCGAGGCCCCGTGCGCGCGAACGACGCGCGTCCGTCGTTCGCGCGACTGACGGACGCGACCAATGGCGCGAACGCGATGAATGTATGCTTTGAATGTCCGATATTCAAAGCATACATTCGCATGGTCCGTCGTCCCATGACGACTCGCGACTCGCCACTCGTCACGGCGCGTGCAGTGGAGGAGAAGAGGAGACTATCTTCAGGATTCCAGAGAAAAGTGAAAACTCACTCACAGTAAAGTCGATGAATGTATGCTTTGAATGTCCGATATTCCACGCCCTCTGTCGCATGGTCCGTCGTCCCATGACGACTCGCGACTCGCGACTCGTCACGGCGCGTCCGTCGTCGGTCGCGCGTCTCCGTGGTCGTCGTCGCCCGTCGCGCGTCGTCCGTGTCGCGGTCGACGTTTAGGTGACGAATGGCGAGTGATGACTCAAAGCACGCGCATCGTCCAATGACGCGCGCGCGATCGCCACGCGATCGCGTTCGCCCGCGCGCGCGTCATCGCGTGTCGTCGACGTCGTCGTCTCTTGACGCGCGCGCGCGCGTCGGTCGCGAACACCACGCGCGACGAGCGTGCGTTGGGTGACATCGAACGACGCGTTGGCATTTTTTTTCTGGTCCGACGTTCGAAGTCGTTCGTCGCGCGCGCGTCGAGCGCACGCGAACGACGTCGCATTCGCGTTCGGGGAAAAGCGAAAAGCGCATCGCGCGGTTGGCGTCGAACGGGCGCGACGTCGCGTTGAATCGCGAGCGCCGAGCGAACGCGCGCGCGACGAAAGGACGACGGTTGAGGAATCGAATCGAACGAATTTATTTCATTCGTTTCATTTGCGATTCCGTCCGTCGTCGAACGAACGCGCGGTCGACGTCGGGCGCGCGACGTCCGCAGTGCGAACGCGCGCGCGCGACGTCCGCGAGGGGTGGATCTCGCGCGCGATCGCGTGAGATCGCGCGCGACGGTCGGTTGGACATAGAGCGAGCGAGCGAGCGATGCGTCGCGCGACGTCGACGCCGGATTTCATCGCGAGCGCGCCGAGTGGTGAACGACAACAGAATGGGAAAAAAAGCGTCTCACCGACGGTGCTCATCGTGGATGATTCTTCGTTTAATTTGAAAGTGGTGTCGCGCGTGGTGTCGCAACTGTTCACGTCGGCGCGCGTGGCGACGGCGAGCGACGGACGAGAAGGAGTACGAATGTATAAGGAATTGCGAGCGCAAGAACCGGATGTGAAATTGGCGATGGTGGTGATGGATTTTAACATGCCAGGCGTGGATGGCGTCACGGCGGCGCGATATATTCGCGCGCTTGAGGCGATGGATATGGGGGAGGAATTCAAGCGCGCGAGCGCCGGGGACGGGTCCAACGCGTCGTCGCAGAGCGGCGAATTGTATAATAGTGGGGAAAAGCGCGAGGCGAAACCAAAACCTCGGCGAGTACCGATCGTAATGTATACTACGGAACTACAAGTCGTTTTACCGGCACTCATCGAGGGTATCATCGATGACCGCATACCCAAGATTTGCTCCAAAGAGCTGTTTCAATCCACGTTGGCGCGTCACTTACAGGATGAGTTCAGCCAGTTTCTACAGCCTTCCCTCGGGTACGACAAAAACAGAGCGCACAGCGAAAATGATATGGCGGACATCATGCTTGAAACTGACACCTGGAACTTGGAGCAATTGTATGAATCTCTTGACGAACCCTCGGCGGCGGCGAACGAGAAGGATGGTCGCAAGCGCGCTCGAGCGGGGACTGGTGAAAAGAGCAAGTTTCGGCGAGGTGGCGAAGATTCAGAAATGATCGATTTAAGCACCAAGCCTCATGGGCGCACGGGGTTTTTCGCGAGGTTTCCCAAGACTTTAAGAAAATTCTTCGGTTTGCAGCCGAGCAAAACGCCTCGTAATAAAATGATTGAGCGCCAACGCAAAGGAGCGGTGATGTCTGAAAAATCTGCAATGTTTGCCAGGATCCAAAGCGAAGATAACCTTCGATATGTCTCTCATGATCGTAAATCGACAATGTAGCTCTAGTACTACTGTAGGATGTAGTGGAAATAGTTTGACTTTTGAACGCGCAGCAAACCTCGCCTCGCAAAAGCCAAGCGACGACGCTGGGTAATTGCGACGGAACGTTAAAAAAAAGCGCTAATTTATGTTACAAATCATCTAATGAACTTAGTCGGTAGGAGCGTATCGTCGATGATACGCTGTGGTATGTCCGATCTGTCTCCACCCAACGCTTGTCGAATAGCGAGGAGTTGCGCCTGTCGCAATTCGCGAGTGACGATGGCCTCTTTCATGCCATCTGACTTCTCAGCCATGTGAATCGCTTCAACCGTGCTGTATGAATGCAACTTTGCTGGAATGAAATCTTTCTCACCGTCATCGAGCGATACGTGATCGGCGCTGATGAGCTCGATTTCGCCAAGTTTTTTGTTGTGGTAGTAGTTTGGAACGGGACGAAAGCCAACGATGCGCGAGTCATCCTCTGGCAACGCATTCACTTTGGCCTCGGATCGCGTGGGCCACATCCATGTTCCGACGATTTCGTCCGCGCCTTGATCATTTACGATCGCCAGCGATCGACGATCATACTCTGACTCGATGGTGACGTGCTGCTTTCGCTCGCCAGTCGTGTTCAGCGCTCGAGCGACTCTGTCATGGAATGGCTCGATGTATCGCTCCTTAGTCATGGTCACATTCGGGGGCGCAACTATTCCGAACCCGTTTGAACCTTGAATTAACCATTTACCCGCGGCTTCCGCACGATTTGTGAGTAAAGGTGCGTTCGTCTGTGAGCGGTAAGTGGAGCGCGCGCCGCACTCAGAAAGCATCCGCGCGATATTCATTCTCACGCTCATGACCAACTGGTACCGGGCTTGAGACACGCGGAAAAGGTCTTCCGCCGTGCCCCATAAATACAGTACTCGACCATGAATGGCACGCATATCCACGCCTTTGGGATCTTGCAACGTTTGTAATGAAATTGATGTCGGATCTGCACCCTGCATGAGCATGTGACGAACGAGTTGCTCACAACCAATCGCTCTGCTGTCCGCTCGAATAGCCGCAGTGACGGCCCACATGAGAGGGTAACTTCGAAGTTTCACAGAATGCTCGCCTTTGGGAACAAATTTCGCATCCAAATTCTCGCTCAGAACAGATTTATCACCCTCATCGACGTAGCGCGATCGCAACTCCTTGTACCTTGTAACTCGGTGCGCCTTAAGCTGTTGACGAATGTTCGGCACCACGTTGGGAGCGAGCATGGAATGCAGGCCGACTTTATTCACTTCAGCACCCTTATTCATGCACATCTTAGCCAACGTGATACCTGTGGCGAGTTGCTCCTGAGATTTTGCAGTCGCCGCACCGTACAAGGCAGCGAAGAGCGGCGTATACTCGTAAGGCACGAGACCGACGCCGTAGTCCGCCAAAAGTGGATTTCTAGCAAACTGATTGATGTCTTCTTCACTTGCGCGCTCGATAATTTCCACAGCCACAGCCATGGTCACTTTTACTCTCGACGCGTGTCGGGTCTCGAGTTCTTGACGCGTTAGAGGTTCGTTAGAAACGTACTCTGGAATCAGATCGCGAGCGTCATTGACACGCTCATCAGCAAACTCTTCACCGGCTTCGCTCGGCGCACCTAATTCATCAACATCGCCGTACAGCTCTGCAAGCATCGCTTCATCTTCGGCACTTACGGATTGGTTGTGCATGCCCTCTACGTCAGCTGCTTCCACCTGATCGTCGATACCTTGCGCTTTCTTGTCATCTGTAGTTCTCACTCTCGGTTGCATTTGGCCACCAAACTCGTCAAACCCCTTAGGGATTATACTGATCTTAGCAGCAGCAGCCCGCAACTTTTCTTCCTGCTCTGCGATATCCCAGTCCAAAGTTTTCGTGTCGTTGGCTTGGTATTCAAGTTCGACTTGTTTTGCGTTTGGTTCCTCAATATACTTGTTGTGATCGGAGCTTTTCGTGGACATGATCTCTAAATTATTTTCCGCGTTCACTAACTTCTTCTTGATCTCATCTTCCCTGCGTTTGTTTTCTTCGCGTGCCAACTGCAACGCGCGGGCTTCCATGGACGTATTGACTACCGCGGTTGTGCGCACGAGTCCAGGAATATCTCTTCGGGCGGCGACGTGCGAGTGACCGAAACGAGAGCCTTCGAGACGAACCACAAAGTCCCTCTTATCTACGTCCTGCGTACCGCCATCGGAGAGTTGCCCAGGTGGTGCGTCCACGGTATATTGCAAATTATCAGCTCGTGGCTCTCGAAGTCTATCGAGAACCGCCTGCCGTTGAAGGTTTTGCTTCTCACCGCCGACGACTGCTACGCGCACCTCTGCAGTATCGAGCATGACGCCACGCAAGTTATGTTCTCCTTTCGTATTCACGGCGCTGTCCATGGCTGCGCCGTGCCGCATGGGAACAGGTAAGGCCATGTCCATCGTAGGCGTTGTTGTCGATATCTCCTGCTTTGCGGCCTGATTCAAACGAAGTAGAACCTCACCAACGTTCACCTGCTCATATTCAACCGGAGTTTCGGGCGGGGCGAGGGGCGCTGCAGCTTCGACCGCCGCAGTAACAGCCATGGCGACGAGCGAACCCTCGATCCAAGAATGATGATTTTTTTCGATTGGTTTATCAATCCTCGCTCCCAAGCTCAAAAGGAGCGTGACTAATTCAAGCGCCTCTTTGTGCCCCTCTTTCGCAGCCGCTTCAATGGCCCAGAAAATTGGCGGGTACTGGCTGGTCCCTGAACGTGGCGGAAGAGACGGAAAAGGTGCTCCAAAATCAAAATTTGCGACTGTTCCAAACATAGACGACCGAACGGATTCCACGTCGTCAGCACGTGATCCTTGAATCGCCTTCAACTTGCTTATTTCCTGGAAAATTCTGGAAAATTCCAACTTGCCGAGTTCGCCGTCAGACAAATCCTCATGCTCGCCCGGCCTGTTGGGTGCTAGATCGTACTCCGGATCGCGGATGCGATGCACTACTGATGCAAGCTCCGCATTTTCAATCGCACGCTGCTGCTGCAAGCTGGACTCTTGCGTCATGACATACGTCACACGTGCAACATTTGTATTCGTAAGCTTGAGCGCTTCCAAGTACGGTGTAGGAATTACGTCGTGGTACACCTCCGTGCAACACAAGTTGGGATCCGCTCCTTTCTCTTTGAGAATGATTTTAATCAAACGCAAAATACGCCTGCGATCCATTCTTCCAGCGCGTAAGGCATGTATAAGTTGGATCAGCACTGTGCTGGAGCTATCGCCTGGGAATAAAGCTTTTCTATCAACTGTGACGCTTCTTTTCAGAAGTTCTTCGAAACAGTTGTCCGCCCCTTCAACACCGTTGAAAATCGCCAGCGCGAGAGCGAAAAGTGGTGTGCATAATATCGGATAAGGCCCTAAACCTCGAGAGTTGATGTCAGCCTTCTTCTGCAGAAGCAAGTCGAACAGACTTATCACTTCGGTCATCCCCCGAGAGATGTACCCCGCTACGATGTTCAGCGGCGTCGTCACAGCTTCGGCGCACTGGTCTGAGCATTCTCTTTGGAGCTGCATCTTCACATCAGGGTTTGCGCCCTTAAGTAGCAACTGCTTGGCAAGATCAATGCAGTCGAGCATCGCGTGTCTGGATCTGGTGAACGTAATGGCCTCGCTCCTTTCGTCCTCGCTGAGCCCCATTAGAGCGTTGATTTCAGTCAACATCGCTGCTGACTTGTCCATGTATGCGAAAGTTGAGCTCTGTGCATTTGCAATCAATTGCAGCCACCTTTCTTCACGCGCTATTTTAGCTGCGCCGCGCAGGCGCTCATATTCCTCTGGAGTTACAATTTTACCAAATTTTCCCGATTTGGTTTGAAACATTTCCTCAGTGAAACCGACGACGTAAGTCTTTCCATCCTCGTCAATGTACTGTGTCGCTCCTTTCGCGTGAAGGGTCGATTCCGTGTCGCCTAATTCGTCTTCTGCGATTTTCGCATCTATTTCACGTCCCTCTGAAGTCCCACGAGCCTGCTTTTCAGCCTCCGCAATCCGACGAGCAATCTCTTCGGCTTTCGAATCACGCGCTTCTTCAGCGGCTATTTCGCTTTGTGTCTTCTGAAGATTCCGCAATCTGTCCATATCCGCCTGTTCTTTGCGAGCGATCGCGCCTTGTCCATCGAATGCAGCGTCGTTAATGTCCGGCAAATAGCTAACCATACTCGCCACATCATCGCCGTCTACGCTGGCGAGACGACGTTTGCCACCACCGCTCAGCAGTTCAGATCCCATCATACTCGCCGTATCTGAAACGCTCGACCTTTTTACGGCTCCATCCCACCACGAAGCCGTTTCTATGAACCCATGGGAGTTAAAGGCCGCCGAAGCGTCGATGGCGTCGACTACCATCGTGAGCAGCGGCAGCGCTTTCCCGTGATGCGGACGAGCGCCGACAATGTCGCCAACTGTTTTTGTACCAGCCAACAACACATCCATGAGCGCCACCGCAGGCGGTCCTGCGCCTTCGGCGATTGCACACGCTAAAATAAAAAGTGCCGGTCCTTTGAGGTCCGTTTGTACTTCTACTGGCGCTATTCTACGAACTTCGATCTCCTCTAACGAAGGCCGATGGCTGAACGACGATTCAAGCGTCAAGTTAATGTCGCCGCAGCCCTGAATTATCAATCCCCCGAGCCTTGCGATTCGTGCCTTGTGCGCGTACGTCATTTCGTACGCTTCGCTCGACTCTAGAGCGGCGCACAGAACGGTGAGCGGTGTGAGGTACGTTCCGCAGCACGCGTGCGGGCCCGGGCGCGAACAGGCGGTGTTCGCGCTCGCTCCGGCGGCGATCAACCGCGCTGCGAGTACTAACGTCTCCTCACCCGCCCCCGATATCACGGCAAGCGCGCAAAAGAATAACGGAGAACCTTCGGTGCCGGTCATGCCCACATAAGGCGCGATGCGGCTGTCTGCGATCAAACTCGTCTCGGGCCTCATTCGCGAGGTCCCCTCCGGACTCGCTCCCGCGGCTAACAACGCCGTGGCGAAATCCACGATCGCCGACGGCTCTTGCACAAAGTGCTCCTCGCGATCTCTGACTTGCGCCTGAATAGCTTTCACCGCCTCCACGTACATCTGGCCCTGCGCTTCGAGTTCTTTCAACGCCCCTTCGTGTTGCGCCTCCCGTTGTATCTCCAAATCTTGCCGTATCCTCGCCTCCATCGGTGACATCCGTCGCCTCTCGAGCATCGAACACAACAGACTAAGCGCCGTGATCCCTTTCCCATGCTGCGGTCTGTTCCCTCTGGCGTTCATATCGCACTCCAGCTTCACCAACTCATCGAGCGCCGGTTTCACCTCGCTCGCGTTCGCGCCCTCAATCATCGCGCACGCGAGCAACCACAACCCCCCCCCGCTCGCCCCATCGCTCGTCACCCTGGTTTCCTCCAGCGCATCGCACTTCCCTTCTTGTACTTTCCCTACGTCGATCGCCCTCGATCGCTCCTCGTGCGCCGCGCGTATCGCCACCCGCGTCGCGTCGAGCTTCTCCTCGCGCTTCAACTTCGCGAGCGCGCTCGCTTGGTGCACCGCGCGCGCGATCGCCTCGTTGACGTTTTCCTCGTCCTCCGCGTTCGATGACCGCGATGAACGACGCATGCGTCGCGACGTGACTTTTCACTCAACACGACGACGCGAACGCGAACGACGACGCGAACGACGACGACGGTGGGTGACGCCAACACCACGCAGGCGTGCAGGACAGCTGAAAGACGATCAGCGGGCGTGGGGGTTGTTGAGTGAATGACTCAAGGTACGAGCGTTCGTAGGAGACCCCCGAAGGCGATCGCGATGGGAGGAATCAATCGAGAGCACATCTCATAACGACACGGTGTTGTTTCGTGCTTTAAAAAGCATGTGCTTAGACGTGAAATCACCGAAAACGTGCGAGTCTCGATCGTGCACCCGCGTCTCGTCTCGCTCGTCGAGCTCATACTCGCCCTCTCGTCGACGCCTCCGACGGCCCTGTGGTGACACCCCCAGATAGCCACTTGTCTCGTAATCGACCCCCGCGACGCCGATTCGTCGACGGCTGTACGATTTAAACGCGCGAGCTGTCGGTGTGCGATGCAGAACGCGCACGCGCGATGGGGGCGCGCGCGCGCGATGACGACGTTTCTGATGACGACGACATCGAAGCAAACGCACGACATCGAAGTAAACGCTCGCGTTCAGACGCCTCGGACGACGAGGCGTACGTCCGAGGGGCGATCACGCGCGTGACGTTGATGAATTTCATGACGCACGCCAAGTGCGAGTTCTACCCAGGGGCGCGTTTGAACGTGATCATCGGACCGAACGGTACGGGGAAGAGCGCGTTCGTGTGCGCGCTGTGCGTTGGGTTGGGTGGGGCCACGAAAACCCTCGGACGCGCGGGGAAGGTTGAGGATTTCGTGAAGCGAGGGGAGGAGAACGCGTACGTGGAGATCGCGTTGCGCGGCGCTCGAGTCGGGGAGAAAGTGGTGGTGCGACGAGAGTTTAATATTAAAGGGAATTCGACGTGGCGGTTGAATGGGGCGGTGGTGAAGCAAGAGCGCGTGATGAGCGAGATGGCGGATTTGAACGTGCAGTTGAATAATCTGTGTTCGTTTCTCCCGCAAGACCGCGTGGCGGCGTTTTCGATGCTCAATCCGCAAGAATTGCTCTCGGAGACGGAAAAGGCGATTGGGAAAGCGGAATTGTTCGACCAACACGAGCGGTTGAAGGAGATGAAGGCGGCGATCCATGATTTGGAGCGCGGGGTGGAACAAAAGAAGAGTCGCATGGAAAAATTGCAGCGCGACAACGACGCGCTCCAGCGCGACGTTGAACGCTTGCGAGAGCGCGATGAATTGATAAAAGAGGCAGATGAAATGATGTTGAAGAAACCGTGGTTGGAGACGGAAGAGCTGAAGGAGTATGCGATGACGCTCAAGAACGCGTATGAAGAGCAAAAAGAAATCGTCGCCGCAGTAAAAGCCGAGCACGGCGCTTTTCTTCCGACGTACAACGATGTGGCATCGAAGAGCAATGAAAGTGTGGATCAAATTGCTTCTATGCAAAAATCACAAGAAGCGACAAAAGACAAAATTAAGCGCTGCGATGGTAAATTCAACAAGCTCGGCGGCGAGCAAGACGCGTTGGAACAAAACTTGGTGGGCGAACGACAAGAGGCGTTGCACGCAAAGGAAAAAATACAAAAGCGTTTGCGAATGATCCGACAGCATGAAGAAGAGCTTGAGCATATACCCCCTGTCCCCGCTGATTTGGTTGAACGTATGAAAGAAGTCAAAAGTCGGTCGAACGCGAAGAATGATGAGATGCGAGCCGTCGAAGCGACCATCCATGACGCTAAGCAGGGACTTCTTCCACACAAACGCGCTCTCGATACGTTTACCGATCAGCTGCGAAAAATCGATTCAGTTCGGGATAAAAAAATCGAACAGTTATCGGCGCATCGCAGTTTTGGTAGACTCAAGGAGGCTGACGAGTGGGTGAAAAGTAAAAAGCAAGTGTTCCATGGTAAAGTCTTCGGGCCGCTGATTACAGAGATTGAAGTTACCGACCCAATGCATCAAAAATTCATCGAACAACACCTTGGTCCGCATGTATTAGCGACATTCATCGTCACCGACCCTCGTGATGAAAGACTCGTAAGCGAACAGATGAAGCAATTCCAAATTAACGTTTGGATGCCGCGCCGAATCGATAACTTTGTTCCCGGCGAGGTCAGTTCACAGCTTTTGAAGGCTGGTGTGTCGTGTACTATGGACAATTTATTCAAAGCCGATCCTATTGTCAAGCAATCTTTGAACGACACGCACCGCATTTGCCGCGTGCACATCGGTGACAACACCTTGACGTCGACGTCGGTGAATGAGATTTTCAAAGCTGGATTGAGCGACAACGTTTACTGTCCGCAAGGCGTGTACATGCACAAGAAATCTCGTTACGACCAAACTGCCTCGACGATGAGTCAATCTGAAATTCGACCCTCCCGGTTTTTCGTTTCCGAACTGTCCAATTCGAGGCAAGACATAGTTAACAAGCACGCGCAGGCTCATAAGAAGTACAGCGAGTGCGAAGCTGAAATTGCCCAGCTCGAGCAGCAGGCGAACACGCTGCGGCATGAGATTGTGAAGATTCAAAACGATCTCAAGCTTCTCACCATGCAACGTGATGCACCTGTGGCGCAACGGAAAAAACTCGAGCTTATGATCGCGCAGCATAAATCGTTTCTGAAAGAGGAAGAAAAGTTGTTGAGCGTCGAAGATGTCGAGAAGAAATATGGACAGAAACGTAAAGATCTCATGAGAGAGCGCACGCAGGTGGCGGTAGATCTCATCGAACAAACGCTGCTGTCGCATAAGCTGTGCCGCGAGATGAATGTGGAATGTTTGAGAGGAGCAGAGCGACTCGCGCGAACGGAAGCAATTAAAAATCAACTGGAAGAAATTGAAAATCGTTACACGGAGTTGAAGACGAAGCGAGATGAACTTAAGGAAAAGTTCACGAAAGCTCGAGATAATCACGCGGCGAAAAGAAATGAGGCGATGACAATAGCACCGCTCACGCCCGAGCTCGAAGAGCGTTTCGTGAAGATTCGGGCGAAGACTGTTGAGGAACTAGAAATGATGGTCAGCAACTTGCGCGAACGCGCGGATGCGATTTTATGTCAAAATCCGAGCGCTCTTGAGGAATTCAACAACCGCCGTAAGGAGATTGCGCAGCTCGGCAAAACGCTCGAAGGAGAAATCAAGAGCTTGGAGGAAAAGCAAGGTGAAATCCGCGCAATCAAAGACCAATGGCTTCCAAAGTTGAAGAGTGTCATCGCCAAGATTAGCGAGAAGTTTTCAGACAATTTCGCACACATCGCGTGCGCTGGTCAAATCACGCTCTCTGGTGACGGCTCTCGCGAGCATGGTGGTTTCGGAGATGACTTTCAGAATTATTCTTTGGAGATTCGTGTGAAATTCCGCGCTAATGAAGACATGCACCTACTTGATGCGCATCGTCAATCCGGCGGCGAACGCTCGGTGAGCACCATGTTGTACATGATTGCACTTCAAGGTTTTACCTCTGCTCCGTTCCGAGTCGTCGACGAAATCAACCAAGGCATGGATGCCAAGAATGAACGCAAGGTGTTCTCGCGCATGGTTGAGGCGGCGACGGTAAAGGGCACGCCGCAGTGCTTCGTCGTTACGCCCAAGTTACTAACGCAGCTGAGGTACAGCAAGGACTGCACAGTGATGTGTATCTTCAACGGGCCGAACGTGCGCGAAATGGCGTCGAAATGGCGCGAGATGCAAGCAGTGTTCGACGCGGAGAGCGTTCCCACGCCTGAACGATAAGATGACGTCGTTTCGAAAAGCACGAGTGCACTGTAGTAGTGGTTAGTGGGCGCTTCCACGTTTTAGCTCTTGAAATGTTGTCACTTCACAAACAATTGAAAAATTACGAGTGCGCAAAGCGGGCGTTTTTACAAAAGGACACGAACGATAGATTGAATCAATGTAATCTTTGCGTTTGGTGGTGTTGAATGAACACCAGATGGTTGTGAGAACGTTCGTTTGAAGCGTTCCAATTTTTGTTTTTTTGACTGCAGGCGAGCGGTTAAACAATCGTTTACCCACCGAAACCGTACAAGGTGCGGCCTTGGCGCTTGAGGGCGTAGACGACATCCATGGCGGTGACGGTCTTTCTGCGAGCGTGCTCGGTGTACGTCACCGCATCGCGGATGACGTTCTCG
>Ga0222712_10005921_pt1 | contig 12207 bp, 10 predicted proteins | sample C33_657DmetaG_FD_165043 | JGI IMG/M metagenome (GOLD analysis project Ga0222712, IMG submission 165043) | Estuarine water microbial communities from San Francisco Bay, California, United States - C33_657D | ecosystem: Environmental > Aquatic > Marine > Unclassified | place: USA: California...
TCTCGATGAGATCGAAGCGATTGGCGCGCGCGATGGCCAGCTCACTGGTGTGCCTACCGGCTTTAAGGATCTCGATGAATTAACTAATGGTTTCCACCCAGGAAATATGGTCGTACTCGCAGCGCGTCCTGCGATTGGTAAATCAACTCTGGGGCTCGACTTAGCGCGTAATGCCTCCATTAAACATGGTCTTACCTCAGTGATCTTCTCTCTAGAAATGGGGCGGAACGAGATCACCATGCGCATGCTCTCAGCCGAAGCTCGGGTTCCCTTACAGAATATGCGCTCTGGCACGATGAGCGATGATGAATGGTCGCGGTTGGCAAGAAGGATGGGTGAAATCTCCGATGCCCCACTCTTTATCGATGATTCGCCCAATTTGAATATCATGGAGATTCGTGCAAAAGCGCGTCGTTTGAAGCAACGTCATAACCTCAAACTCGTCATCATCGATTACCTCCAGCTGATGTCGAGTGGTAAGCGCGTTGAGAATCGCCAACAAGAGGTCTCTGAATTCTCTCGCCAATTAAAGCTCCTTGCGAAAGAGCTCGATTGTCCCGTTGTAGCAATCTCGCAGCTCAATCGTTCGCCAGAGCAACGCTCTGATAAGCGTCCGATGCTCTCAGATCTTCGTGAATCAGGTTCGATTGAGCAGGATGCCGATATGGTGATCTTGCTTCATCGTGAAGATGTCTATGAGCGCGACTCCCCTCGACAAGGCGAAGCTGATTTGATTGTTGCTAAGCACCGTAATGGCCCTACGAAGACTGTGACCGTCGCCTTCCAAGGCCACTTCTCGCGCTTTGTCGATATGGCACAACAGCTCTAACAGAGCTTTACTTGTGCGCTTCTTGTCGGGCGCGTTCGGTGAGATAGATGCCAACGAGCACGGTTGCACCACCGATGATCTGCAGTGGTGTGAGCGCCTCACTCAAGACAATCCATGCGATGCCGCCAGCAATCACCGGCTCTAACATGGCAATGACGCTTGCTTGTGAGGCAGGGATACTCTTTACGCCGTAGGTAATAAAGATGTACGGCGCAATCGATCCAAAGAGGATGAGAATCCCAATGAGTTGCCACCCGATGATGAAATTTCCTGGGCTTAACTCTTCAAGCGAAAGTTGGGCCGTGAAAATCTCAGTAGGAAATGTCCATGGTGGTTGGATGATGGCAAGAGTCAGGGCGGCAAACCCAAAGACATAGACGAGCAGACTGAGACCGTTGCGAGTCTTTACCGTCGATTCCAGGCGGAGGAAGTAGTAGGCGAGGCAGAGCGCATCGATAAATGCGGCGAGAACTCCGAGGCCATCAAGTTTCAATCCTTGCCAAATTTCCGTGACGAGAAAGAGACCAGAGAGCGCCGTCCCGATGCCCCACCACATCATCGGCTTGACGATTTGGTGACGGAAGAAGCGGATAAAGATTGCGATCCAGATAGGGGCGGTGAATTCGATAACCAAAGTAATACTCACCGGCATTCGAGTCACGGCAAAGAAATAGAAGGCCTGCACACCAGCGATTCCAATGATTCCCATCAGAATCAGATTCGGGAGCTCTTGCCTGGTTACCTTAAGTGCTTGGCGATTAGTGATGAGTAAGAAGAGTAAGAGCGCTAGGAAGACCCCAGTAGTTCGGATTTGGGTCAGGCGCACCGGGCTGATTCCGCCGGCGATGATGAGTTTGGCAAGAACGCCGGTAGTAGCGAAGAAGAATGCGCTCGAAACGACGAGTATTTCACCGGTGAATTTGCGCACCGGTTGAGTGTACTAGAAAGCGTTCTCAGCCAACTCCATAACAGTGTTATCAGTCTTTTCGATGATTGCGCGATCCACTGCAACGTGTGGAAGTACATTTTCGACAAAGAACTTCGCGGCTGCGATTTTTCCTTGATAGAACGCCTTATCTTTCTCACTTGCCGTTGCTAGCTTTTCGGTTGCGATGTCGGCCTGGCGGACAAGAAGCCAAGCGCAGATAATGTCGCCAACATTCATCAGCAATCGACTTGTGTTCAAGCCAACTTTGTAGATTTCCTTCGGATCTTCTTGAGATGCCATTGCCACACCAACTAAGGCGCCAATAGAAGTATTCACTTCATTGAGCGCGGCCCCGAGTTGCGCCTTAATTTCGGCATTGGCGCCGCCTGATGCAGCTACTGCGCCAATCTCTTTTCCAATTTTTCGGATTGCTTTGCCGCCATCCTTGACGATCTTACGGAAGAAGAAATCGAGTCCTTGAATTGCGGTCGTACCTTCATACAAGGTATCGATCTTGGCATCGCGAACATACTGTTCGAGCGGCCAATCTTGAGTAAATCCAGAGCCACCAAAGGTTTGTAGTGACTCGGTTCCGAGCAAGGTCCACGATCTCTCGCTGCCATATCCTTTAACTATTGGAAGTAGTAAGTCATTGAGCGCTTCTAATTCAGCGAGCTTCGCAGGGTCTTCTCCTGAGGTTTGTTTGATGACGATTTCATCTTGGATTGATGCGGTGTAAAGCACAAGTGCGCGCATCGCTTCGGCGTAGGACTTTTGCACCATCAACGAGCGACGTACATCTGGGTGATTGATGATGGTCACACGAGGGCTCGCCTTGTCAGCAGCCTTCGTTAAATCAGGGCCTTGAACGCGGGTTTTCGCATATGCAAGGGCTTGAAGGTAGCCAGCGCTTAATGTGGCGATAGCTTTTGTGCCAACCATCATTCGGGCGAATTCAATGACTTTGAACATTTGTGCGATGCCTTCGTGCACTTCGCCAAGTAGATAACCCACTGCAGGTTCCTTCTCGCCCAAGTTCATCTCACATGTTGAAGAAACATTAAGACCCATCTTGTGTTCGATCTTGGTGACATAAACGCCATTACGCTTACCAAGCTCGCCGGTCTTATGATCAAACATGAATTTCGGAATGAGGAAGAGGGAGAGGCCTTTTGTGCCAGGTCCGCCACCTTCACGGCGAGCGAGCACGAAGTGAATGATGTTCTCACTCAAATCATGATCACCTGATGTGATAAATCGCTTGGTACCGGTGATGTGCCAAGTGCCATCGCCTTGATCTACTGCCTTGGTACGACCAGCGCCGACATCGCTACCAGCATCTGGTTCGGTGAGCATCATTGTTGCGCCCCATTCACGCTCGATCATTAGGCGAGCGATGTTTTTATCGCGCTCAGTCCCGAGCATGTAAGCAACATGGGCGAATGCGGTACCGGATGCATATATATGTATCGATGGATTAGAGCCAAGGATCATCTCGGCAATAGCCCAGCGGATTGACGGTGGAATTACCGTGCCGCCGAGATCTGCTGGCGCATCGATGCGCCACCACTCGCCATCCATGTATGCGCGGTATGACTTCTTAAATGACTCAGGAAGTTTCGCATCGCCAGTTGCAGGATTGAAATCAACTCCGAGTCGATCACTTTCGACGAACGATGCAGCAAGATCCACTTCAGCCAAGCGCTTGACCTCTTCAAGCATTCCCATCGCAGTAGCGCGATCTACTTCAGCAAAGGGGCCTTTCTCCAAAATCTCATCACGTTTGAGCAGGTCAAAGAGGGTGAACTCGATATCGCGGAGGTTGGCTATGTAGTGGGTCATAGCCCGATATTACCCGCCAGTAACTTAGCCTGCCAACCGAAGGCGCTACTCAGGAAGGCTTAAGGAAGGTGTCCTAGATTGGGACCATGGAACTTTGGATTGCCCTTGGCGCTGCGGCGCTCATCATCGTCTTTCTCATCAGTCAGTACAACAAACTCATTCGCCTCAACGTCGCGGTAGATGAGGCGTGGGCGCAGATTGAAGTTCAACTCAAGCGCCGCTCTGACCTGATCCCCAACCTTGTTGAGACGGTCAAAGGTTATGCCAGCCATGAGAGCGCGACCTTTGAGAAGGTGGTGCAGGCACGGGCTGCTGCAACCACAGCGAGCGGAGTACCCGATGTCGCAGCTGCCGATGGCATGTTGACGCAAGCGCTTCGTGGACTACTAGCAGTGGCTGAGAACTATCCAGACCTCAAGGCCTCTGCCAACTTCCTCTCGTTGCAAGAGGAGCTAGCGACTACCGAGAATAAGGTGAGTTTCGCGCGTCAGTTCTATAACGACAACGTCCGCTCACTAAATACCGCAATCAAGACGGTGCCTTCTAGTTTCTTTGCTGGAGTGGCGAAAGTTGGCGAGCGCGAATTTTATGAAGTCGATGATCCACAGGCACGAAATGCGCCGAAGGTGCAATTCTAAAAATCGATGAGTAATTTCAGGGCGCTGCAGAGTTCTAATAAGCGTAAGACCTTCTTTTTATTGATTGCCTTTGCGCTTTTGATGTGGTTAGTTGCATTTGCTGCCGTTAGCTATTTTGGCGGTAGCGGTGCAGCCGTAGTGCCCCTCGCCGTGGGATTTTCTCTCCTTACAACATGGTGGTCGTATTACTCGTCAGACAAGCTTGTGATTCGGATGACCGGCGCTCAGCTGCTACAAGAGAGCGATAACCCGAAACTCTTTGGTTTGGTCCAAGAGGTTTGTCTTGCGAGCGGTTTACCAATGCCTAAAGTCGCAGTTGTTGTCGATGATGCTCCTAATGCATTTGCAACTGGTCGTAATCCAGAGCACGCGCTAATCGCTTTTACAACTGGAATCTTAGATGTGATGGATCGCGATGAACTTCAAGGTGTGGTCGCTCACGAGATGGCGCACGTTGCTAATCGAGATACCTTAGTTTCGGCGGTTGCTGCGACGACAGCAGGTGCAATTGCAATCGTCAGCGATATGTTGATTCGAATGATGTGGTTCGGTGGTCGACGTGATCGCGATAGCAACGCGAATCCGCTCACTGTGGTTATCTCACTTGTCGTAATGCTCATGGCGCCAGTAGCAGCGCTCTTGCTGAAGGCTGCAATATCGCGAAAGCGAGAATCCCTTGCGGATGCTACAGCCGTTGATTTCACCCGAAATCCGGCTGGATTGCGTAAAGCGCTAGAGATTCTTGCCCGCGATTCCACAGTAGTTCAACAGAAATCCAATGCAGTTGCACATATTTGGATCGAATCGCCACTTGATGGCAAAGCGGTCTCGAAGCTATTTGCTACCCACCCGCCGATAGAAGAGCGAATTGCTACGCTGAGGGCACTCGAAGGAAACGCTTAATTACTTTTTCTTATAACCAGTCGGGCACTTCGGATTTGTGGCAGTTATTTTCTTCGTGATTCTGCCTTTCGCGCAGGTAATAGTTCGCTTATTGAGCGCTGGTGTTGATTTTACTTCTGCCCTTTGAGCAGGCATGTTCTCTGCTATCGCAGGAGCTTCGAATTTCACATTGATTTTAGGTGATGAGAAGGTGAAGTTATCGACGTTGAGACGTAACCAATCTTTATCAGTCTTCACTGTAACGGTTGATACCCGTTCGGCTTGGCCGGTGCTGGTGATGCCAATCTGCGCGACGGCAGGAACCTTATCGACGCCTAGAATGCATTTTACGAAATTAGCATTCATATTCATGTAGTACTTTCCAATATTTTCGGTTTTGCCATCCACGGCGAAGTGTGGCGCAGCAACTTTGTAGCTAAGGATCTTCGTTGTTGGGTCGAGAACGGGCGGATCACCATCAAATGCAGTGGCGTTTGTAGAGATGATTCCCAACATTTCACCCTTACCTCCGTTGGTGCATTTTTCGGCGAATCGACCTAGGGAGGGGGTAGAAACTAATGTCCATGCTTGAAGTTCAAAAGTGGTGCGATCGCCAAAATATGGAAGTAATGCAGAAAGTAAATCTGGATATCGGGTTTCTTGTGGCGGAAAATCTGCAGGTGCGAATTGGAGCTGACGGGCAAAATCATCCCGCCCGGACTTTATTGCTGCTACCGCTTCTGGCGTGAGATATTTCTTGGGAATCGTCCCAGAAACAGCGAATAACGTAGCTGGCGATCCCTCGATAACAAGTTTTCTGTTAGCCCCAATTGGTTCGGTATATGCCACAGGTAAATCGAGTCGACCATTGAGAAAGAAACCCTGATCGGATGGAACCTGGAAAGTTACCCGATATTTATAACCAGGGATGAACTTCTCTGCAGTGAGGCAATACCCAGTGTCCATTGCTAACCATCTACCGCAGGCCCCATCTAGTCCCGCAACGTTATCGCGGCTGAATTCCACTCTTGACGCTTTGATTCCATCAGGAGTAGTGAACTCAATATTTTTCAGTCGTGGTTTTACTGCCGCCGCATCAGGATGTAGGGCCACTGGATTAAGTCCAAAGTGAAACGAAGCACCACCGGGGCCACGCCAACTCTTTCCATCGCTATTCCATGAACGTTCGACAATTCCGGAGGTATGTAGGTACTTCTTCCCCTCTGGGGTGGTGAATGACCACAGGATGGGCGATCCACCTTTAGGATATTTAAGTTCTGGGTTATTGGATTCAGGAATGGTCGGTGCATCCGGAAAATGTCTCTCGAAGGTTGCGTTTTGTTCCTTACCAGAGCTGTCAATTACTAGCACCTCCGAGATGCAATTGACGTCCTTTTCTGAATCGCATTTATAGAATCCAGCGAGTGATTTGAATTGGCCATTTGGAAATTTACTTGGAGCACATTCCGGGTCGCTTGCAGTTTTGCAGATTACCTCCAATCCGAGTCCTTGGAAATTCTGTCTCGCAAATGCAGCTGAATAGGAGAACGACGGTCCTATCTCTGACGTCCAATAGAAAAATACATAACATGGATCGCCCGGATCCATTCCTTTTCCGCGACCTTCGTGCACAGTAGTGAAGAATTGATTTGTACTTGGTGGAACAAATTCAGAGATCGGCTTAGTTCCATAGGTGCAATTAGCTGCAGCATCTGTTGTTTGTGCGAAGTTACCGTCACTCAGGGCTTTTGGCGCGAAAGCTAGCGAAGTTAATGAAAGCGTAATGAGTAGAACAATTGATAAAAGATTTCGACGAGCCATAGCCGCTCCTTGCTAAGTGCAAGACTAGGTATCAATATCCGTGCTGAACAACGCCCAAAATGGGCATGGTTGCCAGGACAATCTGGGAGTTTGGAGCGGGCGACGGGAATCGAACCCGCGCTAAAAGCTTGGGAAGCTCTTGTGATGCCATTTCACTACGCCCGCGTGTAGCGCTTCGTAAGCCTAGATAATTTGGGGTAGGGTCGCCAACCATGTTGCTCTCTGATCGCGATATTCGCTCCGAAATCGAGGCTGGCCGGGTCAAGGTCGACCCCTTCGAGGAGGCGATGATCCAGCCTTCCAGCGTCGATGTCCGGCTCGACCGATTCTTCCGAGTCTTCGAAAACCATAAGTACGAGGTCATCGATCCATCGAAGGAGCAATCCGAACTCACCCGCGAAGTGGCGGTTGCCGGAGACGAGCACTTCATTCTCCACCCAGGTGAATTCGTTTTGGCGAGCACCTATGAGGTCATCACGCTTCCAGATGACATTGCAGGTCGGCTCGAAGGAAAGTCATCACTTGGCCGCCTTGGTCTCTTAACACACTCGACAGCAGGTTTTATCGACCCGGGTTTCTCGGGACATATCACCTTGGAACTTTCTAATGTCGCAAATCTTCCGGTCAAACTCTTTCCGGGAATGAAGATCGGCCAGTTGTGTTTAATTAGATTGTCGAGCCCCGCTGAACATCCATATGGCAGCGCGGTCTATGGTTCGCGTTACCAAGGCCAGCGCGGCCCAACTCCAAGTAAATCTTGGCTTAACTTTCATCAGAGCAAAATCAATTAACTCTCTCTGATTGGGAAGGTCAAGGTAAAGCTTGTTCCTTGACCCAATGCACTCTCAATATCAACGGTGCCTTGGTGTGCATCCATAATTGCTTGAACAATCGAGAGACCTAATCCACTTCCATCTGCACCATTACGGGTACGTGATTGATCGACGCGATAGAAACGTTCGAAGACTCGCGTTTGTTGTTCAGGGGTAAGGCCTGGCCCTAAATCACTGACCTTAATTTGAACCACATCATCCTTTTCACTCAAGGTGACTGTGATTGGAGTCCCGTCAGGGGTATGGATAGCGGCGTTAACCGTTAAGTTGAGGACTGCTTGATACACCTTCAGTGAGTCGCCAATGATAAATACTTCATCGTCGGGAATCACGGAACTGATATTCACACCAGGATTTCCGGCGCGTACTGCCTGAATCACCTCTTCAAGCAACTTCTTTACATCCACTGCCTCTTGCGAAAGAGGTCGGGCTTGATCTAATCGAGCAAGTGTGAGCAGATCTTCAACCAGCGTACTCATCCGCTTAGATTCATTTTCGATCCGACCGATCAATTCTTTGGTCCGCTCCTCCCCAGAAACGGCACCTTGACGATGAAGCTCTGCAAAACCTCGAATCGCAGTGAGTGGTGTACGAAGTTCGTGGCTAGCGTCAGCGACAAATCGACGTAATTTTTCTTCACTGCGCCGTTGCACCGCAAATGACTCTTCGATACGCCCAAGCATTCGGTTAAGAGATGTGGTGAGGCGACCGACTTCAGAGTTTGGTTTTGCATCTGGTAGTCGAGCAGAGAGGTCACCATTAGCAATAGCCTCGGCAGTGCCTTCAACCGCAGTTAACGGCTTCATACTCAAGCGAATCGCTACTCGTGAGACCACTCCCACTAAAAGGAGGACGAGTAACCCAATAAATAAGAAGAGGAGCTGCAACCTTCCTAGCGTGCGCTCGACATCCTCCAAAGAGAGAGCCGCGACTGCGCTGCCAGCCCCAGAGGGGAGTAAGCGCGCAAGGACGCGGAAGTGCGCCTTATCTTTGATAATCGTGAAAGGTTTACCCTTCTTAGCAGCGACAACATCGGGAGTAATTCCGGCGACTACTCGCTCTACTCGTTCAGTATTTAATTCGCCACCAAGTCGCCCGATAATCGTCCCTGATGGGTTGAGCAAAGTGACGCTAATTGCGGAAGGCACGCGGCGCAGCGGAGCGCCTCGTTCATCGCCATCGCCATCATCATCGCGATCAGGCTCAATGCCTGCTCGATCAAGGCGTAAAAACGAGCCACCGGCGACAGCATTGAGCTGATCGTCAAGTCGCCCAATCAGGTAGCTCTTCAGTGCGGTATGTGCGGCAAAGTCAGCAACTCCGATCCCAAGCGCGCTCAATACGAGCACGCTGACTGTCAGGCGATTTCGAAGGCTCGCTGTGCCGAAGGAGTACTTAATACTTACGCCACCTTGCTAGGTAACCGAAGTCGATAGCCAACTCCTCGAACAGTATGAATCAATTGTGGTTCGTACGTATCAATCTTCTTCCGCAAGTAGGAGATATAGGTTTCGACGATTCCCGCGTCACCTCTGAAGTCATATTGCCATACGTGATCAAGTATCTGAGCTTTTGAAACGACTCGGTCGGCGTTGATCAACAGATATCGAAGAAGTGTGAATTCAGTGGGCGATAGTTCGATGAGATTCCCGCCTCGACGCACCTCGTGAGTAGCTTCGTTTAGTTCAAGATCAGCAAAGCGAATCAATTCGTCATCAATATCAATTTGAATATCTCCAGTCCGTCGGAGAATTGCACGAACACGAGCAATCAATTCTTCGAGACTAAATGGCTTCACCATGTAGTCATCGCCACCAATAGTCAGACCAGTGACTTTGTCATCGGTAGAATCTTTTGCGGTAAGAAAAAGCACGCCAACTTTTAAGCCATCTTTGCGGAGTTTCTCGCAGACTTCGAAGCCATTCATTCCAGGCATCATCACATCGAGAACAAGGGCATGAGGTTTGAATTCTTCTGCGATGGTGAGGGCTTGGGCGCCATTCATCGCCGATCGGACATCAAAGCCCGAGAACTTCAAGCTCGTGGAAATCAGATCATTGATATTCGGTTCATCATCAACAACGAGAATCCGTTTGAGATCCTCTTTCGTATCCTTCAGATTGGTAGCCACTCGACCTCACCTCATGGTTGGTGTTTTCAACCCAATGGTGCGAGGTTATCCTGAGAATTAACTGAGAATCAGCCTCAATTGCCCTTAAGGTCCGATGCTCGTCGCTTCTGGATCTGCCGAAGCACACCAAGAATCGCAAGAACTGTGAAGAGCGCGACCACAAAGATCAGGCCATCCATCAATAGCGGTGGGGGTTCATGAAGGACGGCGAAGATATAAATGTCAGGAATGAAGTGAGTGACCACGGCAATCGCCCCCCACATTCGAACTCGAGCCCAATCTCGCGCGAGGCCGTAGATCACCACCCGAGCGGTCGAAATTCCGTAAGGGATGGCAGCGCCGATATCGAAGAGAAAATAGAGAATCGCATTGACGCCATATTTTCCGAGGGTTTGCCAGACCACGATCGATTTACCTACTCCATAGAGCACTACGAGTAAGACCCAGATTCGTTCTTTCTGGATGGTGGATAGCGACATGAGGAGAGCGTATCGTTCACCCCCTTGCTCTCCAATGGTGGTTAGGAGTCCTTATGGCACGCGAACCGCTGTTGACCCAAGCGCAAAAAGGTTTCTTGCTCCATGCCTTTACTGCAAGCGGAGCAATTGCTGGGCTCCTCTCCCTAAGCGCGGTGATGAACGGTCACATTCGCGCTGGATTGATTTGGCTTATCGTCTGTCAGCTGATCGATGGATTCGATGGGCCGCTTGCGCGCCGCATAGATATCACTACTCATGCCCCGCAAATCAACGGCCACATTCTCGATCTGGTAGTCGACTATGTGACATGTGTTGTGGTTCCGGTGGCGCTATTTATCGAACTAAATATGTTGCCGAAGGGGAGAGAGTTTTGGTTCGCCGCGCTCATCATCTTTACTGGCGCGCTTTGGTATGCGCGTACTGACCAAGAAACTGACGACCACTGGTTCAATGGCTTTCCCGCTGCTTGGAATATCGTCGTCCCAACGCTACTCATTCTCGATGCAAATAATGCAACTAAGCAATTAGTGATTGTCTTCTTATGCGGTCTATCGCTCTCCAAGGTGCAATTCCCACATATTGTTCGAGTTACGAAACTCCGCCCCATCACTCTGACTGTCGCCGTCATTTATTTTGTGGCGTTGACTTGGCTATCAGCGCAATTTCCAAATGGACCGGAGTGGGCTAAGCCCGTCCTCGTCATCGCGCCTTTATACATCGTGGGCCTATCTATCTGGAAGACCTGGTTCGCCCCTAATAACCGATAAATTGCCCATCCAGTATTCTTCCTTTCATGATGATCCTGGCGATTATTGCCTACCTATATTCCGCAATCGCAATTGCGATAGTGGCGATAAAAGCTCGCGAGCTCGTCGGGATTTTTAAGAAGGGCCAACCTGATCCAACACGTTCAGAGAACCGCAAGGCTCGATGGGCTAATTTGTTGAAAGAGGTCCTTGGCCATACCAAGATGACTCGATTCACTGGCACTGGAATCGCGCACTGGTTTGTGATGGTTGGCTTTGGCGCGCTCCTTGGCACGTTGATCACTGCATTCGGTCAAGTAATCGATCCACACTTTTATATTCCAGGGATTGGCCACTTCACTCCATACTTATGGCTAGTCGAAGCAATCGCGTGGTTAACCGGAATTAGCATCGTCACACTCATAGCTATACGCCAAGTGACTCGAATGAAAAAGAAAGGGCGCACCTCTCGTTTCTATGGTTCTGGGAATTGGAAGGCTTACTACGTCGAAGGCACGATTCTGGCGATTGTCCTCTGCGTCATTGCACTTCGCGGCCTAGAAGGTGCTCTTGAGGGAGTCACTGGGTGGAGCGCCAACTATCCACTGACGAGTTTTGTCGTGGAAGTGTTCGGTGGCCAGTCGATCAGCGCAATCGAGAGTCAAATTGCGCTGACTGCATTCCTTAAGATCATCGTTTCAATGACATGGTTTGTTGTGATTGCACTCAACTTAACGATGGGTGTTGCCTGGCACCGATTTCTCGCATTCTTCAATATCTATTTCAAACGAAATTCTGATGGTCGTAATTCACTCGGAGCAGTCCCAGAGATGCTCTCCCATGGCAAGCCCATCGATTTCGAAGATCCTAAAGATGATGATGTCTTTGGAATTGGAAACTCTGCGGATATCACGTGGAAGGGCCTACTCGACATGGCCAGCTGCACCGAGTGCGGCCGTTGCCAATCGCAATGCCCTGCCTGGCATACCGAAAAGCCGCTCTCGCCGAAGCTTTTGATCATGGCGATGCGCGATCATGCGCTAACAAAAGTTTCCAGCGAGGCACCAATAGTTGCTCT
>Ga0222712_10005922_pt1 | contig 12206 bp, 9 predicted proteins | sample C33_657DmetaG_FD_165043 | JGI IMG/M metagenome (GOLD analysis project Ga0222712, IMG submission 165043) | Estuarine water microbial communities from San Francisco Bay, California, United States - C33_657D | ecosystem: Environmental > Aquatic > Marine > Unclassified | place: USA: California...
CTAAAAATAAATTGTCGCCTTCGTCGGAGGGGAGATATTGAAAAAGATTTTACGTATTTTATTTTCATTCTCTTTTGTAAACTTTGGTGTTTAACCATTAAGTTTGTCTCAATTTAGAGGCCAAATTTCAATAAATCCTAGCTTAAATCCCAATATTCCTTTAATTATTTCATGGAAAACGAGAATCCCCTTCGTGCAGAGTCTTTGATTTATGCCTATGCACAGGGATATTTTCCGATGGCCGACGAACAAAATGGGCTCCAGTGGTATAATCCGGATCCACGTGCCATCATCCCCATCGAAACCTACAAACCAGCGAAATCATTGCGCCCCATCTTAAATAAGTGCCTTTTTGAGATTCGTGTCAACACCAATTTTGAGGCTGTCATGCGGGCTTGTTCGATGCCCCGATCGGTAGAAGATGGGGTTTGGATTTCGGAAGAGATGATTTTGGCTTATACGGAATTACACCGACTAGGTTTTGCGCATTCCGTGGAGGCTTATTTGGATGATCAGCTCGTTGGCGGTCTGTACGGCATTGGCATTGGGGCAATTTTTTGTGGAGAATCCATGTTTTCCAAATATCCTAATTCCTCCAAAGTAGCTTTTCATTATTTAATTCAAATTCTGAAAACCCAAAAATTTGAATTGTTGGACACGCAATTTATTAACGATAATGTACTGAGGTATGGGGCGATCGAAATTTCTAGAGCTATTTACCTACGCCGATTGGCTAAAGCGTTGAAAAAAAACTGTAAATTCGAATTGATTAATACGATATGATTTTATCACCTATTACACATTCGGAACAAGTTGTTCATATTAAGGACTTGGACACCAACAAGATCATTGATTTATATCGACGTGATTTTGGCATCGATGTGATTCCTGAATTAGGAAATTTTCCGCAAATCGGTATTTACCAATGTAAGACTAGCCTACTTCGCTTTTATGCCCACTACGAAACCATTGCGGGCAAGGATGCTTTTTATTGCCAATTGGCCCAAAAATACGCCTCTTATTATTCAGAAGATAAATGGGAGTTTAATGTCGTGCTTCCTTATTTTAAGAAGACATCCAAGGTCTTGGAAATCGGTTCTGGCAACGGGTACTTTTTGGACAAATTAAAAAAGCTTCAAATAAAGGACATTACCGGACTGGAAATTTCTAGTGATGCGGCAAAGACATGCCAACAAAAAGGCCATCAGGTCATTAATTCGCCCGTCGAAGCTTTAAAGGAGGATAAAACCTACGATGTAATTTGTTCCTTTCAGATATTTGAGCATTTGCCGAATGTGGATGCGACCCTATTGAAATCCATTAAATTGCTAGAAAAAGATGGACTTTTAATGATTTCAGTGCCCAACAACCTTTCCTTATTGTTTTCATTGGATCCCTACCATACTCTGAATTTACCTCCACATCATGTGATGCTGTGGGATGAGATTTCGTTGAGGAAAATAGGCCAATTATACAATTTAGAAGTGGTTGATATTTTGAAATCCGAAGCGACCATCTCGGAGAAAAGCCGTATTTACAAATTGCAATTGGCGGGTATTTTTGGATCCTTTTTTGGTTCGATCTTTCACACATTAACTCGTTTTTGGGCTAAAAACCTGATGGGGCAGCGCTATGGTGCGGCCATCATTGCAATTTACCGAAAGAAATAAAATTCAATTTTTCGAGCTTTTGAGCTACCTTTAAACTTTTTACAATCAGTATATGTCCAAGTCGATTTTAGTCATCAAGTTTGGTTCTTCCTCCATCACCCATGCCAATGGGGAGGTGAATGAGCAGACTTTGGAAAAAATCGCAGCCCAAGTAGCCACTTTGCAACCTAATTATCACATTGTGTTAGTGTCTTCTGGTGCGGTGGCCGCAGGAAAATCAGTGATCAAAAACTACAAAGGAACTTTGTCCGAACGTAAAGCAGCGGCGGCCGTTGGTAATCCCCTTTTGATCGCTAAATACAACCATTATTTTCAAAAATATGGGATAGCCATTGCCCAGTCGCTCTGCGAAAGGCATCATTTTTCTCAAAGAGAGCAATTTTTACAGTTGAAGGAAACGTATCAGGAACTTTGGAAAAATGGGGTGATCCCGATTGCCAATGAAAATGATGTGGTGAGTAATGTGGAATTGAAATTTTCCGATAATGATGAGTTGGCGACTTTGATAGCCACAGGTTTTGGCGCAGAAAAATTATTAATTAGTACCTCAGTGGGTGGTTTATTAGACATAAATGGCGAGATCATTCGCCATGTACAGAAAATTGATTCCGATATTTTATCTGTAGTTAGCAGCGATACCTCCAGCACTGGTTTGGGTGGCATGATTTCTAAATTAACCTTTACCCGACTCGCTTCTAGATTAGGCATTAAGGTGGTGATTTTCGGATTAGAACAAGGCCGCGGAATTATAGATGCATTAGAGGAAAAGATCGGAACGATTTTTGAGGCCCAAGAAGCAAGTTTGACCGCGCGCCAAAAATGGTTGGCCACCGGAAGTTTAATCGCAGGGAAAGCCGTTTTAGATAAAGGGGCTGTGAAGGCGATAGGCCAACGAAAAAGTTTACTTTCCGTCGGGGTAGTCGAATATCTAGGGGATTTCGACAAAGGAGAAGTGATTGAACTATTGGATATCTCTCGCAACCCAGTGGCTATTGCCCGTACCAAGTGCTCGAAATCTGAACTCCAACAAACAAATTCTAGCATCGAAGTGGCCCATGCGGATGACATCGTCATCTGGTAAATTGCTTACGCAATCACCACCGCCTTACCACTCTCCACATCCTGTTCCACCACTTTGTACTTGACATTTTCTTTGGTGCTTCCATCCATGTATTGTACTGTCACGCGCTGATTGCGATCCGCAATCTTGATTGCATGACGTGGCGCCACTCGCTCGACTGAACGTTGGGATGGATCATGGTAGTCCATGTCCGAACCAACTTCCGAGCCAGAAGCTAAACCGCCTACCAAAGACGAAATAGCTTCATCTTTGCTCAATTGAAGTTTTGGTGCCTTTTCTCTGCTCGGTTTTTGAGATTGATTCGTCGACTGTACCTCTGGGATTTCCGCTTTGATCACAAAACTAATCGTGTCCATATTCACCCTCGCCACAAATCGCTGAAATAAATTCACCGCCTCAAACTTGTAAATCAATAAAGGATCTTTTTGCTCAAATACCGCATTTTGCACCGACTGCTTTAAGTCGTCCATCTCACGCAAATGTTCTTTCCACTCCTGGTCAATCAAGGATAAGGTGATGAATTTCTCCATCTCTGTCAGCACTTCTTTGCCGTTTGAATCGATTGTTTTTTGTGCATCCACCACCACGCCAGTCACCATCGCACCATTGGAAATAGGTACTTGGATTCCTGAATAACCTTGGCGCTGTGCTTCGCGAGCGACCTCAATCACCTGCTTGCCAATGGCCTCGTTTTTCGACTTATAATGCTGCTCGGCCGCTAAAAATATTTTCTCTGTCTTCGCATCCGGTGACATTTTGTTAAACTCTTCCTCACCAAACGGCGGCTCCATGCCCAATAACTCAATCACCTTTAACTCTAACTCAGTGTAGTTGGTGTAGGTAGTTGAGATGTCTTGACACACGTCAAACAAAATATTGATGATATCCAACGATAATCGCTCGCCCAAAAGTGCATTTTGCCGACGCTTATAAATCGCATTTCTTTGGTAATTCATTACGTCATCGTATTCCAATAAACGCTTTCGAATCCCAAAGTTATTTTCTTCTACTTTCTTCTGTGCTCGCTCAATCGACGAAGTAATCATCGAATGCTGAATCACTTCGCCTTCATCCATGCCCAATCGGTCCATCACTTTGGCAATACGATCTGAGCCAAACAAACGCATTAAATTATCTTCCAAGGAAACAAAAAACTGAGAAGATCCCACGTCGCCTTGTCGGCCTGCTCTACCTCTCAACTGCCTATCCACACGTCTAGATTCATGGCGTTCTGTACCTATAATCGCTAAACCACCCGATTCCTTCGACACCGGACTTAATTTAATATCGGTTCCACGACCGGCCATGTTGGTAGCAATCATCACCTTGCCCGACTGTCCCGCCTCAGCCACAATCTCAGCTTCCCGAGCATGCTGTTTGGCATTCAATACATTATGCTGAATCTTACGAATATTCAACAATCGACTTAATAATTCCGAATTCTCCACCGAAGTAGTACCTACTAAAACAGGCCTTCCTTGGTTGACTAATTCCTGAATTTCTTCCGCCACCGCATTGTATTTCTCACGAACCGTGCGATAAACTTTATCTTCATGATCATCTCGCTGGATGGGTTTATTGGTCGGTATCGAAACCACATCCAATTTATATATTGTCCAAAATTCCCCAGCTTCTGTTTCTGCCGTACCCGTCATACCCCCTAATTTGTGGTACATACGGAAATAATTTTGAAGCGTAATCGTCGCATAGGTTTGTGACGCATCTTCCACATTTACGCCCTCTTTCGCCTCAATCGCCTGATGCAAACCATCTGAATAGCGTCGGCCTTCCATCACACGACCCGTTTGCTCATCCACAATCTTCACCTTACCTTCCACCAAAATGTATTCCGTGTCTTTTTCAAACAATGTATAGGCCTTCAGCAATTGGTTTACCGTATGAATCCGAGACGCCTTTTCGTTGTAATCACGAATCAACTGCTCCTTCTGCATTAAACGCTCAGCGTCATTCAGCGAAGTATTTTTCTCAATTTTATTTAAATCAATAGACAAATCAGGAAGCACAAAAAAGCTAGGATCTTCGGTGTTGCCACTCATAAACTCCAATCCCTTTTCGGTCAACTCCACCTGATTATTTTTCTCCTCAATCGTAAATAACAAAGGCTCATCTGCCTGAGGCATTAATTTTTGGTTCTCTGCCAAATAAATCCCCTCCGTGTCGTTCAATAATTGTTTATTGCCGCTTTCAGAAAGAAACTTGATCAAAGGTTTTGACTTAGGCAATCCCCTAAAGGCCCTAAATAAAGAAAGTCCCCCTTCTTTTTTATCTCCTGCGGCTACGAGTTTTTTCGCTTCGACTAAGAAGTTTTGAACGATTTGTTTTTGGGCTTCCACCAATTTATGAATGCGCGGTTGGAATGCCTCAAATTCCTGCTCATCCCCTCTAGGAATAGGTCCAGATATAATTAAAGGAGTTCTTGCGTCATCGATCAACACGGAATCCACCTCATCCACCATGGCAAAATGGTGCGGTCTTTGGACTTGGTCCTCAAGACTACGCGCCATATTATCTCTCAAATAATCAAAGCCAAATTCATTGTTGGTACCATAGGTAATATCAGCCATATATGCCGCACGACGCGCTTCCGTATTGGGCTCATGTTTATCGATGCAATCCACTTTTAAGCCATGAAACTCGAACAAAGGCGCATTCCACTCGGAGTCACGTTTCGCCAAATAATCATTCACCGTCACAATATGTACCCCACGACCCGCTAACGCATTTAAATAAGTAGGAAGCGTGGACACCAAAGTCTTTCCCTCACCCGTGCCCATCTCGGAAATTTTTCCTTGATGTAAGACAATTCCACCGATCAACTGGACATCATAATGCACCATATCCCAGGTGATTTCATTTCCGGCGGCATTCCATTGGTTTAACCAAATCGCTTTGTCCCCTTCAATCTTAACATTGGATTTTTTAGCCGCAATGACTTTGTCATCCATGGTCGCAGTAACGACCAATTGCTTATTCTCTTTGAATCGCCTAGCTGTTTCTTTCACTACGGCAAAGGCCTCAGGAAGCAATTCAAGCAATATAATTTCTAATTGTTGGTTTCGATCCTCGGTTAATTTATCGATGGCAACAAAGAATTTTTCCTTTTCGTCGATGTCCTCAGTGGCCTGACCCTGCTCGTGTAATGATTTTATTTCGGCATCGATATCCGCTAAAAATGATTGAATTCGTTCTTTAAATTCATCCGACTTAGCCCGCAAAGCATCATCAGAAATGGAGGCTAGTTGGGCAAATGCACTTTTTATTTGATCGACAAGCGGTAAGATAAGCTTGATGTCACGATCCGATTTAGTGCCAAATATTTTGTAAACGGTTTTGCTAAGTATGGAAAACATTGTATTTATTCTGCCCTTTTCATCGGGTGGTGAAAAATTAAAACGCAATTTACCAATTTGAATTTTTATCCTTGCTATGTTGAACGAATTAATCTAAAAAAAATGCCGTAATCTTTTTTAAATTGTTTTGATTTGCATTGAAATATTAAAATATATGTCTGAATATCCTGTTCCACCCCGCCGTCCACCCCGTAAAAAACTTAAAATGCCCTTGTTTGGAGGCATGGGTGGAAGCAGTAACCAAGGCCCTTCCACCGACTGGGGAGTGAAGAACTTTAGTACGATTATTTTTGTGGTAGGCTGCTTGGGTTTATTGGCTCAAATTTTCTTGCCTGACCTTTGGGCTGAAAAAATCTATGATACCCAAAATGAAATTGCCGACATTTCCATCGACGGAGCCTTACGTAAAAAATATACGGACGCCTCTGACCCTAAAGAAATTCATTACATTTTAATTGTCCGTGAAAAAAATGGGGCCAGAAAAAAGTTTGATTTTTTTCGAGTGAAACCGAATTTTTTTGATCAGGTGGCGGTACCCCAACGATTATTCAAATCCTCGGGAAGTTTAGATGTTCGGGTGACTCGATTTACCAAACCTGACACGACGCTTAAAATCGAATTTTTAGAGGAATGAATTTTATAATTATGTTATTAAGCCAATATTAATTTTTTTTTTATTAAGATAATTTTTTTGATAAGTTTATTGATTATTCGGCAATAATTATTTAAAATTGGAATGTTATAACATAATAATTACTCATCACAAAAAGGATTATAGCTTAAATAACGCTTTATCCTACTTAAAATTAGATATATGCCTGTTTGGAACTCGTCCAACATGAGTCATTTATTATCTAGGTCATTGTTTGGTTTTTCCAAAAGTGATTTAACAATGGCTTTAGGTTATGGTACATTTGCAGATTTTATTGATAAGGCATTATTGAAGGACGCGGCTATGCCTGCAGCCCCTAATGCTTGGGTAAATACGGTGCCTAATAATATTCAAAATACCGACGGAAGTACTGGGCGATGGTACAATGAAATGACTGCTTGGTGGTATACCCGCATGGTGAATGAGAGTTTGAACATGCGTGAAAAAATGGTTTTGTTCTTTCATAATCATTTTGCAAATGAGCGCGATAAGGTGAACTACCCTCAAAATATGTACGCCCAAAATCAATTGTTTCGCAAGTATGCTTTTGGGAATTTCAAACAATTAGTCAAGGACGTTAGCAAGGATCCTGCGATGCTAATTTACCTTGATGGAAATAACAGTCGAGGAGTGAACCCCAATGAAAATTATGCCCGCGAGCTGATGGAATTATTTACCATGGGCATCGGAAATTACACGGAGACGGATGTTAAACAAGCGGCTAAAGTGCTTTCTGGTTATATAGTTTCTGGATTAACGTCAACTTTTGTGCCGGCTCGTTGGTATACAGAGGCCAACGTCACCGTGCTTGGCAAAACAGCAAAATTCGATATCAATACATTAGTAGATCATATTTTCGATCAAAAAGCAACGGCTCAATTTATTTGCCGAAAGCTCTACCAAGAGTTTGTCTATTATAAACCGGATGAAGTATTCATCACTAAAATGGCGGCGGTCTTTAAGGCGAATAACTTTGAGATGAAGCCATTGTTGAAATTTCTTTTCACTTCAGATGATTTTTATAAAAAGGAAATCATTGGAAGTAAAATTAAAAGCCCAACGCAATTATTAGTCGGTAGTGCCAAATTATTGCAAGTTAAAACTCCCGATTTAAATAATTTTTATGAATTAGCGAGGACCTTACAAATGCAATTATTCCAGCCACCCAATGTGGCGGGCTGGCCTGGGCAGCGGGAGTGGATAAGTTCGACCACCTATTCTTATCGGGGTGGATTCACTGATTCTTTATTGTCAGGTAAACGCTATAATGGGGCAGCGGTCACCTCAAAACTTGAACCTATACCCTTTGCTAGAACATTTTCCACCTCGGAAAAGGCGATTGAATTTGTGGATGAGTTGGTCGGTTTAGCTTTGCGATTCCCATTATCAGATACAAGACGCAAGTTTTTGTTGGATACATTGTTGGACGGCACGATCGCCGCTAACTGGAATACCTACACGGCCAATTCAGACGCGCGGGTAAATAAATTTTTAAAAGCGCTGATGCGTTTACCTGAATACCAGCTCTGCTAACATGAAAAAGAACGTATCTAGAAAGCAATTTTTACATCAAATGGCCTTGCTCAGTGGCGGGGCTGCTTGGGGTATGGGCTCAGTGACTGGAAAAGCATATGCACAAGTTCCCGCCTCCATGGCTTCCATGGTTGCTGGAGCGCAACCTGGTAAAGCCTTAGTTATCATTCAGTTAAGCGGTGGAAATGATGGATTAAATACCGTCATTCCGGCTGAGGATGATCAATATTTTATCAAAAGACCTGATATTGGAATTAAAAAAGATGCGGCTATTCCTCTTAAAAATGGCATGTATTTAAATCCCGCGATGCTTGGGATTAAAAAAATGTATGACCAAGGGAAGGTAAGTGTGCTTCAAAGTATTGGATATGCCAATCCGGATCGTTCACATTTTAGAGCGACGGATATTTGGAATACAGGATCAGACGCCAAAACGGTATGGGATGAAGGTTGGGCCGGAAGGTATTTGAGTATTAAATATCCGCAATACCCAATGAATTTGCCTAAACATCCGATGGCCATCCAATTGGGCTCCGTGGAATCTCTTTTGTTTCAGTCCGATATAGGACGTTTTGGAACGGTTTTTGAGGATCCCAATTTATTTTACCAGTTGGTCAACGGAAGTACGGCAGATTCAGATATGCCTCCTGCTACATTAGCTGGGGAAGAATTGGGTTTTTTGAAGCAAATAGCTAGTTCTTCTATTCAATATTCGAAAGTTATTCAAGAATGTGCTGCGAAGGGAAAGATAAATATGACTTATCCTTCGAGTAACTTGTCGCGCCAATTGCAAATCGTGTCTAAATTGATTTCAGGGGGTATTGAAACGCCTATTTTCTTAACTACGATTGGTGGTTTTGACACCCACGCTAACCAGTTGACGCAACATGCCAACCTATGGAAAACGATTTCAGAGGCAGTTACAGCTTTTCAAGCTGATTTGGAAGATATGAATTTAGCTGATTCCGTATCAGTGGTTACGTTTTCTGAATTTGGGCGAACTGTGAAACAGAATGGGACCCAGGGAACGGATCATGGAACAGCCGCGCCTATGTTTGTCATCGGAAAAACCGTGCGAGGTGGCTTGATCGGGGAGAATCCCAATCTAAAAATTTTAGATGCGAACGGGGATTTGAAGTTCAATTATGATTATCGCCAAGTGTATTCGACCATCATACGTGACCACTTGGGCGTAGATGCGGTGAAGACGCAGCAAATTTTCAATCAGGCTTTTGAGCGTCTGCCTATTTATCAGAATTCTCCGGACCAATTGCCAGAATTTACTTCGCTGGAACTTGTCACCTCAGTACCTAATCCGGTCATTGATTTTGCTTTAATTCAGTATTCAGTATTTGAAAAGATGCAAATTAAATTAGCGGTTTATGATCTTCAGGGTCAGGAGATTCAGGAGATTTATCAGGGCAATCGAGAGGTGGGATCCTATCAAATTACGGCGGATCTAGCTCGAATCAGTTCAGGTTTTTACATCATTAGTTTGTCTGGGCCTAATGGACAGCGCCAAAGTAGGCGAATGATCAAACAATAATTTGTATCTTCGTGGTTGAACGTGCACAACATTTTTAAATGCTTGTCGTTTGATGGTATAATATTAAATGTAGGAATTACATGATTCGATCAATTTACTTATCATTTGCGCTTATTATTTTAGCCGCGTATTCTGCGGAGGCACAGTTTTGGTTTTTAGGCCAAAAAGCCAAAGAACGTTACGAGGGAATGCCTTTTAAGCCACACTCTTCCGTTAGTTTTGGAGCTGGATCGTCTAATTATTTGGGTGATTTAGTACCTGCGGCTGGCCTTTTTTCGGTCGCAGCCCAAACGATGCGTTGGAATGTAGGGCTTCAGTATACCCGCCATTTAAGTAAGTATTTTAGTGGAAATATTCAAGTAAGTTATATTCGAATCGCTGGAGATGATAATTATTTTTCTTCTACGGGTGCTTTTGAAGGTAATTATTATCGAAATCTACATTTTAGAAATGATCTTAAGGAGCTTTCGGTGAGTGCTGTTTACGAACCGATGGGCAATGCGGAGAATTTGTCTAAACGCCCTTTATTATCACCATACTTATATCTGGGTGTGGCTGGATTTACGCATAATCCAGTGGCAAGGAAGGATCCAAGCTTAGTTCCTGGAACTCCAAGTTTACAAGCTTGGCAAGACTTACAGCCTGAAAATATTGAAGGGGCTATGTATTCGTTGGTTAATATTTCCATTCCCTTTGGGTTTGGTTTTCGATATAAAATAGGGGCTCAAATGGATTTGGGATTTGATTTTGGTTACCGTGTTTCTTTATCGGATTATTTGGATGATGTGTCGGATGACCGACCGAATGTGCTGACATCTCCGAGTATTTATTTTATCCGCTCCGGAGAAGCATTTGCAGCGAATACCTTAGTTAACAGGATTCCATTGTCTACCACCTCTACGGTACCTATTTATTCCACAGGACCGGATCAGTATTTTACCACGCAGATTCGATTGATATACCACATTAAGAATAAGATTGATTGTCCGCCTTTGCCGAATTAATGAACGATTCCTGTGCCTAAAATACTTCTAACAAGTTTATTGGTTTTTATTTCTGTTCTTGTTTTTGGACAGCGTTGGCAATTTGCGGCGGGCCCTGGAGCCGTCGTATATAAAGGCGATTTATTGGATTGGCACTTGGCTCCCAATGCGGCCCAATTGAAAAAAATGTCTCCTTCGGTGAATTTTCAAGTTCGTTATCAGGAAAAAAATGCTTTTGCGTATCGGGCCAAATTCAATTTTTCATCCTTGCAAGGAGACGGAAGCCTTAATCCATTGCCCCTTATTGGCTTTTCATCTAAGTCTTTTTCTAGTCCTTTGATTGACCTATCGTTAATAACGGAATATAATTTTTTGGATTATCAAAGTAATCGAAAGATCAAAAACTGGACGCCTTATTTATATGGGGGTTTTTCTGGGATGTTTGTGAGTCCAACAGGTTCGATTCCTAACCCGATGACTTTTTTCACCTTTTCTATTCCGTATGGGATAGGAGTGAAATATCAAATTAATCCAGCTTGGGGAGTGCAATTTGAGTTTGGTACGAGTAAGGTTTTAACGGATGTTATCGACGGAATGCCTTCTTACCTAGGCTCAACGGATAAAATTTCTTTTTCACAGGGCGACCAGTTTTTAAACTCTTCATTGATGTTTACCTATTCAATTATTTCTATCTTTTGCCCTAAGGAATAAGCGAATAATTACTTTGAATAAGGTTGCGAATTAGCTACCTTTGCCTCTTATTTGATAGCTTGAATTACCATTTACTGTGGACCAAAATATAAAAGATGCCATTGACCTAAACAATTTGCCAGCGCATATTGCTGTCATTATGGATGGGAATGGTCGTTGGGCCAAGCAACAAGGATTTAAAGATCGGATATTCGGACATCGCAATGCGATTTCTGCGGTTCGAGAAACGATTGAGGGTTGTGGGGAATTGGGTGTTGATTATTTGACATTATATGCATTCTCTACGGAGAATTGGAATCGTCCGCAATCCGAAGTGAAGGCGTTGATGAGTTTGTTGATAGGTACGATTCATGATGAATTGCCTACGATGATGAAGAATAAAGTTCGCTTGAAAGCGATAGGAGATATAGCTTCTATGCCGGCTAATTCTCAGAAGGAGTTGGCGGCGGCGATCGACCAGACAGCTGAAAATACGGGATTGACCTTAGTTTTGGCCCTTTCGTATTCAGGGAAATGGGATTTGGTGCAGGCCACACAGGCGTTAGCCAAAAAGGTGGCAGCGGGTGAGTTGAAAGAGTCTGATATTGACGCTGATTTATTGGCCTCTCATTTATCGACGGCAGGAATGCCAGATCCTGATTTAATGATTCGCACGGGTG
>Ga0222712_10005924_pt1 | contig 12205 bp, 8 predicted proteins | sample C33_657DmetaG_FD_165043 | JGI IMG/M metagenome (GOLD analysis project Ga0222712, IMG submission 165043) | Estuarine water microbial communities from San Francisco Bay, California, United States - C33_657D | ecosystem: Environmental > Aquatic > Marine > Unclassified | place: USA: California...
CTATGTGCTGCAGGGGGCGATCGAGCATCGCGACAGCCTCGGCAACCATGCGCAGGTCCGGCCCGGGCAGATCCAGGTCATGAGCGCCGGCACCGGCGTGCGTCATAGCGAGGTCAACCCCTCGGCGACCGAGCCGTTGCACTTGTTGCAGGTCTGGATCCTGCCCGACCGCGGGGGACTCAAGCCGCGTTACGCCGAATGGACGCCCACGGAGGAGCAGCGGTCTGCGACCAAGGTCTTGATCGTCTCGCAGGATGGCCGCGAAGGCTCCGCGCACATCAGCCAGGACGCCTCCGTCTATCGGGTCAAGTCGGCCGCCGCCACGACCATCGGCCATGCGCTGGCCGCCGGCCGCGGTCTCTGGTTCCAGTTGATCGAAGGCGACGTGCAGGTCGGCGGCGTGAAGCTCGCGCCGGGCGACGCCGTCAGCTGCGAGGATGCCGGCGACTTCGAATTCAAGTCCGCCGGCCCCGTCGAAGCCCTCCTCTTCGACCTCGCCTGACCTTTCCCCTCATACCCACTTCCCATTCCCTAACACCTAATCTCCATCCCCTACGTCCCATGACCACCCCTCACATTCCCCAGAAATCCCCACTCCCTGTCCTCGTCGAGGCCGGCAAGACCTACTACTGGTGCTCCTGCGGCCACAGCAAGACCCAGCCGTTCTGCGACGGCGCGCACAAGGGTGGCGCCTTCACGCCCGTGCCCTTCAAGGCGGAGACCGCCGGCATGGTCTACTTCTGCGCCTGCAAGCATTCGAAGAAGGGCGCCCTCTGCGACGGCTCCCACAAGGCCCTCTGAAGTTAACGCTTCCTAACCCGCGCCCGCGCACTTACCTTATTTCAGTTATGAAACTCGTCTCCAACATCGTCGGGGCCCTCCTGGGGCTCTTCTTCATCTACGCCGGCCTGAACTTCTTCTTCCAGTGGCAGGTGCCGCCTTCCCCTCCCGCCGGCAGCCCCGCCGCCAACTTCATCGGCGCCATGTACGGCTCCGGCTACCTCAAGTTCGTCAAGATCCTGGAGATCGTCGGCGGCCTGCTCCTGGTCGTGCCGTGTTTCCGCAACTGGGGCCTGGTCGTGACCGGCGCCATCACCGTGAACATCGCCTGCTTCCACCAGTTCTTCTTCGGTGGCATCAAGGACCCGGCCGTCATCGGCATGATCGTCGCCACGGTCTTCCTCGCCTGGGTCGGCCGCAAGGGTTTCTGCTGCCTGGCCTGCTGCGCCTCGGGTTGCCGCGCCGCCGGCCAGTCGGAAGGGGCCTGCTGCTCCACCGAGAAGTCCGAGACTTCCGGCGGTTGCTGCGGCGGCAAGTAAACCGACCGGTCGTCATTGATCAGCCCCCGGCCTCGGGGGCTTTTTTGTGCCCGCGATGAGGGCGCGTCGCGGCTTACTTGAGCGTGAGCGTCACGCGACGCAGGTCCATCACGGTCCGGCCCGGGATATCGGTCGCGCGGAGCTCCAGGGTGGCGCGCCCGGGCGTGAGCGCGATCTCGCCCAAGGTCATGGTGCGAAAAGGCTTCATCAGCGATTCGCCATGCGTGGTCCGTGGGACGACGTCCTGGTCGGTGAGCAGGGCGGGGTCCCAGGCTTCCGTGATCTTGCCGCGGAGGCGCCGCTCGCCGACGCTGAGTTCGACGGTCGCGCCGACGTCGGCCGCGGGGCAGGTGTAGTCGAGGGTCACGACATAGGTGCCGGCGGTCATGACTTCGACATTCCAGCGGGCGGCGTCGGTCGGCTTGGTCCAGTTCACGAAATAGGAGGAGTTCGGTGCCTTGGCGCTGCGGCGCAGGTCGCCGCTGGGCGTCCCGTCGCGGGCGGGGAGCATCGTGAGGGGGAACTCGCGGTAGCCCACGCCGATCGGCCGCGGGTCCACGCCGCCGGCGCCGGCGGCCTTGCCTTTGCCTCCGGACGCCGCGCCCATCTCCTGCCGCCAAGCGGCGACCGCCGTCGCCAGTTCCTTGGCGAGCGCGGGTTGCCGCGACTGCAGCGGCGTGGTCTGACCTGGATCCGCGGTCAGGTCGAAGAGGTTGCCCGCGGCATCCAGCCGATGGGTCTCGGTCCGGACGCTGACCTGCCCGGCCCAGGTCTGGAAGAGCCGCCGCGGGGCCCAGTCGGCGTCGCCGCCCTTGAGCAGGAGGGGTGAAAGGTCGCGTCCATCCAGCGGCTTGTCGCCGACGCGGGCGACGCCCGCGAGGGCGTGGAGCGTCGGGTGCAGGTCGATGGCGCCGGCGATCGGCTTCACGAGCGTGCCGGCCGCGATCCGGCCGGGCCAACGAACGCAGAGGACGGAGCGCACGCCGCCTTCGTCGGTCCCGCCCTTGCGGCCCTTCATCCCGCCGTTCCAGCGTGCGGTGTTCGGTCCGTTGTCGGAGAAATAGAGCACGACGGTGTTCTCCTCCAGTTTCAGCTCCTGGAGCTTGGCGAGGATGCGGCCGACGTTCCGGTCCTGGTTCTCGAGCATCGCGAGGACGCAGCGGGTCGCTTCGGCTTCCTCCTCCCGCGGGTTCGTCGCCGTCTGCGTCAGCGGCCGGTCCTTGAAACGGGCCCAGTCCGCCGGCGGGACGGAGAAGGGGGAGTGCGGGGTGGTGAAGGGCACGTAGCAAAGGAACGGGCGATCCTTGCTCTGCTCGATGAAAGCCAGCGCCTTGTCCGTGAGCACATCGACGATGTAGCCCCGGGAGGCTTGCATCACGCCGTCGTGCTCCAACGGCGCGTCGAAATACTCGCCCCAATGCCCGGAGGTGTAGCCCCAGAAAGTCCCGAAGCCCCGGGCCAGCGGGTGGTAAGGCCACTGGCTGCCGTTGTGCCACTTGCCGAAGATCCCGGTCGCGTAACCGGCCGCCCGGAAGGATTCGGCGAAGGTCCGCTCATCCAGGTCCATTCTTTCTTGTCCCGTGGAGACGCCCGTGACGCCGAGCCGGCGGTGGTAGCGGCCCGTGAGGAATTCCGCGCGGGTCGGGGAGCAGACGGGTTGGACGAAGAAGCGGTCGAAGCGCGCCCCGTCCCGCGCCAGCGAGTCGATGTGCGGGGTCGCGAGCTGGCGATTGCCGTTGAACGCGTAATCCCCCCAGCCGGCGTCATCCGCGAGCAGGATCACGACATTGGGCCGGTCGGCGGCCCAGGCGCAGGCCGCGGCCAGCAGGGCGAGCAGCGGCCGCATCTTATTTCTTCGGCAGGTAGCCCAGCGAGACGAGGAACGCGTCGGTGGCGGCGAGCGTCTCGGCGTACTTGGACTGGTTGAAGAACCCGTGCTTCTCGCCCTCGTAGCCCACCAGTTCGCAGCGGTTGCCCGCGGCCTTCATCGCCTCGGTGAACTTCTCGACGGTCGCGTAGGGCACGGTGGTGTCGGCCTTGCCGTGGAAGATGATCGTCGGCGGCAGGCCCTTGGCGACGTGGTGGAGCGGGGAGATCTCGGTCGGTTCGCAGCCGAAGCGCGCCTTGTCCAGGCCGGCGCCGAAGCCCTTGAGGTCGAGCCCGGGGAAGGGGGCCATCACGGTGCCCGGGTTGAAGAGCACCAAGGCGTCCGGCCGGCAGGAGACGGACTTGTCGTCGGTCGCGGTGTCCAGTCCCGGCAAGGTCGCCACCGCGGCGGCGAGGTGCCCGCCGGCGGAGCCGCCCCCGACCGCGATGCGACCGGGGTCGAGGCCGAGGCGCCCCGCGTTCGCGCGCACCCAGCGGACGCACGCCTTGGCGTCGGCCACGCAGTCGGCCGGCTTCGCGTCCTGACGGCTCTTCACCCGGTAGTCGGCGACCACGGCGACCATCCCGCGCGCGGCGAGGTGGCGGCTCTGCGGCTCGAATTGGGCGGGCGTGCCGCCGGTCCAGCCGCCGCCGAAGAAGAAGACGATCGCCGGCAGGGGCTTCGCGCCCTTCTCGGCCGGCTCGAAGATCCAGACCTTGAGCTCGGTCGATCCGACCCGGCGGTAAGTCTCGACCTTGGTGCCCGCGATGACGGGAGGGTAGCCGCCGGTTTTCTTCGGCGCGGCTTTATCCTGGGCCGTGACGGTCAGCCCGCCGAGGAGGAGCAGGAGGAGAGGTAGGGTGCGCATGGTGGGAGTCAACGGGTCCGCCGGGCGATCTCGGCGTCGAGCCAGGTGAGGCGTTCGGTCGTCCAGACCTTCATCTGGCGAATATCTTCCTCGAAGGTCAGTTCGCGCGGCGCCGCGTGATCGATCCGTTTCCAGCGTTGCTCGTTCCGCCGGATGGCCGGCCCGAGGGTCGCGGCGTTGGCGTCGATCTGCCGGGCGATGGCCTCGGCCTGGAACGGGCCGGCGCGCAGTTCCTGCCAGCGGCGGCGGAAGGCGTCCCGCGTCGTCGGGTCGGCCCAGAGCCGATCGAAGAGCCGGTTGGAGAGCCATTCCCTCGGGCTGACGCGCGAACCATCCCAATTGCGCCCGAAGGTGGCGTCGTAATCCCAGGGCACGAAGAAGAACCGCGGGCGCGGGTCCGCGGCGGTCGCCGCGGCGCGGGCGAGGTAGAAGTTTTTCGTGATCCCGTCGAGGTTGCTGGTGAGCAGCACCAGCAGGTGGAAGTCGACCGCGTTGGCGAGGTCCAGGCGGCGGCCGAGTCCCTCCGCCGGGTCCAGGAACTCGCGGTCGGTGGCCTGGCTGACGAAACGGTTGAGTTCATCGAGCGGCGCCCAGACCGGGCCCTTCGTCGGGTCGGGTTCCCGGGGGTCGAACCCCGCATGGCCCGGTTGGCCGAAATTGGCGGCGTGATCGACGGCCTTGTAGAGCACCGCCGGGGTCAGGTCCGCCGGCTTCGGCGCGGCGAAGCCCAGCAGCCGTCCCGAGACCGGCTGCATGAGCAGGTAGGCCCCGTGGTAGCGCCCGTTGAAGTCGAGCTCCACGAAGCGACTCTGCGCGGCGAAGCGCGGCCGGTCAGGCGTCGCGAGCGAGCGGAAGAGGTCGTACGAGAGCTTGTGCCGCATCAGCGAGCAGTCGACGAAGGCCGCGTTCAGGATCCATTCCGGGTCCGCGGGCAGGCCGGACGGGGCGAGCGGTCGCGCGAACCGCAGCGCGAAGGATTTCTTGTCGTAGGCCTGCGAGGAGGAGCCCCGGACCTTGATCTGGGCGTTCAGCGCACCCGCGGGCGCCCCCGGCTCATCGTCGGGCAACCGGACCTGGCAGTCGACCTTGGGGTCGGCGACGATAGGACCCTTGGCCTCGATCTTCCAGCGCGGCGGTTCCTCCGCCGCCGTCGCGTCGCCTGACAGGGTGAAAGCGAGCAGGAGGACAGCCAGCGGGCGCATCGCGGTCACTTGCGCTTCAGCAGTTCGACCATCGCCTTGCCCATGGCTTCGCCGACGTCCATGTAGGTCTCGGCGTTGCCGTTGTAGTGGCTGTTGCCGCTGCCGCCCTTGGAGAGCGGGTTCGCGTAGACCGTGGCGACGTTGCCCTTGAATTCGGGGTATTTGCCGGTGGCGCCATCGACGGCCAGCTGGGCCTCGAGGACCTTGCCGCCATTGCCGGTGGAGCCTTTCGTCGCCTCGCCCAGCGTCGCCAGGACGAACTTGGCGTCCGGCGCCGCGAAGTCCTTGCGGAGCTGCTTGATGAAGCGCACGAGGTTCTCCTCGTATTTGGCCGCGTGGCCGGCGTTGCCGCCGTCCTTCTCGCCCTGCCAGAAGAAGAAGCCCGCGATCTCATAGCTCTTCGCGCCCGGGTAGTACTTGCCGAGTTCCGCCAGGACCTTCTTCGCGTTGGCGGTGTCGTCGTCGTACTGCTTGCCCGCGTACCACTCGATCGGCTTGCCGGCCTTGTCGACCCACGGCGGGGGCGTCGTGCCCGTGCCCTTGGCCGCGTCCGCCGGCCAGCTGTCCGGGCGGTCCTTGTAGCCCGCGTAGACCTTGCCGTCGAAGACGTACCGTTCGCTGCCGGGCGGCAGGAGGTCCCAGCCGAGGCTGCGGTTGCCGATGCAGCTCTTGAGCAGCATCACGGGGGCTTCGATCGCGTCGCCCAGCGGGTGGCCAATGCCGTATTCCGGCCCCATCGACTTGCCGGTCACCTTCATGAATTCGTTGTTGAAGAGCTGCATGCCGCCGCTGCGGCCGACCATCACGCGGACATTGCGCACGTCCGCGCGCTCGGCCCAGTTGCCGGCCGCGTCGACGAGGTGCCGGTACTTCTGCTTGTTCTTGACCGCGAACTCCAGGGAGCCGTCGGGTCCGGTGACCTTGCCGAGACCCACCATGTTGGATTGCCCGAGGAGGATGAAGACCTGCACGGGCTTGGACAGGTCGGCCGGTTGGTCGGCCGCGGTCAGCCGGGGGGCGGCCAGGCCGAGCGCGAGGAGGAGGGCGGGGAGGAGCGTTTTCATGGGAAGGGTCAGGCGAGGATGTCCTTGATCACCTTGCAGGGTTCGACGCCGGTGAGTTTGGCGTCGAGTCCCTGGACTTTGACCGAGAAGGCGTCGTGGGCGATGCCCAGCTGGTGCAGCATCGTGGCGTGCAGGTCGTGCACCGTCGTCACCTTGTCGACGGCGGCGTAGCCGAGCTCGTCGGTCGACCCGTGGACGAGGCCGCCGCGGATCCCGCCGCCCGCCATCCAGACGGTCATGGCCTTGTTGTGGTGGTCGCGGCCGTTGCCCTGCGACATCGGGGTGCGGCCGAACTCGCCCGCCCAGACGATGAGCGTCGAGTCGAGCATCCCCCGGCGCTTGAGGTCGGTGATGAGCGCCATGCACGCGCGGTCGATCTCGGCGGCCTTGAGGGCCACGCCGTCCTTGACGCCGCCATGGTGGTCCCAGTCCTTGTGGTAGAGCTGGATGAAGCGCACCCCGCGCTCGGCGAGGCGGCGGGCGAGGAGGCAGTTGGCGGCGAAGGAGCCGTCGCCGGGCTGGCAGCCGTAGAGTTCGAGCGTCTTCGGGTCCTCGCCCCGGACGTCCATCAGCCGGGGCACGCTGGCCTGCATCTTGAACGCCATCTCGTATTGGGCGACGCGCGTGGCCACCTCGGGGTCGGCCACGAAGCGCTCCCGGTGGAGATTCAGCTTGGCGATGGCGTCGACGTCGCCGCCTTGGGCCTCGCGGGAGACGCCGGGCGGGTTCGACAGGTAGAGGACCGGGTCGCCCTTGGAGCGCAACTGCACGCCTTGGTGCTTGGAGGGGAGGAAGCCGCTGCTCCATTGGCGGGCCGCGATCGGCTGGTTCTGGCCGCCTTTGCCCAGCGAGGTCAGCACGACGAAGCCCGGCAGGTCCGCCGCCTCGGTGCCGAGACCGTAGGTGACCCAGGAGCCCATGCTCGGTCGGCCGGCGATCTGCGAGCCGGTGTTCATGAACATGTGCGCCGGGTCGTGGTTGATCGCGTCCGTCGTCATCGAGCGGATGAGGCAGACGTCGTCCAGCACCGAGCCGATCTGCGGGAACAGCTCGCAGATCTCGGTCTGGTTCCGGCCGAACTTGGCGAACTTGTGCTGCGGGCCGAAGCAGGTGAGCTTCTGGCCCTGCAGCTGGGCGAGCTGCTGGCCCTTCGTGAAACTCTCCGGCATCGGTTGGCCGTGCATCGCCGCGAGCTTGGGCTTGGGGTCGAAGGTCTCGAGGTGCGAGGGACCGCCCGCCATGCTCAGCCAGATGACGCGCTTGGCCTTCTGGGGCAGGGGGAGCCGGGAGAGCGCCCCGGAGGCGGCGAGCGCGGAAGGCCCGAGGAGCGAGGCGAGCGCGAGGCCGCCCACGCCTTGCGTCGTGCGACCGAGGAAGGCGCGCCGCGTGAGCGCGGCCTGCAGTTCAGGAGGGAGCGGGCTCATTCGCGGGTGATGGTCTCGTGCAGGTTGAGCAGGACACGGGTCACGTGTGTCCAGGCGGCGAGCTCCGCCGGGGCGGGCGTGGCGGGCGGGGGCGTCTGGCCGACCTTCAGGAAGGCCTGCGCGGCCGCAGGGTCGGCCTGATAGGCCTGGCGGCGCTCCGCGAGCACCTGCCGGAGGGTCGCCAGTTCCGCGTCCTCGGGGGTGCGTTGCAGCGCGCGCCGCCACGCCCAGGTCAGCCGCCGGTCGTCGTCGCCGGCTTCCGCGAGCGTCCGGGTCGCGAAAGCCCGCGCCGCCTCGACGTACGTCGGGTCGTTCAGGAGCACCAAGGCCTGCTGCGGGATGTTGGAGCGCGGGCGGTCCGTGCAGGCCTCCTCGCGGCTGGGGGCGTCGAAGGCCAGCAGGCTGGGGTGGAGGAATGTGCGTTGCCACCAGACGTAGAGGCCGCGGCGGTGCTGTGATTCGCCCTTGTCGGCCACGTACTCGCGGACGGGGAAGTTGAGGTTTTCCCAGTAGCGCTCCGGCTGGTAGGGCTTCACGCTCGGTCCGCCGACCTTCGGGACGAGCAGGCCGGCGATCGCCAGGGCGTTGTCGCGCACGAGCTCGGCGTCGAGCCGGTAGGGACTCTGGCGCGCGAGCTCCCGGTTGTAAGGATCCGCCGCCGCCAGCCCGGGCGGGGTGACCGAGGCGCGGCGGTAGGCCTGGCTCGAGACGATCAGGCGGACCATGTGCTTCACGTCCCAGCCCGAGTCCATGAACTCGACCGCGAGCCAGTCGAGCAGGGCTTGGTTGGGCGGCAGTTCGCCCTGGGCCCCGAGGTCGCCGGGGTTCTTGCTGAGCGCCGTGCCGAAGAACTGCATCCAGAGGCGGTTCATGGTGACCCGGGCGGTCAGCGGGTTCTCGCGGGATACCAGCCAGCGGGCGAGGTCGAGCCGGTTCGGCGTGCGCCCGTCGAGCTTCGGCTGGGGCAGGTAGTGGGGGAAGGCCGCCTTCACGACCTCGCCGGACTCGTCCATCCAGTTGCCGCGGGGGAGGATGCGCACGGTGCGGACGGCGGCGGCCTTGGTGGTCACCAGCGACTTCGGCAAGCCGGCGCGGAACGTGTCGTGGTCGCGTTGGGCCGCGGCGACGGCGGCTCGCTCGGCCTTGAGCGCCTCCGGGTGCAAGGAGAGCAGGTAGTCGCGCAGCGTCATCTTCTCCGCCGCGGACCGCTTGGCCTCGGGCTTCTGGAGGATCGCGGGGGCCTTGGCCGCCAGCGCGGCGTCGGGGGACTTGGCCTTCGCCTTGGCCTTGGTCTTGGCGGCGGGCGCGGTCGGCGCGGTGGCGGCCAGGTCCTCGGCCGCCTCCTTCTCCCAGGCGGCGAGTTGCGCGCCGAGGCCGCCCAGGGCGGAGTCCAGGGTCTGGCGGGCGCGGGTCGCCGCCCCGGCCAATTCGGCGAGACGCTGTTCGTCCGCCGCGTTCACCACGAGCATCCCCTCCTCGCGACGGCCGATGTCGGGCTCGTGGATGTCGGCGAAGAACGCCCCCAGCGAGTAGAAGTCGCGTTGCGTGAACGGGTCGAACTTGTGGTCGTGGCACTGCGCGCAGCCCGTCGTCTGCCCGAGCCAGGCCGCGCCGATCGCGCGGACGCGGTCGGTCAGCATGCGCTGCTGGTAGTCCTTGGCCTGGGCCCCGCCTTCCTCGGTGGTCAGCAACAGCCGATTGAAGCCGGAGCCCACCTTGGCCTCGACGTCGGAGTCCGGCAGGAGATCGCCCGCCACCTGCTCCAAGGTGAAGCGGTCGAACCGCTTGTTCTGGTTGAAGCTGCGGATGACGTAATCCCGGTACGGCCAGACGTTGCGCGGGGTGTCGCTATGGTAGCCGATCGTGTCGGCGTAGCGCACCACGTCGAGCCACCCCTGGGCCAGGCGTTCGCCGTAATGCGGGCTGGCCAGCAGGCGTTCCACCAGCCGCGCGTAGGCGTCGGGCGACTGGTCGGCGACGAAGGCGTCGACTTCCTCCGGCGTCGGCGGCAGGCCGAGGAGGTCGAGGTGCAGGCGGCGGGCGAGCGTGCGGCGGTCCGCCTCGCCGACCGGCTGAAGTCCCTTCGCGCGGAGGCGCGTCTCGACCAGCGCGTCGATGGCCCGGTCGGCCGCCGGCGCGGCCGGCTTGACCGGGGCGTCATAGGACCAGTGGTTCTGGTACTGAGCGCCTTCCGCGATCCAGCGGCGCAGCAGCTCCTTCTGCTCCGGGGAGAGCTTCTTATGCGAGTCGGGCGGGGGCATCACCTCGTCCGGGTCGGTGAGCGAGAGTCGCTTCACGAGTTCGCTCGCCTCGGGCTTGCCCGGCACGAAGGCCTCCTTCGCCAGCGCGGCTTCGCGGACGTCGAGCCGGAGCTTGGCCTTGCGGTGGCTGGCGTCGTGGCCGTGGCAGGCGAAGCAGTTGTCCGACAGGATGGGGCGGATATCGCGGTTGAAGTCGACCGGTTCCACCGCCGGCAGCGACGCGGCGCAGGCGCAAAGCAGGGCGAGGGCGGGGCGGGCGCTCATGGGGTGGTCCCAAGATTGCCGTTCCCCGCCCGCTTGCCACCGAAAAAGCGGCCTCGGGCCTACTTCTTGAAGAACCGGTGGTCCTTGTCGCCGCCGCTCAGGACGAAGGCCACGAGGTCCAGGACCTCCTCCTTCGAGAGCATGTTCAGGAGCATGGGCGGCATGGGCGAGACTTTGGAGGCCTCGATGCTCCGGACCTGCTTCCGGTCGACGCCGACCCGCTGGTCGGGGTCGGAGAGGTCGGTGTTGATCTGCACGGTGTCCCCGTTGAGGTTCACGATCACGCCGCTCACCGTCGAGCCGTCCTGGCGGGTGACCACGACCGGGGCGAACTGCTCGTTGATCTCCTTGCTCGGGTTGATGATCTGGTCGAGCAGGTCGCGCGGGCTGTAGCGGCCGCCCGCGCCCGTGAGGTCGGGTCCGTTCATCCCGCCGGCGTTCCCGTAGCGGTGGCACGTGAAGCAGGCCGCCGCGCCGAACATCTTGCGCCCGTTCTCGAAGTCGCGCCCCTTCAGGCCGGTCTCGGCGGCCGTCGCCAGCTCGTCGAGCGTCCAGTTCGTCGGGGTCCGGCCGGCGAAGATCGCGCCGACGTTCTCGTAGGCGGACTTCACGGGCGGGTTCTTGGCGGTCGCGATGAGCGCGGCGTGGCGCGCGGTCTCCTCCGCGGTGAAGGTGGTGAGCGAGTCGTTGCGGATGAACTCGATGAACTTCGCGAAGCTGGAGCCGCCGCGGTAGCTGGCCGCCTTGACGAACCAGTTGAGCTGCTGCTCGCGGAGCGCCGGCGTCCAGCCCGCCTTCAGCAGGCGCAGGCTGCGCATGATCTCCATCTCCGGCTCCTGGCTCCCGGCGGCGGCGACCAGCGCCATCGCCTTGCGGGCGAGGTCCGGGGCCTGCAGGTAGGCCAGCGTCTCGGTCAGCAGCCAGTTCAGCTCGAAGTCCGCGGCCGGGTAGGCGGCGTCATACTGGGCGACCAGCGCGGCCACGCCGGCCGAGTCGGGCGCACCGTAGCGGTGCAGCACCAGTTCGGCCAGGCGGACGTGCAGGAGCTTCTGCTCCTTGGTCAAGCCGGCGAAGTCCAGCGCGCGCAGGGCGCCCAGCAGGCGCCCGCGGAGGGCCGCCTCGGCCGGCGTCGGCGCGGCGGTCGTCGGCGCGATGCCCGTGCGGGGATCCGGCTTCGCCGCCCGTTCGGTGTGGTAAGGGCAGCGGGCGCCCTGGCGGGCGAGGGCGAGCAAGGCTTCGAGGCGGGCGGTCACGTTCGGCTCGGCGAAGGCGCGGTCCGCCCAGCCGGCGTAGGGTTGGTGCTCGAGCGCGACGCGCGCCGAGAAGCGCAGCCAGCGGTCGGCGGCGCCGAGGTGCGGCCAGGCGGCGTCGACGGCCGCGGGGTCCTGCTTGCCGTGGAACTTCTCCAGCGCCCGGCGGGCGAGCGTCTCGGGCGTCGGGGCCGGCGCGGCGACCGCCACCGGGGCGGTGGACTCCTTGCCTTCGTAGGTGACGCGGTAGAGGCCGGACTGCACCTTGCGGCCGCCGATGGCGAAGTACATCGCGCCGTCGCCCGGGTGGATGAGGAGGTCGGTCACCGGCAGCGGCGCGCCGAGGAGGAAGTCCTCCTTGGTGCCCGCGTAGGTCGCGCCCTGGGGCTTCAGGTTCACCGCGTAGATCTTGCCCCAGCTCCAATCCAGGATGAAGAGCGCCTCCTGGTATTTGGCCGGGAATTTAGCGCCGTAGCCGAAGGCCACGCCGGTCGGGGAGCCCGGGCCGATGTTCACGGTGGCCGGGAGGTTGTCGGGGTAGAACTCGGGGTACTTGCCGGCGCCGTTGCGCCAGCCGTATTCGCCGCCGCTCACGACGTGGTTCACGCGGGTCGGACGGTACCAGGGCGTGTTGAAGTCGTACTCCATGTCGGCGTCGTAGGTGAACAGCTCGCCGGCGCGGTTGA
>Ga0222712_10005925_pt1 | contig 12205 bp, 10 predicted proteins | sample C33_657DmetaG_FD_165043 | JGI IMG/M metagenome (GOLD analysis project Ga0222712, IMG submission 165043) | Estuarine water microbial communities from San Francisco Bay, California, United States - C33_657D | ecosystem: Environmental > Aquatic > Marine > Unclassified | place: USA: California...
CTCAAGGGCGCTACCACCTGGATCACCTTCCGAGATGGCACCTCAACGGCCCGCAAGGCAACCGTCACAGGTCTCGCGTCAGGCCAGATCTACGAAGTCCGTGTGGCAGCGAAGAACAAGTCTGGGACCGGGACTTGGTCAGACGTCGTGCTGGTTACATCGAACTAGCGGGTGGAGATTTGGGTGGAGCCGCAGATGCGCTGGAATGCCTCAGGACTCCTCGAAACACCTGCATCTGACCTCAGGACTCCCTAAGAATCCCTCTGATCCCTCTTCTGGGTCCAATTGGAAATGCGGTTTGGGGGCAACCCCATCGAGGGTTCGAATCCCTCTCTCTCCGCCACGCTTTACGCCCTTTACGGCAGTCCACGCCTTGGGTAGCATCTCGCCAGAACTCCTCCCGCCAGGGGATCGTGCAGGTATGCGCCTGCCGCTCTGGGTCGCTGGGCGGAGCGTGGAGAGTCAAATGCCCGCCAAGAGAATTTCCTTTGCAGCCGCGCTGTTCGCGGCGTTGACCCTTGTCTTCGCTAGCGCTGCCCCGGCACTTGCTGCCGTCCCTGACAATCAGCAACAGCTGACCACGTTCGACCCAGCGGTCAACATCACCTCCGGGTCCGGAACGTCGGTCAGCACGCATCCAGAAACCGGCAAAACTATGGTCGCCTTCATCCAGCCGGATGCCGATGCAACGTATGGCGGCATGCTCGTCGTTGGACTCCTGAATGCCAGCGGGGCGCTCGATGGCAGTCTGGTTGAGGTTTCGACAGCCATTCCAAGCTCCGCTCCCGACGGCTACCAACCTGCATACCTGACTGCGGGACCCGATGGGTCGTGGCTCGTCGTCTGGCCATTCGCTAGTGACACTAATGGCGTTGCAGGACAGATCATTAGTGCCTCAGGCACTTTGTCCGGTACAAACTTCTACATCAGCGACGATCAATATTCCAACATTGAGACCGTTACAGCCGCTTGGTCAGCAACCGATGGCCGCTACCTCGTCACCTGGAAAGCGCGTGTGAATGGGCGAACCGTGAGTCTTGGGGCGCTCAACGATCAGCAGATCGTAGGTCAGTTTGTCAACGGAACGGGATCGCTGATCGGCAGCAACTTTCTAGTCTCAAACCTTCTAGATGGGGTCAATGACAGTCAAGGAGTCGCGTTCGGGAATGGCATCTGGATCGCTGTGTTCAGCGAGAATGGTGATAAGCCCACAGGACAGATCGTCACTGCAGCAGGGCTGCAAAGCACTGCGTTTAAACTTTCTTCTGATGAGTCGCAATCCTACTATGCGCCGAGAATTGTGTATAACTCCGCAACTAACCAGTTTCTTGCATCCTTCTGGGAGGACAGTGGGGAGGACACCAAGCACCTTCGACTACTTAGTGGAGGCGGAACTCCTCTTGGGAGTGACGTTGTGTATGTAGCGGCCGGTGCTCGCCCACACCTCGGCGTTGCGGGAGCTGGCGGCTATGTGATGACGTGGCACGAATCCAACAAGATTTGGGCACAGGCCTTTGATGTGACTCTGAACCTAGTGGGTGAGCGCTATCAGGTCAGCACGGATGCGGTGACTGCCTTCCGGCCAGAGATTGCCTGTACGGATGGTGGCTTCGTTTTCACCTACTGGGGCCGTGTCAGTGGCGCTTCGAACGTCTACTCGAATCTCGTAGCGGGGGATTGCGGCTTTGCGCTCCCAGCCACGAATCGCGATGGGTCAATCTGGACCATCACACTCGTAATCCTGGCCGGTCTCACGGCTGCAGCCAGCATCGCCCTCCGAGTTCGAGGTGCCAAGCGCGCCTAGTACTCGGTTGCTGGCATTGATCACACCGCCTCCACCATCTGGTGGGGGCGGTGTCGTTTTTGGGTGGAGGTTTGGGTGGAGCCGCAGATGCCTTCTTATGCCACAAAATTCCTCGAAATATCTGCATCTGAACTCAGGACTCCCTCGGAATCCCTCTGATCCCTCTTCAGGGTCCAATTGGATCTGACGGTTTGGGAGTAATCCCATCGAGGGTTCGAATCCCTCTCTCTCCGCCACGCTTTACGCCCTTTACGGCAGTCCACGCCTTGAGTAGGATCTCCCTAGAACTCCTCCTGCCAGGGGATCGTGCAGGTGTGCGCCTGCCGCTCTGGGTCGCTGGGCGGGGCGTGGAGAGTCAAATGCCCGCCAAGAGAATTTCCTTTGCAGCCGCGCTGTTCGCGGCGTTGACCCTCGTCTTCGCTAGCGCTGCCCCGGCACTTGCTGCCGTCCCTGACAATCAGCAACAGCTGACCACATTTGACCCGGCAGTTGACATTAGAGAATGCGCTGGAACGTCCGTCAATACGCATCCAGGAACCGGGAAAACGCTGCTCGCCTTCATCCAGCCGGATGCCGATGCAACGTATGACGGCATGCTCGTCGTTGGACTCCTGAATGCCAGCGCGGCGCTCGACGGCAGCCTCGTGGAAGTCTCGACCACGATTCCAAGCGCAAGCCCGGATGACTGCGAAGTTCCGTCGCTCGCCGCTGGTCCTGACGGAACGTGGCTCGTCGTCTGGTCACTTGATACAAGTGACCCTGATGCTGGAATCGTCGGACAGATCATCAGTAACACAGGCGGTCTCGTCGGTGCGAACTTCTACATCAGTGACGATAAGTATTCCAATATTGAAACGGTCTCCGCTGCTTGGTCCGCGACCGATGCGCGCTACCTCGTCACCTGGAAAGCAAATGTAGACGAGCGAGTGGCCGACTTTGGGGAGCTCAATACTCAGCAGATTGTGGGCCAGTTTGTCAACGGGACAGGCTCGTTGATCGGCAGCAATTTCCTCGTCACAAACTTTGCAAATGGGGTGGACAACAACCAAGACCTTGCGTTTGGGAGCGGAATCTGGATTGCAGTTTCTAGTCGCGGCGGCTCCATTCCATATGGGCAGATCATCACGGCGGCCGGACTGCAAGGCGCGGCATTTGAGCTTTCCTCTGACGCGCAAAACTATCAAGGGCCGGGCATCGTTTATAACGCCGCCACCGAACAATTTCTTGCAACGTTCTGGGAGAGCTCTGGAGAGGACACCAAGCACCTTCGACTGCTAAGTAGCGGCGGAGCTCCGATCGGGAGCGACACGGTGCTTGTAGCAAACGGCAACCGTCCGCGTAGCGGCTCGGCGGGAGCTGGTGGTTACGTGATGACGTGGCACGAATCCAATGGAGAGGACACCAAGATTTGGGCGCAGGCCTTTGACGCGACCCTGAACCTAGTGGGTGAGCGCTATCAGGTCAGCACGGATGCAATGGACACCTGGCGACCAGAGATTGCCTGTACGGAGGGCGGCTTCGTGTTCACTTATTGGGGCGCAGTTAGTGGCGTTTCGAACATCTACTCGAATCTCGTAGCGGGGGATTGCGGCTTTGCGCTCCCAGCCACGAACCGTGACGGCTCACTCTGGACTACCGGGATTGTGTTGCTCGCCGGTCTCACCGCGGCCGCAGGTATCAGCCTAGGGATTCGAGGTGCCAGGCGCGCGTAACCCTCGTTCTTCGTAGCTGATCACACCGCCTCCACCATCTGGTGGGGGCGGTGCCGTTTCTGGGTGTCTCCCAGAATGTTCCGCATAGACTATGCAGATGAGGTCATTGCGGTCGGGCAACCATTCCGAGAAAAGCGTGCTCAACAACATCCCTGGAGCGCTGCGCGTTGTGAGCCAGGTTGGCCTCGGCCTCTTCCTTGCCTCAGCAGGCTTCAGCCACCTCACCGTGAGTCGTCTGGCCTTTCAGGCGCAAGTGCCCACCTGGCTCCCACTTGATCCAGATTTCGTGGTGCTTGCATCGGGTGTGGTGGAGATGCTGCTTGGCGCGGCACTCCTTCTGCTCTGGCGAGCCCGGGCTCAGGTTGGCTTGGTCGTGGCGCTCTTCTTCATCGCGATCTTCCCGGGGAATATCAACCAGTTCGTGAACGGGATTGATGCCTTCGGCTTGAATACAGACACCGCCCGAGGGGTGCGCCTCCTTTTCCAGCCCGTTCTGGTGTTGTGGGCGCTCTGGTCGACGGGGGCGATGCGTCTGGTGCGGCGGCGCTAGCGAGGGAGCCCGGCGATCACCTGGGCCAGTGCCGCTCCAAGCGGGGTAGCGAGGTACTTCGACATGGTGGTCGTGAGGTGGTGGTGATCGTGATAGACCACGCGGCCGTCGATGATCGGGGCGCACTTGGTGCCTGGGCAGAGGGCGGCGGTGAAGTCGAAGATCGGTAGGTTGCGCTGCTCGGCAACGAGCAGGTCACGCGCATGACCACGATTGCCGTAGGCGGCGGCGCGGGTGACCACGCACTTGGCGACGTTGCTGCGGTTACGGGCGAGGCAGGTGGGGATGTTGTTCTGGCCGAACGGTGTGTCCGAGAAAATCAGCGTCTGGAAGGGGATCTTGTCGAGCATGCGGCCCACGGCGTCGGCGTAGTACTGCGGGCGCAGCTCGTTCGGCTTCCCCTCTTCGCGATACCAGGTGTGCGAGAGGATCACGAGCGCTGGGTTCAGTTGGGCAATTTTCGTGACCACGTTGGCGCGCCACTTCGTGCATGAGGTGTACGACTTACCGAGGCGGGAGGCGTAGAGTTTCACATCCATGAAGGCGCAGTTCACCTTGGCGATCGGAATGATCTCGTAGTTGTACGCCTTGCCGATTGCGTCGAGGGCGGGCATCCAGTGCAGCGCATGGCTATCGCCGAGCAGCACGATGCGCGTGCCGCCCTTTGTGCCGTAGTAGCAGACGGGCACCGTCTCGCCGTAGTGATCGCGGCTGCACCCTTTATTCAGGATGTTGTCGGCATCGCCCGCGGCGCGATTCAAGGTTGGCTTGATCGTGGCGGGCACAGCGCCCGTGAGCTGATGCACCGTGGTGCCGCCAATCGAGATTGGCGCCCATGGGGTGGGGGAGGGGCTCTCAGGAGACACGCTCGGGCTCGGCGATGGGGTGATGATGCTGACTCTAGGATCTTCACTCGCACCAGGCTCAGCAGAGGCAACGTCTGGCGCAATCCCCACGCCGGCGAGGGCGAGCACCAGACTCGCCAACACGGCGCCACCGCGACGCAGCACCGTGCCAGGTACCAGGCTCAAGACGAATCCCTTGCGGAACGGCTGCTCAACAAAGCGATACATGAGTGTTGCAACAATCACGCTGGCGACGACCGCGAGGGCGGTGTTGCCCGACGTCATCTCCACACCAAAAAAGGTCGGCAGAATCAGAATCGGCCAGTGCACTAAATAGAGGCTGTAGCTAATGCGGCCGATGGCGCGGAGCGGTGCGATCGAGAAGAGTGCACGCATCGCCTTGCCGCCAGCGGCACTCACCGTGCCGCGTAGCCCGATCGTGGCCATGCCGCCAATGAGCGCCACCGAGGCAACGCCCGAGAGTGGGCCGGCGATTCCTGGGTACCCCTTCTCGCCCGGAAGAAGCAACGTGAGGGCCGCGATCATCGCGAGGCCGATCGGCGCGAACGGAATCCGTCGCAACGCGTTGCTTGCCAGCGCCCGCGTCTCAAGCAGTGCGAGTAGGCCGCCCGCAGCGAGACCGTAGGCACGCGAAGGCAGCAGGTAGTACGCCCAGATTGGTTCTGTTGGCGTGAGCAGAACGGCGGCGACGGTGGAGCCCGCGGCAATGACGGCGAGCGTGATCAGAATGCCGCGACGCTTACCAATCTTCCAGGCGGCACCGAGCAGGAGTGGAACGACGAGATAGAACTGCTCTTCAACGCCGATTGACCAGAGCGGGAGCAACGGCGATGGCTCGGTGCTGCTGAAGTAGTCAACCGCCTGCAGCCCGAAGGTAATGTTCGCCGCACCTGCGAGTGCTGCCGCACCATCCTTCGCAGTGCGAGCTAGCGTCGTTGGGTCATTGAGCAGGGCAACTACTCCAACGGTGAGCAGGATCGTTGCCGCGAGGGCGGGGGCGATGCGCCGAATACGGCGGGCGTAGAAGTCGCGGAAGCCGATCCCGTTCCCCGCTTCGAGCCGGCGGAGCAGGATGCCGACGATTAAGTACCCCGAAAGGGCGAAGAAGATGTCGGGTCCGAGCGCTGCGCCAGGGATCTGTAGGCCGGCATGCGCCGCCACCACGAGCGCTACGGCAAGTCCACGCAGTCCTTCGATCTCGGGTCGGAACTGGGTTTCGCTCGCCTGGCGGGGGGTGTACTTCATGCGTGCAGTATGGCGCACGGGGGATGGCGTGGGTGCGCTAAGGTTCGCGCATGAGTACCGCCGCCAAGCGCCCCACGATGATCGTCGACTGCGACCCAGGGCACGATGACGTCTTCGCGCTGGTGGTGGCCAATCACTACGCCAATCTGATCGGCATCACCGCCGTTCACGGCAATGCACCACTCTCGCGCACGCTGCCAAATGCCCTGATCTCCTGCGACGTCTTCGGCATCAGCGCCCCCGTCTTCGCTGGAGCAGATCGACCACTGGTGGCGCCACCCCGCAACGCCCCACACATTCACGGCGAATCCGGACTCGGTGGCCCAGAGCTTCCGCCAGTGCGTCGCACCGCTGAAAAGATGGGCGCCGTCGAAGCCATCATCGAACTCGTGCGCAAGCACGAAGGCGAAGGGGTCTGGCTTGCGCCACTCGGCCCGCTCACCAATATCGCCCTTGCGCTGCGCGCCGCCCCCGATCTTGGTCGTCGAATTGCGGGAATCTCCCTGATGGGTGGCGGCACACTCCACGGCAACCGTGCCCCACACGCCGAGTTCAACATCTGGGCGGATCCCGAGGCTGCCTCAACCGTCTTCAACTACGGCGGCCCACTCAAGATGGTCGGACTCAACACCACGCACCAGGTCGTCATCACCAAAGAGTTCGTGGAGCGCGTTCTCTCCCTCGGCACGCCGAAGGCGAAGTTCGCCGCAGAGCTGCTCGACTTCTTCTCAACCACGTACGGCGAGCAGCTCGGCACCTATGGCGGCCCGTTGCACGATCCGTGCGCCATCTTCGCCATCACGCATCCGCACCTGTTCGACCTACGCGAGAAGCGCGTCGACATTGAGCTGCACGGCGAATTTACGCGCGGCATGACCGCGGTTGATGAGCGACCAATTGTGCAGTCGAAGAAAGAGAAGCCGAACGCCCTCGTCGCCTACGAGCCAAAGTCTGCGGAGATCTTCCAGTTGATCTACGAGGCGCTCGCCACAGCCCCATCGGCATGACCGTCGCCGCAACCCGGCGCCGCCTCCAAGCCTCCCTTGTTCTGGGCGTTGGCCTCGGCAGCACCGGCTACATCGCTGCTATTACCATCGCGACCATCGTCGCGAAGGAACTCTCCGGCGGCTCCAGCTTTGCGGGTCTCCCAGGTGCCACCATCGTGCTCGGGTCGGCCGCAGCGTCACAGCTCCTCTCGCGTTTCATGGTGCAGTACGGGCGACGTGCTGGACTGGTGCTTGGCTACGGTATCGGCGCCGCTGGCGCGCTCGGCGCTGGAGTTGCCGTGGTGCTCGCCTCGTTCCCGCTCTTCATTGCCGCCACCGCGGCCATGGGCTGCGCGAACGCCGCGAATCAACTCTCGCGTTACACCGCCGCCGACATGTATCCCGAGTCGGGCCGTGCGTCGGCGATCGGTGTGGTGGTGTGGGGGTCGACGCTCGGCTCCATCGTTGGTCCAAATCTGATCACTCTCTCGGGGAACATCGCCGAAGGGTTCAACCTGCCGCGACTCGCTGGCGTCTACGGCGTGCCAATCCTCTTCGTGACGGCCGCGGCACTCCTCACCCTCGTCACCCTGCGACCTGCTCCGGAATCCCTTGCACCAACACCAGCGCAAGTCTCGCGGCGCGCCAGCGCGTCGCTGGTGGAGATGCTCGCTCGACCGCGCATCTTTGCCGCCGTGGTCGCGCTGATCGCGGGGCAAGTGGTGATGGTGTTGGTCATGACGATGACTCCACTCCACATGGCGGATCACGGGCACGGTCTTGCGGCCGTCGGCCTCGTGATTAGTGGACACACATTCGGCATGTTTGCCTTCTCGCCGATCTCCGGTTGGCTGGCTGGTCGCTTCGGTACGCCGATCATCATCGCCGCAGGGTTAGCGCTCAGCGCCTTCTCGTCGGTACTCGCCGCAGTTGCGCCACCCGACGGCGGCACAATCCTGTTCATCGCCCTCTTCTTGCTCGGCGTCGGCTGGAACTTCGGCTTCGTTGCGGGCTCAGCCCTGCTAACTGAGGGGCTTGATAGAGCGGAGCGCACCGCCCTGCAGGGGGCAACCGACGCGATGATCTGGAGCTCAGCGGCCGCAGCCGCACTCGGCTCGGGGATTGTTGTTGCCGCCGCCAGCTACACCGCGCTTGGGCTTCTTGGTGCAGCGCTCATCCTGTTCCCTGTGCTCGCGATGGCGCGTGGGCGTTCCGCCCTTCGCCGGAGTTAACGCCAGGCGTTACGCCTTTGGGGCGCGAACAACGCTCTCGAAGCGCTCCTTGTGGGAGCCGTCGCAGAAGGGCGGGTTGGCGGAGTGGCCGCAGCGGCAGAGGCCAGCGGCTGGGCCCTCGTGCGGAATCTCGTTCCCTTCCACATCAACAATGGTGAAGTTGCCCTCGACACGGAGTGAGCCGTTGTCTTTGACGGTGATCTTGACCTTCTGCTCGTCGCTCATCTGAACCTCCTCAGCATCGCTCTGGCAGGGTTGCCAGGAGCCTCAGTCTACCCCGCCTCCGCAACGCTCCTCCAATGCACGTAGTGCGTGCGCGATACTCCCGCCATGAAGATCTATCTCGCTGGACCACTCTTTAGCGACGCTGAGCGCAATTTCCTCGACACCGTTGCTGCGCGGCTGCGCGCCGAAGGCTTCGATGTCTTCGTGCCACACGAGCAGTTCGCCGAGCAGAAGTTCATGCGCTCCGATGGCGACGCCGCTGCCGACGAGGTGTATGCCGTAGATCTTGCCGGCGTGATGGGGGCCAACGCAGTGCTCGCCTGGCTCGACGGCACGCAAGCGGACGACGGCACCGCCGTTGAGATCGGCATCTTCAGCCGACTCGCCGCCCAGGACCCCGCTCGGTACAAGGGGATCATTGGGCTCAGCACCGACATGCGCGTCGCGCGCCGCAAGGGGCTCGTTCCCGCTGATGGCATCAACCTCTTCCTTGTGGGTGCGATCCGCGCATCGGGCGAGGTGGTCTGGTCCGTTGATGAGGCAGTGGCTGCACTCATTCGCCTTCGCGATCGCCCCTAAGTCGCCGCCGCCACGCTAGGATTCAGGCGTGAATCCGTTCTTCGCTCTCAGCCGCACGGTGCTCCTCCGCATGAGTCGAGCCGCCGCGTTGGGGCGACTCGTACAGCGCACCTCGTGGGGCCATCGCGCCGTACGCCGCTTCGTTGCTGGCGACACGATCCCGGTTGCCGTTGAGGTTGCACTCGATCTGAAGCGCCGCGGCTTCACCGTCACCCTCGACCGACTCGGCGAGGCCTCGTCGGGCGCTGCCGCAGATGCGTATGCCGCTGATGCGAGTTCGCTCCTCACGGCGCAAGCTGCGGCTGGACTCGAGCCAAACGTCAGCGTCAAACTCACCGCCATCGGCCTCGGCGAAGGGAGCGCTGCAGCGGCCGCCCGTCTCGATCGCATTTTGGCAACGGCGCAGTCGGTGAACGGTTTTGTGCGCGTCGATGCCGAATATCCAAACAGCCTTGATCAGATGCATGTGATCGTTGCTGCGGCGCGTGCCGCTGGTCGGCCGGTCGGTGCCGTGGTGCAAGCGAACATGCAGCGTTCGGGTGCAGACGTTGAGCGGCTCATTGCAGCAGGCATTCCGGTGCGCCTCGTCAAAGGCGCGTACGATCCTGGCCCCGAGGGCGTTGGTGACATGGATGCAGTGAACGCCGCCTACGTCACCTTGGCAGAGCGACTGATCGCAACGAACCTACCGCTCGCATTCGGCACGCATGACGATCGCATCATCTCGAAGCTTGGCGCGGGCGCGCAGACCCGCGGCGAGATTCAGCTCCTCTACGGTGTGCGCTCCGAACTCGCCGAACGACTCGTTGCGAACGGTTGGCGCGTGCGCATCTATACGCCGTACGGACCTGACTGGTGGCCGTACTCGCTGCGCCGCATGGCAGAACGCCCAGCGAACCTGCGCTTCGTGTTGCGGAGTCTCGTCGGCCGTTAAGCTTTAGCTCTTGGTGAGCGAAGACTCCGTCTCGTCGCGGTGCTTCTTCAAGTACTTCATGAACGGCGTGCCGCCAGTCCCAACATCCGTTGGGTTCCCCGTTGCCGCTGCCGCCTGGCGATTGATGTACGTCGCGGCGTACTCCAGGTGCAACGCGCGGAAGGCGCGCAGTAGATCAACGGCTCGGTTACGAGCTGCCACCAGCCCTGCCGGCGCGGCTGCACCGAGTGCAACGACGCGGCTGAGCGCGGTTGGGCCCGCTTCGAACGCCTCGAGCAGTCCGACGTGCTTCACCGGCATGTAACGGCGCATCTCCATCAGGTAGGTCCGCAACTCATCGGGGGCATGCTCCACGCCGAGCACGGCATCGAGGCACGGCACGATGGTGCTCTGCGCACCAGTTTCGCCGCGGAACGACTGCGGCTTGCCGGCGTAGGCGGTGACTCCTTCGTACACCAGGCCACCTGGCAGAGCTGGGTTGTTGTGCCAGCCGAAGATGTACGGACGCACGCGGTGGTAATAGACATACGGGTCGCACGACTCGGGCATGCGCTGCATCGTGGCGAGGATGCCGTCGAGTGCGTCGCCAAGCTCGCTCAGCGCCACCGTGGCGTTGGCATCGTCGCCCGCCGAGATCGCCGTCTGCGCGCGTGCACCTGCGGCGAGTGCCGCTCCTGCGCGTCGCTCAATATCCACGTGAATCAGAATGAACCAGGCCTCATCGAGCCCGCCCAGAAAGTGCTGCAGGAGCGCGATGTTGCCGAGCGCAATTGGGCCATCTTCATCAATGCGGCGCCAATTCCAGAGCGCATAGCTCGCATACGAGAGGATCGGTTCGCGGCCGATCGCTGCTGCGACTTCATGCCACGGCACGGCGAGTCCAGCGGGGAGCGCGGTCGGCGCCTCTGGTTGACCCCACACGTATGCCTGACCGAGATAGCTCAGCGTGCGCATCGCCGCCTCAAGGTCCTCTTCGGTGTTGAGCAGATCGGCACGGAATGGTGGGAGCGCCTCGATGATTTCGCGAATGCGGCCAGTTGGAATGAGGCTCGGCAGATTGCGCGCCGTCTCATGCCACTCGGCATTGGCGAGTGGAATAGCGCTGCTGGGGTCGGCGATAGGGAGGAAGCCGCGCTCCGCTGTCACTCCGTAGGCATGAAGGTCGACGGTGTGTCCCATAATCGCGCTCCAATCCGCTCTCAATCGCCCAATCGGGCGGTCTCCGTAGAGTGCCTTGGCGCGCTCGCCGTGGGGGTGACCGTTGCGCGATCGGAGTGCGTCGGGTCGTCTATGATCCCTCTGCCGTCGGTCGGACTCCGCGCGACGACGCTCTGTGAACCGCGTCAGATCCGGAAGGAAGCAGCGCTAAGCGGATCGCGGCGGGCGCAGCGGATGGCTCGGCCGGCGGCACTAAACAGTTGTCGAGGTCAGCGCGTAGAGCAGGGGAGGGGAGCATGACGGAGCAGCTGGCTATCTATCGCCGCTACCGTGCCACCACCTTCGGCGAACTTCGCGGCCAAGACCCCATCGCCAAGACCCTCCGCCGTGCCGTCGCCGACGGGCGCCTCGGCCACGGCCTCCTCTTTGTTGGCCCGCGCGGCACGGGCAAGACCTCGACCGCCCGCATCGTTGCCAAGGCGCTCAACTGCCTCGCCCCCGCCGAGGGCGAGCCCTGCGGCACCTGTCGCTCCTGCGTCGCGATTACTGATGGCGCCACCTTTGACGTTGTTGAATCAAACGCCGCCACTTCGAACCGCATTGACGACGTGCGCGAAGACCTGATCCCGCTTATTACCAATCCACCCACCGATCTGAAGCGCAAGGTCCTCATCCTTGACGAGGTACACCGCTTCACCAATGACGCCTGGGATGCCCTGCTGAAATGGCTCGAGGAGCCGCCACCTGGAATTGTCTTCATCTTCTGCACCACCGACCCCTCAAAGATTCGCCCTGCAGTGCTCTCGCGCCTGCAGCGCTTCGACTTCCGCCCGATCGCCCGTGCCGAGATTGCCGCCAAGCTCGAAGCCATCCTGGCGACCGAGAAGCGAGTAGCCGAGCCAGCCGCTATTCAA
>Ga0222712_10005926_pt1 | contig 12203 bp, 9 predicted proteins | sample C33_657DmetaG_FD_165043 | JGI IMG/M metagenome (GOLD analysis project Ga0222712, IMG submission 165043) | Estuarine water microbial communities from San Francisco Bay, California, United States - C33_657D | ecosystem: Environmental > Aquatic > Marine > Unclassified | place: USA: California...
GGCACAACGTATGCAGCGCAGCATTTCCTGGAATTCCGTGCCAAACATATTGGACCGGCCATTATCAATCAGCACCACATGATATTCTTCCGGCCCATCCAAATCACCAGGCCGCCGGCCACCGGTAGAGAAGGTAGTATAGACCGAAAAATCCTGGCCGGTAGCAGAGCGTGCCAAAAGCCGCAGTAAGGCGCAGGCATCATTCAGCGTTGGCACCAGTTTTTCGATACTGGCCAACGCAATATGCACGCGCGGAAGGGTTTGCGTCAGATCGCCATTGCCCTCATTCGTCACAATCACGCTGCTACCTGATTCCGCGATCAGGAAATTGGCGCCCGTAATGCCAACATCCGCCGCCAGAAAGCGATCCCGCAGCTTGGTGCGCGCCTCCGTCAAGATATCGCGCCTTTCGCTGAACACGCGATCCTTGGGCAAATCCGTATGCATTTCACGGAAGGATTGCTCCCAATCTTCCCGGTTCAAATGAAAGGCCGGCGCAATGATATGGGAAGGATGTTCACGGCGAAGCTGAATGATGTATTCGCCGAGATCGGTTTCTACCGGCTCAATCCCATGGGCTTCCAGATGGTCATTGATCCCCAGTTCTTCCGAGATCATGGACTTGCCCTTGGTGACGGTCTTGGCACCCGCCTTGCGGCAAATCTCCAAAACCGCCGCGCGGGCTTCTTCCGCGGTGGAACACCAATGCACCGTGCCGCCAGCCGCTTCCACATTGGCCGCATAGGTTTCCAGGTAGAAATCCAGGTTTGCCAGCGTGTGGTTCTTGATGTCGCGCCCGATCTCTCGCAATTGCTCGAATTCCGGCAGGCGCGCCACGGCATCGCCCCGGCGTTGGAGAAAAGCCCCCTTGGCCTTGCCCAAAGCCTTTTGCAGCCCGGCATCGCCAATGGCGCGGGCGGCATTTTCCTTGAATTGCGGCGACGTAATCTGAACCACGGCGGAAACCCTATTGCTTTTGACGGGTAGTGTAGCCCAGCCGAGGCACTTGGTCAGGGGGGTTTGCGCGCGGCGGCCAGCTTTCCTAACCTTTCGCGCAGAAAAATGAGGGGTTCAGTCATGCCACGGCGCAATCGGCCAATTTCAGGGGTTTTCGCATGAATATCGCGGCCTTGCCCGCCCGCGCCGCCGCGGCGCCGGGCCTGGCGCGCTGGGGGCGCGACCTGACAGCGGATGTCTTGTTCAGCGTTGGCGATGCCACCTGGATTCTAGCGATCCATAAGGGGGTGCTGATTTCGGCGAACCCCGCACCCGTCCTCATGCCCAGCTATGACCTTGCGATTCGCGCCGGCGCCGAGGATTTCGCGCGCTTCCTGCAAGACCCGCCGCCGCCTGGCTGGCACGACATTATGGGGCTGGTGCGGCTTGGCACCTTCAAGGTCGAAGGCAATGTCGCGCTCTTCATGGCGCATATTTTCTGGTTCAAGGGCGTGCTCGCCCTGCTGAGGGAGGCACGGGCATGATTGAAGCCATTACCGGGCGCTATATGCGCCTTGAACTCGAAGGCCGGGCGCATCGGCTATATTTCGAAGACGCCGGCCAGGGCATCCCACTTCTACTGCTGCATACGGCGGGCAGTGATGGCCGGCAGTGGCGCGGCTTGCTCAATGATGCAGAAATAACATCGCGCTTTCGCTGCGTGACCTTTGATATGCCCTGGCATGGCAAATCCAGCCCGCCCGAGGGTTGGGAGCGTGAGACCTATCAACTCACCACCGCGCGCTATACCGGTATGATCATGGCGGTGGCGCAGGCACTTGGGCTCGATCGGCCCGTGGTAATGGGCTGTTCGATTGGCGGGCGCATTGTGCTGGATTTGGCCGCCGAACACGCGGATGAATTGCGCGGCGTGATCGGGCTGCAATCGGCAGCATTTCTTTCGCCCTATTACGACACATCCTGGCTGCATCACCCGCATGTGCATGGCGGAGAAGTTTGTGGCGGCATTGTTTCCGGCCTGATTGGCCCGCATGCGCCGGAGGCATCGCGCTGGGAAACGCTTTGGCATTACATGCAGGGCGGGCCTGGCGTGTTTCGCGGCGATCTGCATTTCTACAAGGGCGAGGGCGATCTGCGCCCCAAGCTTGCACGCATAGATACCAAGCGTTGCCCCGTACATATGCTGACCGGCAATTATGATTATTCCTGCAAGCCCGAGGATACGGAAGCCACCGCCGCCGCCATCCCCGGTGCCAAGGTGCAGATCATGAATGACCTTGGCCATTTTCCGATGAGCGAAGATTACGCCGCGCTGCGCCCCTATTTGCTACCGGTGCTGGCGGAATTTCAGGAGCGCGGGTGAGCGGCCCTTCTAGGCCGCAATCCTGTCAATCCGATCACGCAGGCGATACCAACCACCAATGATGGGCAGGAACCAATTCGGGTTGCCGTTGTATAAGGCAACCGTTGGAAATTCCAGCCCATCCAAGGCAAAGCGCTGATTGGCCGCGCCCGCGATCTTCAGCGCGGCATTATGGCCAAGCCACGTTGCCATCGCGACACCCGAACCCTGGCAACCTGCCGCGTAATGAATGCCATCCTGCACACCGATATGCGGCAGGAAATCAAAGGTGAAGGCAACATTACCGGTCCAGGCATGGGTGATCTTCACCTTGCTGAGTTCGGGAAAAACCGCCGTCATGAAGGAATGCAAACGCGGCGCGGCGGCTTCTGGCGCATTCGGGCCAAAGCGCGCCCGCCCACCCCAGAGAATGCGATTGCCATAGGGCGCGGGACGAAAATAATTCAGCACGCGCTTGGTATCGCTAATCATGCGCCGGCCAGGGAAAAGCCGGTCAATGGTTTCAGCGGGTAGTTCCTCGGTCGCGATGATATAGGACGCCACGGGTACCATGCGCCGCGCGAGCCAGGGCATGGCGCTTTGCCCATCAGCACCGCGTGAATAACCATTAGTCGCGACCAGTACTGCATCAGCGCGTAGCTCTCCGCGATTGGTGGCGATGCGAAAACCCGAGCTATTAGCGCGAATGCCGGCCACACGTGTGTAATCCACCAGGCTTGCGCCAGCGCGTTCCGCAGCCGCGGCCAGACCGCGCGCATATTTGCCAGGATGGATGCTGCCCGTCGCGGCTGCCTTCATGCCGCCGTGATAATGGGAAGAACCCAGCGCCTCATGCTGGCGTGAAGGCGGCAACATTTCCGTGGGTAGGCCGGTAATCTCAGCGATATAATCCGCCTGCCGCGCCAGCGCGTCATAATGCTTGGGCGTCCAGGCTGCAACAAAACGCCCGCAGCGCGTGTAATCGCATTCAATCCCCTCACGCGCGATTGTTTCTTCAATGAAGGGAAAGGAAGCCGCCGCTGCCATGGCGATATTGCGCGCCTGTTCGGCACCAAGCTTTTCCGCCAGCGCCGTCCGCGCCACCTTCAAGCCGCCTGAAAGCATGCCGCCATTGCGCGAAGAAGCACCCCAACCGATACGCTCTGCATCCAGCACCGTTACCTGATGGCCAAGCCGCGCCAGGCTGAGCGCTGCGGAAAGCCCTGCATAGCCGCCACCAATCACCGCAACCGGCGTGTGATCCGGCAATGGTGTGTTACGCTCCAGTGGTTCCGCCGCTTCCCACCACCAGGGGCTGGTCTTGAATTCCGATGCGAAGAGGGTGTTAGCCATGCCTTCAAGCCGTCTTGGATTCTTGCAGGCCCAATTCACGCGTCATTTCATCACGCATGATGAATTTCTGCATCTTGCCCGTCACAGTCATGGGGAAGCTATCAACAAATTTAATATGCCGCGGCACCTTGTAATGCGCGATTTGCCCGGCGCAGAAGGCGCGCACGTCATCCGCTGTCAGGTGTTCATGCGTGCGCAACTTGATCCAGGCGCAGAGTTCCTCACCAAAGCGCGGATCGGGTACGCCGAAAACCTGCACATCTTCAATCTTGGGATGGCGATAGAGAAATTCTTCTACCTCACGCGGGTAGATATTCTCACCACCACGGATCACCATATCCTTGATACGGCCAACGATATTGCAGAAGCCTTCCTCATCAATCGTCGCCAGATCGCCGGTATGCATCCAGCGCGCCGCATCAATGGCCTGCGCGGTGCGTTCCGGGTCTTCCCAATAGCCAAGCATGACAGCATAGCCACGGGTACAAAGCTCACCAGCAACGCCGCGCGGGACAACGCGGCCTTCACTGTCAATGATCTTCACTTCCAGATGCGGCTGCACACGCCCCACGGTGGAAACGCGCCGATCCAGCGGGTCATCCACGCTGGTCTGGAAGCTGACAGGGCTGGTTTCTGTCATGCCGTAGGCAATGGTGATTTCGCGCAGGTTCATGGCATCCACCGCGCGGCGCATCACCTCAATCGGGCAAGGTGCGCCGGCCATAATACCAGTACGAAGCGATGAAAGATCGAAATTGCGGAACTCCGGGTGTTCCATCTGCGCGATGAACATGGTCGGCACGCCATGCAGGCCGGTGCAGCGTTCCTCCGCCACGGTTTGCAGGGTGGCGAGCGGATCAAACCCCTCACCCGGATAAACCATTGCCGTACCATGCGTAGTGCAGGCCAGATTGCCAAGCACCATGCCGAAGCAATGATAAAGTGGCACCGGAATGCATAGCTTATCCTGCGGCGTTAGCTTCATCGCTTCCCCGATGAAGTAACCATTATTCAGGATATTGTGGTGTGTTAGCGTCGCACCTTTCGGTGCGCCCGTGGTACCAGACGTGAATTGGATATTGATCGGATCATCAAATTGCAGCTTGCCCGCCAGATCGCGCAAGCGTTCATGATGCGCCGGCGCGCCCATAGCCAGAATGCTGTTGAAGGGGATCATGCCAGGCGCGGGGCTGGCGTTTATCTCAATCACCATCTCAAGCTTTGGTAATTTTTCTGCGGAAAGCCTACCCGGCAAGCCATGCGCCAATTCTGGCGCCAGCGTATTGACCATGCCAACATAGTCAGATGTCTTGAAACGTGTCGCGATAATCAGCGCGCGGCAGCCCACCTTGTTCAGCGCATATTCCAATTCAGAAAGCCGATAGGCAGGGTTGATATTCACCAATACAAGCCCGGCCTTGGCGGTAGCGAATTGGGTAATCACCCATTCGGCATTATTGGGCGACCAGATGCCCACCCTATCCCCAGGGTGCAGGCCAAGCGCCAACAGGCCAGCGGCAAAGGCATCCACCTTGGCGCCGAGCTCGGCATAACTCCAGCGAATGCCCTGTTGGCGCACAATAAGGCCCGGGCGATCCCCCCATTGGGCCACGGTGCGCGCAAAATTGGTCCCGATGGTCTCACCGATCAGGGGCTGGTCGCTTTGGCCAGTTACATAGCTAAGGGCGGGGCTGGTCATTTGGCTTCTCCCTGGGCGTTCCTTGGGCGTTCCCCATTCTTGGCGGGGCAGCGCGATGATTGCAATATTTGCTTGGCCTTGGCGCCGCCCGCGCCTATCCTTGGCCCAAGAAAATTGATGGAACGCGATAGGTTGCGCATGGCCAATATTCCAAACCGCCTTCCGGGGCTTGATTTCGATCTCGGCGAGACTGCCGATATGCTGCGTGATCAGGTGGCAAGCTTTTCCGCTGATGAAATCGCGCCGCGCGCGGCGGAGATAGACAAGACCAATGATTTTCCCGCCGATCTTTGGCGTAAATTCGGCGATCTTGGCGTGCTTGGCATCACGGTTGACGAAGATCATGGCGGCGCCGGCATGGGGTATTTGGAACATGTGGTGGCGATGGAGGAAATCTCTCGCGCATCAGCCTCAGTTGGGCTTTCCTATGGCGCGCATTCCAATCTCTGCGTCAATCAAATCTCCCGCAACGGCAATGAGGATCAGAAGCGGCGCTATCTGCCTAAGCTGATTTCGGGCGAGCATGTGGGCGCGTTGGCGATGAGCGAACCAGGCGCCGGTTCCGATGTGGTTTCCATGCGGTTACGCGCCGAAAAGCGCGGCGATCGCTATGTGCTGAATGGCACGAAGATGTGGATCACCAATGGACCGGATGCGGATGTGTTGGTGATTTACGCGAAAACCGATCCTTCAGCCGGCCCCAAAGGCATTACCGCCTTCCTTGTGGAAAAGAGCTTCCCCGGTTTTTCCTGCGCGCAAAAGCTGGATAAGCTTGGCATGCGCGGATCCAATACCGGTGAATTGGTGTTTCAGGATTGTGAAGTGCCGGCGGAGAATGTGCTCGGCGAAGTCAATGGCGGCGTGCGCGTGTTGATGAGCGGGCTTGATTACGAACGTGCCGTGCTGGCGGCTGGCCCGCTTGGCATTATGCAGGCCTGCATGGATATCGTGCTGCCTTATGTGCATGAACGTAAGCAATTCGGCCAGGCGATTGGTGAATTCCAGATCATGCAGGCGAAAATCGCCGATATGTACACCACCATGAATGCAGCGAAATCCTATATCTATACCGTCGCCAAGGCCTGTGATCGTGGCCAGACAACGCGTAAGGATGCCGCTGGTGCCATATTATACGCCGCAGAGAAGGCCACATGGATGACGCTGGAAGCCATTCAGTGCCTCGGCGGCAATGGTTATATCAATGATTACGCCACGGGCCGCCTGTTGCGTGATGCGAAGCTCTATGAAATCGGCGCCGGTACCTCGGAAATTCGGCGTATGCTGATTGGGCGGGAATTGTTCCGCGAAACCGCATGAGCATTCTGCGCAGCACGCTCGATCCGGGTAGCGAAAGCTTCACGGCCAATGCGGCCGCCATGGCGGCGTTGGTAGCCGATTTGGAGAGCACCATCGCCGCCACCGAACAAGGCGGCGGCAAGGCGGCGCGCGACAAGCATCTGGCGCGCAATAAGCTGCTGCCGCGTGAACGCGTGCTCGCGCTGATTGATCCGGGCTCTCCCTTTCTGGAATTGTCGCAACTCGCCGCGTATGGGCTTTATGGTGGGGAAGTCCCTTGCGCGGGCCTCATTTCCGGCATTGGCCGCGTTGCAGGTCGGGAATGTGTGATAATCGCCAATGATGCCACGGTGAAGGGCGGCACTTACTTTCCACTCACGGTGAAGAAGCACGTGCGCGCACAGGAAATAGCCCGCGCCAATCGGCTGCCCTGCATTTATCTGGTGGATTCCGGTGGCGCTTTTCTGCCGCAGCAGGATGAGATTTTTCCAGACCGGGAGCATTTCGGCCGCATCTTCTTCAACCAGGCCAATATGTCGGCGGAAGGCATTCCGCAAATCGCAGTCGTGATGGGCAGTTGTACGGCAGGCGGGGCCTATGTGCCCGCCATGTCTGATGAAAGCATTATCGTCCGCCAACAGGGTACCATCTTTCTGGGAGGTCCGCCCTTGGTGCGCGCCGCCACTGGTGAGGTTGTCACCGCCGAAGAATTAGGCGGCGCCGATGTGCATGCCCGCCAATCCGGCGTGGTGGATCATTACGCGCAGGATGACCGGCATGCGCTGGCAATTTGCCGACGCATCATCGCGGGGCTTGGGCCACGCATCGCGCCACAAGTGGCGCTGAAGGCGCCGCGTGACCCGCTTTACGATACGCGTGAATTACTGGGCGTAGTGCCTGCCGATATTCGCGCGCCCTATGATGTGCGCGAAGTGATTGCGCGCCTGGTGGATGGCAGCGAATTCGATGAATTCAAGCGACTATATGGCACCACACTGGTCTGCGGTTTTGCGCATCTTCATGGTTATCCGGTCGGCATCCTCGCCAATAACGGCATCCTGTTTTCGGAATCGGCGCTGAAGGGCGCGCATTTCATTGAACTTTGCTGCCAGCGCGGCATTCCGCTGCTCTTCTTGCAGAATATCTCTGGCTTCATGGTGGGGCGTAAATATGAAGCAGGCGGCATTGCGCGGGATGGCGCGAAGCTGGTCACCGCGGTTGCGACTGCCGGCGTGCCGAAATTCACGGTGGTGATCGGCGGCAGCTATGGTGCTGGCAATTACGGCATGTGTGGGCGCGCTTATGACCCACGCTTCATGTTCATGTGGCCTAATGCGCGTATTTCCGTCATGGGCGGCGAACAGGCGGCGAGTGTTCTGGCGCAAATCCGGCGCGACAATATGGAAGCACAAGGAAAGGAATGGCCAGCAGAGGAAGAAGAAAGCTTCAAGGCCCCCATCCGCGCCAAATACGAAACCGAAGGCCATCCCTATCACGCCAGTGCGCGGCTTTGGGATGATGGCATCATCAACCCCGCCGATACACGCCGTATTCTGGGGCTTGCCCTTTCCGCCGCGCTCAATGCGCCCATTGAAAAAACGCGCTTCGGCGTGTTCCGGATGTAGGGGGCGGCCATGTTCCAAAGCCTGCTGATCGCCAATCGCGGCGAAATCGCTTGCCGTATTATTCGCACCGCGCGCCGCATCGGGCTCCGCAGCATTGCGATTTTTTCCGATGCTGATGAAGCGGCGCAACATGTACAAATGGCCGATGAGGCCATTCACATCGGTGCCGCGCCCGCGCGCGAAAGCTATCTGAACATCAGCGCTATCATCGCCGCCGCAAAGCGCGCGGGGGCAGAAGCGATCCATCCCGGCTATGGCTTCCTGTCCGAAAACCCAGCCTTCGCGGAAGCCTGCGCGGCGGCGGGCATCATCTTTGTTGGGCCGAGTGCTGCTGCCATGCGCGCCATGGGCTCCAAAGGCTCAGCCAAGGCGTTGATGGAAAAGGCCGGCGTGCCGCTGCTGCCCGGCTATCACGGCGCGGAACAGGATGCGGCGTTTCTGGAAGGTGAGTCCAACCGCATTGGCTTCCCCCTTGTCATCAAAGCCGTTGCCGGTGGTGGCGGGCGTGGCATGCGCGTAGTGCGCGCGGCAGCAGATTTCGCGGCTGCGCTGCAATCAGCACGGCAAGAAGGCGCTTCGGCCTTTGGCGATGATCGCGTGCTGATCGAACGCTATCTGGAACGCCCGCGCCATATCGAAGTGCAGGTATTCGGCGACAGCCACGGCAATGCGGTGCATTTGTTTGAACGCGACTGTTCCGCGCAGCGCCGCCACCAGAAAGTGATTGAAGAAGCCCCGGCACCCGGTATCAGCGCCGAGATGCGCCAAGCCATGGGCGCAGCGGCGGTGGCGGCTGCCAAGGCAGTGCAATATCACGGCGCCGGCACGGTTGAATTCATCGCGCAAGATGGCGGCTTCTATTTCCTGGAAATGAATACGCGCCTGCAAGTGGAACATCCGGTGACAGAAGCCATTACCGGCTTTGATCTGGTTGAATGGCAGTTGCGTGTCGCTGCTGGTGAAAAACTGCCCGTACGACAAAGCGATATTCGCGCCCACGGCCATGCGATGGAATTGCGGCTTTACGCCGAAGATCCCGCAAGGGATTTCGCCCCTTCCATTGGCGCGCTGCAAGTCTTCCAGCTTTCTGAACAAGGCTTGCGGATTGATTCAGGCTTCGTCGCCGGTGATCGCATCAGCATTCATTATGATGCCATGGTGGCGAAAATGATTGCCCATGCGCCAACGCGGGCAGAGGCAATTGCGCGGCTGCGTGCGGGCCTTGCGCAATCCGATATCATTGGCGTTGCGCATAATCTGGATATGCTGGATCGTATTCTGGCGCATCCAGATTTTGCCTCAGGCACGATTGATACCGGCTTTATCGGGCGAAACGCTGAAACACTACTGACTCCAAAGCTGAAGCCCTCACCGCAGGTGCTGGCGCTGGCAGCACTCGGCGTGCTCACGCTGGAAGAAGAAGCTGCCCGCGCCCATGCCGCCGCAAGCGCTGATCCGCATTCACCCTGGCACGCGACAGATCATTGGTGGGTAAATACGCGCCCCACGCGGGTATTTGAATTCCACCATGAAGATGAAACCCACGCCGTAACACTTGCACCGGCGGCGGATGGATGGCGCATCAGTGCGGGCGGCGCAGCAATCACCGCACGCCACGCCAAGTTGGAAGCGGGCTCCGTTCATGCGCTGCTGGATGGAATGCGGCTTTCCGCGTCCATCCATCGTGGAGGCGAAACAATCAACCTACGCCATGCCGCACAAAGCTGGCGTTTTGTGCTGCCCGATCCAATCGCGCGTGCCGGTGGAGAAGAAGGTGGTGATGACCGGTTGATCGCGCCCCTGCCCGGCCAGGTAACGCAGCTATTGGTGACGGAAAACCAAAACGTGGCGCGCGGTGATGTGCTGGTGATACTTGAGGCGATGAAAACCGTCTTCCGCCTGACCGCGCCGCGTGACGGCAGGATTGCAACCATTTCCTGCCGCGTTGGGGAAACCGTGCGGGAAGGGCAAATCCTTCTGCAATTCGCCGCCGAGGAAGACGAGCCAACCTAAAATCACCCAGGCTTCGCACCGGTTGCGCGCAGAATTGGCACCCATTTATCGGTCTCGGCACGAATGAAGCGCGCTGATGCGGCAGGGTCATTCGGCAAGGGATCAACGCCCGCATCCGCAAAGCGCTGGCGTATCGCTGGATCATTCAGCACTTGCGTCACCGCTGTTGAAAGCGCGCTGATGATTTCAGTGGGCGTTCCTGTTGGCGCGTAAAGCGCCTGCCAGGAAGAAGCCGCGTAACCCGCGACGCCTGCGTCTTGCAGCGTCGGCAAATCCGGCAGCAATTGCGAACGCCGCGGTGTTGTGACAGCCAGGCCGCGCGCCTTGCCGTCCCGCACCAAAGGTGCCAGCAGCGTTTGGCTATCAATCACGAAATCCACCCGCCCGGCCATGAAATCCGTCACCGCCGCCGGCGTGCCGCGATATTGCACAATGGTGAAATCCACACCCGCGAGTTTCTTCAGCAATTCGCCAGCAAGATGCGAAGCGGCGCCAATCCCCGTAGTGGCGAAGGTGGCTTCACCGCGCTTGTCACGCAGCCAAGCCAGCAATTGCGGCACATCGCGCACCGGCAGTGAAGGATGCACCGCAACCAGAAAGCTTTGATCACCCAGTGTCGAAATCGGAATGAAATCCGCAATCGAATCAAAACCAGCATCGGGGTAAAGCGCTGGGATCACGCTATGCGCAGCGCCATTCAGTAGCAACGTATGGCCATCCGGCGCCGCGCGCGCCACGCTACGCGCGCCAATGGTGCTGCCCGCGCCCGGCTGATTTTCCACCACCACAGGCTGGCCCAGCAAGCGCGGCAAAGGTTCCGTGACAATGCGCGCCACAACATCAATGATCCCGCCGGCAGCAAAGGGCACAATCACGCGAATGGGTCGTGATGGGTAGCGGCTTTGGGCAAAAGCAGGCGCGGCAAGCGCACTACCGGCCAATGCCAGAAATTCACGGCGTTGCAACATTGATTTTTCCTTTTTTTAAAACCGAAAACTCACGGGCCCCCGACGGGCTGGAAATCATAAGTGCCGATGCCTTGCAGAATGGCAAAACGGCAGCGTTCGCCCCCCTTCCCCGTCACACGATGCGCGCGCTTGGCCGGTACGGCATGCATCTGCCCCGGCGCCAATTCCACGCTTTCACGCGGCGCGCGCATTTCAATCACCATCGGGCCATCCATGCACCAGAAGGTGTCGGTGACTTCACTATGCCAATGCCAAGGCACTTCCTGCCCGGCGGCAAGCGTCAGGATTTGCATGCGAAGCCCCGGGGCTTCAGCAATCAATTCGCGCTTCTCAAGCGGATAGGACATGGCTTTTTCCCTATGCTTTCGGCGGATGCTTCGCCCACCAATGACGCGCAATATCAGCACGGCGACACACCCAGACATCTGGCGTTGCCGCCACCTTGTCCAGAAAACGCGCCAAGGCCGCGGCGCGTCCGGGCCGGCCGATCAAACGGCAATGCAGCCCAACCGACATCATCTTGGGCGCCCCCGCGCGGCCTTCCGCCAGCAGGGTTTCGAATGAATCGGTCATGTATTGTTCCCAGCCATCAGGGGCTGAGAAACCCGGCGGCACCGCATATTTCATGTCGTTATTATCAAGAGTGTAGGGAATGATCAGCATCGGCTTGCCCGCCGCGGTTACGTAAAACGGCAAATCATCCGCATAGGAATCTGAATCATACAAAAACCCACCATGCTCCGCGACCAGGCGGCGCGTATTGGGGCTGATGCGGCCGGTATACCAGCCAACCGGGCGCGTGCCGGTCAGGCGTTCAATCACGTCAACGCAGCGCGCAATCTCAGCACGTTCCGTCGCTTCATCCACATTGTGGTAATCGATCCAGCGCCAGGCATGGGATGCAACCTCATGCCCCGCATCGGCGAAGGCGCGCGCAACCGTTGGGTTCA
>Ga0222712_10005927_pt1 | contig 12203 bp, 8 predicted proteins | sample C33_657DmetaG_FD_165043 | JGI IMG/M metagenome (GOLD analysis project Ga0222712, IMG submission 165043) | Estuarine water microbial communities from San Francisco Bay, California, United States - C33_657D | ecosystem: Environmental > Aquatic > Marine > Unclassified | place: USA: California...
TCCTGGCCAAGCAACACCTGATACAGCGCATTGAACCAGGCGCGGGAAACGCCCATGCGCCCATCCTTGCCTGCTTCCAGGAAGGGCTCTCGGCGTCCCGCATCAAACACCAAATCCTGCGCAACCTTGGCGCGTTCTTCCGCCGGCATGGCTTCCAGATCCGCCGCGCGGTCGCGCAGCGCCACCATAAGCGCTGCCAGCGCTTCCCGTTCGCCCGCGCTCGGCGCACGGAAGCGCTTGGTGGGCGCGACGAAATCCCGATAATAGGCAACGGCGTATTCAATCAGCTTGCCAAGCAAGGGCTGGCTTTGTGGCGTGGCGCCCGGCGCATAGCGCGCCAGAAAACCCCAAAGCAGCGTTGGGTCATCCGCATTCACCACGCTGGCCAGATTCAGCAACATGGTGAAGGAAACCGGTGGTTCCGGGTCATTCGGCGCGGCGCCAGCATGCAGATGCCAGGCTGGGTTGGCGGCATCCGGCGCGGTGCGGAGCCGCGTGCGATGTTGCAGATATTCATCCACGGCGCGCGGGATTTGATCAAAGTAAAGCCGCTTCGCACGCTGCGGCTGGTTAAACATGAATAGGGATAGGCTTTCCGGCGGCGCATAACGCAGCCATTCCTCGATCGTCAGGCCATTGCCCTTGGATTTAGAAATCTTCTGGCCCTGTTCATCCAGGAAATGCTCATAGGTGAAGCCCTCAGGCGGCTTGCCACCCAGCACGCGACAAATGGCGGAAGAAAGCCGGACACTATCAATCAAATCCTTGCCCGACATTTCATAATCGACGCCCAGCGCAAACCAGCGCAACGCCCAATCCGCCTTCCATTGCGCCTTGCAATGCCCACCCGTGATGCGTGTGCCGAAACGCTCCCCGCTTTCCGGGTCGCGCCAAACCAGCATGTCCTGATCGGGTCGGATTTCCTCCATCGGCACCTGCATGACCACGCCGGTTTTCGGGTGAATGGGCAGGAAGGGCGAATAGGTGGCGCGGCGATCCGGCCCGAGTGTGGGCAGGATCACGTCCAGCACCTTGGCGTGATTTTCCGCCATGCTGAGCAAGGCCGCATCAAAGCGCCCGGATCGGTAGTATTCCGATGAAGACGCGAATTCATAATCGAAGCCGAAAGCATCCAGAAAGGCGCGCAACCGCGCGTTATTATGGTGCCCAAAGCTTTCATGCGTGCCGAAGGGATCAGGAATCGCCGTGACGGGTCGCCCGATATGCCCGGCCAGCATTTCCTTATTCGGCACATTATCCGGCACCTTACGCAGCCCATCCATGTCATCGCTGAAGGCGAGCAAGCGTGATGGCAAGCCGGTAAGCTGCCCAAAGGCGTGGCGGATCCAGCTTGTGCGCGCCACTTCGCCAAAGGTGCCGATATGCGGCAGGCCGGAAGGGCCATAGCCCGTTTCAAACAGCGCCGTGCTTTTGCCCGAAGCGGCCAGGCGCGCGGCGACCTTGCGCGCTTCCTCAAAGGGCCAGGCCTTCACGGCGGAAAAATCAGCGGCGGCGGACATTGGCTGCGGCAATCCTCTCAAGCGGGAGGGGCGTTATAGGCAGACCAAGCGCAAGAGGCGAGGGCCAACGGCTTCAGGGTGTTCCCCCTTTGGCTTTTCTGCTCTAAACCGCCCGCTTCCAAGCTTTACCATGGGATTTTTGCAATGCGTGTCGGCGTGATTGGGGCCTCCGGTGCGGTGGGCCGCGAATTGGTGGATGTTCTGGGGCGTCGGGCCTTCCCGATGACGTCGCTCAGGCTTTTTGCCTCTGCCCGCAGCGCCGGCACCAAACTGAAAACCCCGCTGGGTGAGGCGGAGATTGAGCCCTTCAGCGATGCCGCCATGCGTGATCTGGATTTGGCGCTGCTGGCGGTTTCCGGCGATTTCGCCAAGGCCCATGCGCCGGCCATGGTCGCCGCCGGGGTGCATGTGGTGGATAATTCCTCGGCCTTTCGCTTGCAGGATGATGTGCCGCTGGTGGTGCCGGAGGTGAATGCGGGTGCCATCGGCAAGGCCAAGCTGATCGCCAACCCGAATTGCACCACGGCGATTCTGGTGGTGGCCTTAGAGCCGCTACGCCAGGCTTTCGGCCTGAAGCGCGTGATTGTTTCCACCTACCAGGCGGCCTCCGGCGCCGGGGCGGAAGGCATGACAGAGCTTGAACGCGAAACCCGCCGCGTGCTGGTGGATGGGGTGAAGGCCGGGCATGAAGTGTTCCGCTATCCGCTGCCCTTCAATGTCATTCCGCAGATCGATAGCTTCCAGCCCAATGGCTATACGCGCGAAGAAATGAAGGTGGTTTGGGAAAGCCGGAAGATCATGGGAATGCCGGATTTGCCCATCTCCTGCACCGCCGTGCGTATCCCGACCTTCCGCGTGCATGCCGAAGCCGTGACGATTGAAACCGAACGCCCCGTAACGCCCGAAGCCGCGCGCGAAGTGCTGCGCAAGGCTGCCGGTGTGAGGGTGGTGGATGACCCGGAAGCGGGGCTTTACCCCATGCCGCTGACCGCGACGGGGCAGGATGATGTGGAAGCCGGGCGCATCCGCGCCAATCCCGTGTTTGGGGATCGCGGCCTCGATTTCTTCCTCTGCGGTGATCAATTGTTGAAGGGTGCGGCGCTGAACGCGGTGCAAATCGCCGAAAAGCTGCCCCGCGCGTGAAGCCTGGGCTTCCCGCCCATATGGTCTGACGGGCATGGCTGAAACGCCAAGCCCGCCGCGCTTGCTGCTGCCGGATGTGCCTGCCCTGGTCGCGGGGCAGGGCCGCGCTGTGCTGTTGGATAGTGACGGCAGCATCGAAACCCTGCCTGCGCGCGCCGTGGCGGCGCGATTGGTGGATACCGCGCCGCTTCTGGTCCATGCCCCGGCCATGGCGCGGCGGCTTGGCGTGCCGGGCATTGCCCCGGCGCATGATTTGCTTGAACTTTTCGCCTTTGTGTTGCCCGCCGCATCCTGCGCGCCCACGCCGCGCGGTCTGGCTTTGGGGCTTGGCCTGCCCGTGCCGCGCGATGATGAAGCCGCTGTCGCGTTACTGCCCGATATCGCCAACGAATTGCTGCGCCGCCTGGCGGAAGATCGTGCGGCGCCTCTAAATCGCGATGCTGCGAGCCTCGCCGCGCGCATGGGCGAAGCGGGCTGGCCCTGGGCGCGTTCGGTGCTGGCCGCGCTTGGCGCCCCCGCGGCGCGTTCGGGCATGGAAGGCTTGCGAGTCTGGCGCCGCTTGCCGGAATGGACGGAAGCGGCACCCGCCAATCCGCCATCTTCCTTCGGCATCGCAGCGAATGAGGCGCGCGCTAGGCTCGCGCAGATTCTGGGGGAAGGGGCGGAACAACGCCCGCAACAAGCGGATTATGCCTCGGCCGCCGCAGCGGCCTTCGCGCCGCGCGAAGACCAGGGCGCGCCCGCCTTGGTGCTGGCGGAAGCCGGCACGGGCACAGGCAAGACACTCGGCTATGTGGCGCCGGCCAGCCTTTGGGCGGAACGCAATGGCGCGCCGGTGTGGATTTCCACTTTTACCCGCAATCTGCAACGCCAGATTGATCAAGAAACTGCGCGGCTTTTCCCCGACCCGGAAGAACGCCGCCGCCGCGTGGTGCTGCGCAAGGGACGAGAGAATTATCTTTGCCTGTTGAACCTGGAAGATGCGCTGGGCTTTTCTGCCATGCCGGGGCAGGGGGTGGCGCTTGGCCTAGTGGCACGCTGGGCAGTGGCGACGCGTGATGGCGATATTCTGGGCGGCGATTTTCCAGGCTGGATCACGGAATTATTCGGCGCGGCGAATATCCTGCCGCTCGCGGATCGGCGCGGTGAATGCATCCATGCCGCCTGCCCGCATTATCGCAAATGCTTTGTGGAACATTCCATCCGCCGCGCGGAAAGCGCTTCCATCGTCATTGCCAATCACGCGCTGGTGATGATCCAAGCGGCACTCGGTGGCGGTGAAGATGGCCGCGCGCTGCGCCTGGTGTTCGATGAAGGCCACCATCTGTTCGACGCCGCCGATAGCGCCTTTTCCGCCGATCTGACCGGCGCGGAAATGGCGGAGCTGCGCCGCTGGATTTTGGGGGCTGAGGGCGGGCGTTCCCGTGCGCGGGGGCTCAAGCGGCGCTTGGAAGAATTGGTGGGTGATCGCCCGGAATTGCAGGCGCCGCTGGAAGCCGCCTTGCAGGCGGCGCGCGCGCTGCCGGCGGGCGGCTGGTCTGGCCGTTTGGGCGAAGAAGCCGCGCCCGCCTTGGTGGCCGAACCCGCCAATCCGGCTGAGGGTTTTCTCCGCGCCGTGCGCCGCCAGGTGCGTGCGCGCAATGCGGAAGCCGAGGAAGCCGGGCTTTACGATGCGGAATGTGATCTTTTCCCGCTGAATGCTGATATGGCGGAAATCGCGGGCGCGCTTGAACGCGCGCTGCAACGCCTGGAAGCGCCCATCCGCCATTTGCGCGAAAAGCTGCTGGCGCGGATGGAAGATGAAGCCGCCGAGATTGAAAGCGCTGACCGCCTGCGCATTGAAGCGATTTGCGGTTCCCTGGAACGCCGCGTGCTGATGCCGCTTGCCGCCTGGCGCGCCATGCTCGGGCGGATTGGTGGCGAAGAACCCACACCCGGCGCGCGGCCCAATATGGTGGATTGGCTTTCGATCGAAAGGCGCGGCGGGCAGGATTTGGATGCAGGGATGCATCGGCATTGGCTTGACCCCACCATCCCCTTCGCCATGCAGGTCGCTGCCCCGGCGCATGGTGTGCTGATTACCTCCGCCACACTGCGCGATGCTGCCGAGGCCGAGGAAGAAGACCCCGAAGCCGCCTGGCGGGAAGCTGAGGCCCGCACCGGTGCCGCGCATTTGCCGCTGCCTGCGATCCGTGCCGCGGTGGCATCCCCCTTCGATTACGCCGCGCGCACGCGCTGCATTGTGGTGACCGATGTGGCGCGCGAAAATACCGGGCAAATCGCCGGCGCCATGCGGGATTTGTTCCTGGCATCCGGTGGCGGCGCGCTTGGGCTTTTCACCGCCATCCGCCGCTTGCGCGATGTGCATGGCCGCATCGCGCCCGCTTTGGAAGAAGCCGGCCTGCCGCTTTACGCGCAGCATATTGATGCGATGGATAACGCGACTTTGGTGGATGTTTTCCGCGCTGAGGAAAATTCCTGCCTGCTCGGCACCGATGCCATGCGTGATGGCGTGGATGTGCCGGGGCGTTCCCTGCGCTTGCTGGTGTTCGACCGCGTACCCTGGCCGCGCCCGAGCATCCTGCATCGCGAACGCCGCCTGCATTTATCGGAAGGCAGGCCGAAGGAGTATGATGACCGTATCACGCGCCACAGGCTGCGTCAGGCTTTTGGTCGCTTGATCAGGCGCGCCGATGACAAGGGCGTTTTCGTGATGCTGGATCGGTCCTGCCCATCGCGCCTGCTGGCCGGGCTACCATCCGGCGTTTTGGTGCGCCGCATGGGCTTGGCCGATGCGGCGCGCGAAGTGCGGGAGTTTTTGGGTTAGAGCAGATCGCGTTCAGATGGAATCATCTGGAGGCGTGAAGATGCTCGAAAAACAATGATATAGAGCGGGTTGCGTGAACCCATGAGAACGCAACACGCTCTAAGAGTATTTTCAAGCCAAGTGAGCATCACTTGGCGACTCGGAAAATACGACCAAACTAATCCTGCTCAATCTCCGGCATGCGGTAGCGATCCGCCGGATCAAGCCAGCCCTTGAAATTCGGCGCGCGTTTTTCAGCGAAGGCAGCGCGGCTTTCCAGAAGATCGGACTTGTCGCCATGCTCATGCAGTTTGGCGGCCAAGGCTTGTTGCGCGGGCGTTGGTGCGGGGCGCATCCGGCGCATCATATGAATGGTATTGACGCGTGCGGCGGGCGGCAGGGTCAGCATGTGGCGGGCCATCTCCAGCGCTGTCGGGATCAGCGCTTCTGGTGCCACCAGGCGATTGATGAAGCCAAGCTGATGGAAGCGCTCCGCCGTGAAGCGAAAGCCAAGCGCCATTTCCATCGCAATGGGATAGGCCAGATTGGCAAGATGGCCGTGATTATAGCCCCCCAGCAGCCAGCGCTTGGCTTCCGAGACTTCGAAAACTGCCTCATGCACCGCAACGCGCAGATCGGTGCGCTCCACCAGCATGAAGCCGCCACCCATGGCAAAGCCATTCACGGCGGCGATCACAGGCTTTTCCAAAGTGCCGTCATTGAAAGGGTTTTCCAGATCAATCCGCCGTCCGCCCGGGCTTTTATCGGCAAGCGATTCCTTCATATCCTCACCCGCGCAAAAGCCGCGCCCGGTGCCGGTCAGGATGGCGACTTCAAGCGCCGGATCGGTGCGAAAAGCGGTCCAGATGCGCGCCAATTCCAGCCGCATTTCATGGTTCAGCGCATTCAGCCTTTCGGGCCGGTTCATGCGCACCACCAGAACCTGCCCGTGGGTTTCGGTTTCAACAACGGCCATGGCGTCTCTCCCTGATTTGACCCGCATGATGGGCGGGGCGGGCGATATTGGCCAGGGGGCGCTTCCAGGGTTAGGCTTCTGTAACGGAGGAAACCCGATGCGCCTGAAACCCCTGGCCCTGGCCATGCTCATGCTTGGCGGCCTGATCAATTTCGCCGCCGCTGAGGTTGTGGAATTCGCCATCACCACGCCGGCAGCACCTGCTTTCTCGGGCCGCGAATTTGGCGCGACTGGCCGCTATGAAAGGCTCGCGGGCCGGGCGCGCATTGCGCTTGACCCGGCCGATCCGCGCAATGCCATCATCGCCGATATCGCCTTGGCGCCGCGCAATGCGGCGGGGCGCGTGCAAGCGGTGGCGGAAGTAGTGATCCTGCGCCCGGCCGAGGCTTTTCGCGGCAATGGCACGATGTTTGTGGAAGTACCCAATCGCGGACGCGAATTGGCGGGCCAGCTTTATCACGACCATCAGGCCAATGCGCTGATGCTGGGGCGTGATCCGGGCAATGGGTTCCTGCTGCGCCAGGGCTATACCTTGGTGTGGATTGGCTGGCAGGCGGATATTCCGGCGGGTGAGGCGCGTGGCGCGGGCATCAGGCTGGAAGCGCCAATTTTGCCCAATATCACTGGCCTTTCGCGTGAAGAATTCCTCTTTGATCACATGACCAGCCCGGTGACGGTGCCGCTGACCTATCCGGCGGCAAATGATCAGGGCGCGCGGCTGACGGTGCGTGCCCAGGCCGGTGATGAACGGCAAAGCCCCGCTGGTTTGGGCTTTCGGTTCCTGGATGCCAATCGCATCGAAATCACACGCCCGGCAGGCTTCGATGCCGGCGCGCTCTATGAATTCATCTATACCGCCAAGGATCCCTCGGTGCAGGGCATGGCCTTCGCCGCCTTTCGTGATGTGGCAGCCTTTCTGCGTTGGGAAAAAGGGGCAGCGAATCCTTTGGCGTCAGCTGGCCGTGTGACAGTGGATCGCGCCATGCTGCATGGCATTTCGCAATCCGGGCGCTTTGTGCGGGATTACCTTTACCTTGGCTTCAATGAGGATGTTCAAGGCCGCCAAGTCTATGATGCCATGCTGCCCCATATTCCGGGCACGCGACGCACCTATACCAATGCGCGCTTCGCCCAGCCGGGGCGCAACCCAACGCCGCATGGGGATAGGCATTACCCCGCCGATCAATTCCCCTTCACCTATGGCGTGACGGAAGATCATTTGACCGGCAAGCGCGATGGGCTGCTGCTGCGTTGCCGCATCAGCAATACCTGCCCGCGCATCATGCAGACCGATAGTGAATATGAATTCTGGGGCGCACGCGCTTCGCTGCTGGTGACGGATACGCAAGGGCGCCACATTGATCTGCCCCCTGAAGTCCGCGCCTATGCGCTTTCTGGCCTGCCGCATTTTGCGCCTGCCAGCGCGGCTATCAGTCGGCTTGATCGCTGCGCCCTGCCGGTTAATCCCCTGCAAGGTGGCGCGTTGATGAGGGCGCTGCTGGTGGCGATGGAAAGCTGGATGCGTGATGGGCGGGAACCCCCGGCAAGCCGCTTCCCGATGCGCGGCCAAGGCACCTTGGTTGAATTGGCGGGCGCTTATCCTGCCCTGCCGGGCTTGCCCTATCGCGGCACCATCGGCCCGGCGCAATTGGTGGATAATGGCCTGATGCCGCCCGTGGTGCGCGGCGAATATACCGTGCTGGTGCCGCGCGTGGATGCCGATGGCAATGCGATTGGCGGGCTACGCGGCCCGGTGATCGAAGTCCCTAAAGCCACCTACACCGGTTGGAACCCGCGCAGCGAAGGCTTCGCGCCCGGCGCGCTTTGCTACAATACCGGCGCGGTGCTGCCCTTCGCTGCCACCAAGGCAGAACGTGAAGCAGCGCGCGACCCGCGGCCATCCCTGGAAGAACGCTATCCGACAGCCGATGCTTATGTCGCCGCGGTGCGTGCCTCAACGGCGCGTCTGGTGGCGGAAAGGCTGTTATTGGCCGAGGATGTTGCGGCGATTACCGCCGCCGCCAGCGCTGATAGCCTGGCCCGGTTGCGGCGCTGAAAAGGGGCGGGGGTGATTTCCCAAACCCCCGCTTCCTGTTCTAGCCTTCCCCCATAAACCAACCAGGCAGGAAACCCATGCGCAAACTCACCATTGGCGATGTCACCATCACCAGCATCATCGAACGCGATGGCCCCTGGCGCGCGCCCGGGCAGATGTTCCCCGATGCGCCCGCGGATCAGATCGAAGCGACGCTGAAGGAATTGGAACCTGAAACCTATGATGTTGCTTCCGGCAAGATGGTGATCACCTATCAAACCTATGTGGTGCGCACGCCGCGCCATACGATTCTGGTGGATACCTGCACGGGTGAGGATAAGGGCTATCCCGCGCCGATGGATTTCCCGAAGCAGCCTTGGCTTGATGGGCTGAAGGCGGAAGGGCTTTCCGTCAACGATATTGATTACGTCATGTGCACGCATTTGCACATTGACCATTCCGGCTGGAATACCGTGCTGCGCGATGGCCGCTGGGTGCCAACCTTCCCGCGCGCTAAATACGTGTTTCACAAGCGCGAATACGCGGCGTGGGAAGCTTCCACCAAGGCTGGCGAAACGCGCCCGGGTGGCGGCGGTTCCGTTTTCACGATGAATTGCGAACCCGTGGTGGCGGCGGGGCAGGCGATGCTGGTGGATGATGATTTCAGCCTGGATGATTGCATCACCATCGAACCCACACCCGGCCACACGCCTTGCCATTGCTGCGTGCATATCAAAAGCCGCGGTCAGCACGCAGTGATCACCGGCGATTTGATGCATCACGCGCTGCAAATCCACCGGCCTTCCTGGTCCACCATGTTCTGCTGGGACCCGAATGAGGCTGCCGATAGCCGCACGCGCTTCCTCAGCCAGGTGGCTGATACGGATACCAAGTTACTGCCGATCCATTTCCCCAACCCATCCGTGGGGCGCGTGGAATCAAATGGTGATCGCTTCCGCTGGCGATATGTGCGTTAATCCAAGGGGATGACTATCCCCCCGCTGCAGGGCCTGCGCGTGCTGGATTTGGCACGCGTGCTGGCCTGCCCGTTTTCGGCGATGATCCTGGCCGAATTGGGTGCGGAAGTAATCAAGGTGGAACAACCGGGCAGCGGTGATGAAAGCCGCAGCTATGAACCGGTTGCGGAACAGAATGGCCGGCGCGACAGCGCCTATTTCTTCGCGTGTAATCGCGGCAAGCGGAGTGTGACGGTCAATCTGCGCCACAAGGATGGTCAGGCGCTGGTGCGTGATTTGATCCGCCATTGCGATGCGGTGCTGGAGAATTTCCCAACCGGAACGCTGAAACGCTATGGGCTGGATTGGGAAGCGCTCCGCGCCATCAATCCGCGCTTGGTGATGTTGTCTTGCACCGGCTTTGGGCAGACCGGGCCTTATGCCAAGCGCAAGGGCTATGACACGGTGTTCCAGGCCATGTCGGGGTTGATGGCGCTCACAGGCGAACGCGGCGGCGGGCCGGTGAAGCCTGGGCTGCCCGTTGCTGATCTCACTTCCGGGCTTTGGATCACCATCGGGCTTTTGGCGGCTTTGCGTGGGCGCGATGCAACGGGGCAGGGCGCCTATATTGATTTCTCCATGCTGGATGGGCAGGTGGCTTTGCTTTCCTCCGCCGCCGCGCGGTTTTTCGCGCTGGGCGAAGTGCCGCCGCGTCTTGGCACAGAACATCCTGGTCGTGTGCCAACAGCTTCCTTCCGCTGTGCTGATGGGCGGTTTTTGCACATCACCTGTTCGGATCAGCATTGGGTGCCGCTTTGCCGTGCGCTTGGCCTTGATGAATTAGGCGCCGATCCCGTGCTGGCCGCCAATGCTGCGCGCGTCGCGCAGCGTGAACGTGTGATGGCCGGTATTACGGCCGCGATGGCACAGCTGACGCGTGCCGAAGCCGTCGCGGCCTTGGACGCGCTGGATGTGCCCAATGGCCCGGTGCTGACCATGGATGAAACCTTCGCGGACCCGCATGTGCAGGCGCGCGGTTCAGTCGGCGAATTCATCCATCCCTTGCTCGGCGCTTTCCCGGCCTTGCGCTTGCCCTATCGCTTTGAAGGCTTGGCGGACCCCGCCATTCAGCGCCCGCCCCTATTGGGTGAGGATACGGATGCGGTGCTGCGGGATTTGCTGGGCTATGCGCCAGGCCAGATCGAGACCTTGCGCGCGGAAGGGGCGATATGACCGAAGCTGTCTTGTACTATTTCACTGACGGCTTGGCGCGCATTACGCTGAACCGGACGGATGCACGCAATGCGCTGAATATCGCTATGTGCGAAGCCTTGGTGGTTGCCACGCGCCGCGCGCGCGAAGATGGCGCGCGTTGCGTGCTGGTGCGGGCTCTGGGGCCAGTCTTTTGCGCCGGTGCCGATTTGAAGGAACGCCAAGGCATGGGCGATGACGCGGTGCGCGCGCGTCGCCTCAAATCCTTTGCCGCCTATGATGCGCTGGAACGCCTGCCCATGCCGGCCATTGCCGTGGTGGAAGGCCCTGCCGTTGGATCAGGCGTTGAAATCGCCGCTGCGTGCGATTTCATCATCGCCACACCCGCCGCTTCCTTCCGCACACCTGAAGCGCTTTGGGGCACTGTGGGGGCCACACAGCGCTTGCCGCGCATCATCGGCAAACGGCTTGCCAAGGATTTGATGTTCACGGGCCGCGCCTTGGGGGCAGAGGAAGCGCGCGAAGCGGGGCTTGTTTCGCGCGTGGTGACGGCGGAAGCGCTGGAGGCGACGATTGCCGACATCACCGCCACCATCCTGAAGGCCCCCCCCGCCGCGATGGCTTTGGCGAAACGCTGCGTGGATGAGGGGCTGGAACGCGACCCGCGCGGCGCCTTGGCGACCGAGATTCTCGCCATTGAGGAAAGCCTGGCGGCCGCGGAATGGCGCAAGGCCATGCAGGGCTTCGGCTGAGGAAGGCCCGGCGATCCCTGGCTGAAGGGGCGCGCGCGCCTGGTTTGCACCTTTGTCGCCCTGGCCGGCCAAAAGCGGGCTGGACAGGGCGGGGGCGCTTCGCTAGGAAGCGCTCTCTGGCGTTGCTACGGCGCCGCCGGGGCCCAGATAGCTCAGTTGGTAGAGCATGCGACTGAAAATCGCAGTGTCGCTGGTTCGATTCCGGCTCTGGGCACCACCCCCCTAATCCATCCCCGTATCCCCAAATCCATCGCGCGCTGTGCCGCAAGCGCTGCCCCATTCTGCGCTGGCCTGCCGCCTGGCTATGACCGGCAAATAAGGCCTGCCTTCTGATTGGATTGTCTGCTGGGCGGAAATGCCCCGACTATGTCATCATCATTGCATTCTCTGATATTATTAATTTAGAAAGATTAATCATTAAATCAGGGGGTGAAAAACATGTCTTTGGAGCGTGCGATCCTGCTCGTTGTCGGCCTGGTTGTGGTCGGGAGCCTGTTGCTGGGTATCTACCAAAGCCCAAGCTGGTTTTGGGTTACCGGCTTGATGGGCGCGCATCTTATCCAAGCGTCATTCACTGGAATGTGCCCGGTTGTCCGGCTTTTCCAGAAACTCGGCCTGCCGCAGCGTGCGGGCTTTGGCTGATCCCAGCACCCTTCGGGGCGAGATTTTTGATCCGAGGTGAACAGGCCAATTTGTTCTTATTGGCCTGATCACGTGCGGCGCGCTACGGCCTAAACCGTCGCAGCGCCGCCCAAAATCACGGTGCTTTGCGCGGAAAGCACGCCGCCATTGCCGTGCACAAT
>Ga0222712_10005929_pt1 | contig 12202 bp, 20 predicted proteins | sample C33_657DmetaG_FD_165043 | JGI IMG/M metagenome (GOLD analysis project Ga0222712, IMG submission 165043) | Estuarine water microbial communities from San Francisco Bay, California, United States - C33_657D | ecosystem: Environmental > Aquatic > Marine > Unclassified | place: USA: California...
GCCGTGGCCTGATTGTCGGCATTGGCCGGATTGCTCACCCGGGCCATCTTGACGATCAATGCCTCGGCATCAGGCGTGCAGTGGATCAGCTCTACGCTCACTTCCACTTATCCCCCAGCAGCTGCTGCCGGCACACCTCGATGGCCTGCTGCGCGTTCTTCTGCGTCATCACGGATTCAGTAGCATCCATGGCACGCACCACACGCTCAAGCATCTCGGGGTAATCCGTGTCGCGGAAATTGGCGGCGAGATCCAGCGCAAACTCCTGCCATAGCCTGGTATAGGTGCTGCGCAGCGGATGGCCATAGGGCAGCTCATCACGGCCGCTGCGCTCGTAGAGCGCGTCCATCATGTTGGCGCGCTGCAGGTCAAGCTGGTGAGATTTCATTCTTGGAGTTGTTGGCGGATGTTGAGCAGCTCAGCGCATAGCTGCTGTGTGCGTGGCAGGTTGACCAACTGATCGATGCGTACGTCGATCAACCGTTGCAACCGCTCGCGCTCATCTTGGCGCCCCTGACGGTAGGCGCCCGTATCAGCGAGCAACTGCTCAAGGCGGTGGCGGATATCGCTCACAGCACCTCCACGGCCACAGCTTGCGGCCAGCGGTTGCCCGCGTACTTCTCAGCAGCACGCTTGCTTTCGGCGCGCGTGTACCACTTGATCGGTTGCGCATGGGTGAAGCGCACGATCACGGTGTAATCCTTGACGCGAGCATTGTGACGGGGCCTGCTGACGCCCTCGCCATAGGTGCCGATCTCAGTCTCGTCTGTGCGCCATTGCAGTAGCGCGCCCCTCACTTCAGCCATTGATCGACTCCGGTTCTGCGTTGATCCACTCAAGCTGCGACCACCACTCAAGCCACGTATCAGCAGCGATCAGTTTGGCCTCAGTCAGGCTGCTGGCCTGCACGCATTCGAGCACGTTGGCGGCTTTGATCTGGAAGTAGAAGTGGCGGGTGTCAGTCATGCCGCACCACCTGCTGCGTGCCGGAGTGAGTGAAGCTGTGATGAGCGCCGGATTCAATGCCGATCATGGCGAACACAGCCGCGACGATCAGCAGACAGATGGCGTTGTTGATGCGGTTGATCATGAGGTGACGGGATAGGTGGGAAGCCCCGGAGGGCTCAGATCGAGCAGGCAATGATGAACTCACCAGTGGTGGCCGAGCGGTAGATCATCGAGTGCAGATCTTTACGCTGGCGGCCAGTGCGAGCGCTGTAGCCTTCCCAGATGCCGCCATCAAAACCGCGACGGATTAGATCGGCGCGCAGGTTGCGCAGCTCGGCAGTGTTCTCGGTGAGCTGGTAAGCGCGGCCGTTGATGGTGGCGGTCATGGCTGGGAAAGCGGTGGCCTCGTCGGCCGTCCCCTAATTATGCACCATCGGCGGTGCACGTCAACGGGTCGCTGTCATATCCCGTTACACCGCATCGGTGCCAACCGCCAGCTCCACAGGCACCCGCAGAACGGGCACGCTTTTGTTCGTATCCGGCGTCCGCGCCCAGCCAATCGCTACCAGGCTCACAGGTAGCTCAACCGTGTACCAGACATGTTTGCAGTCCACACAGCGCCGCTGGCGGGTCACCTTGTCAGGCTGCTTCCCGTTCGTTGCAATCGCCCTGATCTCACCGCTACCGCAGCGTGGGCACTCCATAGGTAACCTGAACCTGTACCCCTCCACTATGGCACCATGAACTTCGGTGAGTGGATGGCTGTCCAGCTATCGCCAGAGCAGCAGTTCGAGATTGAAAAACAGGCCCGCACCCTGCTGACAAGCAAGGATGCAGGCCCGATGGCTGCGGCATTACTGAAGCAAGCCTGCTATCAGCAGCAGCTGCTGCAGCAGGCCGTGAACGAGATCGCCCGCCTTGAGTGCGAGCTGATGGGGCGTTAGAAGAACGGCTCCTCAATCACCTCGGCCACCACGCCATCGGTGGCCGTGGCCAGGCTTTGAGCTGCGGCGGTCACCTGTGCGGCAGGAGGCACCCAATCACGGGGCGGCTGCGCCACAGCGCTCACATACGCCAGCCCCTTACTGCTGGTTTTCTTCCAGCCACTTACGGGCACCTGAACGCTGCCGTATTGATCAGGCGTCTGGCTGAGTACAAATGCGCAAAACGCATCGAGCTCCTCGACCTTGACGTTCAGCATTCCCGAAAAGTCGATCTTGCTTTCGGGCTTGGTGCTTTTGAAGATGCTCAGATTCAGCTTGAAGCTCATTGGTTCTGGGGGTTGATGGTATTGGCCTGTTCGTATCGCTCCACCTCGGCCAGGGGATAGAGCACGAAACCGGGCGTTCTGAAATAAGAGGGGCCCTTCCCGGCATCACGCCATCGTTTCAGCGTGTCAGGGTGCAATCCCCATCGCTTTGCCAGCTGGGGCGCTGTCAGATACTCAGAAGAGCTCATCCTGATCGGCCTCCACTGGTGCGGCAACGGGCTCAGGTGTAGGTGCCGGCTGCGCGATAGCAGCATTCAGATCCGCCACGCTGGTTTCGGTCACGGTGACCGGCTGCACATCGAGCACCTCTTCCTGGCTCTGCATCCCGAGCAACATATCGCTCGCATACAGACGACCCCAGAAGGCAGCAGCCCGATAACGGATCATCAGCTCAGGCATTGTGATCCACTTGCTGCCAGTCTTGGTGGCCCATCCTTCTTTCTTGGCCATCGCCATTGTGATGGTTGGGCCTTTCAGCTCCTGGCCGCTGGCGAGATCCTTGGCGACCGCATAGCAAGCGAGGCTGTCGCCCTGGCCGCTGAGTTCAAACCGCAATGGGCTGAACCGGCCGCAGCCGTTCACCATCGCAATGATGAAACTGCTGCTCCAACTGGGGCGACCATGGATCACGTGCAGATGTTGCATGGCCAAGAACGGGCTGATGCCCATCCGGCCAGCAATCTCGAGCGCCACAAGGCAGTTGGCAAAACCCTGTTGCCCTTGGAACTGCGGCGGGATGAGCGTGCTGCTGGCCAGGGCCTTCGCTATCCGCTGCGCATCCTCGAATGCTTGGATGCCGCTGAACACCGAGCCTGATGGCTGGGTTGTGAGGGCTGATTGTTGATCCATTAGTAAGTCTCGATCTCAGTGGTTGCCTGCTGCTGGCCAGTGGCGCCCGTCATCCAGCCCGGCAGGCTGATGGTTTCGATCTGATCGCTGTAGCTCGGCCAGTGATCAGCGGCCTTGCAGACGGCCAGTTTGGCCAAATCACGCATGGCCTGATCGTGACCGCGCTCGATCATCTCCGCATCGGCGGCATACACGGCGCACGCATACGGTGCAGTTGATTCCACGCAGATGAAGATGAACTGATCCGGGCGTTTGCCGGTGGCATGCTCGATGCCGTGCAGATACCAACCGGCTTGCACGTGATAGCGGTAATCCGCAATGCTGCGCATGAAGCCGCGTGGGCTGGCGTCTCTGGTGGTTTTGAGATCCACCATGATGCTGCCGTCATCGGTCAGCCAATCCGGCCGGCACTTGCACTCCACCCCATAGGTGGCGTCCGTCCACATGTGCGTGGTCTCAGCTTTGCCCGGCAGGCCCAGCAGCATTGCTGCACCGGGATGGCGCATGATGCTGCGCCCCATGGCCATGACCACCTCGGCATCGTCGGCGGTGATCACGGTTTTGCGCTTGGCAGCGGCCTCGAATGCGGCCCATTGCTCCTTGCCTTCCTTGGTCCGGCGGTTGATGTCGCTCGGGGCCACCGCGATTTGATTGTCCCATTGGTCCAGCTCCAGCACGTGTGTATGAAGCGCAGTGCCAAGACGCATGGCAGCAGATGGCTCCGGCGTGATGCGGTTTGGATCCAGGTAGCGGGACCAGTAGTGCAGAGGGCTTTTGGCGATCTGATCAAGGCCGGACTTGCTGACCGCAAAGTGGCGGTGGTAGTCGGCGTTTTGCATGATCTCCTGCGAGTTGCCGTTAAATGCTACCACTTGCGGCCGGATACTGCTAGGTTCGGCTGGCCACGGCAAAGCCCATGCGCCACTACCTCGAGCAATCCGTTTACGACGCCGCTATCGAGCGGTTGAACTTCATCTTTCAGCATTTCACCCGTGTGTACGTCTCCTTCTCTGGCGGCAAGGACAGCGGAGTTCTCCTGAATCTTGTTTGCGACTACGTGCGAGAGCGCAAGCTGCCGACCAAAATCGGCGTTCAGATCATGGACAACGAGGCCAACTACACCCACAGCGAGGAGTTCATGCACCGCATCCTTCAAGCCAACCGGGACATCCTCGATATCTATTGGTGCTGCCTGCCCATCACCCTCCCCTGCACCGTTTCTTCCTACGAGATCGACTGGCAGTGCTGGGGCGAACAGGATCGGCACCGCTGGATCCGGCCCATGCCACAGCAGGATTACATCGTCAACCTGCACAACCATCCCTTTGGTGACCTGTTCATCGAAAACATGGACTACGCCACCTTTTGGGATATGTTTGCGGAGTGGTACAGCCAAGGACAGCCATGCGCCAACCTAATTGGCATTCGCACCGTTGAATCGCTCAACCGGTTTCGGGCCATTCTGAATCAGGACAAAGAGACCATGCTTGGCCGCATGTGGACCAAGAAAAACACGGCGCATACCTACAACTGCTATCCCATCTACGACTGGCGAACAGAGGACATCTGGACCGCTAACGCCAAGTTTGGATGGGATTACAACAATCTTTATGACGTGTTTTACATGGCTGGCATCCCCATCAAGAAGATGCGGGTTGCCTCTCCGTTTATGTCAGAGTCCAAATCTAGCCTTGCCATGTATCGCGTGATCGACCCGCAGGTCTGGGCAAGGCTTTGCGCCAGGGTTGGCGGTGCCAACTTCATGGCCACCTATGGCAAGCAACTTGATTACAAATCCTTCAAGCTGCCTGCAGGTCACACTTGGAAATCCTTTGTGAAGTTCCTGCTGGCCACCTTGCCGGATCAATCAAGCGCAAATTTTAAGCAGCGCTTCATCCAATCAATCCGCTACTGGGGCAGGGTGGGGCGCGGTCTTCCTGAAGCCATCATTGAAGCTCTCGCCCGTATTGGCATTCGCTTCTACATCAATGGCACAACGCGCCATGGTGGCAACAATCTGCGCCGTGTCGTGATCAAGGTGCCACCCGATCATCTCGATGATCTGCCTTGTCACAACAGTATGGTCACATCGTGGAAGCGCTTTGCTATCACGGTTCTGAAGAACGATCACACCTGCAAATACCTTGGCCTGGCGCCAACACAAGAACAGCAGCGCCGCCAGAGATCAATTCAACGCAAGTACAGCCAAGTTCTCAACCGTTCCGCCAAATGAAGATCCTGAACGCCGCACAGCTCCCTGATGATCGCGTTGTGCAATGCCCACGCGGTGGTTTTACTAGCCATCGTCTTGTCGTCGAAACCGACGGCATGGGCTACAGCATGACCAAAACCGTCATTCACCTTGGCAAGCCGCACCGCTGGCACTATCAACACCACCTTGAAACCTGTTACTGCGTCAGCGGCAAAGGCGTGCTGATTAACGAGGCAACACAGGAAATTACGGACATTGGGCCTGATGTGACATACGTGCTCGACAAGCACGATGCTCACACGTTTGAAGCCTTAGAACCCACCACGCTGATCTGTGTATTCAACCCACCCCTTAAAGGAGATGAGCTGCATGACCAGAACGATTCATACCCTTGGCGATCCCCGGTCTACTCTGTTCGCAGTATTCCTATCGAGAAAGTTACCGCCAATGATTACAACCCCAACTCTGTGGCGCCGCCTGAAATGGCACTACTCGAAACATCCATCTGGGAAGATGGTTACACGCAACCTGTCGTTGTCGTGCATGATGCCGAGCGTGACCTTTATGTGGTCGTTGACGGTTTTCACCGATTCCTGACCCTTAAGAACAGCCAGCGCATCCGCGAACGTGAAGGCGGCCGCTTGCCCGTGGTTGTGCTCCGCAAAGAGCTACACGACCGGATGGCTTCCACCATCCGTCACAACCGCGCTCGTGGTTCACACAACATCGAGCTAATGAGCGTAATCGTTGCCGAGCTGATCGAAATGGGTAAAGGCGACGCATGGATTTGCAAGCACATCGGCATGAGCCCTGATGAGCTGCTGCGCCTTAAACAAGTCACCGGACTGGCCTCGTTGTTCCTTGGCAAAGATTTCAGCAAGGCATGGGACGTAGACCAGATTGACAACATCACAGAAGATCTCGAACGTGAAGCTCAAGAGGATCTGGTTGCCCATTGATGCTTGGGAAGAGATCGGTTTCAACATGTGGGGCGATGTGCCAAATCGACGCATCGCCCTGTATCGCGCACAGATCTTCACCGGCAATCACCGCCTTTACGGGCGCTACATGCAACGGGTCACCGTGGAGTGGCCCAACAGCTGCATCAATGCACTAACCGACTACAACCTGAACCGCAAGGCATGGATCGGCCACGCAGCCTGCGCCCTTGCCTTGCGATGCCCTGAAGACATCACCAGACAAGCATGGGGACTTTTGACCGATGAGCAACGGACATTGGCGAACCGACAAGCGGATCGAGCCATTTGCGCCTGGGAGATGCGCTACCGCCAGAGTCTCGGAATACGTGCGGACGTGGCAAGCCCGTTGTTATTTGCACGAGATCCCGGATGAAGTGCCAGTCAAGGTTGCAGCGTCAGGGCGTGCGCCATCGTGGCGGGCCGTTGCAATCGCTTTGCTGCAGAACGATCTGCACCTCTACCAACTTGGTTATGCACGACCTGCATACGATCAACAGCGCCGCGCTCTGACCATGGCCCAGATCGCTATGCATGGTGCCCCCGCAGATGGCACACAGCTGGAGTTGCCGCTATGAACCTGCGGGATTACCAACAGCAAGCAATTAGCGATCTGCGCTCCGCAATGCAGCAGGGCGCGCGGGCGCCACTGCTATGCCTGCCTACCGGTGGGGGCAAAACCGTGATCCTCGCCACCATCGCAACGCAAGCCGCAGCACGTGGCCGCAACGTCCTGATACTCGTGCATCGCCGTGAGCTGATCCACCAGACCAGCAGCAAGCTTGCATGGGTTGGACTTGATCACGGCATCATCGCCGCAGGCATTCCGTCATCCGATCACGCGGTGCAGATCGCATCCGTCCAGACACTCGCGCGCCGGCTCAGCCGGTTGGACTGGCAGCCGACTCTGATCATCATTGATGAGGCCCACCACGCCACTGCGGGGCAGTGGGCGCGCATCCTCGACCACTGGCCAGACGCCTACCGCCTTGGTGTCACCGCCACGCCATGCCGTCTCGATGGGTGCGGACTGCGCGGGACCTTCGACACCATGGTGCTCGGCCCCAGAGTTGCCGATCTGATCTTCACTGGCTACCTATCACCAGCCCGCATCTACGCGCCGCCAGTGGTGGCCGATCTCAGGGGCATCCGCAGCCGTGGTGGTGATTACGCCAACGATCAGGCCGCGGCCGCTATGGATCGGCCCACGGTGACCGGCGATGCCATCAGCCACTACCAGCGCCTGGCAGCAGGCCAACAAGCGATCGCCTTCTGCTGCAATGTCGCGCACGCCGTCTCAGTGTGCGACGCATTTAAGACGGCAGGTATTAGCGCGGAACTGCTGTTAGGCAATACTCCAGACCGCGAGCAGGTGGTGGCCGACTTCGCAGCACATCGCATCCGCGTTCTCGTCACCGTCGACGTGGTCAGCGAAGGATTCGATGTGCCAGCCGCCAGCTGCGCCATCCTGCTCAGGCCCACGCAATCACTCGGCCTCTATTTGCAACAGGTGGGGCGTGTGCTGCGTCCTGCGCCTGGCAAAGGCGCGGCGATCATCGTGGATCACGTCGGCAACGTCCACCGCCATGGTTTCCCCGATGATCACCGCGACTGGTCGCTAGACGATCGCCTGAAGCGCAGCCGATCATCTGGTCCCGCAGCGCCAACCGTGCGCACCTGCCAGGTCTGCTTCGCGGCCTTTCCGCCACAGCCGGCCTGCCCCTGCTGCGGCACACCGGTGCCGATCCAGCCCGCACGTCAGCTGCGCCAGATCGCCGGTGAGCTGAAGGAGCTTCGGCGCGAGGCCGTGCGCCAGCGCACGCAGGAGCGCCGCCGTGCCCGCACCCTGCCCGAGCTCATGGCCATCGCACGCCAGCGCGGCTACAGCCCCGCATGGGCGTGGAAGGTCCACAATGCGCGGAGCAACGCGCAGCCCGATGAGAGTGCTTGTCGCCTGTGAATACAGCGGCCGTGTCCGTGACGCATTCAGGCGCCGCGGCCATGACGCATGGAGCTGCGACCTGCTCGAGTGCGAGGCCGACCCCAGCTGGCACTACCAGCGCTCCGTGGAGGATGTGCTGCAGCTCGGCTGGGATCTGATGATCGCTCACCCACCCTGCACGCACCTCGCCGTCAGCGGCTCGCGCCACTTCCATCGGAAGGCACGCGAACAGGCCGAGGCCTTGGATTTCGTGCGTCTGCTGATGGCCGCGCCTATCCCGCGCTGGTGCATTGAAAACCCCGTCAGCGTGATCAGCTCCGCCATCCGCGTGCCCGATCAGATCATCCAGCCGTGGCAGTTCGGCCATGGCGAAACGAAGGCCACCTGCCTCTGGCTGCACAACCTGCCGCGCTTGCGCTCCACCAAGGTGGTGCCCGGCCGTGAGGCGCGCGTTCACATGATGCCGCCGAGCCCCGATCGCTGGAAGGAGCGCAGCCGCACCTACGAAGGCATCGCCGATGCCATGGGTGCGCAGTGGGGCACTCGTGAGCTGCCTGCCATCATGCGGCAGCTGGCTCTGCTCTGATGCCTAACCCCGAGACCGACCTGCAGCAGCGCATCCGTCTCGCGCTCGGCACGCACCCCGATGCCCGACTGTTTCGCAACTCGGTTGGCAGCCTGCCCGATCCACGCACCGGCCGCCTCGTCACATTCGGCCTGGCCCGCGGTTCAGCAGACCTCATCGGCTGGCGCACCATCACCATCACGCCAGACATGGTGGGCCGTCAGCTCGCCGTGTTCACCAGTATCGAGGTGAAGACGGAGCATGGCAGGGTTCGCCCAGAGCAGCAGGCATGGCTCAGCACTGTGACCGGCGCAGGTGGCATCGCAGGGATCGCTCGATCAATCCAAGACGCAAACGAAATCGTGAGATAACTACCAACCTGCCAACCTATCTGCCACACTTCGCCGGCCTCTCCATAGCCATGTGGCCGCCGATCTCCTGCAGCAGCTCGCCAATATCCCCGACCACTGGGCCCTAGTAGCCGTCGGCAACGACAAGCGGCCCTATCAGCCTGAATGGCAGAAGCATCCGATCTCGCGCGCTGATCTCACCACTGAGATCAAAGCAGGCCGTGCCGTAGCCATTGGCGTCATCGCAGGCCCGCAGTCCGGCGGCCTCCTCTTCGTCGATCACGATGGCCTTGGTGCCTCCGAGGTGCTCGAGCAGATCGGCGCACCATTGCGTGATCTTCCCAAGTCATGGGCCGTCACCTCCGGCCGCGATGGTCGCGTCCAGATCATCTACCAGGTCCCTGAGCCGTTCTGGGCCACCATCAAGACCACAAAGATCCGCAGCACCGTCAAAGGCGAGCAGCTTGAACTCCGCTGGTCAGGTTGCCAATCCGTCGTAGCCGGCGCTCATCCCATTACCGGCTCCTACCGCTGGCTCAGTCAACGCGCGCCCGGTGAGCTGCCCCTCGCCGAGGCGCCATCACTGCTACTGCAGCAGATGCAGCGCCACAAGCCAGCGCCAGCTCCTCTCCTGACACTGCCCGACACCGATATCCAGCGTGCACGCACCTACCTCGCCTCAGTACCAGCAGCGGACGCTGATGACTACGACGCATGGCTGCGTGTCGGCATGGCCCTCCACTCCGTCGACGATGCCCTTCTCGCCGATTGGATCCAGTGGTCGACCATCTCAGGCAAGTTCGAGCCAGGCGCCTGTGAAGCCAAATGGCGCACCTTCTCAACCGCAGCAGGTGGCGTCTCTCTTGGCACCCTCGCGCACCTAGCCGGCCACGAAAAAAGCCGCACGTCTCCAGCCGCGCGGCTCGTCGTCCATACACCAAATGGCGCGCCGCAACCTACACCAGCCAGCGGCAAGCTCCTCAAGCTCGAATCCAATGAGCTTCTTACCCTCCTGCGCCAGCAGATGGCAGAGCGTCTCCGCTGGAACGTCTTCACCAAGACCATCGAGCTAGACGAGCAACCCCTCGAGCACATCGAGCACTTCTACCTTCAACTTTCACAGCAGGGCGTCAAGGTCACCAAAGACCTCGCAGCCGATGCCGTCCACGTCGTCGCACTGGAGAACCCATACGACCCTGTGCGCGATTACCTGGAGCACGTAGCCGATCACGTGGAGCCCGTACCCATCGAGCACCTAGCAACCGCCTACCTGCGCCCTCGAGACGCCCCTGGCAGCCTCTACGACGCCATGCTTAAGGCCACCCTCATAGCGGCCGTCAGACGCATCTTTGAGCCCGGCTGCAAGCACGACTCCGCCTGCGTGCTCATGGGCCCTCAGGGCTGCGGTAAGTCCACCTTCTGGCGCAACCTCGGCGGGCTCTGGTTTAGCGATGCCCTACGCGATATCGGTTCGAAGGATGACCTCATGGTCCTGCACCGCTCATGGCTCATGGAATGGGCCGAGCTGGATCACATCACCGGCCGTAAGCACGCCGGCCAGGTGAAAGCCTTCCTCACCCAACAGACGGACATGTTCCGTGCGCCGTACCAACGCACCACGGAGGCATACCCACGCCGCTCGATCATCGTCGGTTCCACCAACCGCGACACAGGCTTCCTCGTAGACGACACCGGCAACCGCCGCTTCTGGGTCGTGCCCGTTACAGCTGCCCCGCACATCCCCGTGGATGGCCTCCTGCTTGAGCGTGACGCCATATGGTCCGCAGCCGTCCACGCATACCGCGCAGGCGAACCCAACCACCTCTCACGCGAACACAGCGCCCAGGTCGATCACGAGAACGAGTCCTACCTCGTGGACAGCCCATGGAAGGCCGCCATTCAGGAATGGCTTAACGCACCCCGCAACGACGGCCGACCCATCACCAGCGAGCTGCTGCTCACCGAAGCCGTCAGCAAACCAGTGGAGCGGCAGAGCCGTGCTGATCAGATGCAGGTGGCCTCGATCATGCGCGAGCTCGGGTACGTCAAACAGCGCCAATGGGTGGAGGGCAGAGCCAAGTGGGTATTCTTCCAACCTCGTGAGTGAGGTTGGCAGGCTGAGATCCCTTGCACCCCAACCCCTCTACTAACCTTACTAACCTTCTAACCTTAGTAATAAACTATATAAAGGGGAGGGGTAGGGTAAAAAAGGACCTATAGGGGCAACGTTGGCAAGGTTGGCAGGTTGGCAGGAAATCGGAGTGCATACGTACTAACGCAGCGTTGTTGCTGAAAGGTTGGAAGGTTGACAGGTTGACAGGGCTAGCAATGGGCTCCGCCTACCCTTGGCACATGGCCATCTTCATCACCGTCGACACCACGGGCCTAGAGGCCGCAGCAAAGCGATCCAGCGTGATCGCTAAGCAACTGCCCTTTGCCACCTCCGTCGCCCTGAACGAGGTGGCCTTCAAGGCCCGTTCATCGCTCAACAGCTCAACCCGCCAATACTTCAACGCACCTACCAAGTTCACTGAGACCGCCTTCCTGGTACAGAAGTCCAAGAAGGCAGACCTAGAAGCCATCGTCTACGCCAACAACCAAGAGGGTCGCAGCCGTGCCCGTTACCTCCGCTATGGCATCCAAGGTGGTCAACGTGTAGCCAAAGGCTTCGAGCGCTTCTTTTCTGGTGCAGACAACGACGGCACCCTCTCGCCTGGCACCCCCCTCCTACCCACCTCCCTGGTCAAGCTCACAGCACAAGGCAACGTCTCACTCGCAACCTTGCGCTCGATCAGCAAAGGGCTAAGCACTACCAACAAACGCGGCGGGATCTTTGTCGGCACACCACGAGGCGCCGGCAACCGCCCACCTGGCATCTATCGCCGTTCTCGTGAACAGCTGTTCCCATACTTCATCGCAGCATCATCAGCACCGCGCTACACAGGACGTTTCCCAATCCAAGACGTAGGCAGCAAGGTCATCAGCCGCAACTGGATCGCTGAACTCGAGTCAGCACTCGAGCGCGCGCTCGCGACCGCCAAATAATTTATGGGTCCCTCTGCGTTCAACTCATGTGGGTCGTTCGTTCG
>Ga0222712_10005931_pt1 | contig 12200 bp, 19 predicted proteins | sample C33_657DmetaG_FD_165043 | JGI IMG/M metagenome (GOLD analysis project Ga0222712, IMG submission 165043) | Estuarine water microbial communities from San Francisco Bay, California, United States - C33_657D | ecosystem: Environmental > Aquatic > Marine > Unclassified | place: USA: California...
TAACTCATTTCTTTTTGGTTTTAATTTTAATTAATAAATTTCTAATGTGAGCACATGTCTCATATTCTTCTTGTTCTACAAAATATTCTAATCCTAATTCTAAAGCTTTAACCCATTCATTAGAGTGAATGGTTAAAATTATGTTTTCAAACTCTTCATCATCTTCAAAATCTACATTAAAAAGATCTACATCACTAAACTTTTTATTTTTATTCCATTCTTGTCTTAAGAATTTAAAAGTATGAAGGTGTATATCACGAACTTGCTCTTCATTGAACTCCATTAGTTCATCTAAGTTTTTAAATTTAAGTTGTTTAGCCTTCATCTATTTACGTTTAGCATTTTTTCTTACTTTAGGTCTATCTTCAGGATAGAAGCCATACCATATCTCATTTATTTCATTTTCTAATGCTTCTATTTCTAATTTATCAGCTTTGGTAATTCGTTTTTTACGTTCACTACCTTTTATTTCATATTGAGACAATAGTGATGATAATTTATTTTCTAACCTATCAAAAGTACTCCATTGTGGATCTTTAATTTCAACACTTAATGGACCATTTGGAAATCGAGTTTTGTCCCAATTCCAAGTGAATGTTTCACCTGTATGTTCTTTAAAATTCTGAGTGTACTGAAGTATTGGAGTATCATTTTCAGTTGGTCTTCCTCTATTTGGTGCTTTAGTCATAACATTTTATTTTAATTATATCTTAATATACGAAATTAAATTTGGAAAGCCTAATTTAACACAGAATATTTAGCGTGTAATATGTCTTTATAATCTATTATAACTAATTTAATTAAAGACAGTTTTAAAGGTAATTGATTTTGTTTTAACAATTTCATTATAACCGATCTAATCTCTACTCTAGCATTAACATGTAATATAGGGTCTATACCTTCAGGAACATACTTTATAATAGTATGGTCAATAAATTTATGTATGTACTCAGTTGTTATCATGTTTATAAATATTATTTATATTTTTTATTTATAAAATCACCTTCACGATGAGATTTTAATATATGACAATGTTTACATAGTAACTGATAATTTGATGGTTGTTCACCTTCAGGAGTACCTTTGATTGATGGGTCTTTATGATCAACATCCATTAATGAGGCTAATATTTCAGTTGTCTCGTTTATATATTGTTTATGAGGTTCAAAACCACATATTTCACAAGCAAAATCAATATCTACTATTTTTTCTACTTTATACATTAACCAGGGACGTACAGGAGCATTTATAGCATATTTTTTATATTGAATGTGAGTAGGACAATAAGCGTAACGTTGAGTTTTATTATAAAACTCTGTTTCTTCATTACACCAACTTACTTTGCACATTTTACTTCTTTAATATGTTTACACTCTCTATCTTTAGCTCTCCAAAATCCAGGACAGTTACAAGTATATTTAAAACCATTTCGTTTAGTAACATACTCACCATCACCACTTGAGGATTTGAATCTCCAAGTATCAATTTCTTTTACTTGTTCTTGTTTTGATACTTTTTGTATCCAATTTATATCACTTAATTCAGTGTTTGGGTGACATGGTATCCAACCTGGTGTTATGTATTTTTTACCTTTTATATTAGCTATACCAGGTGTTTGTCTTGATTCAATTTTATATTTGAATATTTTAACAATAGAGATTTTAGTTTGAGGTGAATCTAATGTATAACCACCTTCAGAGTAAGCTATAAAATCTTCTACAAAACCACATTTCCATTCATTTGATACTTGATATAACATAACCTTTCTTTTTTAATTTTATACTTAAATATACGAAAGGCTCCTTACGGAGCCTAACTTTTTATATAAGGAAATTTTTTAATTAAATATCTCTTAATTCATCTTTAGTGAATCCTAATTCTTCTGCTATATCTTGAATTTGTTGGTCTAATTCTTCTGATTCATCTGCAGTTACATATTCTGCTTCGTATGTTAAGAGATTAGCTACTTTTTCAACTTTAGAGAAATAATCTTTACCTTTTAATTTAATAATTTTATCTCTTAAAATAGGTTGTTCCTCTTCAGCTTTATCTAAAGCATCTCCATATCCTTGATCTAAAGTAAAATCATTATTAATATAATCTTGTATTAATGTAAGTAAGTTATCTTCTTGTTCTTCTTTTAATAATATCCCTTCAGTAAGGTATTTTTTTAGATTGAATGCATTTTCCATTTTGATATTTTTACTTTAAATCTTTTAATTTATTTGCGTCTACTGTTATTTGAACATAATCTCCCAATGCTTCAACTTCACCACCTATAGAATCTATAATTTTTACAAATGCATGATTAGGCCCTAGAATTTGTTTCCAATTATTTTCATCAAAATCTTCATCTTCATCTTCATATACTACAGAGAAAGATACTGTTCCATCTTCTTCTATGAATCCTGAATAGTCCCCACTATCAGCTGTTATTTCAATTTGTTCCCCGTCAGAATTAACATTAAATTCCTCTTTTAATAATTTTCCTTCAGCAAGAAATTTTTTTAGATTGAATGTATTTTCCATTTTGATATTTTAATTTATATACTATAAATATATAAAAGAAATATTAGGTAGCCAAAGTTATCTATTATAAGATACTATATCGTCTTCATCATTTTCTAATTCATCATCTCCTATTAATCCTAATGATTTAAAATGTTCATAAGTGTTATCATCTAGATCCCATTTTACTTCTTGTACTTTAGGAACGTCTTTATAATCTTCTATACCTTGAATTTGTTTAGCACTGAATATGTCTCCTATAGTTAAGAAGTAGCAGTTGTAACATAAGAACTCTATATTGTCTCTTTTCCAATTGCGTTTATTATAATCTTTGAAACTTAATAGTAATGGTACTCTATAATCTGACACTCGTTGTTCTTTAAATCCACAACATGAACATTCTTCAGGCAGTATAGCCTCAGTTATTAGACGTTGCTTGAATTTATCTATACTATATGATTCAGTGTATAATTCACCTGATAATAGTTTTTGTAAGTCAGGTCCCTTACCATGGTTGGTTAAGAATTTAGGAATACCTTTACCAACTTGGTTTTTATGAACTTCAAATAATGTAGGTGAGGTAAAATCATTATCATCTAACCTATAAGATTTCATATAGGGTTTAAGATGCTGGTATGAACAATTAAGGTAACGAGCTGCTGCTCTAACACTTTTAGTTACCTTCATTGCTCTAAGTAAATCTTCCTTAGAGAATATTTTAGCTGCTCTAGCCATATAACTTATTTTTCGTTTAAAAAATCAGGATTTATTTTTAGTAAGTAATTATATAACTCCTCAGCTGTTTTTAAAAACACTTCAGTTTCTTCTCCATCTTCATTAGTTTCAATTATGCTGTTTAAACTACCATCTAAATTAAGTCGCTCATATAGATAGTAAGTTACTATTTCATAAATATCACCACCCCACATTAATAACATTAACTTGTCTATAACTTCATAATATGAACCTTCATAATCAAATAAATCTATAGCAAATTCAGTTTGTAATTTAACAGATTTATTAAGGGATATTTCATATTGAGTTATTAAAGATATGAATAATGCTTTTTTCTTTAAAGCCTGATCACGTTTTTTCTTTCTTATTGTAATTGGGGAATTAAATAATTTGTTGAATCCGGCTTCTAGGTTATGTTTTAATTCATCGTCCATCTTCTATATCTTTAATTAGTTTATTAACTTGAGTACACATAGAATAGTCTTCTACCTTAACATAATATTCTAAAACTGATTTTAAAGCATGAACCCAATGAGTTTTAGGTATTGATATACTAGTTTCTATTTGAGTGATATCACATATAATAACCTCTTTCTTTTTAGTTTTTAAAGCACTTTTTATACTTGTAAAAACATTTTCAAATAATAACTTTTGTATTTTAGGGGCAAAAAGGGTATCCATGATACCCCTTAAGCTATAATCTATAAATACTATATTAGGCGTTTTCTTCATCTGCCGGAACTTCTTCTGCAGCATCATTTTCAGGTGTGCTACCTAATACTTTATCTCTAATAAATGTAAATACTGAGTCTAATGGTATTTGAAAGTTAGCTGCTTGTTTATCTGGAGCGTCTGTGTCTCTATCAAATTCTAATCCATAGTTAATGAATTTTTTGGATATAGTAGTAGCTAAACTATTTTGTAAGGTATCAATTTCTTCAGGTGTCAAATTTGAAATTACCATACCCTCTTCATTAACAGGAAAGAATTTAACTTTAATACCTTTTTTAGATGGATTTTTATTCACATCAACTACTACTTTAAATTTTTCACCATTAAAGGTAGCATTATAATTTAATTCTCCTTCTTCTTTAAGTAGATCTTCAGTTAGGAAAAAATCTTTTAATTTATAGTTCATATTTTTATTTTAGTATAAATATTAATTCTTTTTAAGATATATTAAATCTTTCTCATATGAATCTAAAGATTTGATACTTATTTTTAAGTTATTTAACTCAAATTCTCCAATATCACCATTATCAGCTATAATATCATTTAAATTTTGTATAATTTTATAATCATACTCATTAAAAGTATTACCATTAACTTCAACAATAATATCCTCACCTCCATTAAACCAAGGTTCTAAAATATCTTCTAATTGAGGATTTGAATTAACTATTTTATAAGATTTTCTATAACATTTATTGTATTGAGAATTTCTAAAACCCCATTTTTTAACAAATGCCTTATTAGATAATGATTCTACTTCTTTATAGTCATCTGTAGTACGAGAAGTTTTACTTACAAAATGGTAAACACTAGCTGAACTTACTTTACGTTCCATTCCTGCTATTGTACATCTAAGGTGAAAATCATCATCCTCACAGAATATTTTATAAGTGTCTCCATCAATACCAATATAGTCTTCTTTATAACATCCAAAAAATAATTGTGTGCCCCCATCAACTAGACTTTCTTCTGTTTTAAGTTCTTCAAATTTTTTCTTATTAAAAGTTTCTAAATTACTTCCACAGTCCAATAATATCTTTCCTGGGTACGTGTCTGTGTAAATTGGTGGTTCAACTCTTGTATAAGTTGTGATTCGGTTTCTAACAATATGTCTATCCATTTCTTCTACAAACCCAGGTCTTAAGATCATATCATTATGAAGTAAAATTATTTTTTTACCATTTGCTCTTTCTACTGCTCTATTATAATTGTTCCCCATAGTAAGACTATCATCTTCTTGAAGTATAATTTCAACTTCATCTCTATTAGGATATATTTCTTCAATATTTTTTATAAGAGCATCTGTGTATTCTCTAGTTCTAGTGGATGCTGGTATTACTAATGATATCATTTTTTATAAAATTTTATTAATTTATCTATAATTTGTTCAATGTCATATTGATTTTTAAATCCATACGATTGTAATTTACTAATATCCAAATATGAATGCTCCACTTGAACTACATCATGGAAGTGTGAAGGTTTAATATTAATTATATTAGAAGTTGAAGATGTTTTTTCTATAGTTTTTAAAATAATATCACGTAACACATAAGGTTTTCCATTACCAATGTTTATAATTTCATTAGTAGGAGCATTATCCATACAATGTTTAATAGCGTCACATACATCATCTACGTACATATAGTCTCTAATAGCACTACCATTATTATATAGTTCTACATCTCTATTTTCAACTACCTCTTTTATTAAAAACTGAAGTGCATTTTTCTTTTTAGATATTTTATTATCACCTTCTCCTAATACATTTGCTAATCTAAAAATTCTATACTTAATATCAAATGTTTCACAGAAACTAATTATCATTTGTTCAGCGCATCTTTTTGTTATAGAATAAAAGCCTGTTGGGTTACAAAATGATTTTTCCTCATTAAATGGAGTTACTTCATTTTTCCCATACACAAACCATGAACTAACAAAGTTGAATACTAAATCCTTATCATTTCTATCTATATTTTCTAGTACTGACATAAGTGTACTTAAATTAGTATCAACATCAATATGAAGATTCTGATGGATGTTGTAGTTGTCAATAGTACTGATTAGATATAATATGTTATTAGATTTAGGTGTATAATCTTCTCTATCAATTTTATTAACTATGTTAGGATAGAGACTACAAAATTTACTTCCAATGAATCCTGTTGATCCAAAAACTGAAATATTTTCCATTATTATTTTTTAAATTATTCCTTTTATTTTAAGTTGATTAAGAGTTTTGTTAAGATATTCAGATAAATTACTTTCAAAATTTTGTCTTTGATTGTCTTTAAGTTTATTTAAATATAAAAAATCTTTATAATACTTAGAAAAACCATCTATATTCTCTCCTACTAAGGGGCCTGATGGATACATCCATACAGTTTCACCTTTTAAAAGATATTGTTGAAAATCAACTCCTTGTTGTTTAACATGATTAGTTATTATTAAAGAGTATAAATCCCAAGGACCATACCCTTTCCATTCATCTAAAAAAGGACATAATTCTTCATAAAAGGCTTTATTATATAAATCAAACCATCCCGCCCATTTACTTTTTAGAGTTGGAAATAATGAAATTTCATCTTGTGAAGTTTTAGTATTATATCTAATATCAAAAGTATCTACTTTAAGATAATCCTTATAAGGAATATTTAAATATTGGGGATTAGTAATTTCATCCCAAGTTTCATCTCCAACTTTTGATATTTGAGGAGTTATAACAAGATATTTATTTTTAACTTGTCTAGCAGCTTCAATTAAATAATTAATAGCATACTCACTAAAATATATATCAGGACATATACTTAAATAATAATCTATATCTTCATTTATACTCTCTTTAACAAAATCTAAACAACCATATAATTCATTTCCATCATAAATTCCTTTGATATGTTTATAATCACCTAATAACAAAGAAACTTGATTATATTTTTCAATAAAAAATTCTTTTGGTAATTTACTCTTTTCCCAATTAATACTATGAGAGGATAAATTTAATCTTGTTTCAATAATAATATTTACATCTTTGGGTAAATGGTATTTGGATTTTTTAAGTTGAGTAAATGTTAAAAGGGCATAATCAATTTCCCAAGGCATAAAATGACAAATAATCTTAATATTCATATTTTTTATTTTTTTCTTAATACTGCTAAGTAATTTATTTGTGAAGGATCTAATACTATCTCTACTAATTCAAAGTTATCCTGAATATCTTTATTTTGTTGTTCATTTAAGAAGCTTGAATATAATTCTCCTGTAGATAAAGTTTGTAGAAATTCTTCTGCAATTAAAGCATTATCGTATTTAAACCATCCTCTTGATTTAAGAGGATTTTGAATATCTTCCATAAAATAATATCCTCCAGATTTTAATACCCCTAAAGATTTCCAAAGACTTATCATCATATGATTAGGCCAGTGACTTCCATCTTCAACTACAAAATCAAACTTATTAGGAAATAATTTATTTAATTCATCCCAATCATCAAAACTACCTTGATCGGCATAAATAAAATTTATATCTTGATTATTTAATTTATCAATATCTTCTATTTTATCTCCTATCTTATGTCCCCAAAAATTATCTACAGCATAAAAATCTACATTTTTAAAATAACTTTTCCACATTTTAATAGAGGCATATGGAAATCTTTTATCGCAAACCCCTATTTCAAGCATACTAATATTTTCAGTTTTTTTACTTTCCATATATTTTTCATATGTGGTTGTGTAATGCATACATTTATGAGTGTTATATTCCACTCCCCAAGATAGGTTTAGAGAATCAGAGGTACCTTTATCAGTTTCAAACTTATTAGCTAATTCTGATAGAGTATTTTGGGGTGTGTAATAAGGGTTATTACTGTTGGTTTTTAAAAATAATTTCATTTTTTTTCTAATTGTATGTAAGTGTTAATAATTCCTTGTTCTAATCCTATAAAAGCTATTGGAAGCTCATTATAAATTCCTATATAATTTTGTCCTGGTGTAGGATTTTGTATGTTAATTGGAACTTTATTTATTGATAGATTGTTTATTTGCTGAGCTATATTACTTAAAGAAACTGTATCGTCATATATACAATCAATCTCTTTTGGTAAGTCTTTACCTGCGATGTAATACTCAATTATAGAGATTAGATCAGGCATATAAATAAAATCCATTAATTTATCTTGATGTATAATTATTGGTTCATTATTTAGATAACGTTGTATACTACCTTTAATAAAACGTGTATCTTTTTCTTTTTCATCAAACACAGCATAAATTCTTAAATTATAAAAATTATCATGTTTATGAATAAGTTTATTTATTACTTTCTTACTAAACCCATAAGGTGAATATTCAGTATTAAATTCAGCTCCTGAACCAAATGAGATTAACTTATTGAATTGTTCTTTTTTTCTAATTAAATTATAAAACATAATTAGGTTATAAAAACTAACTGTTTCATCCTCTTCCTTTAACCTACTTCCACCTAATGTAGCAGTGTGAATAACAACATCAAAATGTTTCCCTTCAAAAAATGCATCTACTGATTTAGAATCAAGTAAATCTAATTCTTCTCTTCCAGGAGATAATATATGATATTTTTCCCATAGGCTATTAGTAATACTTTTAGCTATATAGCCATTTCCTCCTGTAATTAATATTTTTACTCTATCCATTGTATACTATTTAATTCTCCAGGAATAAATTTTCCTTCATTATCTAATTTAGCTACTACTTTTGGTTCATGAAATTCATCAGGATCTGTAAAAATTTCTAATACACATGGGCCATCTTGGGATAAAAATTCAGTTAATGTAGGATGTATATTACCATTGTTGGTAATATTAAAATAAGGTAAATCATATGCTTTAATTAATTTTTCATAATTAGGAAATGACACACCACTATTCTTTTCTGATGCTACATAGTTACCCTTAAAGAATGTTTTTTGAGATACCTTTATAGATAAGTATCCATCATTATTAATCACTACTAATTTAATAGGAAGATTATAATGTTTCATAGTTTGTAATTCATGAACGTTTAAATGTAGACTCCCATCTCCTTCTATACAAACTATTTTATTATGTGTGGCTGCCCCAATTGCGGCTGGTAATCCATAACCCATAGGTGCACATCCTGTATTAGTAATTAATCTTTGATCTCCTGTTAAATCCATCACTTGCATAGTGACTACATTAGCTGAACCATCACTAGTTACTACATGATGGTCTTTAGGTAAAACTTTTGATAATTGTTCTATAAAAGCATATACACTAGCATTGTGTTTTTTATCTCTATGTCTTTGTAATACTTTAGGGGCTTTATTATTTTCTTTACATTCCTCTAACCATTCTGTACTACTTGAATTAATATTCTCTTGAAGTAATTTATTAATAAAATCTTTAGCATCTGAATGGATTTTATGATCAGGGAATAAAGTAGGTTTGTTTAACTCATTTTGATCTATATCAACATACACCCTATGAGCTTGTTTAGCGAATCCTTTAAAATTGTATCCTGTTTGCCTTACATACAATCTACTACCTATTGATAATAAGAAATCACATTCACTTAATAACTTATTTGCGCTAATTTGAGCGTGAGTACCAAATCTACCACAATAATGTTCATAGTCTGAAGTCACTATATCATTTCCATTTACAGCTGAGATAGCTGGTATATTAGTTTTGGATAATAATTCTCTTAACTCATTTACCCCTCCTGATAGTCTTACCCCATTACCTACTAACAGTAAAGGTTTCTTTGCACTATTCCATTTAGCAATAACTTGCTCTATATCTAATTTACTAGCTTGAGGAAACTCAATGGGTTCATTATATCCATGTAATTGTTCAGGCTCTATATTAGCTGACTGTATATTAAGAGGTATATCTAACCATACTGGGCCGGGTCTTCCTGATGTTGCTAACTTACATGCTTTTTCTAAATGAAATCTAATATCATCCGCATTATTTACTTGTACAGCGTATTTAGTCATGTTTTTTACAGACTCAACAATATTATATTCTTGATCTCCTAATTGTCTTAAAGGAAGTCCTGTATAATTTGTTGTTAATTCTTTATTAACTTGACCACTGATAACAATAACAGGTATAGAATCTAACCAACTGCAAAGTGTACCTGTCATAGCATTTGTAGCTCCAGGACCACTTGTCACTATACAAGCTCCTAATTTATTATTCATTCTAGCGTAACCCTCAGCTGCTATTGACGCTGCTTGTTCATGGTGTGTAGCTACATAATTAACTCCTTCTGTATGCCCTAATGAATCTATAAGAAAAATACATCCCCCTCCTGAGACGGTGAAGATTGTTTCTATATTATATTCATCCCTTAAGTATTGTATTATATAATCAGATACTCTCATATGTTTCCTGTAACGCTTGTTTTACTATTTTTATATCTTCTATATCTTGTAGAAAGTTATGGTCTGTAGATAGAACCATTGTTAATTTTCCTGTACTCTTTTTATCAGACTTTACTATCTCTAATAAATTTTCTAAATCAAACCAAGACTGTTCTAGCTTTATATTTGCTTTATTTATTAACTCTATTCCTTTTTCAAGGAGTTGATTGTAATTAGGTACTTTATATTCTAATTTAGAAGTGATTCGACTTGCTATCATACACCCTAGTATTACTGCAATACCATGAGGAAGATTATTTTGTGATGTGGTTTCTAAGGCATGTCCAAAAGTATGTCCAAAGTTTAAATACTTACGTTCTCCTTTATCAAATTCATCTCTAGATAATATATCACCCTTAAATAATAAGCCTCTATATATCATATCAGTTATGTCTCCATCAATATTAAATTGATCAATTCTATTCTCTAATATATGAAATTTATATACTTCACCTAACCCACTACAATAATCTAATGTAGATAAAGTTTTTAAAAATTCAGTACAAATATAAATGTTATTTGGAGGATAAAATGTCCCTAAAATATTTTTCTTACCTTTAACATTTATAGAGGTCTTTCCTCCTAAACAACTATCAGCTTGAGATAATAATGTTGTTGGTACTAAATCATACTGAATACCTCTACAATAAGTTGAAGCACAAAACCCAATTAAATCTTGTAAAATTCCTCCTCCTATTACAACTAGTCTAGTCTGTATATTAGCTTTTTGTTCAATAAGGTTATCAAAAATACTATGTGTACCATCTAATGTTTTTACATTCTCTGTACACTCTACTACTATGTTTGTTTCTCTATGTAATGCTGGGTATAATCTAGAAACATTATTATCTATAAAAGTAATTGTATTAGGTTGGTCAATAAGAGTTTGAATGATATTCAAATTTTCTACAAAGTGAATACTATAATTATTAATTTTTGATTGTATTTCTAATGTGCTGTACATGAATATCCTCCGTCTATTATTATGTTTTGCCCTGTTATAAAACTATTCTCTACTGTGAGTTGGTAAACTAACTTTGCTACCTCTTCTGGTGTACCTAATCTTTTTAATGGTACTTTATTTTTTATTTGTTGCAATTCAGATTCAGAATTATTTTGGTAAGTAAGATCTGTTCCTATAAATCCTGGAGATATTGTATTCGCTATAATTCCTTTATCACTATACTCAGCTGTAATAGCTTTTGTTAGAGCATGGAGAGCATTTTTACTAGCGCTGTATGCTAATCTTTTTTGCATAGCTAAACCTATCCAAATACTTCCAATGTTAATTATTCTTCCATAACCACTCGCTACCATATAAGGAATACATTGTTGAATAATAGAGAGAGGTGCTTGATAATTTACTTGCATCACCTCTCTATCATTTATATCTTCAACTAATTTTAATGGATTTACTCCTCCATTATTGATAACAATATCAAAATCTGATCTTACTAATGTAAAGTCCTTTGTTAGGTCTAATTCTTCCCTTGATGGAGAATATACATCATGGCCTTTTTCTTTAAATAAAGTCACAATTGATTTACCTATTCCTCTAGAACCTCCTGTAATTAGTACTTTCATATTAGAAAGTAGAAGATTGATTAATGCGGTCTTGAATCATTTTGATTCGTTTAATATCTTGGTTTGCTAAAGCTGTATAGTATTCATGTTTGTTAGTCATCCATTCATATTCAAACATTTGAGCTTTAGCTAAGGCTCTAGATAAATTCTTTAATGATACTGATGGATCAAAAATGCAGTATCTAGTTTCAAATTTATCAAGTAATCCTTCTGAA
>Ga0222712_10005932_pt1 | contig 12200 bp, 13 predicted proteins | sample C33_657DmetaG_FD_165043 | JGI IMG/M metagenome (GOLD analysis project Ga0222712, IMG submission 165043) | Estuarine water microbial communities from San Francisco Bay, California, United States - C33_657D | ecosystem: Environmental > Aquatic > Marine > Unclassified | place: USA: California...
AGTTACGGACTATTTGCTTATCGAAACTGTCAGTTCGATTACCTGACTGCCAGGCTGATTTAGACCAGTATCTACTTGAGTCTGGAGTAAGGACCTCATCGCCGAGCGTGATCTGGCCATTGCTCGGATTTAATCCAAACTCAAATTTTGTATCAGCCAAAATAAGCCCTGCTGCATCGGCTAGCTCTGATGCCGTTCTGAAGATTCCTAGACTAAGTTTTTTCAGCGCATCGGCACTTTCTTGGCCAATCAGGTCAACAACTTTTTCAAAGGTGATGTTTTCATCTTTGTCACCTAGCTGTGCTTTATAAGCAGGAGTGAAGATAGGTTCTGGAAGTTTATCTCCCTGTTTTAAACCTTCAGGTAGTTTTACGCCACAGATCTCTCCAGTGGCAAGGTAGTCCTTGTATCCAGAGCCAGAGAGATAACCACGGACCACACATTCGACTGGGAACATATCTAACTTTTTGCAAACCATCGCTCTGCCGATTACCTCGTTAGGGACTGCAGCAGAACTGTCAGTGTGATTAGCAACATCCAGTTGGTCAAACCACCAAAGAGTAAGTTGTGTAAGATTTTTGCCTTTATCAGGAATTTCTGGTTTCAGAATCGTATCGAATGCAGAAACCCGATCTGAAGCAACAACCAGCAGTAAATCAGGGTGATCAGCAGATTCGTAGAGGTCACGAACCTTACCGCTATATATGTGTCGCCAACCAGCTATCTCTTTAGTCATCGCTTACCTTCTTAGCAATGTCAGTGCGGTAATGAGAGCCTTCTAACGAAATCTTAGACATAGCCTCGTAGGCATGCTTTCTTGCTTTAGAAAAGTTTTTGGCTAATGAAACCACCGATAGCACTCTTCCACCGGTTGCGACTAGATCCTGACCGTCCAACTTGGTCGCGGCGTGAGCAATTTCTATGTGCTGGTCGGATTCGGCCTCAGCGAGCCCAGTTATTTTTCTGGTTGGTGCAGCGGAAACGGGATAGCCTTCACTTGCTAGGACCACAGTTATGGCAACTTCATCTATGAACCCTGGTTCTGGGCTACTGGCTAGTTGCCCAGTAGCGGCGTTGTGTAGCAATGATGAAAGTGGCGTCAACAGACGGCGGAGTACGACTTGAGTTTCCGGATCACCGAATCTGGCATTGAATTCGATTACTTTGATACCTCTCTCGGTAACGATCAATCCGCAATACAAAAGCCCAACAAATGGATTGCCCATGCTTGCCATTTGCCTAATTGTTGGCAGTGCTACACGATTGGTTACTTCCTCCACGAAGTTATGCGGTAACCAAGGTAGTGGTGAGTATGCACCCATACCGCCAGTGTTTGGACCCTCATCATTATCGAAAGCACGTTTGAAGTCTTGCGCTGGGGCAAGTGGCATCACAGTAGTTCCGTCTGAGAGAAAGAACAGCGATACCTCTTCACCAGCAAGAAATTCTTCAACCAGGATTCCCATTCCTTGTTGAATGAAATTCTCGGCATGCTCTAGTGCTGCTGTTTTATCAGAAGTGACAATCACACCTTTACCCGCCGCAAGACCATCAGCCTTCACAACAAAAGGAGAACCAAACTCATCTAGTGCACCAGATACTTCCTCAAGATTGAAACACTTCCTAGCCAGCGCGGTTGGAACATCAGCAGCGGCCATGATTTCCTTGGCAAAAGCCTTTGACCCTTCAAGTGCGGCAGCAGCAGAGCTCGGTCCGAATACAGCAATGCCAGCAGCTCGAAGGGCATCGCTAACCCCAGCAACTAAAGGAGCTTCTGGCCCAATGACAACTAGATCAATCCGATTTGCTTTGGAAAACTCGGTTACCTCACCAGGGTTATTGGGATCAAGTGCCACACATTGGGCATCTTGAAAGATTCCAGCGTTGCCAGGAGCACAGACAATATTTTCCGAACTGGTGCCGGTGCGAATCAGGCCTTTAACTAACGCATGCTCGCGCGCTCCAGACCCGAGCACCAGTATTTTCATACTTTGAGTTTAAGGTTAAATCTATTCAGCTATGCATGTTGAACTGAAGAAGTTACCAACAATGCTAAAAATTATCTTGTCTCAAATAATTGCTCATGATACTCTCTTGATGTACCCCTCCCTTGCCTCGGGCTTGGGACACGAGCCCCCTCTAAAGCAGGGGGTTCAGTTCTTAAGTCCAAGCATCTGGTTTGCGGATGCTGCCTTTGTTGGAATTAATCTGGTTAGGCAGCTGGCTTGCTTGGAGGGACGAGCTTCTGATGATTTTGATCATCATCTTTTCGGAAACTAGAAGGGAGCTCGAAGGCTGACTCACAGGCGAAAATAGTCCTACTTTTACCCCCAACTCCTCCCTGAGTATGCGCAAGGTAGGCCTAAAGTCCGAGTCATTTGATAGCAATACAAACATCTCCGCGTCACCCCTTGCCGCGTCTAGAACCATAAATGACGCAAGAGCAACGTCGGAACCCTTTTCCTCAACAGTAGCGACTCTAGCAAGCGTTGGTTTACCGTCAGGACGTAAAGAGGCGGGTGCAACCGGAAAAACACGGTCTCGTCTAATCATTTTCCCGTAGGAGATACTTATTCGGTTTCCCAATGAATTAAGGGCCTCTAGATATATTCCTTGGTTTATCGCGATCTCTTGGTTATCTAGCGGGGGTTTTATTCTCGAAGTGAAGTATCGAACTAAACGGATCTCATGGGTTGGAAGCAAAATCTCACAGAGTTTTACTATGTTGAGCCAACGATATTCCGGATATTTTTCAAGTAGCCTCTTGTCAAGATTCAAACCATCCACGTAGACAATTGCGGCTGGGCGCTCTGCGAGCATCTTTCCAGTATTGTCTTTTGCCATGACACATACGTGAAGTTCTCCACATCATCAGTTGCTAACCTTTTGCTATGGCAAGAAGGCGTATTTCTCACCTTGATGGTAAAACCGCGATACAAGCATGCCTTTCAGCAAACGATTCTGCTCAAGAAAACCTAACCACTGCTGTTCGCTACCTACTGGAAGAACTAGCCGAGGTAGCCCCAGGTAACAGCGTTGAGGTTAGAGTACCTCCACTCGGAGCCACCCAGTGCATAGCGGGCCCGAGGCATACCCGAGGAACACCGCCGAATGTGGTTGAAATGGCTCCTGAGACATGGTTTGATTTGGCCACTGGTCGGCTAGCTTGGCCCGACGCGATTGCCAGTGGTTTAGTAAGTGCCAGTGGGGTGAGGGCGACACTGGAAGAGGTTTTACCTTTGCGGCTCAAAGGCATTCAAATCTGAATATACTTATTAGGTAATAAGCCCTTATTACAGCCCCCTCAAAACCCCTAAGAGGTTTTATGCTTCGTGGCGATGGACTCCTGAATCACAATCTGCTACCTGATGAGTCGGGACCTCAAGATCAATGTGGGGTATTCGGAGTTTGGGCACCAGGGGAAGAAGTTGCCAAACTAACCTTCTTTGGTCTTTATTCTTTACAGCACCGTGGTCAAGAATCAGCCGGTATTGCTACCTCTGATGGTAAAAAGATTCTTGTCTATAAAGACATGGGGCTTGTATCCCAAGTATTCTCCGAATCATCCTTGGAATCGCTGGTTGGACACATAGCTGTTGGTCACAACCGCTATTCAACTACCGGGTCTTCTTCTTGGAGAAATGCCCAGCCAACTTTAGGTAGAACTGCATCCGGCACAGTTGCTCTCGGTCACAATGGAAATCTAATTAACACCACTGAGCTTCTAGAAATGTTAAAGCAGAAATATCCAGATCAAACCGAGAATGAAATCACCGGTGGTAACACCACAGATACTGCAGTTCTAACGGCCCTTCTTGCAGGGGATATGGATCACACCTTGGAAGCAACTGCATTAGAACTACTTCCTAAAGTTCGCGGAGCATACTGTTTGGTGTTCATGGATGAAACAACTCTTTATGCCGCTAGAGACCCGCAAGGTGTTAGACCTTTAGTTCTCGGAAGATTAGAACGCGGTTGGGTAGTTGCCTCTGAAACTGCTGCCTTAGATATTGTTGGTGCCAGTTATGTTCGTGAGGTTGAACCTGGTGAACTAATCGCCATTGATGAACATGGTTTACGATCAACCAGATTTGCTGAAACTAAGCGAGCCGGTTGTGTTTTTGAATATGTTTATCTTGCTAGACCAGATACCACCATCAACGGCCGAGTAGTTTATGATTCGAGAGTTGAAATGGGAAGAACTCTTGCTAGAGAGTATCCAGTTGTTGCTGATCTAGTTATCCCAACGCCAGAATCTGGCACCCCAGCTGCAATTGGATACAGCCAAGAATCGGGAATTGCTTACGGTCACGGACTAGTCAAAAATGCTTATGTCGGTAGAACCTTTATTCAACCTTCGCAAACCATTAGACAGCGCGGTATCAGGCTGAAGCTGAATCCGCTAAAAGAGCAAATCAAGGGTAAAAGAATCATCGTGGTTGATGACTCAATAGTTAGAGGTAACACCCAACGTGCCCTAGTTGCGATGCTAAGAGAAGCGGGAGCTGCCGAGATTCACGTGAGAATCTCATCTCCACCGATTATGTGGCCATGTTTTTATGGCATTGATTTTGCTACCCGAGCAGAGCTAATTGCAACTGGGCTTGGGGTTGAAGAGGTTAGACAGTCAATCGGCGCAGATTCCCTTGGTTACCTATCCAAAGACGGCATGGTTAGCGCTACCAACCAAGAAGAGAAATCACTCTGCACAGCCTGCTTTACTGGAAAGTATCCAATCGAGTTACCAGCAGAAGATCGCTTAGGTAAAGACCTTTTAGAAAAACAACCAGCTGCATGTAATCCAGGGCCAGATAGCGAACTCAATTCTTTATTGAAAGCACAAGATGACTGACGCTTACGCTCAATCAGGCGTTGACACCCATGCCGGAGATGTTGCTGTTGAGCTAATGAAGAATTCAATCAAAGCAACATTGACCGACAACGTTGTCGGTGGTTTTGGTGGCTTTGCTGGAATGTTTGACGTTTCATTTTTGAAAAACTATGAACGACCAATACTTGCAACCTCAACCGATGGTGTTGGTACCAAAGTAGCTATTGCTCAGGCGATAGATAAACACGACACCATCGGCCAAGATCTTGTTGGCATGGTTGTTGATGACATTGTTGTGGTCGGGGCTAAGAGCATGTTCATGACCGACTACATTGCAACAGGAAAAATTATTCCAACCAGAATCGCTGAAATAGTTTCTGGTATTGCAGCCGCATGTCAGCAGGTAGGCGTTTCACTGATCGGCGGTGAAACAGCGGAGCACCCTGGCTTACTAAAACCAGATGAATACGATGTTGCCGGAGCTGCAGTTGGGGCAGTGGAGTTCGAAAAACTTCTAGGCCCTCACAAAGTTCAAGTTGGCGATGTTGTGCTAGGCCTGGAGTCTTCCGGATTACACTCAAATGGATTTTCCTTGGTCAGAAAAATAGTGACTGATTCAAAACTTGATTACACAAAGACTGTAAGCGAATTTGGTTCAAAATCTTTAGGTGAAGTTCTGCTGGAACCAACAAGACTGTATTCAGGAATACTAAATAACCTTCTTGAAAGCACACTTGGTGATTCAGTAAAAGCCATGAGCCACATCACCGGTGGTGGTATCGCAGCAAATCTGGCCAGGGTATTACCTAAAAACACCACCTTAGACATTGAAAGATCTTCATGGACCCCACATGATGTATTCCAAGTATTAGCTTCATGGGGAAACCTGAAACTAACTCAGCTGGAATCCACCTGGAATCTAGGTCTAGGTTTTGCCGTAATCGTCAAAGCAGATAAAGCCCAAGAGATCCAAAACTACCTCAACCAATCTGTCAAAACTTGGCAACTAGGAATCGTTGAATCAAACGACTGCACGCTAGAAGGCTATGTCCAAGGTGCTAAGGGAGTTGATGGTGGAGCAGTTAGATTGCTTGACAGTTTCTAACTACTGCCCGCCGGCAGCCTTACCTTCGTCTTCTTCCTTCTCAGGGAACATATCGGCCCACTTGTCTTCAAGTTCAGGTTCTTCGTTTTGCTTGGCAGAGGATAGTTCTGCCTCTAGGGCATTCAGATCGGTATCTGGGCTGAAATACTTCAGCTCACGCGCGACTTTCGTGTTTTTCGCTTTTTGACGGCCACGCCCCATGGCGGACCCCCTTTGGTAGGTTGGCTGAGCCAGTTACTTGGTTCAGGAATCAATAAATCTGACTAAGAGTATATCAGGGCTTAGCCCAGTAATAGCCCTAAATAGGCAGCTGTGGAGGAAAGGATCAGGGTATAGAGCGTATAGAGCACTGGCGCTAGTTTGCGGTCCTTGGCTGCCATTTGCACTGCGGCGGCAGCCCAGGAGCTGAATGTTGATAGCCCACCGGCTAGACCGACTACCAGAAGTGCAATCAAGCGGTCATCGCTGAAATAGGCTGCGGCAAAGCCCGCCACAAACGAAGCAAGGATGTTTGCCGTAAGCACGCCCCAGGGAAGATAGCCTTCCCATTTACTAAGTAGCAGTCTTAGTGCAGATCCGACACCACCTAAACCCGCGATACCTAAAAGAATCATCGGGTCAAAAGGATTCACTTTTTACCTCCGATTGCTCTGGCTAAGTTTGCTCCTGCTGCGTAACCGATAAAGCCGAGACCAAACATGATGGCAGCTCCGGGAAGTGCTGTTGCTGGAGTTTGAGTGTAGAGGAAGATGGCAACACCGCTCATAGTGGTAAAGCCGCCGGCAAAGCCAGCTCCCCAGAACAGCTTGGCCGATTCGGATTTGAATCCAGTGGTTATGCCGAGAAATACCGCTCCGCTGATATTCACCACATATAGCGAAAGTGAACCTGCCAGAGTTGAACCAATTCCGATTTCTAAAACTGCGGCTAATAGATATCTCAACAGAGAACCTAAGCCACCGCCTAAAAAGACTAAAAAGTATTTACTCTTCATCATCGCAGTAAGCGCTTCTTACTCAGCTTTTTCTCCATGCGGGGTTTTGGCCAACCTGAACGTTGCGATAAATCCTAGGAACAGGAATATTGCTGCAGCAACTGCAGACCATCGCACGCCATCGGTGAACGCGTCCTTGGCTGCTTGGACAAAAACGATAGGCACGTATGGGTCATTTACCATCATTTGAATTGAGCCACCGGCTGATTCAACCACGCTTGCGTTAAAACCTTCGGCAATTGAATCGGGCATTCCCAAATCTTTTAGTTTGCTTGCCAAGTTTGACTGAATCTGTGTGAACAAAACAGTTCCGAGAACGGCAATACCAAGAGCCGAGCCAACTTGTCTGACTGTGCTCTGTGAACCAGAAGCCTGACCGATCTTATCCATCGGGACATCAACCATGATTACCCCGGTTAGCTGAGCTGTTGCCAAACCTATGCCGAGACCGTAGACAAAGAGGAATCCAGCAATTGGCCAGAAGTTTTCGGAATTAGCAAATACTGCAACGCCGATTACACCAAGTAATTCCAGCCCAACACCAATCCGAACGGCCATAGCCGGTGCTAATTTTCCAGACAGTGCTCCGCCGACTGCCGAGGCCAAGAAGGCTCCACCGGCTAGCCAGAGTAGAACGATACCGGCATCAACCGGTGAAAGGCCAAGTACGTTTTGCAACCAGAGCGGGATGGCAAATAGGATTCCGAATTCACCCATCGAGATAATAAGTGCCGCAATCGATCCGTTTCTAAAAGAGCTCACGCTAAATAAGTTCAGATCTAATAGCACTGGCTTTTCTGCTTTTTCGCGCTTTTTCTCCCAAAGAATAAAGACGACAGTGAAGATAACCGAGAGAATAAGTGCCACTGGAATTACTGAGAACCCTGGATCACCCCAGCTCCAAGAACCAACTACGAATTCTTTGTTTACACTCCACCAGCCATAGGTACGGCCCTCGATAAGACCAAAGACCAAGGTTAGGAACATCAAAACCGATAGCACCGCACCGACAATATCCGGTGAGCCAGTTCGTTGTTCAACTTTGGATTCGGAGACAAATAACAAAAGACCGGCAATAATTATCAAACCGATTGGCAAGTTGATATTAAAAGCCAAGCGCCAACCATCTTCACCAAAGCTGGTAGCTAGCCAACCGCCGATAACTGGACCGACGGCAACCATACCTCCGATGGTGGCTCCCCAGACAGCAAAAGCGATACCTCGTTCTTTACCTTGGAAGTTTGCATTTACCAGTGACAGCGTGGTTGGTAGCACCATCGAACCGCCGAACCCTTGCAGGATGCGGGCAAGAATAAGTTGAGTAGCGCTATCGGAAACTCCGGCCCAGACCGATGCAACAATGAAAATTAGGATTCCTATTATTAGCAGTCTTCTTCTACCGATTCGGTCAGCGACAGATCCCCAGACTAAAAGAAGTGCTGCAAAAACTAGGACGTAGCTTTCCTGCACCCACTGAACTTCAACGCTGTTGATGCTAAGTGCCGTGATGATCTTCGGGAAAATGGTGTTGACGATAGTTCCATCGATGATCACCAAAGAAATGGCCATGGAAATGAAAACCAGCCCCATCCAACGAAGTCGAGCCAAACGTGCCATTAGTCACTTCTTTCATAAAAGCCACTGCGGGCTTGTCTTTTGACTTTATTAGCCTAGTCTCGACCCAGAAAATGGATGTTTAGGTGTTGGCGAAAGAAATTTGAATGAGTGTGGCTGGACGCGGGATTGAACCGCGGACCTAACGATTTTCAGTCGTTCGCTCTACCAACTGAGCTATCCAGCCTCAACCTAAATTTAGGCTGAGCGATTTTCATCGCAGCGATCCTGACGGGACTTGAACCCGCGACCTCCGCCGTGACAGGGCGGCGCGCTAACCAACTGCGCTACAGGACCTTACAGTACTTATCCGACCCAACGCTCTCGTGACCCCAACGGGATTCGAACCCGTGCTACTGCCGTGAAAGGGCAGCGTCCTAGGCCACTAAACGATGGGGCCGTAAAGCGATGGAGCTTAACAAGCACCAATGGTCAAGGTTACTTGGTTTTTCGGGCCCTAGCAACCTGCCGAAACGGCTAGGCCGATGTTAGTTTAGGTAAAAGGCTTATTTTTATTGAGCAGGAAGGCGCTGAAAGTGAAATCTTGGCATAAGCGCACCGTGGGGCTGGTTTTGCTAACCGGTCTATTCACTGGACCAGCGCTGCTGCCTTCAGCCCAAGCCGAGCCGAATTACCCTAGCCAGCAGGAAGTGGAAAACGCTAGAAAGAGCGTTGCCAAGAAAAAGGCAATGATCAAGCGGATTCAGGGGATTATCGCTGACCTAACTGATGAGCAGCTGATTTTGGAAAAGCAGGCGATGCTCAAAGCCGAGAAATATAACCAGGCTAAAGATGAAGAAGATGCGGTTGCGGCCAAGGTTGCCGTTTTGCAGAAGAAAGTTGATGCAGCTACCGCAGAGGCGAAAGCAGCTCAGACTCAGCTAGGTCGAATCGCCAGTCAGATGTGGCGAGATGGGGCAGCTGGGACCTCACTGAATCTATTCCTTAATTCAGATAAAGCCGGAAACCTGCTTTATCAACTAGGTGCGCAAGAGAAAATTGCTCAATCTAGTGATCAGATTTATAAAAGTGCCATTCAACGACAGCAGTATGCCCAGTCACTTGAAGATCAATTGCGAGATGCAAAAAAAGAATTAGCTGAGAAGACCGCTGTTGCTAAAGAAGCACTGCGCCAGGCTCAAGCTGCAGCCAATGCACTGCAGGCAAAAGTTGATGAGCAGAAGAGATTGAACCGAACCTTTGTGGCTCAGCTAGCCAGGCTGGAGGATATAAGCGAATCTTTGATGCGTCAGCGCATTCAAGGATTAATTGACGAACAAAGACAAAACAATGGTACCGGGCCGATTGATGCCCCAAGCCTTTACGATGTTGGCCCACCAAATGAAACTAAAGTTGAGATCGCTTATAACTTTGGTAAAGATCAACTAGGCGAAAGATATGTCCTTGGCGGCATGGGCCCGAACATTTGGGATTGCAGTGGACTAACTAAAGCAAGTTACGCGGCTGCTGGAATCTATATCGGCACTCACTCCGCAACAAATCAGTTTTATAACATGGCGGCTAAGCGCAGGTTAGTTCCAATCAAAGAAGCGCAACGAGGTGATCTAATGTGGTATTCCTACGTAGATGATTTCAATGGGGATAAATATCACGTGGTGATGTATTTAGGTAATGGCATGATGTTGGAAGCGCCAAACCCACTGAGAGTTGTTCGTATCGTGCCACTTCGTTACGGCGATCTATTTAGATACGCTGGACGGCCAACCCCTTAAGGGTTTTATGGATAAGCCTCGTCAGGTCCAACCCAAAACAGAAGGTTGGCAACAAAAAAAGGATGCCCAGGGAAGGCCCATCCTCGAATTTGAAGCAAAGCCCAGAGCTAATAAGCCACCGGTGCATCTGGTTGATCTAACCGAAGAAGAGCGCTTAGCCAAGGCTAAAGAATTAGGGATAGCTGGCTTTCGGGTAAAGCAGTTGGCTAAGCATTACTTCACCCACTACACCAGCGATCCAGAGAAGATGACGGATCTACCGCAGGAGGGCAGAGCAGAACTAGTTCAGGCTTTCCTACCGAAACTTCTCACTGAGGTAAAAAGACTAAAGACTGCAAACGACGACACCATTAAGTTTCTCTGGCGGCTATTTGACGGGGCTCTGGTTGAGTCAGTTTTGATGCGCTATCCAGGCCGAATCACGCTCTGCGTCAGTTCTCAGGCAGGCTGTGGGATGAACTGCCCATTCTGCGCTACCGGTCAGGCTGGCCTTACCAGAAACATGTCGGCTGCCGAGATTATCGAGCAGATTGTTATTGCCAATCAGGTGATTGCCTCAGGTGAGCTCGGTGGTAAAAAAGATGGCGAGTATGAGGAACGTGTTGGCAACATCGTCTTTATGGGCATGGGTGAACCGCTAGCTAACTACAACCGACTAATGCAGGCGGTTAGAACCATGGTTTCCCCCGATGGTCTTGGCATGTCCGCTCGAAATATCACAGTCTCAACTGTTGGGTTAGTGCCGGCTATTTTGAAATTAGCGGAAGAAGATTTACCGCTTACCTTTGCGCTTTCACTTCATGCACCGGATGATGAATTACGCGATGAGCTAATTCCGGTTAACTCTCGTTGGAAAGTAGATGAGGCTTTAGATGCAGCAAGAAACTACTTTGATGTCACCGGTAGAAGAGTTTCGATTGAGTATGCCCTGATTAGAGATATGAATGATCACAAGTGGCGTGCAGAGCTTTTGGCTGAGAAATTGAATGCTCGCGGTAAGGGCTGGGTTCACATCAATCCGATTCCGCTAAACCCAACTCCTGGATCAGTCTGGACCGCATCAACTAAAGAAACCACCGACATCTTTGTTTCAACATTAGAAAAAGCAGGAATCCCAACAACTCTCCGTGATACCAGAGGTAGAGAGATTGATGGTGCCTGTGGTCAGCTGGCAGCTACCGAATGAAAGAACCAAATCGTCTTAAAGATGGCACCAGAGTTTATTGGGGAGAATTGCCAGCTAGAACTAGGGCGAGCAAAATATTCGAATACATTGGCGAGACATTTCTAACCCTGGGCATCATTCTTGGACTTTTTGTCGGCTATAAAGCTATCTTGCAAGATAACCAGGTTGGGCAGGTTCAGCAAGTGCTAGCCGAAGAATATGAAGCTAAGCCGAGTAAATTTGTTGCTCTGAATGAAGTCGATGAATTAGCGGATATATTCGCACAGTTATATGTCCCACGCTTTGGTGAAAACTGGACAAGGTTAGTTGCTGAAGGAACCAGATGGCATCCGGTGCTAAATGAAATCGGTGTCGGCCACTATCGAAATACTGCGATGCCGGATGAAGTTGGTAATTTTGCTGTTGCTGCGCACCGCGGTGGTTTCGGTGGAGCATTTAAAGAAATCCATCGCTTGCAAGAAGGAGATCAGGTTTATCTCAAGACAAGAGATTATTGGTTCACCTATAAATACCTGCAAACCAAGATTGTTCAGCCAACCGCAACTGGAGTGTTAGATCCTGTCCCTGACGGATTAGATGGAGCGGTTCAAGGTGGCCGCTATATGACTTTCACTTCCTGCACACCCATATTTGTGAATACCGAGCGCATCATTGTTTGGTTTGAGTTAGTAAGTCAAAGCACGATAGCTCCGGTTGAGTTGGAAAGTGGGGAAGGTAACTGATGTATGGCTGGCTTT
>Ga0222712_10005933_pt1 | contig 12199 bp, 9 predicted proteins | sample C33_657DmetaG_FD_165043 | JGI IMG/M metagenome (GOLD analysis project Ga0222712, IMG submission 165043) | Estuarine water microbial communities from San Francisco Bay, California, United States - C33_657D | ecosystem: Environmental > Aquatic > Marine > Unclassified | place: USA: California...
CGGCTGGTGATGAGGCTGCGCTTGAAGAGGTGATTCGCTCTTGGTGGGAGGGCGATGCGCCAGAGCGGATGAGCCAGGAGATTGCCGAGTATTTCCGGCCACGTACCTGGGCCCAGGTCGCGGATCAGCTCGTCAGATCGCTCAAGGCCGTCGAAGCGCGGCGTTAATTCCTTCAGCGATGAGCTCCCAAGGGCGGCGATCCAGTCGCTGAAAGAGCTGTCCGGTACGCAGGGCGTACCACGGAGTGTTGTGTTGCCCCCAGTATCCACGGTGCTTCACCAGCCGAGTCGGCAGACCGACAAGGCGCACCCCTTCTCTATTCCAGGAGAGCTCCCTGATTCGATCTTGACTCGTTCCCTTCGGAACGCTCACTCCAGCCGCGCGCGCAATCTCACCGCTCCACGTGGCGATCGCATTGTGGTCTCTCTGGCCATACGCTCCTTCGCGTACTGCACCGTCTAGTGAGAAGTTCTCAATGTACGCCTTTAGAAGTGTGCTGCTTTTCTCATGTGCAACTCGATCAAGCAGCAGCATCTGGTGTTCCAGACTTCCATCGCGATGCCGTGGAGCAGCGCCGATCACGAATCCCGAGCGTGTCATCAGGCGAGACGCGTAGAGGAGGGCCGTGATGGCCGCAGGGGCAAGCTCAACATCATCCTCGATGCAAAGTGCGAGCGCGACCGACTCATCCGAGAACACCCTGTCGAGGGTCTGCATCAAGTGGGACGGCAGCGAACGGTTGATCTTGCTTGCCCAGATGGCGGCAGCCGGCATCAGCGTTCGGGAAACCGCGATGACCTCCTGGACTCGCATAGCATCGCCCAGTGGCCGCTTCGGTCCATCAACCGCCACCACCACTTGCGGAGTCTCTTGTGAGGGTTCGCTGAGCCGAAAGAAGTCGAGCGCACGATGCAGGGAGAGCAGTGTGTTGCGGGTTTTGTCGGGCCGATTGTAGGCGAAGACGACGATGGTGACGTCTGGCCGAGAGATCAAGCGTCGCCTCGACCGACTCCGCAATAGGTCAGGCCCGCAGCACGCATCTCAGCGGGATCGAAGAGATTCCTGCCGTCAACTACCAGCGGAGTGACGAGCGCCGCGAGCATCGTCGATGGGGCCACCGCCCGGAATTCTGGCCAATCAGCCGCGATTGCAAGTGCGTTCGAACCCTGAAGCGCAGCTTCTGCGCTCTCCACGATCTCCACCCCGCTGACGTTCTGATATACACGGCGAGCCACCCCAGCCGCTCCTGGATCAAACGCTCGGATCCGAGCGCCCGCGGTGAGCAGATCGTCGATCAGGATCTTGCTCGGCGCGTCCCGCAGATCGTCAGTCCCGCCTTTGAAGGCGATGCCCCAGAGCGCGATCGTCTTGTCAGCGAGGTCACCGAGGCGACGTTCGAGTTTTTCTGAGATGCGATGGGGTTGTAGGCTGTTCGCTTCCGCCACGGCGCGTGCAACGCCCATCGTGACGCCTTCAGCTTCGCCGACGGCAATCAACGATGCAACGTCCTTTGGGAGACACGAGCCTCCATACCCCATTCCTGGGCTCAGATACTGGTCTCCGATTCGTGGGTCGGCGCCCAACCCTCGACGCACACCCTCGATGTCTGCACCGAGCGCCTCGGAGAGATTTGCGAGTTCGTTCATGAAGCTGATCCGTGTTGCGAGCATGGCATTCGCTGCATATTTTACGAGTGACGCCGATGCGGCATCCATGGTGAAGATCTGCTCTGGGGTCGCGAACGGCAGGTACAACTCTCTGACCTTGGATATTGCGTCCGTGTTGTCGCCGCCGATCACGACGCGATCGGGGTTGAGAAAATCCGTCACCGCGGATCCCGCACGCAGAAACTCTGGGTTCACGATGACGTCGACTCTGTGTTCAGCGCCACGTGCAGAAAGCTCCGAAAGGACTGCCTCGGCAACCCGTTTAGCAGCCCCAGCCGGCGCTGTGCTCTTGATTACAACGATCACGTCGGATGTGGCGCCTCGACCGATCGCATGCGCAGCGTCATGGAGCTGTGACTCATCGGTGCTCCCATCGGGAGCAGAGGGTGTTCCCACCGCGAGAAAGTGGATTTCCGACTGAGCCGCGGCTGCCTCTGGGTCTCCTGTGAAACGCAGCGTTCCAGCAGCGATGCCACTCGTCACAAGTTCATCGAGACCGGGCTCGAGAAACGGCACGCGCCCTTCCGAGAGCGCGGCGAGACGCGCTGGGTCAGGATCGACCGTCAACACCTGTATGCCGACCTTGGAGAAGCAGGCCGCCGCAACCAGTCCCACATAACCAGCGCCGTAGACAGTGATGTTCATGTTGGCAGAGTGATCGTGAAACCGATTATCGCCATGTTGCGAGAATTGCTCCAGCGATTCCAAGGTTGACGATGTCGTTTCCAGATTCGATCAACCAGACGATTAGACCGTGGCCGGCGAACATACGGTGTCCGAGCGCAGTTGCGCCGGCAAATCCGAACCCGAACAAGAGGCCGACAAGTGCGCCGTCGAGTGTGCTGCTCACTCGCCCTAGTTCAATGAGTGGTTCCATTACCAGCCCGAGCGTGACGATGGCAATCAGCTGCCCGATGAGGACTGAACCAAAGGTGGCCACCATGTTCCTTCCGCCTCCTGGTACCTCTTTAGGCGACTTTCCCATCTGCTTCCACCACACAGGAAATAGGGTTTTTGGACCGAACCAGAGAAATCCGCTGACAAATGAGAAGAACCACGAGGCGAGGATGGCGGGAAGGTTGATTGATTCGAACATCGGTCCTCCAGAGTGCCCTCAAGCAAGGGCGGCTCCGCCTAGGGTAGCCGCCCGCCTGCGTCCTCGCCGCTGCTCCCTCACAATCAGGGGATGAACCAATTGGCACGCGTGGCACTCGCGCTGGTCGTTGCTCTCGGGGCGCTCCTCGTCCAAACAGGTTCGGCGGGCACCATTCGTGCCGTCAGCGGCGGCTGGAAAACCTGCGCCGCACGCCCCGTCCCCCTTCCACCCACCCGTCTTGTCGATCCCGGCCTTGGAGAGAGGATCCAAGAGCGCGTCACCACCTGGCGAGAGAACCGTCGCACGCGATACCCAGGTCTCTCCGTTGCGCTTCGCTGGGATGACGGCAGGGTGGTGACGGCGGTCAGCGGCGTTGCGGATAGCAACAGCGGCCGAAAGGTAACGCCGGGAACCCCGTTCGCTCTCGCGAGTGTTAGCAAGCCGTTCACTGCGGCGCTTGCGCTGCTGCTCGATGCCTGCGGCGTGATGCCGCTCAGCACACGTGCCGCTTCCCTCGTGCCCTACGCGGACGTTCGACCAGAGGCCACGATTGAGGATCTGCTGCGTCACGAAGGCGGAATGAGTGACTGGCTGACAGACAAGTACACGCGGATGAGTTGGCTGATTGAGCATCCGAACGGCAAGGTTGGTCCAAAGACCGCCGTCCAGAATCTTCTGCCGCGTGGAGAGATTGGTGACTTTGATTACTCCAATTCGAGTTTCACCCTGATCACGCTTGCCGCGGAGAAGGCCACGGGCGTCGGTTGGCGCGATTTGATGCAGGAGTTAATCATCAAACCACTTGGATTAAACGAGACCGCGTTCGGCCCAGTTGCTGGTGCGTCGCGCACGCATATCTGGGCACGGGGCAAGATGCGCCCGTTCGGTCAGCAGGGCTGGGGTCCAACGCGCTCAGTGGCGGGGATCCTTCGTGGCGCTGGCGATCTCTTTGCTACACCACGTGATCTTGCGAAGTTTGGCGAACTTCTTTGGAGCGACAGGATGTTAGAGGGGGGCCAGACGCAACTCATCAACGGGATTGCAAACCTCACAGGCCTCCCATGGTCATACACGGTGGGAACAATGATGGATCGAAGCTGGCTCGGAACGCTGCGGACCTACGGACATACAGGTGGTTACAGCGGCGCAAGCACCACTCTGCGACGGATCTCGGAACTTGGCGTCACGATCGCCGTCACGGCGAACGGGATGGGTACGCCCGGAAATTACGCCGATGATCTCGCCATCAATTTGATTGACTTACTTGACACTCCTGCCCCGAGTTCCGCACAGGCGATCGCGGGTGGCACCGGTGCGGGTTTGGCTGCCGCGCTGCGCGCGAACCCTGAGCCGTTTCCGGTCGAAGCGGCGCCTGCATTTGACTCTTGTGGAGATAGATCAGCGGCCGTTTCGGGTGAGCGCTGGACCGATCTGAGCTCGGGCGCAGGAGGCGATTGGAGGGGCATGGTGACCGCCATGGTTGAGCTCCCGAGCGGTGCCCTGCTGGTTGCGGGGGAGCGGCTGACTCGGGCGGGAGGGCGCGCGGTTCAAGGGTTGGCGAGTCGAAGTCCAGTCACAGGGAAATGGAGTTCGTTCGCATCGTTCTTTCGAGCTGACGGAGGAGTCGCAGACGTGCATGCGTTGCGCGTTGATCGGATGCGCGGAACGCTCTATGTAGGCGGCGACTTCAGCTCCGTACGAAGCGGATCGTCACGCGTTCGGGCAAGCGGAATCGTGCAGCTCGATCTCAAGAGTGGCCGATGGTCGCCTGTCGGCGGTGGAGTCAAAGGGGGCGCTCCAGTTGTGAGGGCGCTTGCACTTGATGAGGGAAGCGGGCGACTCGCCGTTGCTGGGCGTTTTAATTCTGCAGGCGGCAGGCGCTCTCCATCCGTCGCGCTCTGGATGCCGGGAAGCGGTTGGCGCGGGATCAACGCATCTGGCAACACGCAGATTCAAGGCGAGGGCCAAGCGGTCACAATTTCTACCAGTGGCGTCGTCAGCATCTCTGGCCACTTGATCGTTGGGAGTAGTCCCGCACGGATTGCACGCTGGAGTCCCGAGTCCAACTCGTGGCGAGCGCTCGCCACGAGTGCAACGATCGCCGACGCGCCACGCGCGCTCTCGTTGACGCCGAGCGGTGAACTCACCGCTGGCATAGGCGTCGGCTGGTACGGCGCGCCGTTGATCAGGGAGAGTGCACTGAGCGGCTACGGGTGGGAGACGCTCGGCCAAGGGGTTTCACTCCCCCGCAAGTCCACCTGGATCTCTGCGATGACCGAGACGCCATCTGGAGAGATCCTCGTCGGCGGCTCGTTCACGCAGGCTGGAAGTTCAACTGTGCAGCGAATCGCTCGTTGGAGCCCAACGGCAGACACGCTCTCGCCAATCGGCGGCGGACTCCCCACTGAGCCCGACGCGCTCGCATCTTCAGTGCATGCGCTCGCCTACGCTGCCACGCGACTCCGCGGCGCTCCGGGTGAGCCAGGTCGCCTCTGTATCTCCGCGTGGAGTCTGCCCGCCCCGCTCAGCAGCCCGCTTCCTAAACTCAGCGCAACTCGACGCACCATTCGCGTGGAACCGCTGACTCCACTCTCGTCAAACGTAAGTGGATTTCGTGCTGTTGCACGCGTACCAGGCGGCGCGAGTAAAACCTGCACTGCAACGCGAGCGAACGGTAGCTGCACGATCTCAGGATTGACACCTGGGAGAACCTATCGGGTCACGATCCAGACGTATGCGATACCCGCTGGCCCGGGCCCTGCCTCTGAGGCGGTTACGATAAAAACAACGCGGTAGTAGGCGCGAGCGTAGGGCTAGAAGAAACGGGCGTGTGCCGCGAGCAGTTCAGTCCCGATTGCATCGGCCTCCTCATTTGATTTGATCAGCGGGTTGCGTGCGAGCGCGCGCAGAGCGGCGACGCGATCACGTGAAGCGGCGGCCACTGCGGTTGCTACTCCAAATTCCCCAAGCTGCAGAATCAAATCCTTACGCGCGCCGCCGAGTGGAGCAATACGGATTGGTCGTGCACCGCCAGCGCTAACGTCACAGAGCGCTTCAATCACAAGATCGCTTGGAAGGTCAGGGATTGCGCCACGGTTGCGAACGTTGACCACCAGCCGAGCTGGGCGCACGCCTGTCAACGCGGCGATGAGATCCAGCGCCGCTGTTGAGTAGTAGGCACCACCTCGGCGCTCGAGGAGTTCAGGTTTGCGGTCAAGCTGCGGATCCTTGAACATGTTGAGTAACTCAGACTCAATCCGCGCAACTTCACCTCCTCTCGTCCCTGAGGCTCGCTGTTCCGCGAGTACCGACTCTGTCTCGCGGAAGTAGCGGAGGTAGTAACTCGGAATCGCTCGCTCTCGCTGCAGCTCCTCCCCCGGAACCTTTGCAAATTCGGCCAGTTCGGCGTTGGCGTTGAGCAAGAGGCTCTCAAACTTTGACACCCCATCCACGCGAATGTCGCGATACCACGCGGCATGGTTCAGTCCAGCTGATTCCACCTCAACGCGCTGTGGCTCCACGCCAAGATGTGCAGAGGCGATCCGTTGGACGCCAATGGCAACATTGCAGAGACCAACCGCTCGATGCCCTTCACTGATCAGCGCTTGGCTGACGATGGAGACCGGATTCGCAAAGTCAAGCAGCCAGGCGTTCGGACTCCGGCGAGCGAGCTCCTCTGCAATCTCGAGGGCGGGTGGAATGGTTCGGAGCGCGCTTGCCCAGCCGCCCGGGCCGACCGTCTCCTGGCCGATCACACCGTGTGTGAGAGGAATGGACTCATCAAGCACTCGTGCAGCCGAACCGCCGATTCGGAACTGCAGGAGGCAGGCATCCACCCCATCAAGCGCCTCCGCGCGCGACGTAGTCAACGTAAGGCGTCCCGGCCATCCCGCCCGGTCAAACATCCTGCGTGCCAGAGCGCCAAGAATCTGTAGGCGCTCGGCATCAACGTCCATAAAGAGAAGTTCGTCGATCGGAGCGCCGAGCCGACCCTCTGCGACTCCTTCAATCAGCTCTGGGGTGTACGTGCTGCCCGCGCCAATAATGCTGATCTTCATAGGTGGGCCTCATCTTATGGCGAGGGGGCTGATGCGGCTATTGTTTAGGGATGAGCGCAACAGACGGAGTTCGGCACGAGCGTATCGAGAGCCTCAGCAACCCGCTCGTCAAAGAGTTGCGTGAGCTGCGCACCCGCAAAGGGCGACTGGAGCAGCGGCGATTTATGGCGGAGGGGGAGCGGACGCTCGCTGAGGCGGCCGCTGGCGGTTGGCGAGCAGAGCTGCTCCTGGTCACGCCAGATGCGCCGCGGAGCTCGGTAGCCGCCGAGCGCGTCATTGAGGTCACAGATGAGGTGCTTGCAAAGATCACCGGTCGCGACAATCCCCAGCCGCAGCTCGGCATCTTTTCAGAACCAGACCGCACTGCGCGAAGTTTTACTGCGATCAATCCAGCCACCGCTTCTCGGTGGCTGATGCTTGAAGCGCCACGTGACCCTGGGAATCTTGGCAGCTGCATCCGCAGCGCAGATGCAGTAGCGGCGGGGGGCGTACTCCTAGTTGGTGACGCATGTGACGCATATAGCGTGGAGTGCGTCCGCGCCACGATGGGCTCGATCTTCTCCGTGCCAATCTTTCACGGATCTATTGAAGAGGCGTGTGAGCTTCTCGCGCGCTGGCCAGGGGAGACGATTGCGACGGCGGGTGATGCGCCGGGAGACTATGCATCTCTTTCGTACAAGGCACCCGCAGCGATCGTGGTTGGGACTGAGGCGGAGGGCCTCTCAAGGACACTTCGAAACGCGTGTAGCGCAACCGCAAGCATCCCAATGCTCGGACGCGCCGAGAGCTTGAATATGGGCGTTGCGGCCGCGATCACGCTCTATGCCGCCGAGCGCGCGCAGCGCCTAGGACGTGGGACATGAAGCGCGTGTGCCCCGTATGACGCGACCGGAGCGCGCTCTAGACCTCGGGATCAAGATTGGCCGCTTTGCCCACGGCGCTCGCAATGCGATCAGTGATGTGGCGGGCGTGCGCGTTGCAGCGGAAACGATCGTTGAAGGGAGCGGACCACTCGTACGCGGCAGCGGGCCCGTACGCACTGGCGTCACAGCGATCCTTCCACAGGCGCTCAATCAGATGGGACACCCGCTCTTTGCCGGCACACATCGACTCAATGGGAATGGTGAAATGACCGGACTCGAGTGGGTGCGCGAATCGGGCTTCCTTACTACGCCAATCTGCATTACGAATACCCACTCGGTTGGCGTGGTGCACGACGAGATGATTCGCTGGTCGCTGGATCACGTGGTTGGCGCGCCAGCATGGAGCCTCCCCGTGGTCGGAGAGACCTGGGATGGCGTGCTCAACGACGTGAACGGATTCCATGTCACCGCAGCGCATGCGCGCGCGGCACTTGATGCCGCCGCCGCCCTTCCTGCCGGCGCGCCGGTTCCGCGTGGATGCGTTGGTGGAGGAACCGGAATGATCTGCCACGGCTTCAAAGGGGGGAGTGGCACCTCTAGTCGCAAACTCCCAGCAGAGATGGGCGGATACACGGTCGGCGTATTCGTTCAAGCGAATCACGGTCGCCGTCATCGCCTGACGATCGGCGGAGCATCACTAGGCGGCGACGGAGGTCCGCTTGACGTTGCGCGCTACCCACTTCCATACAAGAGCGCACCGCAGGTTGCGTCCGCCGCTGACGATCCGCGCGGTGGGGCGGGCTCAATCATTGTGATCGTGGCCACAGATGCACCGCTCCTTCCGATGCAACTTGATCGCCTCGCGCAGCGGGCGGTGATGGGGATCGCGCGCGTTGGTGGTGTGGGCGAACACTCATCGGGCGATCTCGTCTTGAGCTTCTCAACGGCGAACGTGAACCTGCCACCAGAAGATCTGGAGCCAGTTGCCCTGTTCAGTCAGGGCGTGGAGATGCTGATCAACGCGCACATCTCACCGCTCTTTGAGGCAACGGCTGACGCCACCGAAGAGGCAATCCTGGACGCGATGATTGCGGCGGAGAGCATGGTCGGTGCCAACGGCGCCGAGGCTATCGCCCTGCCACTAGACGTCGTCCGGACTGCGCTAGCCTGACCAGATGAACCTCCCACCACTCGGAAACCCTCGCGCATGGCCACCGATCGCCCAGGCGCTCGCATGGGCGGCGCTCGCGAGTGCCGCGGTGCTACTGATTGGGGCAGGTCTGGCGCAGATCGCGACACTTATAAGCGCGCAGAGCGCCTTGCTCGCCGCGCTGATCGCGGGCTGGCTCTTGGCGACCCTCGCCGACGCACCGATCGATGCGCTTGCGCGTCGCGGGGTGCCTCGACGACGCGCCGTGATCTTGGTCTGGGTGCTCGGTGCAATCCCTGTGCTCGTGATCATTGGTGAACTCATCTTTGCGCTGGCATCGTCGCTCAGCGTGGTGGTGTCGGGAGCGCCACCATCGAGTGCTGAGATTGGAGCGTTGATTGCGCGGCCGAGTGAGCTGCTCCGCTCGGTTGGAGTCCAGATTGATCTTCTCCCCATTGCAACGGAGGCGCTCACGATCATCCGCGGCGCGGCGGCCGAAGTACAGGCGAACATTGCGAACATTGCCGCTGGCGCGGTCGCTGCACTCGGGCCCGTCATCCTTGCGATTGGACTCGGTGTGATCCTTTCGGCAAATCCTGATTACATCAGCGTGCTGAACATCTTCCTGCCGCGATCAAGCGGCGCATCCATTCATCGATCGCGACAGGTGCTCGAGTCAATCCTTGCGCGCTTCATTGGTCGCCACCTTCTTCTCGGGCTCACCTTTGGTCTCACCGCCGGACTCGGGGCCTCGCTCGCTGGCGCCGATGCGGTGTTGGCTGGAACACTCGGCGGTCTCGTCATGGCGATCCCCACCATTGGGCAGGGGGCGGCCGTGGTTCCGCCGCTCCTCCTCGCACTGCTGAGCGCCGGTGACCAGACGCTGATTGGCGTGATCATCATCGTGATCAGCTGGCTCCTCGTTGCAACACAGCTCGCGCCGAAACTCCTCAACGGGGTACTTCGACTCTCCGGCGCAACGGTCTTCATTGCTGGTACCGCGGGCGGTTTGGTGGCAGGCATCCCCGGCGCAATCTTCGCACTCCCTGTGGTCGCAGCAGTTGCGGCGCTGCGCCGACCTGAACCTGCGCGCAGGGTGAAGGCGCGAGCGCGCAGCGTGAAGGGACGAACGAGACGTCGACCGTGATCGCAGCCCCCGGCTGGCGTGGGCCGTTTCGCCACCGCAACTACCGACTCTTCTGGGGCGGTCAACTCATCTCACTCGCCGGCACGTGGATGCAGTCGATCGCCCAGGCATGGCTCATCACCGAGCTCACGCCTGATCCCGTCTGGCTCGGCGTCGTCGCAGCTGCGCAGTTCACTCCCGTGTTGATCTTCGGACTATTCGGCGGCGTGCTTGCAGACGTGTTGCCGAAGCGACAGGCACTCATTGGAACGCAGGGCGCGCTGATGTTCCTTGCGTTGCTTCAGGCGTTGCTGGTTGCGATTGGCGTGATGTCGATCCCACTCTTGATTATTCTTGCCATTGCGCTCGGCACCGTCAACGCGGTGGACATGCCGATTCGCCAGTCGTTCTTCTCAGAGATGGTTCCACGAGAAGAGGTCGGGCGAGCCGTTGCGTTCAACTCTGCAATGTTCAACGGTGCGCGCGTGATCGGTCCGGCAATAGGCGGCATGCTAATCAGCGTGATCGGCATTGCCGGCTGTTTTGCGGCCAACGGGGCGAGCTTTCTCGCCACACTCCTTGCACTGCTCATGATGCGAGAGGTGGAGTTGCACCCCGCCCCGCGCGGCGTCCGCCCGCGCAGCATTGCGGCGGTGGCGACGAGCCTGACGGAGGGGTTGCGATACGTACAGCAGACGCCAATCGTGGCGCTCTGCGTCTTTGTCATCGGGGTCATCTCTGGGGTGGCGATGAATTTCAACGTCATCATTCCGCCACTTGCTCGTGTGGTGTTGCAGATCGGCGCTGCTGGCCTCGGCGGGTTGATGGCGGCGGTAGGGCTCGGCTCTCTCGTCGGCGCACTCACAGTCGCGGCACTTCGAGAGCCGCGGCGAAAGATGATCGTGATTGGCGGCGCGCTTCTCGGCGCGTTCAGTCTGGCGGCGGGTGTTGCCGCAGCCAGTGAACTCTCGGCCGCACTGCCGCTGACCGGGCTTGCGCTCTTCGGTGCGGGATTCGGCGCGATCTCCATGGCCGCCACCGCGAACGCGTCTATTCAGACCACCACACCCGCACCGCTTCGCGGGCGGGTGATGAGCGTCTACACCACGGTCTTCGCCGGCTCGACGCCGATTGGCGGGCTTGCCACTGGCGCCGCCGTCTCACTCCTTGGAGCGAGCGGCGCGCTGGCGCTCGCCGGAGCGCTTGCCGTCCTGTCCGCAGGGTTTGCCGCGTTTTACTGGCGCTCACTTCTGCGCTGAGGCGCGAGCTCGTCACTCAGAATGAGCGCCGCTGCTCGTGCCGCAGCTCCTTCAAGTGACTCTCGCGGGCCAAGGTAGCACTCAGCAAACGAGTCGTACCGTGAACGTTCGACCGCATCGACTCCTGTTTCGCTCGCAGCAAGTAGCGCAGCGACCTCTGCGGCACTGCTGACACGTTGACCAATCCCGTCGGCTGTTGAGAGATCCGCGAAGAGGCCTGGATCGTCTGAGTACTCCGCGATGTCGTTGATTGCGAGAAGGAGCGGCCGCGCCAAGAGCGACCAGAGGAAGACAGATGACGAATAGTCTGTGAACAGTGCGTCGGCGACGGGGAAGAGATCTTCGACTGGGGTTCTGCGATCAACAATCAGGCACGACGGATGCGTTGCAGCGTCCGTGATTGGCACGAGTGGGTGAGCTTTAATCAACACGATCCAGTCAGGCGGCAGTGCGGCGGCGATCAGATCCGGTGAGATCGTGAGTGCGGATCTTCGACTGACGCCGCGCCCGCGAAACGTTGGAGCGTAGAGGAGTACGCGCCGATCTTGGAGCGCTGGGTAATCCTCCCGGAGGGCGTTGGCTCGCTCAGCCACTTCCGATGCACGCGCCAGCCACGCACCGTGTAGAGGCCCGACGGCATGAACGCGTTCGATCGGAAGTTGAAAAGCCTCGGCATATGCGGGGCGAACATGCTCTGATGAGACGAGGGCCGCATCGTATCCGCGATGCATCCATTCGCCCAGCGCGCCATCCGCGCGCGTGCTTGCGCCTCGGGCCGCATGTCCAAATCGTTTGTAGGCCCCCTCTGCGTGCCAAACCTGGATCACGCGGCACCCGCGTCTGCGAGCGGTGATGTGCACGGGGAGCCACGCGTTGTCAATGATCGTGAACTTGGCGCGCTGGAGCGCCCATGTGGCTCCGACCAGGTGGGCGAGATAGCGCAGCTTTGATCTAAGGCCATATCCGTATGGTGCGAGGGC